>Ga0075163_10004891_pt1 | contig 17931 bp, 8 predicted proteins | sample JI1023141ADNA_FD_71478 | JGI IMG/M metagenome (GOLD analysis project Ga0075163, IMG submission 71478) | Wastewater effluent complex algal communities from Wisconsin, to seasonally profile nutrient transformation and Carbon sequestration -... | ecosystem: Engineered > WWTP > Effluent > Algae...
GTCGATCTCGAGGAGCGAGGCGTGGCGGCGCTGGTCCCGCGGCTCAAGGAGTTCATCACCACGGCGTCTCCGAAGATCATCGTGATCGACTCCTTCAAGGCCGTGCATGACCTCAGCACCTCGGTGCCCGAGATGCGGCGGATTCTCTACGAGGTATCGGGACTCCTGAGTGCCTACGACACCACCGCGTTCTTCCTCGGAGAGTACAGCGAGGATCAGATCCCGCTGTTCCCCGAGTTCGCCGTCGCCGACGGCATGGTCGAGCTCGCGCGCAAGAAGCACGGCACGCGCGACGAGCGCTACCTGCGCGTGCTCAAGCTGCGCGGCAGCAACTATCAGGAGGGCCTGCACGCGTTCACGATCACGCGCGATGGCCTCGACGTGTTCCCGCGCTTGACCAGCCCCGTCGTCCCGGCCTCCTACACCGCGAATGAGGCGCGCTTGTCGACCGGCGTCCCCGTGCTCGACAAGCTCCTCGACGGCGGCGTCTGGGCCGGCGGTGCGACGCTGCTCGAAGGGCCGACCGGCGCGGGCAAGACGACGCTGGCGCTCCAGTTCGTCCTCGAGGGCGTGAAGCGCGGCGAGCCCGGGCTCTACGTCAACTTCCAGGAGAACCCGACGCAGCTCGCGCGCTCCATCAAGGGACTCGGGCTCGGGGTTCCCGACGCGGAGCAGCGGAACCTGCACTACCTCTACGCGTCTCCCGTCGAGCTCCAGATCGACAGCATCCTGGTCGAGCTGTTCCGCACGATCCAGGACAAGAACATCAAGCGCGTGGTCGTCGACTCCGTGGGTGATCTGGTGGGCGCGGCCAGCGATCACCAGCGCCTCTACAGCTACCTCTACGCGTTGATGCAGCACTTCGTTGCTCGGCGGGTCGCGTGCATGCTGACGCAGACGACGACCTCGATCGCGAGCCCGATGGAGGGTCAGATCTGTGCGCTGTCGGATGCGATCGTGCGGCTCGACCTCGAGTGGCATGGCGATCGAGCGCGGCGCACGCTGAAGATCGTCAAGGCGCGCGGCTCGAACCACGAGCTCGACGTCCAGGACTTCCGGATCACCGGCAAGGGCATCGAGGTCGGCGCGCGGTGACCGCTTCCCTCGTGCGCGACGACCGCCGCTCTGCCCAGATTCGCGGCCTGACCGAGGTGAGCCGCGCGCTCACCTACGCGGTCTCGTTCGACGAGGTCCTCCAGCTGACCGTGCACCGCGCGGCCGACCTGCTCGCCGCACCCGCGACGGTGCTGCTGCTGGCCGACGACAATGGCGTGATGACGATCCGCGCCTCGCTCGGGGAGGTCGACCTGGGGAGTCCACACCGGCAAGGGAGCCTCGTGGATCACCTCCAGCTCGCGCTGGGCGTGACCGCGGACCGGTTCCTCGGCGTGCCCCTGGTGGTCGGCGGTGACGTGATGGGCATCCTCGCCGTCGCGCTCCCGGTGAACCGCGATGCCGCCGTCGACGAGGAGTGGCTGCTCTCCGCGCTGGCGGATCAGGCGGCGGTCGCCCTCGAGAAGTCGCGGCTCGACGAACGCGGGAAGTTTCGTGATCGGCTGATCGGCATCGTCAGTCACGATCTCCGCAACCCGCTCAACACGATCTTGCTCGGGGCGTCGATCCTGCTCGGCAGCGACGAGATGTCGCCCTACTCGATGAAGACGCTCGCGCGCATGCAGTCCGCAGCGGAGCGTGCGGAGCGCATGATCAGCGACATCCTCGACTACACGCAGGCGCACCTCGGTGGCGGCATCCGCGTCAGCCGCAAGATCGAGGACGTCGGCCTGATCTTCCGGCAGGTCCTCGACGAGATCGAGATCTCCCATCCCGAGCACGCGTTCGAGTTCGAGGTCACCGGCGACGCCCGGGCCGAGCTCGACCCCGACCGGATCGCGCAGGTGCTGGGAAATCTGCTCTCCAACGCGGTGAGCTACAGCGCGCCCGAGAGCCGGATCCGCGTCGAGCTCCGCGGCGACGCGTCCTCGATCTCGTTCACGGTCCACAACGTCGGCAGCGTGATCCCGCCCGAGCGACTCGGCGACATCTTCCAGCCGATGCAGCAAGTCACGCCCGGTGCCGGGCGTGGCCATCGCAGCGTGGGCCTCGGGCTGTACATCGTCGAGAGCATCGTCACGTCACATCGAGGCACGATCGCCGTCACGTCGACGGCGGCCGACGGCACCACGTTCCGCGTCACGCTCCCGCGCGGATGACCTTGAACACCACCGCCTCGGGCTGCTCGCCGCCGAGCCCGGTCGCGGCGAGGCGTGCGCCGTCGACGCCCTTCTTGATCAGGTAGGCGCGGACCGCGTCGGCGCGCTGTTGCGTCAGCGGCTGGGCCTCGGCCCCGACGGTGATCTCGAGCGTCAGTGCCGGATGGAGGATCAGCACCGCCGCGACGTTGTCGAGCAGCTTGAACGACTTGGCGGCGATCGCGGCCCGGGCGAACACGACGGGCTCCGCGATCACGAGCTTGGTCGCCGTGATCGCGACGAGCTGCTTGGTCTTGCAGCCCGCGTCGAGCTGCTGGCCCGGGGTGTCCGGGCAGTTGTCGAGACGATCGGGGAGCCCGTCGCCGTCGCGATCCGGATCGGGGCAGCCGCCGTTGTCGGGCGAGCCGGCCGTCGTCGGACACTTGTCGGAGACGTCGGCCACGCCGTCGAGGTCGTTGTCGGTGTCCGGGCAGCCGTCCTCGTCCTCGAAGCTGTCGAAGTCCTCGGCGGTGTCGGGGCACTTGTCGAGGTGATCCGGAATGCCATCGACATCCGTGTCCTTACCGGGGCAGCCCTTGTTCTCGATGATGCCGGCCTCGTCGCGGCACTTGTCGGCGGCGTCGGGGACCAGATCCTCGTCGTTGTCGAGCTCGGGGCACCCGTCGGAGTCCTTGAAGCCGTCCTTGTCCTCCGGCTCGTCCTTGCAGTTGTCCCGCCAGTCCATCACGCCGTCGCCGTCGGCGTCGGTCTGCGCGGGTTCGGTGGTCGTCGTCACCTTGTCGACGTGATCCGACGAACTGAAGCGCACGCCGCCGAGGACGCGATAGTCGGGCGTGCCGAAGCCGTCGTGTAGCCCCGCGCCACCGGCGATGAAGATGCGCGCGTTGCGGAGCGCCAACGTGCCGCCGAGCATCGCCTCGAGGTACCCGCTGCCCGAGCCCTTGGTCGCGATCGCGGTGGCGAGCATGACGTCGACGTCGACCACCGGTAGCGCGCGATAGCTCGCCCCGATCCGCGCGAACACCTCGTCGTCGACGACGAGATCCAGCAGCTCGGCACGAGGGCGCACCGCGTACCCGAGGTTGCCGGCGAGGCGCAGCTTCGCGATCGTCCGTGACACGTCGATCTCCGGCGCGAACGTCACGCCATCGTCGGCGAAGTAGTCGCTGTCCGAGCTCTGCGTCGGCAGCAGCAGCGTGGGAACCAGCGCGAGCCCGATGCCGTGCTGCTGCTGGTTCAGCATCGTCAGCTTCGGGATCAGCCGGAGGTTTCCCGAGCCCGCGCTCTTCAGCGAGGCGAGCATGCCGACGTCCATGTTGGCGGCGCGGTCCTGCGACAGCACGACGGGCAGCTCGAGCCCGAGCGCGATCCACGACGCGGGCGAGATCGAGGCGACCAGCCCGCCACCGGTGCGATCCGAGACCAGCGAGCCGACGCGATCACCACCCGCGTTGTTGACCACCAGGGGATCGTTCGCGTAGCCGAGCCACAGCGACACGTCGAGCGCGATCCGGACCATGTCTCCACGCGCCTCCGCCCACTCGACGCCGAGCACGCCGTTGCGATCGCTCGCGAGCTGGAACCGCTCGACGGAGAAATCGCGCAGCTCGTCGCGCGGCGCCTGCGCGGAGGCGAGCCCGGGGATCAGCAGCGCGGCGAGGGCCAGCCAGCGACGGCGGCGAAGCACGAGCGCGAACGCGAGCACGAACAGCCCGCCCGTCGAGCCGTCCGACGTCGAGCACCCACCACCCGCGGCACCGAGATCGTCGTTGAGCCCACCCCCGTCGAGATCGGGATCGCAGGCATCGCCGAGGTCGTCGTTGTCGGTGTCGGCCTGGTTCGGGTTCGCGGTCGTCGGGCAGTTGTCGCGGCCATCGGCGATGCCGTCGACATCGGTGTCGTCGTTGGTGTTGCCGAGATCGTCGGCCGGATCGTTCGGATCGCGCTCGCCGCCGTCGACCTGGCCATCGTGGTTCTCGTCCTCGTCGCCATCGTCGACGCCGCCGCCATCGGTATCGGCGGTGACCGCGCTGGTGGTCGAGGTCGGATCCTCGTCGGCGACGAACTGGCCCGCGCCGATCTGGGTATCCGGGTCTGCCTCGGTCAGGCCGAGCTCGGTGCCGTCCTTGATGAAGTCGCCGTCGCTATCGGAGTCGGCCGCGTTGAGCTTGCCGTCGCCATCGGTGTCGTCGGCGAAGTTCGGCTCGTCGCCGTCGCGCACGCCATCGTCGTCGGTGTCCGCGTCGTTCGGCCGGAGTCCGAGGCTCGCCTCGAGCAGGTCGGACAACCCGTCGCCGTCGGTGTCGACGACCTCGTCGTCGTCCGTCGGATCGTTCGGATCGGTCTCGCCGTCGTCGACCTTGCCATCGCGGTTGGCATCCTCGGAGCCATCGATCACGCCACCGCCGTCGGTGTCGGCGACGTTCGGATCGGTCGTCGTCGACGGATCCGCGTCCGCGATGAAGTGGAGCGTCGAGACGTCGGTATCCGGGCCCGCCGTGACGACCCCCAGCTCGGTGCCGTCGGAGAGCCCGTCGTTGTCGGCGTCGGGATCGAGCGCGTCGATCAAGCCGTCGCCGTCGGTGTCGTCGGCGTGGCGTGGCTCGCTACCGTCGATCACCCCGTCGTCGTCGCTATCCGCATCGTCGGGATCGGTGCCGACCTCGAGCTCGTAGTCGTCCGGCAGGTGATCGCCGTCGCTGTCCTCGCCGATGCCGACGGTCACGGTCGCGGTATCGGTGAGCCCACTGCCATCGCCGATCGTGTACGTGAACGTCGTCAGGCCGGTGAAGCCCTGTTCCGGATCGAACGTGACGCTCCCGCCGCTGATCGCGACGGTGCCGTGCGCGGCCTGCGTGACCGACAGGATCGTCAACGTCTCCGGATCGTCCGGTGCGGAGGTGTCGTTCGCGAGGACGTCGAGCGCGGTCGCCGGCGCATCGAGCGGCAGCGACAGGAAGTCGTCCTTCGCGTTCGGCGGATCGTTGGTCGCCGTGACACTCACGGTGACCGACGCCGTCGCGGTGCCGCCGCTGCCGTCGGAGATCGTGTAGTCGAACGACGTGGTGCCGAAGAAGTCCTTCGCCGGGGTGAACGCCACGCCGCCGCCGGCGATCGCGGTGGTCCCGTTGGCCGGCTGGGTCACCGCGGTCACCGTCAGCGTCTCGCCGGTGTCGGGCGCGCTGGTGTCGTTCGCGAGCACGTCGATCACGTTGCTCGTCGAGTCCTCCGCGACGCTCGCGGTGTCGGAGACCGCGGTCGGCGGATCGTTGGTGTTGGTCACGGTGACGGTCACCCGCCCCGTATCCGTGCCGCCGTTGCCGTCGGAGATCGTGTAGTCGAACGTCGTCACGCCGGTGAACGACGTGGCGGGCTCGAACGTCAGCGTGGTCCCGGTGATCACCACGGTGCCGTTCGCCGGCTGGGTCGTGGAGACGAGCGACAGCGTCTCGCCGACGTCGGGTGCGAAGCTGTCGTTCGCGAGCACGTCGATCGTCGTCGGGGGCGAGTCCTCGGCCACCGTGCGCGAGTCATCGACCGCCGTCGGCGGATCGTTGCCCGGCGACACCGTGACCGTCGCCGTGGCCAGATCGGTGCCGCCGTTGCCGTCGGCGATCGTGTAGCTGAAGCTGGTCGTGCCGACGAAGTTCGCGGCCGGCGTGAACGTCACGCTCCCGCCGTTCGGCCCGACCGCCGCGGTGCCGTTCGCCGGCTGGGTCACCGAGATCACCGCCAGGGTCTCGCCGACGTCCGGGAGGATCGAGTCGTTCGCGAGCACGGGCAGCGCGGTCGCGCCCGAGTCCTCGGCGACGCCGAGCGCATCGTTCACCGCATCCGGCGGATCGTTGACCGGCGCCACGGCGACGATGATCGTCGCGGTGTCCGTGCCGCCGTTGCCGTCGGAGATCGTGTAGGTGAACGACGTCGTGCCGAAGAAGTTCGGGGAGGGGGTGAACGTCACGTTCCCGGCCGTGAACGCCGCGCTGCCATTCGCCGGCTGCGTGACGGAGACGACCGCCAGCGTCTCGCCGGTGTCCGGCAGGATCGAGTCGTTGCCCAGCGGATTGAGCAGCGTCGCCGCGGTGTCCTCGGCGACGGTCCGCGTGTCATCGACCGCATCGGGCGGATCGTTCGCAGCCGTGACATCGAGGGTGATGGTGTCGATATCGATCAGCGGCCCGCCGCTGCCGGTGTTGCCGAGGTCGCTGGTGCGCAACACGATCGTGAAGCCGCCGCTCGCGTTGGCCGGCGGCGTGTACGACAGGCCCGCGAGTGCCGCGGTGAGCTGCGCGATGGTGCCGCGCGCCGTGATCGCGGGATCTGCGAGGCCGTCTCCCACGAGGAACGTCAGGCCGGCGGTGCCGATCGTCATCGTGCCGCCACTCGCGGTCAGCTGGATCTCGACCTGGCCACTCCCCGCGTCGAGGTCCGCGATCGACACGCCCGCGATCGCCGTCGGCGTGTCCTCGACGACCGCCTGGATCGCCGCAGGTACCGTGTTGACCGGCGCGTCGTTGACGCCGACCACGGTGATCGACACGGTGTCGGTGTCCGACTTCGCTCCGCCGCTGCCGGTGTTGCCGAGATCGTTGGTCGTGATCGTGAACACCGCGGTCCCGGTGAGGTTCGCGGTCGGCGTGTACGTCACCGACGCGAGCGCGGTGTTGATCGCGCTCAGCGTGCCCTGGAACGTCATCGTCGAGTCCGACGTGCCGTCACCGACGGAGAATGTCAACCCGAGCGCCGTGTTGAGGGTCAGCGTCCCGTTGGTCACCGAGACCTGGGTCTGGATCGGCGCCGCGGCGGCATCGGGATCCGCGATCGAGACGCCGAACGACGTCGACGACTCCTCGGTGGTCGCCTGGGTGCCGGGCACCGTGTGCACGGGCGGGTCGTTGATCGCCTGCGCCGTGGTGGTCACCGTCGCGGTGTTGTTGGCGCTCGAGAGCTCCGCGGTCGCGGCGGTGATCGACGCCGTGGTCGTCAGCGTGGTGTCGATGGTCGCGGTGACATTGACGACGATGCTGATCGCCGGGGCCGCACCGGTCGCCAGCGTCGCGCGCGTGCACGTCACGTTCGGCGCGGTGAAGCTGCAGGTCCAGCCGGTGCCGGTCGCACTCACGAAGCTCGTGTTGGTCGCGAGCGGGAACGTCACCGTCGCGTTCGCCACCGCGCTCGGCCCGCCGTTGGTCGCGGTCACCGTGTACGTCAGCTGCCCGCCGGTGCTCACCGGATCCGGCGAGTCGACGATCGCCAGGGTCAGCTCGCCGAAGCAGGTCGACAGATCGGTCACCGTCGCGAGCTCACCGGTCGCGCCGCGCGTCGCGCCGTTGGTCGGGAACTCCGACAGCGTCGAGTTCAGCGTGGTGCCGCCGGCGATGCCCGCCACGCTGCGCGTCAGCGCGACGTTCGAGGCGATGTAGCCGCCACCACCGCCACCACCCGGGCCATGCGCGAACGTCGCACCGGTGCCCTGGTTGCCACCGGCGCCACCGAGCGCGTTCGCGGAGACCGAGCCGGACACCGAATTCGCGCGCACCACGATCGTGCCACCCGCCCCGCCGCCACCAGGACCGTCGCTGCTGGTGTTGCTACCGCCGTTGCCGCCGTTCGCGTTGATCGAGCCGGTGCCCGCGACCGCGTTCGCGACCAGCACGACGATGCCGCCGCCGCGCCCGCCGTTGCCGCCGCCGCCGTCGTCGTTGCCTTCGCCCGCGCCACCACCGCCGCCCAGGAACAAGCGATTCGCCGGATCGTTCGCCACCGGATGACCGCCGCGCCCGCCGTTGTTCCGGCGGTTGTCCTCGCCCCAGCTGGTCGGCGCCGTCGGGTTCGGACCGACCGTCAGCGCGTTCAGGTTCGCCGACGAACGCGTGTAGCCACCGCGGCCACCGCCCGACGACGCCGCGGGCACGCCGCCGATCGAATCGGGATCGAGCGACCACGCGCTGTTGCCCGTCACCGTCGTGTCCATCACGCCCGCGCCGGTGTACGCCGCACCCGAGCTGCCGTTCGCGCCGCCACCGCCGGGACCACCGAAGCCGTTGCCGCCGCCGCCACCGTTCGCCGGGGCACCCTTGCCGAACCGACCGCCGAACGCGGCGTCGTAACGCGGACCGTCTCCCGCGATGCCCTCGCCCTTCTCCGCACCCACGGTGACCGCGCCGCGGAAGCCGTTCTGGTTGAGCACGGTGCTGACGTTGTTGGTGCCGCCGCGAAAACCTGCGGTGTTGGCGCTGATGCTGCCGTTGATCGTGACCGTGCCGCCGACGCTGAGCGCGACGACGCCACCGCGTGTGCCGTCCCACGCGAGCGGCGTGACCGAGGCGCCGCTGTTGATCGTCAGGTCGCGCACCTGCGGCACGCGCACGACCTGGGCGCGCCCGTTGGTGACGTCGTACGCGAAGCGCAACCCACCGCAGTCACCACCGTTGATCGTGATCACGTTGCCGGCGATCGACGCGACCGTGACGAGCTCGTAGTTGCCCGCGCCGCCGAGCGCTCCGAGCGTGCCGTACGCGGCGTTGTCGGTGCTGGTGATCGAGGCACCGCGCATCTGGATCACCATCAGCAGGTCATCCTTCGCGAGCACGCCCCAGTTGCCCTGCGTCGCACCGGACGCCAGCTCGGTGATGTTGTTGACGGTGAGCTGCGTCGCACCGGCACTCGCCGCCGCCGCGAGCCCGGAGTACTGGTTGAGCTGCGTCGCCGCGCCGGTGACCGTGAAGTTGCCTTCCTGTCCGGTGATCGGACTCTCGGCCACCTCCTCCGGCTCTGCCTCCGCTCCACAGGCGCTCGCAAGCGCGACCGCCACCACCAGCGCACGCATAGGCTTACCCACGTTTCCTCCCGAGGACACGTACACCCCAGGTTTGCACGTCGCCCGACGAGGATCGAGAGGGTAGCTAGGCTTTTGCGACGTCTTCGATGCCGACGGTCATCCGGCCGCCGTCGCGCAGTGCTTTCGGGATCAGCACGCTCGGCTCGCCCGTCGACACCATCCACAGCTGGTGTGCGGCGCGGGTCACGCCGATGTGCAGCAAGTGCCGCGCCCAGTGCTGGTCCGGGTAGCTGGTGTCGTTGACGTCGACCATCACGACGTAGTCGAACTCGAGGCCCTTGACCTGCGCGACGTCGGTGACATCGACGCCGGGCTGGAAGTTGAACTCGTCGCGGCGGACGCGGCGCAGGGCCGGAACCTCGGCGCGCTTGAGCGCTTCGAACCACGCCTCGGCCTGCTCGGGGTAGCGCGACACGACCGCGCACGACGCGGTGGGCTCGCGCGCCATCAGCGTGCGCAGCGCATCGCCGAGGAACGCGACCGCCTCGCCGAGATCGCCGAACTCGTGGAGCTCGACGGGCTCGCCGGGACGCGCCGCGAGCTGATCCTTCGGCGCGAGCTCGGGCCCGAGGATCTCGCGCGCGAGCAGCATCACCTCGGCCGTCGAGCGGTACGACAGCGACAGCGGCCGCACGATGGCGGGCTGACCGGTGTGCTCGAGCAGCTGCTCCCAGCCGGTGAAGTTGTTGTCGAACACCAGGCGCTGCGCGGTGTCGCCGGCGATCGTCACCGAGCGCTTCTCGGGATCGTTGTCCGGTGCGCGGACAGCCTCGACGAGGACCTTGACCTCGAGGGCGCTGCGGTCCTGCGCCTCGTCGATCGCGACGTGCTCGTACAGGATCTCGTCGCCCGTCGGAGGCACCAGCCCGCCGCGCTTGATCTGGATCAACCGCAGCAGGATCGGATCGTCCTCGTCGTCGAACTTGCCGGCCGGATCGTCATCGTCGGCGCCGACCGAGCGACCCTCGGCGTCGCGCACCGGATTGCCGTCCTCGTCGACCGGAATCTTCTCCGGCTTCGCGAGCTGGCGGCGCAGCCACGCGACCAGCCGGTCGACATCGCGCGTGGTCACGTCGGTCCCCGCGAAGCCCTCGTTGAGCGTCTTCGGATCGGTGAGGAGCTCCGCCCAGTCGAGCGTGATGTCGTCGGTGCGGCGCTTCCACTTCTTGAGCACGCCCTCGAGCGCGATCCGCGTGGTGGGCTCGAGCACGCCGCCCTCGCCCTCCTGCTTCTTCACCCACGCGCTCATCCCCGACGTGCGCGAGACCAGGGGACGCTTCGCGCGGCGATCCCACTCCTCGGCGGCGACGCGCGAGTGCTCGGCGATGGCGACGCGGATCTCCGCGGCCTGCGCGTCGACCCACGTGGTCAGCATCTTGATCATCGCCGGGTGCTTCTTGACCCGCGACACCTGATCCGGAGGCTCGGCGTTGTACTTGGTCGGCGTCTCGGGGAGACAGCGCATCCGCGTGGTGCGCGCCCAGCCCGTGTACGTCACGACGGGAACGCCCGGCACGCCGAGCGACGGCAGCACGCCGGAGACGTAGCGAACCAGCGACTGCGACGGCACCACGAACAGCGTGTTGCGGGCCTGGAACCGCCGCGGATCCTGGAAGTTCAGATAGGCGACGCGGTGGAGCGCGACCGTGGTCTTGCCGCTACCGGCGCCACCCTGGATCACGACGATCCCCGACGACGGCTGGCTGATCAGCTCGAACTGCGCGTTGTCGATCAGCGCTGCGATCTCGGGCAGCACCTTGTCGGCGCGCACGACGCCGTGATGGACGCCGAGCTTGCCCTTCTCACCCTTCGCCGCGACGGGACGTGCGGCCTTGCCCATGCCGCCGTGGAGCACCGGCGTCAGCTGTCCGACCGCCTGCACCCACGTGCCGGTCGCGCCCTTGAGGAACGTGCCCTGCGGTGCACCGATCCGGCGGAGGTTGCCGCGTGCGATCGAGACGTTGCGGCGCGCCTCGATGAAGCCCTCGACGCGACGACCCGCGATCTCTTCCTCGTAGTCGTCGCCCTCTTCGTAGCGGTAGTAGACGCGCGACACCGGCGCGTTGCGCCAGTCCACGATCTGCACGTTGCTCGAGCGATCGATGAAGCCGCGCTTGCCGATCATGACGTCGCGCAGCTTGCCGCTCTCCTTCAACCGCATATGGGCGAAGTACGGCGACGTCAGGTCGATCGGGAGATTGCGGCCGCCGCCGAGGCGCGCGCGGAGCGCTGCGAGCCGCGTCATCTGCTCGATCAACGGCGGCAGATCCTCGGCGCGCGCTTCGGAGATCTGATCGCGGAGCGACAGCAGATCGGCATCGAGGTCGCTCGCACCGATCTGGGGGCGATCGTCTTCCTCGCCCATCGCGACGCGGGCCTGGACCTGGCCGTACAGCCGCTCCTCCTCCGCGATGATGCCGGCGCCGGGGCTATCTTTGGGGACCGGGTTGCCCATGGGGAACGGGCGAATCTATCCAACTGAACTTGGCTGGCAAGGTTGTAAGTGCGCTGACGACAGCGACCTTGTAACCAGTTGAAAACTCTGACGCAAAATACCACAGAAACGATCTGGGCCCCTCGTTCGTAGGATATCCGATGACAGGTGAGGGCGACTCGGCTGCGCGGACGTTGCAAGCACTCGGGGTCCTCGGCTCCTACGAGCTGGTCCGGCCCCTCGCGCAAGGCGGGATGGCGGACATCTACCTCGGGCGCACGGCCGAAGATCGCCACGTGGCGATCAAGGTCCTCAACCAGGAGCGCAGCCGCGAGCCCGAGGCCTGCACCATGTTCCTCCAGGAAGCGCGCGTCGTGGCCCTCCTCGACCACCCCAACATCGCGCGCGTGCTCGACGTCGACGTCACCGCCGACGGCCACCACTACCTCGCGATGGACTACGTCCACGGCGCCGACCTCCGCGAGTTGCTGTCCGCCGCCTCGCAGCTGTCGCGCGCGCTGCCGTACGACACCGCGCTCGCCATCGTGATGGGCGCCGCCGCCGGCCTCGATCACGCGCACCGCCGCTGCACCGCTGATGGCAAGCCGCTCCGCCTCGTCCATCGCGATGTCTCGCTGTCGAACATCATGGTCGGACACGACGGCTCCGTGAAGGTCGTCGACTTCGGCATCGCGTCGACCACGATCCAGACCGTCCACACCTCGCCCGGCATCGTCCGCGGCAAGGCGAGCTACATGTCTCCCGAGCAGTGCATGGGCGATCGCGTCGATCACCGCACCGACGTGTTCGCGCTCGGCGTCGTGCTCTACGAGCTCACCACCGGCGCCCGCTGCTTCGCCGGCAAGAGCGACTTCGAGCGGATGCTCGCGGTCGTGCGCGGCGAGTATCACCAGCCCGCCGACATCATCCCCGACTTCCCGATCGAGCTCGCGCAGGTCATCCAGACCGCGCTGTCGATCGACGCCTCGAAGCGCTACCCGTCGGCGGCCGCGCTGATCGAGGCGCTCGCCCGCGTCGCGAAGTTGCGCAGCTGGCAGACCGGCGCCGCGCCGATCATCCGCGAGATGCAGCTGCTGTTCGGCCACGTGGCCGCGCCCGCACCCGAGATCCTCGTCGAGGTCGACGCCGGAGCGACCGTCAACGATCTACCGGCGATCCCGTCGACGCAGGTCGGGCGCGCACGCCTGGCGCGCGGCACCGAACCCGAGCCGCTCGCGCGTGGCTCGAGCCCGTCGATCAACCCGAACCCCGCGCTGGTGCCGTCGCTGTCGCCGTACACGATCCGCACGGTCACCGGCTGGGCGCCTGCACCGGCGGTGATCGATGACGATCAGCCGACGCGTGGTCGCCTCGCGATGCGCCGCCCGCCGACGGCGCCCGGCATCGACTAGACGCTCACGTAGGTCGATCGACCCGCCGACCGCCGCACCGTTCCTCCCTGTGTCAGCGTAGTTGCCGCTTCAACCTGAACGACAGCGGGGAGAGAGCGGACTCAAACGATCGGTACCTGGTGCGCACTCGAATGGTGCGCAAGGTGGTCGGGCGGCCTGACGCGGTAAGAGCGCGTGTGCTGTTGAGGGAGAGCGGCATCCCGCAGCCGACGTTGTCGCGGTGGTTGCGTGAGGCGAGTAGCCCTGATGATCGTGAGCGAGAAGCGCGACAACGAGCCGCGCGAGAGACGACTCGCAAGTCTCCGACGAGATCACGACCGTCGATGGATTCGTCGGCGGTCCCGGGCGCAGCGTGAAGTGCACGCTGGTCGCGCTTCGAGATCTCGGCGCCGCTCAACTACTCGTCATCGCTCCCCGCCGGCTCGAACAGCGTCTTGAAGAACCTCTCCGGCGAGCTCAGGAAGTCGCGGGTGATCCGGTAGTGCTCGGTGTCCTGATAGGCGACACGTTCGATCCCGGTGGATCCCAGGAGGTAGATCAACGCCTTCGGGTACGCCATCAGGATCGGCGAGTGCGTGGCGATGATGAACTGCGAGGCGCGGTTCTCGACGAGGTCGTGGATGATCGACAGCAGCGCGAGCTGGCGCTGGGGTGACAGCGCGGCCTCGGGCTCGTCGAGGATGTACAGGCCGTTGCCCCGGAACCGATGTGTGGCGAGGGAGAGGAACGCCTCGCCGTGGGACTGCTCGTGAAGCGACACGCCGCCGTAGCTGTCGATGATCGGCGCACCCATACCCGGCTCCTCGTCGAGGCGCTCGATCTCGGTGGCGACGTTGAAGTAGCTCTCCGCGCGCAGAAAGTAGCCATCGCGATGGCGGCGATGACCACGCACCGGTCGCATGAACTGATGCAGCGCTGACTCGGAGCTCCGCGTGCCGAACCGGAAGTTCTTCGAGCCGCCTTCGGCGTTGAAGCCGGCGAGGACCGCGATCGCCTCGATCAACGTGGACTTTCCCGCACCGTTCTCGCCGACGAGGAACGTCACCTTGTCGTCGAGCACCAGCTCGTCGAGCGACTGGATGGAGGGCACCGAGAACGGATAGACCGCGAAGTCGCGCACGCTGTCGCGATCCAGACGAACCGCTTGCAGATACGCCGCGGATCTCGGCATCAGGGCTGGAGGCTGAGCCGCGCGACGTTCGCGCACATCCCGTTGTCGTTCGGCAGCTCGATCTCCGGCACCGCGCCATCGGCGGTCGCGAGCTCGAAGGTCGCGGCATTGTCGACGGCGGCGACGGGAGTCACCGGCAGGGCCTCGGTGCCGACCGGCGTGTCGAGGTTGCTCCACGTCGATTGGCCCGCACCGCCGAACCACACGACGGACTGCTGCGCGAGCGTGGTCGCCGGATAGAGGATCTGCATCTGGCGCCTCTCGCCCATCAGCGTGAAGTCCAGCAGCTCCGCCGACGACGCACCCGCATACGCGGTGACCAGCGCCGTGAACGTGTCCTCGGTCGTGAACGTGAAGTCGAACGTGGTGCTCGCCTCGAACGTCGTGGTCAGCACGAACACGTGAAACGGGTTGATGCACATCACGGCGAGGTCGTCGGCGAGCAGCGTCCACCCCGGGTTTGCGGAGAGCTCGATGTCGTCGACGCCGTTCGCCTCGATCAGCGCGACGAGCGTGTCGCCGGGCTGGAGCGTGGCATCGCCGGCGAACGTCAGCTGCGTGGTCGGCGCCGGGGCGACGCCGGAGAACACCGCGCGTCGCGCGACCGGGCCGCCGCCGCCGGGTGGCTCGCCGCCATCGCTGCCGCAACCGATCGCGAACACCAGCAACCATCGTGCGTTCATCGCTCCTCCTCGATCACGGACGGATCCGGACACCGAACAACACGGAGACGAACGAGGTCTCCACCTGCGCACCACGCGCGCGCTGGAACCCGACCTGATGCGCGAGCTCGCCCGTCACGCTGAGGCGGTCGCTCACGTGATGGACCAGCCCGCCACCCCAGCGCAGGACCAGCCCGTTGGGGTGACCGTCGCCGGGGACCAGCAGGACGCTGTAGCCCGGGGCACCGAACAGATCGAAGTCCCAGCCCTTCGCGACGCGCACGTGCGTCGTCGCCTGCGCGAATAGCTCGAGCTCGGTCGCTGCATCCTCACCGTCGGGGCGGAGGTTGAAGAACAGCTGCGAGACCACGCCCAGGCTGAGGAATGGCCGGAGGCGATAGCCGGCCTGGAGCTCGCCCGCGAACGCGGCGGAGAAGTCGGAGCGCCCGGTCATCCCGTCGTTGGTGACCTCGACCTTCGCCACCGGTGCGTAGGCGAGGTTGGCGCCGACGAACAGCTTGCGAACCCGCGTTGCCGGCGTCGCCGTCGCTGTCGTCGCCGCCGTTGTCGTCGGGCGAACCGTGGTGATGCGGGTGTCGTCGATGACCTCGACGCCGCCTGCCAGCCGGTCCTCGGTGGAGTCGCCGGCGGTCACCGCTGCGGTCGCGGCCGCGAGCTCGTCGTTGATGTTGACGCGCTGGGGTGCGGGAACGAGGGGCTGGAGCTCGAGCACCGCCTTCTCCACCGCGGGGCGCGCCTGGTGGCCCGGCTCGGCGACGGCGAGGAACGCCTCGAGGTACGCGAGCATGCGCGGCAGATCGCCCGCGTCCTGGTAGGTGCGCGCGATCATCACCAGCGTCACGTGGTTCGCGCAGCGCACGCGGGCGGTGTGGAACAGCGCGCGCGCCTTGACCGGATCCTTGGTCGCCGCGCCCTGCTCCAGGTACGCGCGGCACTTCGCGTCGTCGGGTCGCGGGTTCTCCGCGTGCGCCGCTCCGGCGAGGGCCGCGATCAGGACGAGCGCCCTCATAGCGGTGGCACCTCCCCGGTGCCGGGTGTCGTGGGGTCGATGTTCCACTGGAAGCTGTCGATCAAGGCGGCCGAGTCGAACAGGGCATCGGACGTATCCCAGACCGCGATCCTGAGCGTGATGATCTCTCCCGGGGTCACGTTGCCTCGCGTGTTGAGCCAGCCGGTGCCACCACCGACGACGCTGCCCGGATCGCCACACGCGACGCCGGGCTCGTCGAAGCCGGTGCCCGCCAGATCGGCCTGCGACACGCAGCCGGTGGCGACGCCCGAGACCTGGCCGGCACACCCCGTCGTGCCGTTGACGCACTGCTGGAACAGCCCGGTGCCCTGCGCCAGGTTGACGCCCACCGGGAACGTCCGGTCCTCGGCGTCGGTGTAGATGGCGAGGTTGCCGTCCCGCGGGTTCGCCGGTTGGCCACGGTAGCTCGACGTCAGCAGCATGATGAAGATGTCGTTGAACTCGGTGCACACGTACTCGGGGTACTCGGCGGAGAAGAAGTTCGACGAGATGTTGAAGGAGTTGGCGTTGGTCGGAACCCGGATCTTCAGCGTCAGCATCACCGGGTCGTTGACCTGGACGCTGAGCGCCGGCGGGCAGCCGGGGGCGCTCGGAAACTTGCCGCCGTTGGCGGTGAGCCACGACGACGGGACGGAGCCGTCGTCGCCGCCGCCCTGGACGTCGGTGCCGTCCTGCCAGGGCTGGAAGACCGGATCCGCGCGATCGCCCGCGGGTCCGGTCGCGAGCACCACCAGGCTGTCGCCGAACCGCGGCTGGTTGACGCCGAACTGACCGCGGATCGCCGCCTGGTCGAGCGTCGGCAACGGACCCCCGTCGGCGCGCGTCAGGGTCGCCGAGATCACGCCCCAGCGTTGCTTGATCCCCTCGGCCTCGGCGGTGGTGGTGCGACACAGATCGAGCGCCTGCGCGAACGCCATCGCATCGGTCGGATCATCGGCCGGATCACCCGCGGTGCATCCGGGGTCGACGTTGTCGATCGTGCCATCGCAGTCGTCATCGAGGATGTTGGCGTCCGCTTCGAACGCGCCCGGATTGACGCGCGTGGGATCGGCGGCGCACGAGGTGTCGTCGCAGCAATCACCTTCGCAGACGCCCCAGCCATCGCCATCGTAGTCCGGGCCCTCGTCCACGGTGCCGTCGCAATCGTCATCGACGTCACCGGTGCAGTTGTCTTGATCGGCGTCGGGCAGATGCTGCCCCTCGCACGTGGACCACACGAGCTCCCACGTACACGTCGTCGTGCCGGCGAAGCACACCCCGACGCCGAGGCTGCCCTCCGGGCCGGTGTAGCAGGACTCGGTGCGACCGATGTCCGCGCACGCCTCGCCGGGAACAGCGGCGACGGCACCGAAGTCCTTCGGGCTGGTACAGGCCGCCAGATAGACAAACACCCAGATTGGTAGACGCCCCACGATCCCATCCTCTCACAGCACGTGATCACGCGCCTACGAGGCAATTCCGCCTCGCCGCATCGCGTGCGAGGTAGTCCTCGAAGTCCGCGCCGGTGACGAGCTCGCGCGCTCCGAGCTCGTCGACCGCCTCGGGCAGCCACCGCATCACGCGCTCCTCGCCATTGCCGAGCTGGAGGAGCACCGCCTCGACCAACGACGCGTGGATCCGCATCGCGGGAGCGCGCGCCGCGATCACGTCGACGATCGTCGCCGGGAGCTCGTCGTAGCGCAGCGCCGGGAGCTCGACGATGTGAGGCATCAGCCGTGCGCGGAGCTCCTTCGACAGGTACTTGTAGGAGTCGCTGCAACGCGCGACCGTGACGAGCCGGATATCGGTCTCGAGCCACTGTTCGAGCTCGACGCGATCCGGCGCGGTGATCGGTCGATCGAGCACGAGAATCATGGTGCGTGGCGAGCGCGCGTGGTCGATCGAGCGCTCGAGCGGCAGCGTGGTCATCGGATCGAGGTGCGCCTCGAGGCGATCTCCCCCGATCCGATCGGCGTAGCCCTGCGCGAGCGCTCGACCGACGGCCAGCGTGCCGAGCAGCGCGAGGTGTTGCTCGGAGAGCGCCACGGTATCGACGCGGCGGCAGCTCTCCGCGAGGGTGCCGCCGATCGCGATGGTGCCGCGGCGGGTGAGGGCGAGGTCCTGGTACCGAGAGATGTCGGCGACCGCGATGCAGATCGTGCGCCCGG
>Ga0075163_10004892_pt1 | contig 17931 bp, 13 predicted proteins | sample JI1023141ADNA_FD_71478 | JGI IMG/M metagenome (GOLD analysis project Ga0075163, IMG submission 71478) | Wastewater effluent complex algal communities from Wisconsin, to seasonally profile nutrient transformation and Carbon sequestration -... | ecosystem: Engineered > WWTP > Effluent > Algae...
ATAGGCGTAGTTGAAACAGTCATCGCGATGCGCCTTGAACTGGGTATGCTGATCGTCTTTGAAATTGCCGATCATGATGTATTCGTATTCCTTGTCGGCTTTGAACGTGCCTCCCACCTTTACCCATTTGCCGTCGGGAGCGGCCACGATGTCTTTGGTATTGAACTGAGGCTCGGGTGTGAGCACCTCGTCGGTTTTGCGTTCGATGCGTGTTTCGGTGAAGTAGGCGCCCAGATTGTTGACCTGGAGTGATTTTTCCAGGTGCACCACCCAGTATTCCACATAATAGGTTTGCCCGGGCACGAGCGGCTCGGCGAGCTGTATTTCGATGTATTCCCTGCAGTGCGGCTTTCCATTGATACAGCCATACACGGTGAGTCCCGCCATACTTTTGCCGCCGTGCGGTTTCTGGTCGCCGAAGCCCTTGTCGGCCCAGTCCGCCGGTACTTTCACGTTGGGTCCGTACACATCCGGACTTGCGGTAGTGGCGCTGAACCAGTATTTCATCACTTCGCCGAAATAGGAGCCTTTGTATGCCCAGCCAATCGGTGCATTGGCATAGCGTTCGAAGCCCGGATTTGGCACGATATTTTGCAATATGGGCTGCTGTGCATACAGCGCTCCGGGCAATAGTGTTGCGGCAAGGACGTTAAACCAAATTTTCATTCAACGAAAAGGATGAAAAGGGGCTGAAAACAAAATTTTTTGCTGCTTCAAATCTCAAATCGGGCAATGGATGCGTTATTACAGAATATCATTTTACACGTTGTCGTTTTTGAGGCGTCTGGAAAAATCCAATTCGGCAAGTCGGCTGAATTCGCCTTTGATTCGTACCTTTGCAAATAATTTTTAATCCGATCGAAAACATCAAATGCGTCACAAAGATTTAAAAACTCGAAACATTCCACACATGAATATCGCTGTCATCGGTACCGGTTATGTCGGGCTTGTTACCGGAACCTGTTTTGCCGAAACAGGCAACAATGTCATCTGCGTCGACATCAATGAAAAAAAAGTAAAACGCCTGCGCCAGGGTGAAATTCCAATTTTCGAACCCGGCCTCGACGTGCTTTTTGAACGCAACACCAAAGAAGGTCGCCTGCAATTTACTACCAATCTGCCCGAGGCTGTCGAACATGCACAAATAATATTTCTCGCATTGCCCACACCGCCGGGCGAAGACGGCAGCGCCGATTTGTCGTACATCATGGGCGTTGCACGCGACCTGGGAGGTATCATTACTTCGTACAAGGTAATCGTGGACAAAAGTACCGTTCCTGTGGGCACGGCCGAAAAGGTAGCGGCAATTTTAGCGGAAAAACTGCCGAAAAAATTGTTCGACGTGGTTTCCAACCCCGAATTCCTGCGCGAAGGCGTAGCGGTGGACGATTTCCTCAAGCCCGACCGCGTGGTGGTGGGTACCCGCAGCGAAAAAGCCCGCAAATTGATGAAATTGCTTTATGAGCCGTTTGTGCGCCAGGGCAATCCCATCTTCTTTATGGACGAGCGTTCGGCCGAAATGACCAAATACGCCGCCAACTCCTACCTCGCAGCCCGCATCTCCTTCATGAACGAGATCGCCAACCTCTGCGAAAAACTGGGCGCCAACGTGGACCAGGTGCGCATCGGGATGGGCAGCGACAGCCGCATCGGCAAACGCTTCCTTTTCCCCGGCATCGGGTATGGCGGCTCCTGCTTCCCTAAAGACGTGCAGGCACTGGCCAAAACCGCCAGCGAACACGCCTACGACTTCAAAATTCTGAAATCGGTGATGAAAATCAACAGCATACAAAAAGGTGTGCTTGTCAAAAAAATCCGCCGCCATTTCAAAAACGACCTTGCCGGCAAAACTTTTGCCGTGTGGGGCCTGGCATTCAAACCCAACACCGACGACATCCGCGAGGCGCCTGCCTTGATTATCATCGACGAATTGCTGAAAGCAGGCGCCAACGTGCGGGCATTCGACCCCGAAGCCATGAGCAACGTGAGCGCCATCTACGGTGACCGCATCCAGTTGTGCGAAAACCTGTACGACACTCTTAAAGGCGCCGATTGCCTGTGCATCATGACCGAATGGCAGGAATTCCGTAGCCCTGATTTTGACCGGATGGCTACGCTGCTCAACGAACCCGTTATTTTTGACGGCCGCAATGTGTACGACCTCGATCAGATGAAGGCGCTAGGATTTCAATACATCAGCATTGGCCGCCCCAAAGTAAAAGGTAAAAAACGGGTGGGTGCGATGGTCGGATAAACGCGTCGCAACAAAAACTAAGAGGGCATCTCAAAAGGTTGATGAGGGTTTATTAAAGTTTATCAACCTTTTGAGACACCCTCTTTTTTTATTCAAGCACAGAATTAACATCACATGGTTTTGATGCCTGCTGCGACTTTGATCTTTACATAATCTTTCAGTTTGGGCTCGTACACTTCGCGCTCCACATATACCACCGCCACTTTTTTGTTGTTCAGGGTGCTGTTCAGCATTTCAGAGCCGGTGAAGTGTTCAAACCACCAGATTTTTTGCTCGCGGCCATCGGCGCCTTTCACTTTGAAAAACGCGAAACTGCCCGAGGTATCAAGCCCGGTAAAGGTGCCCTCCAGGCTGGCAGTCGACTTCACCTCTTCCACCTTGCTGGACATCATACTTTCCATCATTTTTTTGAATTTCGGGCAATACTTTCCCGCCTCTTCTCCAACTACCCGGCCGAACTCCTCGAAATCTTTTTGGGTCTTCAATTCGATCTTGTATTCCTTTTCAAAATCTTCGGCATACTTGGTGGCCACCGGCATCATGGCAAGGCTGATTTTTTCCATGGACGACTCGTCCCAGGTGTCGGGAACGCCTTGTTTTTCCAGTTCCTTGCAAAATTCGTCGGCCATTTTTTGGCCGAGTGTTTTTTGCGAAAAAGCAGCGAGCGGTGCCATTGCCAAAAGCAGGGCAATCAGGGTTATTTTACTGGATTTCATGTGTTTGCAATTTTTCAAGCGTCAGTAAATGTGTTTTTATTGAGAATTCGGGAACAAAAATAACTGTTTTTACCCCCTTGCTGAACGCCCGGGGTGAAGAATAATGGAAAAAGTCGCCATGCCGGGCAGCAAAAATTCAATTTGCAGCATCTTGAAATTTGCGTACCTTCGGGGGAAACCCGCAGAAGCCAACCCTTTTTCACTCCGACAATTTTCTAATCCCTCCATTGAGCGAAACTGATATCATCCGGGGTTGCCTGCGCGGGTCAGCGCAGTTTCAACGCGCCTTGTACGAGCGTTTTGCCGGCAAGATGTATGCGGTATGCCTGCGGTATGCCCGCACACCGGCCGATGCTGCGGATATCCTCCAGGAAGGTTTTTTGAAAGTATATTCGAAGCTGGATCAGTTTCAGTTTCAAGGCTCGTTCGAGGGCTGGATTCGCCGCATCATGGTCAACACCGCCTTGCGCACCTATCAAAAGCAGCGATTCGACAATGAAACCTCCGGCTACGAGCGGCTGCCCGATGCGCCCGTAGATCCTGATGCCATCGCATCGCTGTCGGAAGCCGAACTGCTCCAAATCATCGCCCGGCTGCCAGAAGGCTACCGCGTCGTGTTCAACCTGGTAGCCATTGAAGGCTATTCACACGCCGAAGTCGCCGAAACGCTGGGCATACAGGAAAGCACTTCACGCTCCCAATTGACCAAAGCCCGGCGCTGGCTCTGCGAACAAGTGGAAGCACTGCACAAAATAAACATCTGAAAACCAATAATCGAATTGTAATGAACATGGAGTCCAACCACATAGATGATATTTTTCGCCTACGCCTGCACGACACGGAGACGCCGCCTCCCGCTTTTGTGTGGGACAATGTCGAGCGCGAACTGAAAAAGCGAAAGCGAAGGTTGTTTTTCTTCTGGTTTTTCGCAATCGGATTGGCCGGCGCCGGACTGTGGGCATTGCTGCCCGCGCCGTCCAGCCCAACCGCCGATCGCCGGATCGAATCACACAACGCCGAAACGCTAAAACCGGCAGATCAAACGCAGGCGGCTAACAAACTCCAAAACAGCGCTGAAACTCCGGACCAAGGCAGCCCCACGGCCGCAACCGCACAGGCCAGCACAAAAAGGGCCGTCGAAAAGGGAATTAAAAGCGTTCGGCAATCCATGCCCGTCACCGGCCGGCTGACTCCCGGCAAAACGCCCTCCGCTCCAATGCCGGTCAGTGCAGATCCGAAGTATGCGGACGGAATTCCCAACACCATCCATGAACCCGTCCCGGCATCAAATGAGCCCTTTGCGATGTTGCCCGCAAGTACGGAACAAACATCGCTGGTTTTCCAGCGCGGTCAAACAATGTCCAAAGCCAAAGCTTTCATTCGCAAAAAGAAAGACCCTAAATACTGCTACAATTTTGCCGAAAACCCCAACGTCTGGATGGTGGAAGCCTACGCAGGCCCATCCTTCAACAAACGCTCGCTCCAGGCCGGCATTCCTGCCTTCGAATCTTACGCTCAAATGCGCCGCAACACCGAACACCCCGACTGGTCGTTCAATGCCGGCGTACGGGGCGCCCTGCTGCTGAAACGACATTGGCTGTTGCGCACAGGGTTGCACTACGAGCAAATGACAGAAGTGTTCGAGTATGCCGATCCCAGTTATATCAAATACATCGTGGAGATCATCAATCAGCCGGGCGAACCGACCATCATCGATACGGTAGGAGTGGAATATGGCGAGAATTATGTCAAGACGTTCAACCGTTACGGTATGATCGATGTGCCGCTTGAAATGGGCGCAGAATTGCGCAGCGGCCGATTTGGCCTGAGCCTGCATGCCGGGCTTTCGGTCAATGTGTTTTTCTGGAAACGGGGCACCGTTCTGTCGCCGGGCAACCAGCCTAAACCTTTTACCCCGGGAGCAAAGGACGCCACGGAAATATTCCGGACGCGGACCGGCCTGAGCGCCACCGGAAGCGCCCAGATGTTTGTCCACCTGAAACCGACCGTCCGTGTTTTCGCAGAGCCTTATTTCCGGAAAGTACTGAAGCCCGTCACACTCGACAACCAGGCCGTGGACGCACGCTTCAGCAATTGGGGCATAAAATTCGGCATGACGAAAATTTTAAACTGAAATGTTAATTTTTTGTGCAACAAAGCAGCGAAACCCACCGTAAAACGCATCTCCCCCTTCAACGATATTGCTACTGACAAACCTTCATCCCAACCCGCTAAACCTTTAATAGTCAAGCGCTATGTTTTCTCGACCCAAACATTTTTTTATATACGCGTTACTAAGCACCCTAACACTGGCAGGTGTGGGGGGGTGCCGGAAAGACGTTGAGACATTTCGGCCATACCCGCCGACTTTGGATGCCATCCAACAGATGTTGGGGCAAGTACCGGACGGTTCTACGCAAACCACGTTTTCGTTGAATGCCGTGACAGACGACAAAGTGCTCGTCACACCAGCAGGTGTGCGGGTATTTCTGACCGATCCCGACAACTTGTTCCACGATGCCAACGGAAATCCGGTTCCTTGCAGCACCTGCCAAACACTTAGAGTGGAAGTAACGGATGCACTGGACAAAAGCAATATCATTGCTTACGGCGTACCCACTACCGCCACCGGCGGCGCTTTGCTCGAAAGCGGCGGAATGGTGCGCATCCGCGTTTATTGCGATGACAAGCCGCTGGAATTACGCTCTGATCGGACCATAAAAATCCAGATCCCTGCAGACAACCCGGCGGACGACATGACAATTTTCAGCGGCAGCATGAGCAACGACAGTTTTCTGGGATGGGACAACACCAACATTCCTGTTTTTCAGGCCGAATGGCAAAACACCAGCATGGAAGTTGTCCAAGGCTACGAACTGCTTTCACCTCAGTTGGACTGGATCAATGCAGATCGTTTCCTGAATGAACCTGCTACGTCTTTTTGCGTTGATCTGCCGGAAAATTTCAATCCTCAAAACACAACAGCCTATATGGTTGTTAAAGATATTCGTTCGGTTGCATTTCTGGAATTTAATGTGTCCGAGCGAACCTTTTGCACACTTCATGCACCAATAGGTTTTCCGGTCAGAATTGTGACAATAAGCCAGACGGCAGATGGTCAAAACTGGCTCGGAAACCATGAAACCGAAATAGGTACCGATGGCACTGTCAGTGTAGAGCCCAAAAAAGTGAGCACCCAACAAGTGCTTGATTTTTTAAAAAGCCTGTAGATCGGGAGGGTTTATCGAAAGGTTGATTAAGTTGATAAGGGTTTATAAAAGTTGATAATTCGATCCGAAAATGGTTTAACCCGTGCCCTTTTCGGATCAAATTATCGACCTGATAAACTTTTATAAACCCTCATCGACCTTTTGAGAAACCCTCCGATATTATACCAAGAATTACCCGTGTTTAGTAATTTAGTATTACAGCCGGACCGGTAAAGACCGGTCCGGCTTTTTTTCTGGTAATTTGGCTAATCAAAAAAACTATCATAACTTTGCCCGACAATTCTGGCCAATCACCACACGAGGGGGGACCACACAGGTTCCCCCTCGCGTTTGTATAAGCCCGGTATTACCATGGAAATAACCGAACGCATTGCACAATTGCTCGAAGAAAAATATTCGACCGACGAAGCATTCGCCGACTGCTTTAATGTGGAAATCGAGTTGAAACCCGGTCAAAAACTGTACGTTTTCGCCGACAGCGACACCGGAATGACCTTCGAGAAATGCCAAAAACTCAGCCGTTTTCTGGAAAGCCACCTCGACACCAACGGCTGGCTGGGCGACAAGTATCTGCTTGAAGTCAGCAGCCCCGGCATTGGACGCCCTTTCAAATTCCTGCGCCAGTACCACAACAACGCAGGCAGGGCCGTGGAAGTAACGCTGACCGATAAAACCCGCCAAAAGGGAATTTTGAAAGAAGCCGACGAAAGCCGGGTAGTTTTACTTCAAAAGATGGTGGTCAAGGAAGGCAACAAAAAAAAGGAAGTGGAAATTGAAACCGCCATTCCTTTTGAACAGGTGGAAAAAACAGCGGTTCAACTGGCGTTTTAATTCCAGCCCCTTGTCACTACATCTTAATTTGCCGACAAATAACTGATAACCAATAACTAATATCAGCAATATGGTTAACTTAGTAGATGTCTTCTCCGACTTTAAAACCGGTAAAAACATTGACCGCCCTACCATGGTGCGGGTGTTGGAAGACGTTTTCCGCACGCTCATCAAGAAAAAATACGGCACCGACGAGAACTTCGACGTCATCGTGAACACCAACACCGGTGACCTGGAGATCTGGCGCGTTCGCGAGGTAGTACCCGACGGCGAGGTGACCAACGAACTGGCCCAGGTGAGTGTCACCGAAGCCCATGCCATCGATGAGAGCGTCGATATCGGTGATGAGTGCTACGAGCGCCTGTCCATCGACGACTTTGGCCGCCGCGCCATCATGGCTGCGCGGCAGACCCTCGTATCGCGTATCATGGAACTCGAAAAAGACGAGATCTACCGCAAATATTCCGAAATGGTGGGCACCGTTGTGATCGGCGAGGTCAATCAGATCATGAAAAAAGAGATCCTCGTACTCGACGACGCCACCGGAAACGAGATCGTGCTGCCGCGCCTTGAAATGATCAAGGGCGACTATTACCGCAAGGGCGACGTGGTGAAGGGCATCATCAAAAAAGTGGAGATGGTGAACAACGCCCCGCTCATCATACTCAGCCGTACCGACCCGGGCTTCCTGTCCAAATTGCTCGAAGCCGAAGTGCCTGAAATTGAGGACGGTGTGATCGAAATCAAAAACATCGTGCGTCTGCCCGGCGAACGCGCCAAAGTAGCCGTGGAAAGCCACGACGAACGCATCGACCCGGTGGGCGCCTGCGTGGGTATGAAAGGCAGCCGCATCCACGGCATCGTGCGCGAATTGCGCAACGAAAACATCGACATCATCAATTACACCAACAACATACCCTTGTTCATCCAGCGCAGCCTTACGCCTGCCAAGATCAGCAACATCGACCTCGACCACGAGCGCAAACGCGCTTCGGTGTATCTCGACGCCGACCAGGTGAGCCTGGCCATCGGCAAGGCAGGCAGCAATATCAAACTCGCCACCAAACTGACCGGATACGAAATCGACGTGTACCGCAACCAGGCGGAATACGAGATCGACGACGTGGATCTGGAAGAATTCGGCGATGCCATCGAACCCTGGGTCATCGAAGCGCTGAAAAACGTAGGCTGCGATACCGCCCGCCAGGTGCTCGAACTCAGCGCCGAAGAACTGGTGCGCCGCACCGACCTCGAAGAAGAGACGGTGAAAGACGTGCTGCGCATTCTGGCCGATGAGTTTGAAGAAGAAAAATAGTCTGATTGCGATACATGTGGCGGGTGAAAAACAGCCTTTTTTCCAACGCCGTTTCGACCTGTGACAACAGTTCTTAAATTTGTTCGCAATATATTCACACACGGTGGGGCAAACTCAATGGTTTTCCCCACCGTTTTTTATTGTACCTTTGCACCGCTTTTACCTCAAAAACCATTCGCTCACTAAATTCTGATCGTCTTCTAACACATTCATATACAGCGGCGACATTTGCGTTTCCCCGCTAACGCACTAAAAATCAAATTTTTATATCGAGGGAGATTGACTCTTTCGTTCATTAAAGCAGGCAAAACCACTGCATGGCTCAAAAATTAATAAAGGTAGCAAAAGAATTCAACGTCGGCCTTCACACCATTGTGGAGACACTGCACAGCAGGGGATTTGCTGGTGTTGAGGAAAAACCTACGGCTGATATCACCGATGAAATGCTCACGGTGCTCCGTCGGGAATTCCAAAAGGATCTTGCTATCAAACAAGAGGCGGACAAACTTGCCCGTCCGGTATTAAAAAAAGAAACTGTTGCTACCAGCGGCAACACACCTGCCGTGAGCACCCCCGGCGCGACGCCACCGGCGCGTCCATCCCTGCTGCCCCCCCGGGAGGAACCTGCAAAGCCAAAACCCGAACAGCAACAACCTCTCGCAAAAAAAGACGAGCCGGAAGTCGTGGTGCGTGAACGCCCTGCGCTCCGTGTCATCGGCAAAATAGACCTGGACGCGCCTAAAAAACCGGCACCTGCGCCCGAACCGCCGCAAGAACCGGTACAAGCACCTCCGCCACCGCCCGCCCCTACGGTCGTGGAACCACCCGTCCAGGAAAAAACAGTGCAGGCCGAAGCCCCTCCACAGCCTTCACGCGAACCAGAACCACCCAAGGCTCCACCGGTGGAGTCAGTTGAACCTACTCCACCACCGGCAGAAACAGAAACGCCCGCCGGAGAAGAATTTTACCGCGCCGACTCGCCGACCCTTCGCGGCCTCAAAATCCTGGGACGCATCAGCCTCGACAAACCGAAGCCCGAGCAATCGGACCGCGGCGGCAACCGCGACAACCGCGGCGGTCAGGGTGGCAACCGCGACAATCGCGGCGGTCAGGGTGGCAATCGCGACAACCGCGGCGGTCAGGGCGGCAATCGCGACAACCGCGGCGGTCAGCAAGGCCAGCAAAACCGCACACCGGGTGGCCCGCAACAAAATCGCCCGGCCAACCCGGCTAACCCGGGTGGAACCGGCGGCGCGCAACAACCCGGCGGAGCCAACAACGACCCCAACCGACACAAGCGCAAACGCAAAAAGGTACAACAGCCCATCAGCGCCGCATCCCTGCAGGCTACTATTTCCAGCAATCAGGGCGACAACAAGGGCCGTGGTCGCCGCGACGAGCCCAAAGAGGTCTCTCAAAAACAAATTGAAGATCAAATCCGCCAGACGATGGCGCGCATCGGCGCCGGCGCAAGCCGCAAACGCCAGAAAGTGCGCCGCGACAAACGCGACGTACGCCGCGAACGCGCCGAACTGGCAGAAATAGCGCGCACCGAAGGCGAAAAAACACTCCAGGTAACGGAATTTATTTCCGTTTCGGACCTCGCATCCCTCATGGATGTGAAGCCCTCTGACGTCATCAAGACCTGTATGGGACTGGGTATTTTTGTATCCATCAACCAGCGCCTGGATGCCGAACTCATCGAGGTAGTCGCCAGCGAATTCGGCTTCGACGTGTTGTTTATTTCGGCAGAGGAGCAGGTAGAAGTGGAAGAAGAGGAGGTGGATGATCCGAATGATCTGGTGGCACGCCAGCCTATTGTTACCGTCATGGGTCACGTTGACCACGGTAAAACCTCGCTGCTCGACTTTATCCGTTCGGCTAAAGTCGCCGAGGGCGAAGCCGGTGGTATCACCCAGCACATAGGCGCCTACGAAGTCAACACCGACGACGGCCGCAAGATTACCTTCCTCGATACGCCAGGTCACGAAGCCTTTACGGCCATGCGTGCCCGCGGCGCCAAAGTAACCGACATTGCCATCATTGTGATCGCAGCCGACGACAGCATCATGCCGCAAACCCGCGAGGCCATCAGCCACGCCCAGGCAGCCGGCGTACCCATCGTATTTGCGATCAACAAAATAGATAAAGCCGGCGCCGATCCGGAGCGCATCAAAAACGAACTGGCACAAATGAACCTCCTCGTAGAAGAATGGGGCGGCAAATACCAAAGCCAGGACATTTCGGCCAAAAAAGGCCTGAATGTGGACAAACTCCTCGAAAAGGTGCTGCTGGAAGCCGAATTGCTCGAATTGAAAGCCAACCCGAAACGCCGTGCCGTAGGCACCGTGCTCGAGGCTTCGCTCGAAAAAGGCCTGGGTTACGTATCCAAGGTGCTCATTGAAAACGGCACCCTCGACATCGGCGATCCGATCATCGCCGGCGAACACGCCGGTCGTGTGAAAGCACTGTTCAACGAGCGCGGCAAAAAAGTAAAGAGCGCCGGGCCGGCCCAACCCGTGATGGTGCTCGGCTTGCCGGGCGCACCGCAGGCAGGTGAAAAAATCAAAGAAGCAGCCACCGACGCCGAAGCAAAAGAAATCGCTTCGCGCCGCGCACAGATCATCCGCGAACAGGCTACCCGCGCTTCCAAGCGTATCAGCCTCGAAGAAATCGGCCGCCGCCTGGCACTGGGCAACTTCAAGGAACTCAACCTCATCGTCAAAGGCGACGTGGACGGCTCCATCGAGGCACTCAGCGACTCGCTCATCAAGTTGTCCATGGAGAAAATCCAGGTCAACGTCATCCACAAGGCCGTTGGCCAGATCGTGGACAGCGACGTCATGCTCGCTTCGGCATCCGATGCCATCATCATCGGTTTCCAGGTGCGCCCCTCGCTCACTGCCCGCAAACTGGCAGAGAAAGAAGGTGTGGAGATCAAACTCTACTCCATCATCTACGAAGCCATCGAGGAGATCAAGGCCGCTATGGAAGGCATGTTGGAGCCGACGAAAGAAGAGGAGATCATGGGCCAAACCGAGATCCGCGAGGTGTACAAAATCTCGAAGGTGGGTACTGTGGCCGGTTGTTATGTGCTGGAAGGCAAAATCAGCCGCAACCATTATGTCCGCATCATTCGCGACGGCATCGTGGCCTACCCCGTCAACCCCGGCCAGAATGCCGAACTCTCTTCGCTCAAACGTTTCAAGGACGACATCAAGGAAGTCAAAGCGGGCATGGAATGCGGTATCACCATCAAAAACTTCAACGACATCAAGACCGGCGACATCATCGAGTCTTATGTGGTGAATGAGGTGAAAGCCACGCTTTGATCGCAGCATTTCAAAATTGACTAACAGTTATTATAATTATAGCGCCATGCAGTTAACCCTGCATGGCGCTATTGTTTTGGGTTTATTACCAACAGGCGAGGCGCGCGAGGAATTGACTTTCTTGTGTCGCGCCCGTATCTTTGCATGCCTTTACGCCAATCAACCAGCAACCACCACACATGAAAGGTATTATCCTCGCCGGCGGCCTTGGCACCCGGCTTTACCCTTTGACCCTGGCCGTGAGCAAGCAACTCATGCCCGTCTATGACAAGCCCATGATTTATTACCCGCTCAGCACACTGATGCTGGCGGGAATCCGGGACGTGCTCATCATTTCTACACCCTACGATCTGCCCAAATTCCGCCAACTTTTCGGCGACGGCGGCGAGTTGGGAATGAACTTTTCCTACGTTGAACAACACAATCCGAACGGCCTTGCCCAGGCATTTGTGCTGGGTGAAAACTTCATTGGCCGCGACCCGGCCTCGCTGATACTGGGCGACAATATCTTCTATGGCGCCGGCCTGGGCGAAATGGTGCGTTCCTGTGCACGGCCCGATGGCGGTATTATTTTCGCCTACCAGGTAGCCGACCCCGATCGCTACGGTGTGGTGGAGTTTGATAAAAATTTCAAAGCCGTCAGCATTGAGGAAAAACCCAAACAACCCAAAAGCCACTTCGCCGTGCCGGGGCTTTATTTTTACGACAACAGCGTGGTGGAAGTGGCCAAAAACCTCAAACCCAGCCCCCGCGGCGAATACGAAATCACAGACGTCAACAAATATTACCTGGAGCAGGGCAAACTGGAAGTGCGCGTGATGGGGCGCGGCTACGCCTGGCTCGATACGGGCACGCACGAATCGCTCATGCAGGCCGGTCAGTTTGTACAAGCCATCGAGGATCGGCAGGGGCTGAAAATCGGCTGCATCGAGGAAATCGCGCGCGAAATGAATTTCATCGACGATGCCGGCCTCGAACGCCTCGGCCACAAGTACCTCAAAAGCGGTTACGGAGAATACCTGCTCAACCTGCTCAAATTTTCATAGCAAAGTGAAACCCTGAATGGAATTTGCCTTCGGACTTTTTGTGGTTGTAGTGCTTGCGATCGGTTTGCTCAACCGGCGCAAGGGCAACAAGGCATGGGTGAAGGAAGAACGCTATGATGAAAGCGGCGCCTGGATTGATAAAAGGACCGGCGAGCGCGGCACCTTTGGCTCTTTGGACGCGGAAAGGGAGCAGGAACGGCGTGAGGTGGTACAGCAGGGGCGCATCCATGAATTGTCGCGCCGCATCCGCGATTACGCGTTTGAGCATTATCCCGGGTTTCACACGCTGAGCGACGCCCAAATCAGGGATTACAATACGTTTATAAAAAAACAGGTAGCCGCACTCCCATCAGTCATTAAACGGATGATGGATGGTACTCCCCCTGGCGCTGAGACCCAATCCCCTGGCGACAGCACGCATATCCAAGCCGTCCAAAAATTGATCCTCGATTTCCTCTACGCCGAATTCCCCGCGTTGTTGGACATGGAAATTGAAGCCCTCAAACAGTTGGACCGTTTTGCCGCTGTTCAATCCGGCGCACTGGTGGAAAAAATTGAGGAGATGAAATCCGAAAAAGCCTGAATGATACCGTTCAGCGCAGCAATATTTTGACCCAATAGTCAACTTGTGCAATGGCGGGTTCGAAATCAAAATCGCCCGAACCAAACGGACCCGCAGCCCGGGTGGCGTCGTGCTTGAAAGCATCAGACAGCAGAAAAAAGTGTTCGGCGAGTGAGGCGGAAGGCTCCTGAACGGCCAATGCGCTTTCCAGTGCAGCCTTTCGAACCAGGTCGGTCAAAAAAGCCATTTCTTTTTCTTTTATCTTCCGGGTTGCTTCATCAAACGAAGTGCCCAGGTGTTGCAGGCCGTCTGCCGACAGGCGCATGAGGTGCGCTACTTCCCGGTAGCGCCGGATGCGTTCGGTCAGGTAATAGCGGAGTTGTTTGCGCACATCCGGGAAAGCCAGGGTTTTGGACTGCAAGTCGGCTGTGAAGGCGCCGGTTTCGGCGAGTACCACCGCAATGAAAATCTCTTCCTTGTTTTTGAAATAGTAATAGAGACTGGCTTTGTTCAGTCCTGCCCGGCGACCGATGTCTTCGAGCGTTGTTTTGTCAAAGCCAAAGCGGGCGAAACATTCGCTTCCGGCCCGAAGTATGTGTTCACGTCTTGGATTCTCTTTCAAAAGTCAGGCGTTTTTTGCTGCAACAAGGCCAACAAAGATATTTTCTAACTTTTTACTTTTCAAATCCGGTGAGAAAACGTTTGAAAAGCAAAGAGAAAATACCGCGATTTTGATAGAAAAAGCACCAGAATAAGGCGCCAGAACCCATTTGCAGGCTATTTATCCATCAAGCGCAGCGCTTCCCGCCGCGTCAGGGGCGCCAGCCGATGGCCCTCTACAAACTGACGCACGGCTTCGGGATTGGACCGTGAATATTGCCGCAATGCCCAGCCGGCTCCTTTTTGCAGGAAAAATTCTTTCGAGCCGGCAAGCCTGCGCACATATTCAAACAGCAGGTCAGCATCGGTTTTGTCCTTATAGGCCAATTGAAAAATCATGCAAACCCGTTGCAGCCACATATTGCCGGAATCCATCCAACGTTCCGTCACCGGTTTAGCAAGTTCCGGATAACGCAGAAAATGTATCCCGACCAGTTTGTTGATCCAGTCCACCGTGTCCCACCAGGAGCGTGTCAGGATCAATTCTTCGAGAAAGTCGATAAAATCCGGCGTTTGTTGTTTCAACACTTTTTGCACGGTTTCGAGGGCGAAATAGTGCATTTCGCGGTGTTCATCATTAAAACAAAACCGGGCCAGTTCTTTGATCTCATTGCTGTCGGGCACACCGTGTTGCCGGTGAATTTCACGGGCGAGTGCCATCCATTGCGGCATTTTCAACCCAAAGAACTCGAACTGGTCGCGCATGTATTTCATTTGCATCTGGGCAATTTCGGGATTGCCTTTTTCACGAAATCTGTCGCGCGCAAGTTGGTAGTATTCAGCAGGCGTCATTGGTATTCAGTTGAATTGTCAATGTTATGGATTGGCTACACATTCACTTCCAGTATGATCCGTACACCTTCGCCGGGAGCTGTTTGGATTTCCAGCCGCCCCTTTATTTCGGCGGCGCGCTGTCGCATGTTGGCGATACCATTACCATATTGCACCATTGCCGGATCGAAGCCCTTACCGTTGTCTGTCAATTCCATCAGCAGCTTGCGGCCTTCGAGTTGCATTTTCACTTCAAAATCCGAACAACCGGAGTATTTCGCTGCGTTGTTGATCCCTTCTTTAAAGATCAGGTAAATATTGCGCCGGGTATCGGGGCGCAGGTGGCGCAAAGGAAACGCTGCAGGAATATCGGCGTGGAAACGAATGTTGCGGGCTTCGCTGATCTTCAGGCCAAACTCGCGGATGCGCGCTGCGAGGTCGTCGAGGTTGTCGTGACGGGCATTGATGGCCCAAACAATGTCCTGGATGGATTCGGACAAAGTGGCTGCGCTTTGGCTGATACGCGCGAGCAAATCACCGGTAGCAACCTGGGTTTCAGAGAGCTGCCCCCTTGCCACTTCGCTGAAAAACCGGATGCTGCTCACCGTACTGCCCATGTCATCATGAAGGTCGCGGGCGATGCGGCGCCGGATGGCCTCCAATTGGCGACGTTGTTGGTCCCGATACCATGCGATGCCGCCGACGATGGCCGTCGCCAGGGTCAGCAGCAGCAACCGGAACCAGATGGTTTTGCGGAAAGGCGGTACGACATGCAATGGAACGCGCACCATTTCCCTGCTCCAGATACCGTCGCTGTTGCGGGCTCGTACCAGCAGTGTGTAATCGCCGCCGTCGAGATTGGTGTAGGTGATGATGTTTTGTTTGGCTTCAGCCCAGTCCCGATCGAAACCTTCGAGTTGGTACACCAGCACTGTTTTTTCGGGTTGTGTAAAGCCAGGTGCGGAAAAATCAAATGCCACCACATTGTCGCCCGGATGCAGCACGATCGGCTCTCCCATGCGCCAGGGAATGGATTTGTTCAGGACAAATACCTCCGTGAGTGCCACGTGCGGCGGGTGTGGATTCACCGGGATGCGCCCGGTGCGGGCCAGGTTGAAAACGTCGGCAAAGCCGACAAACAATTCGCCGCGAGGCAGCATCTCGAATCCGCCGACGATGTCGTTTTCAAAAAGTCCGTCCGAACGACGGAACACATTGACTACCCCGGTTGGCGGGTAATAGCGGTGCAGGCCGTTGGAAGTGGCCAGCCAGAGGCGATCTTCGAGGTCGATCTCGATGCCATGGATGTAATTGTTCTGCAGACCGTTGCGGGTCGTCAGGGCATATTCAACCTTTCCCTGTTCATTCAGCCGGAACAGTCCGTTGAAAGTTGCCACCCACAGCCTGCCGTTCCGATCGAAGGCAAAATCATTGCAGGTGTTAAAGCTGCTGTCCTTCATCAGCAGTTGTTCGTACTGACCTGTGGCCTGATCGTAGCGAAAAAAACCATCGTCCCCACCTGCCAGCAAACGCCCCTTGGGGTCCATCTCCAGAGCCCGCACATAGTGTTTTTTACCGTCCAGCGGTACATTTGCCATTTTACCCGAAACGGGATCAAGCCAGAACAAGCCTTCGTGGTTGCAGCCGAACCAAATGCGACCATCCTTGCCCTCCAGCAATTCAAGTATTTTGTGGTTGATACCCGGTGTCGGAAAACTCGGTCTGAAGGTGCGGAATCGCCCAGTTGTCGGATTGAATTCCTGCAGCACGCCTCTTTCGGCAAGCCAGATTCGGCCGTTTTTTGCCTGGATGATTTCAAATATTTCGTCGTTGTCGAGGCCTTTGTCAATGCCGAACTCTTTAAAGACGCCCGTTTTCCGATTCCATTCAAAAAAACCCTTTGCCCATACGCTGATAAAATATCGGTGCGGGTCCGCTGCGTCCTGTATCAGACCTGAAACCGAGCCGAACTGGCCTCTTTCTATGCTCTCCGGCAACATGACGCGCACAAATTTCAGGTCGTTGGGGTCGTATTTTTCCACGCCGCTTTCAGTGCCGATCCACACAATGCCGTTGGTCTTGTCTTTGAAAAGGCTGAGTGTCATGGAATTGTTGTGCGCGTAAGGCTCCCGCGGTCGCGGCGGGAAGGGGATAAAGCCGTTATCGAGCAAGGTGCGCCACTCCAGCCCGTACACGCCGCCGCCTGTCCAGATGATCGGCCCGAGCGCCGGGTCGCGATCAAACAAGAAGACGGTTGAAATGGCTACGCTGTCCGGATAGTCTTCGAATTCGCCGGTGCGTTCGTTCAATATGTAAAACCCTTGTCCCCAGGTAGAACACCAAATACGCCCCTGTTCATCCTCTCCAACGTGGCCGGCAAGTACATTTTTTTGGGGATCGTCGGTTTGACGTCCGAGTTTGAATTCGAAACTGTTGTTTTCCGGATGAAAAAGCAAAATATTCCCGGATGCCTTGAGCCATATCCGCCCCCTGGAATCGGTAAAAACAGTGAGGGCGATACCGTATTTTCCAGGAAATGGGAAGTATTCGGCCTGCATATTGCGCAGATCGAACCGCATCAAAAAGGAGTCGTTGGTGGCAGCCCAGGCATAACCGCTTTGGTCATAAACAAAGGAAGAAAGGACAACCGGAGAGTTGTTGTCGCGGCGAGGCAAGTTCAAATTGACCCGGTGAAAATGCCGGTCCGCATAATCCCAGTAGCAAAGCCCTTTGGAAGTGCCGGCCCAAAGCCTGCCAGCGGGATCGAGCGAGAGCCCCAAAACGTGATTGCCTTGTATGGAATGTGCGTCGCCGTCACGGTTTCGGAATACAGTGCAGCGTTTGCCGTCGTAGCGGGTGAGACCATCTACGGAGCCAAACCACATAAAACCTTGCGTGTCCTGGGCAATCGTGCAGGTATAGTTGTGTGCCAGGCCATCGTCGGTGGTCAGGTGCCGCAGTGCAATTCCCTCGGGTTGTGCCAAAACAGGCAGAAGCGACCCGGGCAGACAAATACAGCAGATCCATACGGCGCGAATCAGCCGTTGGATCGCATCGGCAAAAAACTGATCGCCCTGTTTCCATGTATCGCCCAGAATATTCAACCGTTTCGGTATTTAGAATTTGATCGGCAGGTGTTTATGCCAAAAATAATAGGACACTTTGATTTTCAGTGTCTTCCATTGCCGTGTTTTTTTATCACATGAGCATGCGA
>Ga0075163_10004893_pt1 | contig 17930 bp, 15 predicted proteins | sample JI1023141ADNA_FD_71478 | JGI IMG/M metagenome (GOLD analysis project Ga0075163, IMG submission 71478) | Wastewater effluent complex algal communities from Wisconsin, to seasonally profile nutrient transformation and Carbon sequestration -... | ecosystem: Engineered > WWTP > Effluent > Algae...
CCGGGAGGTAGGAGCCTGCTCGCAGGCGATTCCACACGCGTCTTCGCCGCGCTGGTGTGCCTCGCCGCCACCACCGCCTCTGCCCAACTCATCCCCTGGAGCGAACCTCCTGTCGTAAGTGGCACGGGCGTCCCGCCCGTGATTTCCCCAGTTCCGAGTAGCACGGGCGTCCCGCCCGTGAAGTCAGCAGCCGCGCCCACGAAAAAAATCTCCGCGTCCGCCGCGCTCGCCTCAACTCCCGCCGTCGCCGCCGCGCCCGCCCTCGCCACCACCGAGCCCTCGCTCGTCACGCTCCTCCTCTCATCCTTCAATGGCACCCCGGCCTCCGGCGCCACGCTCACCGGTTCCAGCTGGACCGGCCAAGTCACGCAAAACCCCGGCACCATCACTGTCGCCGGCACCGCGGTCGACGACAACGGCTGGGGCGCCCGCGGCCTATCGCTCGACACCTCCGCGATGACCTACCTCGCGATCACCGCGCAACGCGACACCGGCAACCTCGCTCCGACCCTCTTCTTCCAGTTCGAAGACCAAAGCATCCGCACCCGCGTCCTCTCGCTGAGCACCTCGCTCTTCGCCATCGGCACACCCACCACCGTGCACGTCGCGCTGCCTTCGTGGACGATCGACTTCGGTTCCAACGCGCTCTCCGGCTGGAGCCTCGGCGGCGGCGGCGTCACCTCCAGCGACACCACCGTCGCCTTCCGCATGACCTTCGACCAAATCGCCTTCACGACCTCTGCCATACCCGAACCCACCACCACCGCCGCCCTCCTCGGCCTCGCGGCCCTCGGCGCGGTCGCGTATCGTCGCCGCCGACCCTGAGCCCACTTCGCCGCCGGGGGGAATCGACGACGCGTTTTATGATCGCTCAAACTGCGCGCGGTTGGCTTCGACGAAACGGCGCAATTGTTCGACGCTCGGCAGTGCGACGAGGTAGCGGGAGACGAAGAGCTTTTGGGAGAGACCGGCGGTGGCGTATTCGACCTTGGTCTCGTCTTTGTCGCTGCAGAGCAAGATGCCGACCGGCGGTTGGTCGCCTTTCGCCATCATGTTTTTCTTAAAATAATTCAGATAAAAGTTCATCTGCCCGGCATCAGCGTGGGAGAAGGCGCGGATCTTTAAGTCGAGCAACACGTGGCAGCGCAGGCGGCGGTGATAGAAGACGAGGTCGACGCGGTCGTGTTCGTTGCCGACGGTGATGCGGAATTGTCGCGCCTCGAAACAAAAGCCGGTGCCGAGTTCGAGGAGGAAAGCCTGCACGTGATTGAGCAGAGCCGATTCGAGATCATTTTCCGAGTAAGCGGCGCGATCGGCGAGCCCAGCGAATTCGAGGACGTAGGGATCGCGGATGAGATCCTCGATCATCGCGGGCGCCTCGGCGGATTGCTTGCGGGCGCGAGCGACGACCGCGCGCTTGTTTTTGGAGAGCCCGGTGCGCTCGTAGAGCAGCGAACCGATCTGGCGCTGAAGCTGGCGCACGGACCAGCCGCCGAGCAGGCATTCGTTTTCGTAGAACACGCGCTTCCATGGGTCGTCGAGGCGGAGGATCTCTACGAGGTGAGTCCAAGATAGCTGAAGGATTTGCTGGGGCTTGAGAGGAGTGGGGAGGTCCGCACTCAATTCACCAGTCGGTGACTGGCGAATTTCGAATTTCCTCACCACGGGTGAGGAAATTGGGAGGAGAGCCAATTCGCCAACCGGTGGTTGGCGTTTTCCGGATTTCCGCACCGGTGGTGCGGAAATTTCCGTGGCGGCCAAAAAGTCAGTCACTGACTGGCTTTTCTCGCCGCCTACAAAAAGGCCAGTCACCGACTGGCCAATTTGCGGATAGGTTTGATAGAACACACGGCAGCTTTTCAGGACGCTTAAGCTCAGTCCGGGGAGCTTTCGTTTGGCCAGGTCTTGGGCGAGTCGGGGCATCAGACCGTCACCATACTTTGCGCGGTCCGCGCCGCCCTGCTCGAACTCGACGACGTAGGCGCCGACGAGCCAGTTGCGGAGGACGAGGCCTTGATTCACCGCCGCCGCCGCGCGACCGACCGCCGAGGTGTGCGCTTGGGCGATGGCCGACAGGAGTTGGCGGTAGTGCATGGCGGAAAGAAAAGCGGGTGGCAGGTGGAGCGTCAAAGCCGGGAAGGACGCGGATTGGAATTGGCAGGCTGCAAGGGGCCGCCTCTGCTCTCGCGGTTCTCATGCTGAGCGTCCGCGCGTATGATGAGACGTCGACCGAGTCTTCGCCGTTCGATGTAGCGTCGCTGCGATTGCGACTGATGGTTCGTTGGAAAGAATCCCCAAAGGACGTTGCTGGCAGGTTCACTCCTAGCACCGGCGAATTTCGCTGGGACGGCGAAATTGCGACGTGGAAAGAACTGATGTTTTCGCCCGACTCAGTCGTGGCGAGGATTCAAACCTCCTGCCGTAGCTCAACCAGGAGTTCCGAGCCTTGGCAATAAGCGGCTCAGGCCACCGGCAGTTCGAACCAGAACACGCTGCCTCCCGTCGCAGGGAAGTCGGCGCCGACGGGCCCGTTTTGGGATTCGACGAGGTGTTTTACGATGGCGAGGCCGAGGCCGTGGCTTTCTTCGCCGCCGGTTGGGCGGGGGCTGAGGCGGCAATCGGCCGCACGTGTAACCGGCAATTGGACGCTTGCCTAACCGGCAATTGGACGCTCCTCTGGCCGGCAAATGGACGCCAACTCTTTGCCCCGTGCTTTGGAGGCTTCTCTGCGGGGAGCGCTGGGCGACACGCCGGTGGTGTGCCTGTTGGGCCCGCGCCAGTGCGGGAAGACCACTCTCGTCCGCGCGCTCGCCCCGCGCTACGGCTACGTGAGTTTCGACGATGACGATGCGCTCGCGCTCGCCCGGTCCGATCCCAATGGCTTTCTGGCCGCCCTGCCCGATCCGGTGATTCTCGATGAGATCCAGCGGGTGCCTGCGCTCCTGCGTGCGATCAAGCTCTCCGTAGATCGCGACCGCCGGCCCGGCCGATTTATTCTCACCGGGTCTGCGAATCTGCTGCTGCTGCCGAAACTCGGCGATTCGCTGGCCGGACGCATGGCCATCCTTGAGTTGCAACCGCTCACCGCGGCCGAGCAGGCGCGCAAACCGGGCGGATTTCTCGCGGCTTGGCTGGGGGGCAAGCTCAAGCCTTCGTTGGCGGCGTCGCCCCAGCCGCCGGACCCGCTGACGTTGGCGGCGCGGGTGGTTGGGGGCGGTTTCCCGGAGCCACTCACGCGGTCGGCGGCGCGGGCCCGCAATTGGCATCGCGACTACGTGCGCGCTCTGCTGGAGCGTGATGTGCAGGACGTGGCCCGCATCAAAGACCCGCGCGATCTCTCGCGCCTGCTCACGTTGCTGGCCTTGCGAACGGGGGAGTTGCTCAACGTCTCCACGCTCAGCAACGAGCTCGATTTGCGCCGCGAGACGGTGGAAAGCCATCTCGCCGCCTGTGAACGGCTCTATCTCGTGCGTCGGCTCCAACCGTGGCATCGGCACGAATCCAAGCGACTGATCAAGACGCCCAAAGTCCATTTCCTCGATAGCGGTCTGGCGGCAACGCTCGCCGACCTCACCGTGGAGGATTGGCATGATCGCCGCGACCGCTTCGGTCATCTGCTCGAAACGTTCGTGCTCCAGCAACTCAGCACGCAGGCGGGCTGGACCGATCCTGAGCTGCGTTTTTGGCATTACCGCGACAAGGATCAGGTGGAAATCGATCTCGTGATCACGCGTGGACGCCGCACTTGGGGCGTGGAGATCAAAGCGACCGCCACGCCGTCACAGGCCGACACGGCCGGACTGCGCCGGCTCGCCGCGCAGTGTGGTGACGATTTTGCCGGCGGTCTGCTGCTGCACGCCGGTGCGCACTCGATCACGCTCGATGATCCGCGGTTCTTGGCGGTGCCGATCGCCAAGCTGTGGGAATGGTGAGGCGGGTGTGGAGAGCTCGGCGGATTGATGGCGGGCGGGGCGATGACGGCGCGTTTGTTTTCTGAGAGGCCGGTGTGCTCGTAGGAGGGGCGGGGCGGTAGGCGGAGCGTTTGTTGCGACGCGAGGTCGCAACCTACTTTGGCGGCGCGCCCGGAGGTCGCGGCCCTACCTTCAATTCGGCGCAGGGAGCGACGGGGAGTTCGAACCGGAAGAGGCTGCCGCCTTTGGCGGGACTGCCGGGCGGACTTTTTGGCAATGGCGCCTCACTCTGGGAGTGCGTTTTGGCGGTCGGGCGGCCATCGTTCCGCCATGAATCTCGAACGTATCACCGTCGATCCCGCGATCATGTCGGGCAAGCCGTGCATTCGCGGCCTCCGCGTCACGGTCGCCAACGTGCTGCGGCAACTCGCCAATCACCGGACGCCGGAACAGATCGTCGCGGCCTATCCGTATCTTGAAGCGGCCGACATCGACGCCTGTCTCGGCTATGCGGCGCTGCGCGTGGATGATGAAGAGTTGGCCGTTTCCGTCCCTTGAAGCTGCTGGTCGATATGAACCTCAGTCCCGACTGGGTGCCCCTGCTGGCCGCCCACGGTTGGGCGGCCCGGCACTGGAGCCAGCTTGGTCCGGGGCAGGCCCCGGATACCGAGCTGATGCGTTGGGCGCGCGTGGAGGGCCACGTGGTGCTCACGCAAGACCTGGATTTTTCCCAGCTTCTCTTCGCCACGCGCGACGGCGGCCCGAGCGTGGTGCTCTTGCGCATGGAGAATGAATTCGACGTCGCCGCGCGGACCCGGGTGTGCGCGGCCCTCACCCAAGCCGAGGCCGCGCTTACAGCCGGTGCTCTTCTTACCATTTCCGCGCACCGCATCCGGCTGCGTCATCTGCCGCTGGTTCCGTAAACGCTGCGAGCAGGCGAAGCGGGTTGTTGTGACACGTGGTCGCAACCTACCTTGCATGCGGGACAGGTAGGGACGGCTCTCCGAGGCGTCTGCGTAGTGGAGGCGAGTGTCACGCGCAGGGCGGACGGCTCGGAGAGCCGCCCCTACCGGATGGGGGCTTGGCCCGCTACACTGCCGGCAGTTCGAACCAGAACACGCTGCCGCCGGTCGCGGGGAAGTCGGCGCCGACCGTGCCGTTTTGGGCTTCCACAAGGTGTTTTACGATGGCGAGGCCGAGGCCGTTGCTTTCTTCGCCGGCGGTCGGGCGCGGCGAGAGGCGGGCGTGTTCGCGGAAGAGTTGGGCGCGCTCGGCGGGCGGGACGCCGGGGCCGGTGTCGGCGATTTCGGCGCGCAGGTGGCGGTCCGGGCGGGCGAGGCGCACCGTCACGCGACCGCCGGGCGGCGTGAATTTGAGCGCGTTGCTCACGAGGTTGGTGAAAAGCTGATACGCGTGCGCGGCGTCGCAGCGCGCGAGCGGGAGCGACTCGGCGAGTTCGGTGACGAGCGTGATCTGTTTTCGCTCGGCGGCGTTTTCGTGTTGGCGCGCGACGGCGTCTGCGAGGAGCGCGAGGTCGATGCGGCCGGCGGCAGCCCCGGGTTGCGGCGCGCGGAGATCGAGAAACGTGTCGATGATACGGCGCATCTGCGTCGCGCTCTCGTTGATGTTGGCGAGGTATTTCAGCGCGCCCGCGGGCAACGCGGGCTGACGTTTCGCGAGTTCGCCGGCCATGAGAATGAGGCAGAGCGGATTCCGGAGATCGTGACCGGCGATGCGCATGAAACGCTCCTTCAACGCGACTTGCTCCTGCAGCTCGCGCTGGAGTCGGCGGAGGGAAAGGTGCGTGCGGATACGCGCGAGGGCCTCCTCGTGCTCGATGGGTTTCGTGATGTAGTCCACGCCGCCGGCAGCGAAGGCCTTCACTTTGTCCGCCGTCTCGCTTAGCGCGGTCATGAAGAGCACGGGCACGTCGCGCGTCTCGGCGCGGGCCTTGAGGCGGCGGCACGTCTCGAAGCCGTCGATTCCGGGCATCATCACATCGAGGAGAATGAGGTCGGGCTGCGTCTGCGCGGTTTGCGCGAGGGCTTCTTCGCCGTCTTCGGCGACCATGAGTTGGTAGCCGGCGGCGCCGAGGGTTTCGACGAGGACGCCGAGGTTGGCGGGCGTGTCGTCGACGATGAGAATGGTTTCGCTCATGAGGGGGGAGGTTCGGGCAGGTAGCGGGCGACGAATTGGCGGATGGCCTTCATTTTGAAACGGGCGGCGAGATCGAGCACGTTCTGGGCGAACGGGCCATATTTGGGATCGAGCGCCACGAGCGCGGCGGCGCGGGCGCGGATGCCAACGACGTCGCCCTTGGCGGCGAGTTCGTAGAGCGCGGCGGCTTCGGCGGGCGGCGGCGGTTGCACCGCGAGCGAAAACGGCGTGCGCGTCTCCTCGGCATCGGCGATGTGCCACACGAGGCCGAGCGCGCGCTCGACCGCCGTCCAGAGCTCTTCCTCGCGGAACGGTTTGGCGAGAAACGCGTCGCAGCCGGCGGCGAAACACTCGCTGCGGTCGAGATCGTAGGCGCTCGCGGAGACGGCGATGACTTTGAGCTGGGCGTGGTCCGGGAGGGCGCGGAGGCGGCGCGTGGCTTCGAGGCCGTCGATACCGCCGGGGAGGCGGAGATCCATCAACACGAGGTCGGGGCGGAAGTTCGCGGCCTCGGCGAGTGCGCCTTCGCCGGTGGCGGTTTCGGCGAGCTGGAAACCGAGCGGCGCGAGCATGTCGACCATCACGGCGCGGTTGGTGGCGTTGTCATCCACAATCAGGATACGGCGGCGCGCACCCGCGTAGCCGAGCACGCGGCGCGTGCTGTCGACCGGCGTGGGCGCGAGGGCGTGGGCGGCCACCGGCAGCACGAGGTCGCACCAAAAGCGGCTGCCCCAGCCGGGTTTGCTTTCGACGCGGAGCCGGCCGCCCATGCGCTCGACGAGGCTGCGGCTGATCGCGAGCCCGAGCCCCGTGCCGGTCGCGGCGGTGGCCTGCGTGCGACCGACCTGCGTGAACGGCTCGAAGAGTTTGCCGAGATCATCTTCGGAGATGCCGGGGCCGGTGTCGCTGACGGAGAAACGGATCGCGGCGCCCTCGGCGCGCTGCACGGAGAAGACCACGCCGCCGGCGGCGGTGAACTTCACGGCGTTGGAGACGAGGTTGAAGACGATCTGGCGGATGCGTTGTTCATCGCCGCGCACCCAACGTGGGAGATCAGTGGCGACGGCGGTTTCGAAGAGGATGTTTTTCTCGCGGGCGCGAGGGGTAAAGACGCGCTCCACACTCGCGGCGAAACCGGGCAGATCGAAATCGGCCGGGTGCAGCTCGATGCGGCCGGCCTCGATTTTCGAGAGGTCGAGCACGTCGTTGATGAGCGCGAGGAGATGGTCCGCGGATTCGTGGATGACCCGCACGCCGTCGCGCTGTTTGTCCGTGAGGGCGGTGTCGCGGCGGAGGATTTGCGTGTAGCCGAGGATGCCGTTGAGCGGCGTGCGCAGCTCATGCGAGACGCTCGCGAGGAAATAGCTTTTCGTGCGGCTCGCAGTGTCGGCGGCCTCTTTGGCCTCGCGGAGAGCGCGGGCGGCTTCGCGCTGTTGGGTGACGTCGGTGGCGACGCCTTCGAAGTGGTCGATCACGCCGCGCGCATCGCGGACGACACGCACAGATTCGGAAATCCAGCGCGTGGAGCCGTCGCGGCGGAAAACCTCGGAGACGAAGTCGGCGACCTCGTCGTTGCTCTGAATCTGGGCGAAGAAATCGTCGCGGCGGCCGGGCAGCACGTAGACCTGGCGCTTGATGTCGTTGATCGCCGTGAGCAGCGCGGGCACGGAGTCGTAGCCGAGCATGCGGGCGAGGGCGGGGTTGGCGCTGAGGAAGCGACCCTCGGGTGCGGTGACGTAGAGGCCCTCGACGGCGTTTTCGAAGATCGAGCGGTAGCGCTGCTCGGCGAGAGCGAGCGCGTCTTCGGCTTGGCGGCGTTGCACGGCGACGGCGGTTTGTTCGGCCACGAAGTTGAGCAGACGCAGGTCCTCGGCGCCGTAGGCATCGGTGCGTGTGTAGTCTTGGAGCGCGATCACGCCGAGCGTGCGGCCGCCGACCACGAGCGGGACGCCGAGGCGCTGGGCAGCGGGGTGCTCGAGCGGCTGATACGGGCCGCGGGCGCGCAGGAGCGCGGGGAGTTCGGCGGCGGAGATGAGCAGCGGGCGCGCGGTGTGGAGGACGTATTCGGTGAAGCCGTTGCCGGGCTCGCGGGGCGGCGGCGGCGCGATGTGTTCGTCGATGAAGTAGGGAAACGTGAGCTGGCGGCCGTCGGGGCTGAGCAGGGCGACGTAGAAATTTTTCGCCGACATGAGGCCGCTCACGATGCGGTGCACCTCGGCAAACAGGGCCGCGAGGTCGCCGCCGGCGAGCACGGTGCGGGAAATTTGAAACGTCGCGCTCTGCACCTGGTCGCGGCGACGGCGCTCGGTGATATCGATGGCGACGGTGAGTTGGCAGGGCTCGCCGCCGAGTTCGATGATGTCGGCGTTGACGAGGAGCGTGGTGAGACGGCCGTCTTTCGCGCGGAAGTCGGCCTGGAGATCGCGCACGAAACCGTGGGCGGCAATCTGCGTGAGAAATTCGGCGCGCTGCACCGCGTGGGCCCAGAGGTCGATATCGGCGGTGGTGCGGCCGATGACTTCGTCGCGCGTGTAACCGCAACTGCGGGTGAACGCAGGATTCACTTCGAGCATTTTGCGGTCGCTCACGCGGCTGAGCGACATGAGGGCGGGGCTGGAGTGAAAACTTTTTTCGAAGTAGAGCCGCGATTCGCGCTGGGCGGCTTCGACCTGCTGGCGGTGAACGGCGGCGGCGGTTTGATCCGCGACGAACATTAGGAGTTGGAGGTCGGAATCGGAGTAGGCGTGGGCGTTGTGATAATCCTGCACGGTGATCACACCGATGGCGCGGCCGTCGCTCATGAGCGGGGCGCCGAGCCAGAGTGCGGCGGGTTTGCCGGTCGGCTTGTAACGTTGGTCGTCGCGGAAAATGACGGTGAGTTCGTCGGCGGTGGTGCGGAGCGGCCGGGCGGTGTTGATCACGTATTCCGTGAGGCCGGCCCCGGGGCGGCGCGGTGCGGGCGGTGCAGAAAATTCGTCCGCGTAGTAGGGGAAGGAGAGCAGCGCGCGGTCGGGGCTGAGCAGGGCGACGTAGAAATTTTTCGCCGGCATGAGGCCGCCGATGATGCGGTGGAGTTCGGCGAAGAGCGTCGGGAGTTCGCCGCCGGCGAGCACGGCCTGCGAGATGGCGTAGGTGGCGGTTTGCACGCGCTCGCGGCGGCGACGGTCGCTGATGTCGATGCCGACACTGAGCACGCTTGGGGTGCCGCCGAGCTCGAGCACGTCGGCGTTGATGAGGAAGGTGCCCTGCTCTCCGCCGCGTCCGCGAAAGTCGGCCTCGAGGTCGCGCACGGCGCCGCGCTCGCGGATGGCCAGGAGGAAGGCCTCGCGCTGGGCGGGGTTGACCCAAAGTTTGATTTCTTCGGGCGTGCGGCCGATCACTTCTTCGCGCGTGAAGCCGACGGCGCGGAGCAAGGCGGGGTTGGCTTCGGTAATGACGCGGTCGGAGACGCGGTTGATCACCATGAGGGCGGGGCTGGAGTGGAAACTTTTCTCGAAGTAGGTGCGGGCCTCGCGTTGCGCGTTCTCGACCTGCTGGCGGTGCACTGCGGCGGCGGTTTGGTCGGCGACGAAGAGCAGCAGGCGTTTGTCTTCGTCGGTGTAGGCGACGGGATTGTGGTAATCCTGCACGACGATGGCGCCGATGCCGCGGCCTTCGAACATGAGGGGAGCGCCCATCCATTGCGCGCACGGGCTGCCGCCGGGCGTGTAGTGGCCGCGCGAACGCAGGCGGGTGACGACCTCGTCGTCGGTGGCGAGGAGCGCCTCGCCGGTATCGATCACGAATTCGGTGACGCCGTTGCGGAGTGGGCGGGGCGCGGGGTGGGCCATCGTCTCGTCGACGAAGTAGGGAAACGAGAGGAGGGAGCGGTCGGCGTTGAGGAGGGCGACGTAGAAATTTTTCGCGGGCATGAGGCCGGCGATGATGCGGTGCACGCGGCCGAGGAGCGCGGGGAGATCATCGCCGCTGAGAATGGCCTGTGAAATTTCGTAGATGCCGGTCTGCACCTGTTCGCGGCGGCGGCGTTCGGTGATGTCGATGCCGACGGTCAACATGCACGGCTCGCGGCCGAGCTCGATAATGTCGGCATTGAGGAGGAGCGTGCGGACGAAACCGGTGCGGCTTTTGAACTGGGCTTCGAGATCGCGGATGGTGCCGGCGGTGCGGAGGCGGCGGATAAACTCGTCACGTTGGTCGGCGTGGAGCCAGAGGCCGAGCTGGAGCGTGGTGCGGCCGATCACCTCTTCGCGCGGGTAACCGGAGCCGTTGAGAAAGGCGGGATTGGCCTCGATGATCGTGCCGTCGGCGGCGCGCGCGATCGACATGAGCGCGGGGCTCGAATGGAAACTCTTCACGAAATACGACTGCGATTCGCGTTGGCTGGCGGCGCTGGCGGCGAGGGCGTCGTTGGCGCGGGCGAGCTCGGCGGTGCGCTCGTCGACAAGACGCGCGAGGTCGCGTTGGAGGGTGAGGAGCTCGTCTTCGGTGCGTTTGCGCTCGGTGATGTCGCGCAGGTGCGCGGTGAAAATCGGCGGGCCGTCGGTGGCGATGCGCGTGATCGCGAGCTCGACGGGAAACTCGGTGCCGTCGGCGCGCATCGCAGTGATCTCGATGCGTTGCCCAAGCATCTTCGGCGCGGCGCCGCCGAGCACGCGGGCCATCCCGGCGCGGTGACCGGCGCGCAGGGCGGGCGGGACAATGAGGTCGGTCATCTCTCGCCCGAGGACGGCGGTGCGCGTGTAGCCGAAGGTGCGCTCGGCGGCTGGGTTAAAATCGATGAAGCGTCCCTCGTGGTCGATGGTGACGATGCAGTCGAGCGCGACGTCGAGGATGCCGGCGAGATGCGCTTGCAGCCGCGCTTGGGCGGCGGGGAGGGAATCTTCGGGGGGCATCGGAAGCGGGTGCGAGTCGGAGGACGGGAGGAGCGGGGAGGAGAGTGGGGCGGAGCGAGTGGCGGACAGCGGCGGTCGAGAGGGGGCGACCTGCGGACGGTAGAGCGAGCGGAAAGAGAAAGAGGCGATATTCGGAGCGGGCGCGAGAAGAACGCCGCGTGCCGCGCAGCGCAAGGGAGCGCTGGGCGGCGGAGGGACACGGCGGCGTGCGCGGCGCGTGGCAGTGCGCGTTGGTGCGCAGCCGCGTGGGCGCGTGCGCGCGGGTTACGGGTTAAGCGATTTCAAGTAAGCCACGACGGCGCGGGCATCGGCTTCGTCGAAGCGGAAAGCCGGCATCGGCGGGAGCGGGCGCGAGCCGTCGGGGCGTTGGCCAGTTTGGAGAAACGCGATGCCTTGCTCGGTCGTCATCGAGGGCAATCCCGCGAGCGGCGGTGCGGCGGGCGACCACGGCATGGGCACGGTCGGCTGGAAGGGCAGGGGAGCGCCCTTCATCCAGAGTTCGCGGCGGAATTGGCCGCGCTCGTCGCGCGGGGAATGGCAGTCGGCGCAGAGGCCGACGTGTTCCACGAGATAGCGACCGCGGGTGATGAGTGGATCGCTCGCTTGCGCGGACGTGGCCGCCGGAGCGGCATCGGCCGGGGCCGAGGCGGAGGCCGCCGCGGCAATGACAAGACCCCCGGCAAACGCAGCGCCGAGGAGAGTGGTGAGGTTGGTTTTCATGGGAAAATTGGAGGGAGAAGAAAAAAAGGGGGGGCGCCGCCGTTCACCGTGAGATCGCGTAGAGCGCGCCGGCGGAGGCGAGGATGACGAGCAGCGCGAGAGCGGCCGTCCACAGGGGCATGGGATAGTCTTGGTGCAGTGAGGGCATGGGAGCGCGGGGGCGACGGGTGGAGCGGGGCACGGGAACGAGGCGCGAGTGTGCGTGCGAGGTGTGGAACCGGGAAACGGATGCGAGGTGAGGGCGCGGCGCGCGATTACGCGGCGGCGGCGGGTTGGCCGGAGCGCGCGGCGTCGATCATGGTGTTGGCGAGGAGCGTGTAGGTGGTGGTCCACGCGGATTTCACGGCGGGCGTGAAGTCGGCTCCGAGGCCTTTCTCGAGCGTCCACAGCAGGGCGGCGCCGACGGTGGCGTAGTGTTCTTCGCGCACGCCGTAGCCGACGTGGCGCGCGCCGAGCGCACGGACGGCGGGCACGATCTGGTCGAGGCGTTCGAGCGCGGCGACCGCGGTGGCGATCATCGCCATGAGTTTCCGGCCCTGTTCGCGCATATCGCCGCGGAAAAGCAGACGCAGCGAGGGATCGAGTTCGAAGAGGCGTGCGTAGAAAAGTGCGGCGGCTTGGTCGGCGATCGGGACGATCTTCCGGAAGGAATCTTTGACGAGAGTGATGTCGGCGGGGGTCATGGGAAACGGAGGTGAGTGTTGGGGGCTGAGTGTGGAGAGAGGCGGTTGGGTCGGATCAGGCGGCGAGACGGTTGCGTTCGCGGAGGCGTTGGATGATCGGGCGGATTTCGAGGCCGCGGGGCTCGGTCGCGACGGCGAGGGGCAGCGGGCGGAACTGGGCGCGTGGGCGCAGGGCGCGCGGCGGGCGCACCGTAGATAATGCGCGCGGGCGGCGGGCGTAGTCTTGGACGATGATGGCCGCGAAACCGGCGGCGAATGCGAGGAAGGCGGTGAATTGAATCGTGGTCATGGAAGTGAGGGCGACGTGGTGATTGGTTGAGGTGCTCAGGATGCCACGATTGCGCGCGGAGCGGTATGGGCCGGACGGGGATGGGCCGAACGGCCCAGGCGCGGGTGGCTCGCGGACGAGGCGGGCGCTTTACTTCGCCCCGGGCGCGGGGCAGCGTGCCGGGCCGTGAAACGTATTTTGGTGATCGACGACGAAGCGAAGATTCGCACCCACACCGCCGAGCTGTTGCGGCTGGAGGGCTTTGAGGTCACCGAGGCGAAAAACGGTCGCGACGGCGTCGAGCAGGCGCGCGCCACGCCGCCGGACCTCATCGTGTGCGACATCACGATGCCCGAGATGAACGGTCACCGCGTGCTCGAAACGCTCCGCGGCGACGCGCGCACGGCTCACGTGCCGTTCGTGTTTCTCACGGGTTGGGGCGAGCAGGCCGACCAGCGCGCCGGCATGAATCTCGGGGCCGACGACTACCTCGTGAAACCCGTGGTGCCCGACGATCTCCTCGCCTCGGTGCGCGCGCGTTTGCGCCGCGCGGAACTCGCGGCGTCCGCCGCACCGAAACGGGCCAAACCCGCGGGCGAGCCTACTCCCGCGCAACTCGAACCGCTGGGCCTCACGCCGCGCGAAGCGGAAGTGCTCTTCTGGGTCGCACGCGGCAAGACCAACGACGAAATCGCCACCGTGCTCGGCATCGGTCTCACGACCGTGAAAAAACACCTCGAGAGCACCTACGCGAAACTCGGCGTCGAAAACCGCACGACCGCCGCCGCGGTGGCGCTCGAGCGGCTGGCCGCGGGTTGAAATGGCAACGCCGGCCCGCTTCCAATCACCCGTTACGGGCGACCCTGTCCGTTACCGCGAAAACGAATCGGCGTTCTTCGTGAACTGTTTTTCCAGACTGCCGCACACTAACTCGCAGAGCTTGAAGATCGAGGGATCGGCGATCGCGTAGAATACCTGCAGACCTTCTTTCCGCCGCGAGAGGATGTGCGCCTGCATCAGCGTTTGCAGGTGCCGTGAGACATTGGCCTGCGTGCCGCCGGTCTCCTCGACCAGCGTGTTCACGTTCTTTTCGCCTTCGAACAACGCCTGCAGCAAACGCAGCCGCATCGGCTCCGCCAGCACGGCGAACCGTCGCGAAACGTGCTCGAGGGCTTCGTCGTTGAGCGGGATCTTTTTTGCCATGCTGGCGAGAGAACAGGGGCTTGACATAGTTTCAACTATATGAGTATATGCGCATATTAAGTAAAGAACCAACCGCGCCCTCCCCATGAAAATAGACTCTCTCATCCGCGTCCTCGCCGGCACCGTGACCCTCGTCGGCGTCGCCCTCACTCATTTCGTCAGTCCTTGGTGGCTGCTCGTCCCGGCCTTTGTTGGGGTCAACCTGATCCAATCCGCCTTCACCGGTTTCTGCCCGCCCAGCCTCATTCTCCGCTCCCTCGGTTGGCTCGGCGATGACGGCATCATCCACTGGGGCGGAAAAAAGTAAGGAACCCTCGCGCCGATTCCCGTCCCAACTCCGGTAAACCCTGCGACCCACCGCACACTCTTCCGTCACCGTTTCCATGACCTCGCCCGCTCTCCGTTTCGCGCTCACCGTTCTCGCCGGCGCCGCCGTGGGTGCCGCTCTCGGCTACTACGGCCAATGCTCATCCGGCACCTGTCCGCTCACGTCGACCTGGTGGCGCGGTGCCCTCTACGGCGGCACGCTCGGTCTCGTCGCCGCCCTCACCCACCGCTCCGGCTAACCACCGTCGTGTAACCTATTGGGTTACACCCCCGCCTCCCATGCGCCTCACTTTCGTTTCGATTTTCGCCGCCGCGCTGCTCACGTCCGCCGGCCTCCGCGCCGAGTCGTGGACGCTCGACCGCGCCGTTGCCACCGCGTTGGAGCGCCATCCCGATGCCCGCGTTGCCCGTGCCCGCGTCGACGCCGCCCAATCGATGGTTGATCAGGCCCAGTCGGCCTGGCGCCCGCAGGTTTCCCTCTCAGGCCGCTACACCGACACCAACAGCCCGATGATGGCCTTCGGTTCCATCCTCAACCAGCGCGCCTTCAACTTCGGTCTCGATTTCAACCGCCCCGGCAACATCGACAACCTCAACGCCACCGGCACCGTCGCCTACAATCTCTACGCCGGCGGTCGCGCCACCGCCGGCCGCAACGCCGCGAAAGCCGGCACCGAAGCCGCCGATCTCGATCTCCGCGCCGCTCACCACCGCCTCGTCGCCGAAGTCGTCCGCGCCGCCCTCAATCTCTGCAAAGCCCGCGAAGCCGTCGTCACCGTCGAGGGTGGTGTTCGCGCCCTCGAGGCCGCTGTTGCGGTCGCGCGCGCCCGCTCCGAGGCCGGCCAACTCCTGCGCGCCGATTTTCTCAGCCTCGAAGTCCAGCTCGCCCAAACCCGCGAATCGCTCTCCTCCGCCCGCCACGGCGCTGCGCTCGCCTCCCGCGCGTTTCACTTCGTCCTCGGTCTCGACGCCACGGAAAACACCGTCGAACTCCTCGACGACGATCCCGCGCTCGCGCGTCTGGCTGCTCCCGATACGCGCGACTTCACGCAACGCCCCGAACTCCTCGGCCTCGCCGCCCGCGTCCGCGCCGCCGAGGCGATGGTCGACGCCGCCCGCGGCGCGCGCCGCCCCACCGTCAACGCTTTCGCCAGCTACCAATACGATCACGGCTGGCAGACCGCCCGCCACGGTGACAGTTGGCTCGCCGGCGTCTCGGTTGACCTGAACGTCTTCGACGGCGGCCAAACCGCCGGCAAAGTCCGCCAGAGCAGCGCCGAGCTCACGCAGGTGAAAGAAATGCTCCGCAAGGCCACGCTCGGCATCGGCCTCGAAGTCGAGCAGGCCCGCCTCGCGCACGCCGACGCCACCGAGCGCCTCGCCGTCTCCACGCGCGCCGTCGAGCACGCCACCGAAAGCGCCGCGCTCAGCCGCGCACGTTTTGAAAAAGAAGCGCTCCTCACTGCCGATCTCATCGGCGTCGAAACGCGCCTCCTTGAAGCCCGCCTCCGCCGCACGATCGCTGCCGCCGACGAACGCCTCGCGCTCGTCGAATTGCGCCGCGCCCTCGGCCTCACGCCGCTCCCCTAACCCTAAGCCGCCTTTCCCGCCATGAAGTCCGTCCGCCGCCTTCCGCTCTCGACCATCGCCGCCCTCGCGGCCGCCACTGCCCTCGCGCTCTTCGCCGGTTGCAGCAAGCACGCCGCTCCCGCCACCGCCATCGATGCCGCCGCCGCGCTCCCCGCCGCGAAGGTCCGCGTCGCCGCCGTGCGCGCCGAAGATCTCCCGTCTTCCACCGAGATCACCGGCACGATTCGCCCGCTCCAGCGCGCCCAGCTCGCCGCCAAGGTCATGGGCACCATCGACGAGTTTCCCGCCACCCTCGGCCAGCGCGTCGCTGCCGGCGATCTGCTTGTAAAAATCTCCGTCGGTGAGATCAACGCCCGCGTCACGCAGGCGCAGTCGCAGCTCAACGCCGCCCGCCGCGACCTCGACCGCGAGCGCGCCCTCCTCACGAAAAACGCGAGCACGGCCGACATGGTCCGCGGCCTCGAAGACCGTTTCGCCGGCGCGCAGGCCATGGTGCGCGAGGCCGAAATCATGCTCGGTTACGCCACGCTCCGCGCTCCGTTCGACGGCGTCGTCGCCCGCAAGTTCGCCAACGCCGGCGACCTCGCCTCGCCCGGTTTCCCGCTCCTCGAAATCGAGGGCACTGCCGCCTTCCAAGTCGAAGCCGCCGTGCCCGACTCGCTCGCCGCGAAACTCAGCCCGGGCGCCGCGCTCACCGTCGAAATCCCCGCCACCGGCGTCACGTTTTCCGCCGCGCTCGCCGAGCTCTCCTCGGCCACCGACGCCGGCGCCCGCAGTGTTCTCGCGAAACTCACCGTGCCCGCCGGCACAGCCGTGCGCTCCGGCCAATTCGTCCGCGTCCTCCTCGCCGGCGCCCCGTCCCGCGCCTTGCTCGTGCCGTCGTCGGCCCTCTCGCCGCTCGGTCAAATGGAACGCATTTTCGTCGTAGGCGAAAAAAACCGCGCCGTTCTCCGCCTCGTAAAATCCGGCGCCACCCTCGCCGACCGACTCGAAATTCTCTCCGGCCTCGATGACGGCGAACGCGTCGTCGTCGCGCCTCCCGCCGGTCTCCGCGAAGGCCAAACCCTCGAGATCCTCCCGTGAGCTCCCCCGCCTCTTCCCCTCTCACCGATCCGGCGAAATACGGTTTCGCCGGCCGCATGGCGTCGATCTTCATCGACTCCAAGCTCACGCCTATCGTCGTCGCCGCCTCGCTGCTCCTCGGCTTCTTCTCGATCTTGATGCTCCCCCGCGAGGAGGAGCCGCAGATCAAGGTGCCGATGATCGACGTCATGGTCGGCATGCCCGGCGCCTCCGCCGCCGAGGTGGAAAACCGCGTCACGCGTCCCATGGAGAAATTCCTCTGGGAAATCCCCGGCGTCGAATACCTCTACTCCACCGTGATGCCCGGCGGCAATATGACCGTCGTCCGCTTCAAGGTCGGCACCGACCTCGAGGCCGCGCTCATCCGCCTCAACCAAAAACTCCAGGCCAACTTCGACCGTATCCCGCTCGGCGTTACGCCGCCCATCGTCAAGCCGCGCACCATCGACGATGTGCCGATCCTCGCGCTCACGCTCCACAGCGCGAAGCACGACCATCTCACGCTCCGCCGGCTCGCCGCCCAGCTCGACGACGCCGTCAAATCCATTCCGGCCGTCGCCGAGACCACGCTCATCGGCGGCACGCGCCGCGCCGTCCGTGTCACGCTCGATTCCTCCGCGCTCGCCGCCCGCCGCCTCAGCGCGACCGATCTCATCCCCGTTCTCCAGCAGGCGAATCTCCCGACGCACGCCGGCTCCCGGCCCTTCGCCAACACCGAGTTTCTCCTCGAAACCGGCCGCTTCCTCCGCGACGCCACTGACATCGGCGCCATCGTCGTCGGCGTTTTCGAAAATCGCCCGATTTACCTGCGCGACGTCGCCACGGTAAATGACAGCGCCGAGGAGCCCTCCAACTACGTCCTCCACGGCGACGCCCGTTCGGGGTCGCTCGAAGCCGCCGTCACCCTCAGCCTCGCCAAGCGTCCCGGCGCCAACGCCATCGACGTCGTCAACACCGTCCTCGCCAAAGTCGACAGTCTCCGCGGCACGCTGCTCCCGGCCGATGTCGGCTTGTCCGTCTCGCGCGACTACGGCCACACCGCCGCCGAGAAGAGCAACGAACTGCTGCTCCACATGGGCATCGCGGTGTTCGGCGT
>Ga0075163_10004894_pt1 | contig 17928 bp, 18 predicted proteins | sample JI1023141ADNA_FD_71478 | JGI IMG/M metagenome (GOLD analysis project Ga0075163, IMG submission 71478) | Wastewater effluent complex algal communities from Wisconsin, to seasonally profile nutrient transformation and Carbon sequestration -... | ecosystem: Engineered > WWTP > Effluent > Algae...
AAATGGGCAAGCAGCACCAGATACTGAGCTACAAAATCATTGGGCTGAGCGGTAAAGCCGGTCCCAAGCTCAAGGAAGGTGATAAACAAGTACCAGAAGGATTTTATAGAATATGCGGCTTTAGACCCAATCTCATTGCACATATTGGACTGAGCGTTAATTATCCAAACAAACAAGATCTGCTCCACGCACGCCAGGAAAAGCGACATAATCTTGGCGGCGACATCCTCATCCACGGCAGCAAATGGTCAACTGGCTGTCTTGCTATGGGTAACCCTGCAATAGAAGAAATGTTTGTACTGGCACATGATATGAACTATCAAAAAATCGATTTGATATTTGCACCATGCAATCTCCTCACCACAACTCCCGACATCGATTTTAAGTTACAACCAAAATGGCTGCCTGCACTATATAAACAGTTAAGTGATGCGCTAAAGCAGTATCCAATTAACTAAGCAAGCCACTTATTGTGTTATTTATTGTGCCATTGACGAACCATTGCTCTACAATTGCCCAGTCAATTAAATGCTCAGCAATTGCTGCTACGCTCACTCTAAACAGCTCTGGCATGGTAGGCTAGAAGAATCGTCCTTTGTGCCAATGTATTAGAAAAGCAAAGAGCAAACAAGCCGCTATCTAATCCCCTCGTATAGAAGTCGAAATAGCAGACCGAAGGTGGGAGATCATTTTGGCAAAGTTTATACACGTAACCAGGGCTGGTTACAATCAAGAACGCGTCCTTGTGGATGCTGATTTTCAAACAATTTTAAATACTGACTTAATTGAAATGGTCGAACCTTTGGAGCTGTCTAAAGCAGATCCAGGTCGCTATGTAAGAGTGCGCTATAAAGGCGAGGCGATGATTATTAAAGGCTCAGTCGCTTCCTTTATGGAAAAAGTACACTAAACAAAAACTCAAATTACATGCTCGCACCACTGGCAGTGGCAGCACAATCTAGCGCGTGCAGTTAAGTGCAATCGTACCAATATTTATAGATCCGGCATCACTCTGATATGGGACTTACGCTGCCTGCGATAACTGATTGCAGGGGTGTTTACCTGGCGGTAACCACCTTACCATTAGTACAAACTTTGACCGCTACATTGATCACCAAAAGGTAACCAACCCGCCTGGGTAGCCACTATACAAAGCGCAACAAAAAAAATATCTTTTTTAGCTTTGCTCAAACTAGTTCCTGCCATTTCAGACTTCCGCCAAACCCACTATTTATGCCGCTTACCGGAAGCCTTGCAATCAAGCACAGCTCTGATTCAGCAATGGTTTTCATTCCACAGCGTTACCAAGCCAATTTCATTGGGCGTTTACGAACTATCAATTTAAACGCTCCTTTTTTCCGACGAATCACGAGGCTGATTCGCCCCCTTACTATCGCGTCAATTGCATTCTGCACCAATCCACCTGGAGGTATCTCTCATGGCGATGTTTACACGTTCCCTATTAACATCTCGCACATCTAAACTCTGCTCTTTCCTTGCACTTTCACTACTCATCAATGCCCCCATGGCAATGGCGGCCATGGAGCTAGAGGGAGTAAACATATCTGGTGCCGAGTGGGGTGAGTCAAACCAACCAGGCACACCTGGAGTCCACTATATATATCCGCGAGACTCAGATGTAGATTATTTTGCATCAAAAGGCATGAACGTCCTGCGCATACCATTTAACTGGGAGCGCATGCAACGCAGTGTTAATGGTCCTCTCGACCCGGGTGAACTAGCCAGACTAGATGCAGTGGTGACACGCTCCACACTCAAAGGAATGACTACCATTATCGACGTACACAATTATGGTGCCTATGGTGGCAAAACAGTGGGAGTGAGCGGTGGTCAGACAAATGCCATGTTTGCCGATCTCTGGACAAAGCTCGCCAATCACTATAAATCAAATCCAAAAGTCATATTTGGTTTGATGAATGAACCCGTTGGCTCCTCAATGACAGCAGCATCCTGGCTGGCATCAGCCCAGACTGCAATTAACGCCATCAGAGCGACAGGAGCCACCAATCATATCCTTGTACCGTCGACTTACTGGGGTCACCCAATTAACTTTGTGCAACTCAATGCCAGCACAATGATCAATGTTACAGACCCGGCTAACAACTATTCATATGACGTACACCAGTATCTAGACTCTGATGGCTCCGGAAGAGGTACAGATGCTCTCAGTCCCGCAGATGCAGTCGCAACACTGAGTGGATTTACAGCCTGGGCTAAGGCAAACAATCGCAAAGCATTTTTGTCTGAAATAGGCGTAAGTAAAGATGCCGGGCCAAGGGCCAGCCTTAGCGCCATGCTCCAATATATGCACAACAACTCTAGTGTCTGGAAAGGATACACATATTGGTCAGCTGGACCATGGTGGCAAAGTTACATCTTTGGTGTGCAACCGACAAACAATGTAGACACACCACAGATGACTACGCTAATCGCCAACCTGCGCCACGATAACAGCACACCGACACCAACTCCCACGCCAGAACCCACTCCCACTCCCACACCGACTCCAACACCTACACCCACTCCGACACCTACCCCAACACCCACACCTACTCCAACGCCCACCCCAACCCCAACTCCGACACCTACCCCAACACCCACACCAACGCCTACTCCCAGTAGCAACCTTGGCGACAAGCTCAATCAACTTAGAGATCAGCAAAATAAACTGCGGGACGCAGCCAACCAACTCAGAGATCAAGCCAACCGTATACTCGACCAACAAAACCGGCTGAGAGATCTGCAGCAAAATAGCAAAGACCCCAGTCGCATAGAAGCCTTGCAAAATCGCATCGCCGACATGCAAGCCAACTTACAGTCAGCCCAGGCCAACCTGGTAAGCAGAGAAAACAATCTGCAAGCCAGAATAGACGCTCTAACCACCAGAATGTCTGGCCACTAAAGCTGAATGAAAAAAAACACCACACTCTCGGGTAGCCAAAATGAAAAGACAACAACGAAAAGCAAAAGGCAATTTGCTAATTCTCATTGGCACTGTTACTTGTGTCGTAGTAGCTCCACTTTTGCTGGTGATAAGCCAGCTTGGACTCTACGCAGTGGACAAGGATAACACCCAGAGTGTGGTGGAGGCGGCAGGGTTAATTGCAGCAGATGATCTGTCACGTGTGATTGTAAATGATCCCCACTTTGGTTATGTCTCACTGTCCAATCGACCGCCAATAGGTAAAGGCACCCTCGCTCTTGATGGAGAGCCTTTACCTGTAATTGGCATCAATACACTAGTTGGCACTGTGCGTCAAAACATGCTACTAGCTCGAGCACTCGAAAACAGAACAATGATCAGCCTGGCAGAAAATGACAGACGTTACATGGAAAACACAATGGATCGGCTAGACATGGCGCTGGAGGAGTCATTAAAAGATCCTCTCAAATCAATTACAAAGAAGGAATTTAAAGACATACATGACAAACCAATAGACACAGTCAATGATGTCAAAAAGTTTTTGAAAGCCAACTTGCCAACAAACATCAAACTTGAAGCAATTAAACTAAGTATCGGCTGGCACAAAAACAACGACAGCACATCAATGATTGCTATCCCCAATCCAGAGCACCTGGCGCAAATCAAGCCAGAGCAAGCGCGCGCTGGACAATACAGACCATTTATCAACATACCAATCGACAAATATCCATTTACCTTTGCTGGACTTGGGCCATCCTCGAGACTGGTATCCGCCAAAGGATTTTGTCCAGGTGATGATAAACACATCAATTCAATAGTCAAATTAGAATGCATTGTCACTCGCACAGATGCGCACAAAAATGCGCTCTCACTATCACCACAAATTGCCTATGTCACATGCGCCCAACCTTACACATTGCCAGATGCTGGTCCTAGAGGCGTGATGACACTGCGTTTTACCAGCACCGCGCCCCCAGGTATGGGCTCATGGCGCGAGCTATTGAGAGATCGGACTTTTAAAGACAAAAAAATCGCCACCTATAAATCTCTTCTAGGCGACTATCCTCTGGACCAAGCAGCACGTATGGTGCCAATGCCAGAAGAAGGAGGCGGCGGTACCTCTCAATTATTTGCTCAGCACCTCTACTACTGGCTGCGCAACGGCAACTTGAGACCAAGTATGGCTAGTGTAATTGCTATGTTGGACGAGCAATTTAACACCAAGCCCGGCGAAATCTACACTTATGAATTTGCCAAAGAAGGTCGCATCTCAAGACGTATCATGCCAAAAGACCCTTTTCCGGAAGGCGTGCTCTCTGACAATCAAATATCGGATGTTGCTGACACAAGCCTGCTCAACGATCTCGTCAACCCAATAATTGTATTTAAAGACAATGTCAGCTGCCTGGGCACAACCTATGGTGGCAAACACGCTGGACAACCAATACCGGGTAAATCACTTAGCTGGTGCGAAATGTCTGAATATGGAGGCAGTGAAGCAATAGCCAAAGAACTGGGCAAAGGTAAACATGCGACACAACTGATTGTATTTGATCAAAACAACAATGCCACCACCACTCAGACTAATGACGGCTATAGCAATAATGCCTTCCTCAACTTCTCTGGAGCAACACTGGCCATGCAACCTCGACGCAGCTACTACAGCGGCGGACTGGCTTTAGACATAGAAATTGGCGGCACAATGCCACCATCAATGGAAAACGACATTTGCAGCATGCGCAGCCTATCGCGCTAAAAACAAAGAGTCAAATCTTTAGCGTTTCATACTGAGCGAAATCCGCTTGCGATCTTTGTCTACCTGCAAAACAGTGACTTGTACTTTCTGCTGTACAGTTACCACTTCACTGGGATCTTTGACAAATTTGTTGGTCAATTCGCTAACATGAACGAGACCATCCTGGTGCACACCAACATCGACAAAAGCACCAAAGGCCGTGACATTAGTGATGATACCAGGTAGCTTCATGCCTTCTTTGAGATCACCGATACTGTGGACACCATCGGCAAACTTCATAGGCTCAAGTGTGGCACGGGGATCGCGCCCGGGCTTTTCTAACTCTTGCAAAATATCTCTCAAAGTCGGCAGTCCGATTTTGTCAGTAACATATTTATTGAGGTCGATACGTTTGCGCAACTCAGCATTGCTTATCAAATCAGCCACAGCCACACCCAGGTCTTTAGCCATGGCTTCCACCACTTTGTAGCTTTCGGGGTGCACCGCACTACTATCGAGCGGATTTTTGGCATCGTTAATACGCAAAAATCCAGCGCTCTGCTCAAAAGCTTTGGGACCTAATCTAGCCACCTTCTTAAGATCGGTGCGAGCTTTAAAGGGTCCGTTTTCTTGCCGGTGTTTAACGATGTTGGTGGCAATTTGATTACCGAGACCAGATACATATGACAAAAGTTGCTTGCTAGCGGTATTGAGCTCGACTCCAACAGAGTTAACGCAACTGATTACAGTATCATCCAGACTGCTCTGCAAAGCTGGCTGGTCTACGTCGTGTTGATACTGTCCAACGCCGATTGATTTGGGGTCCAGCTTAACCAGCTCGGCAAGCGGGTCCATCAGTCTTCTGCCGATGGATACAGCACCACGCACGGTCAGATCATAATCCGGAAACTCCTCACGGGCTACTTCGGAGGCAGAGTAAATCGAAGCACCACTCTCGTTGACCATTACTATCTGAGGTGTCTCAATTTGATAATGTTGCCAGTCGATAGAGCGCAAAAATTCTTCGGTCTCCCGACCAGCAGTACCATTACCCACCGCAATGGCAGCCACTTGATGCTTTTTGGCAAAATCTACCAGCTTCTTCTCGGCAGTTAACTTAGCTTGCTTAGCGCCATCACCACTGCCGTCCATGTGAGGGTAAATCACATCATGGTGCAATAGGTCTCCCTGGCTACCCAGACAAACAAGCTTGCAGCCAGTGCGAAATCCGGGATCAAGGGCGATAATCGATTTTTGCCCCAGGGGCGGTGCCATCAATAGCTCTCGCAGGTTTTTTGTAAATACATTGATAGCATCAATGTCTGCGCGCTTTTTGAGTTCTACGCGTAGCTCAGTCTCCATAGATGGTGCCAGCAATCTATCGTAGGCATCCTCAACAGTGAGTTCAATTTGATGACCACACTCGCCATCTCCCTTGAGAAACTTCTGGTCCATTATAATCAGCGCTTCTTCATCGTCTGGCTTAAGTGTAAGCTTGAGTATGCCTTCGCCCTCACCACGCAACATAGCGAGGATACGGTGAGAGGGAGCCGCTGTTACCTTTTCACTCCAGTCAAAATAGTCTTTAAATTTCTGACCTTCTTGTTCTTTGCCTTTAGCCACTTTAGAGCTAACAATGCTGTTCTTCGACCAATACTGGCGCAGCTTTTGTCTTACTTCGGGCTGTTCGCTCATCCACTCAGCCATTATGTCGCGAGCATAGCCTATGGCGGCATCCACTGATTCCACACCCTTCTCGGCATCGACATAAGCTTCGGCAGCCTTTTTAACATCTTTGATTTTAAAGTTAAATATCTCGGCAGCCAGCGGTTCCAAGCCTTTTTCGCGAGCAACACTGGCTTTGGTCTTACGCTTGGGCTTAAAGGGCAGATAGATGTCCTCGAGGTCGTTTAGAGTGAGACTGGCGTTTAACTTTGCCAAAAGCTCATCATTGAGCAAGTCACGCTCTTTTAATGACTTGACCATAGCTTCGCGGCGCTTATCAAGTTGAGTGTACTTCTCGCGCAAATCTCTAATTGCTGTAACGACAACCTCGTCCAGGGAGCCAGTGGCTTCTTTGCGATAACGAGCGATAAAAGGAATCGTACAGTCTTCATCTAATAGAGAAAGAGTGGCCTGGACCTGACTGGTCGGCACTTTTAGCTCTGTGGCAATCTTTTGAGCGTAAAAGTCTGTTGTCATCTCGTATATCCTGTCGCTAAGCAATGCGATTATGCTATCAGGTGTTCAGTCAGCTTTCCTTGCCAAGGGCGATCTATATTTTGGACAAAATGCTAACCTTTTGGGAATAAAATCGCTTGCCTGACGTAATAGAGTTGTAGAGCGATAAGGACAATCAACAAAGATACCCGGCAAAAAAACAACATAAAGTGACTTATAGGGCTCAATTGACATTTGCCGGGAGTAAAGACAAAAGGAAACAGGTAGAAGGCTGGGTAAAAAGCTACTCGGCTGAGCTGCATGCTTTTGCCTTACTGCGACTAAACAATCACCAGGACGCAGAAGACATATTGCAATTGACATTTCTCAAAGCCTTTAGAAGCTTTGACTCATATAAAAAAGACTCAGACCCAAGAGCATGGCTCTACAAAATTATGCTCAATAACATCATAGATTTGACCCGTCGTAAAGCCAGAGCGCCAGTGCAGATAGACTTAGACGACCCTCAACTACTCGAAACCATGCTTGCAGACACTTCTAAAACGCCAGAGTCACTAATACTAGAAAAAGAGAAACAAAGCCGCCTGGCCGGGGCGCTTGCAGCTATACCTGAACAATTCGCCACTCCTTTGATAATGAAAGAAATAGGCAATTTTACCTATCAAGAAATAGCAAGTATGCTGGTAATTCCAATAGGCACGGTGATGTCCCGACTATCACGGGCTCGCAAGGCATTGAGCGATTTTATCAACGATCAAGAAAAGACTTTTGCTCCCCGCCGCAATCATGAAGGTGAATCATGAATTGCCAGCAATGTAGCGAAAATATTGACCAGGTTATTGACCGAGAGTGCAGCGAAGAAGTGCGCAGCGCTGTCACTAAGCACATAGAGAGTTGTACCTCCTGCCAGCAAATCTGGCACAAGAGACAACTTTTAAAAGATCAAATGAGCGTATTGTCTAAATCAAACTCGATGGATCCCAGGCTACCAGCTAAAATCATACTTAGCCTTGAGCGAGCTGAACGTCGACAAGCCCTCAGCAAAACCATGTTTTTTGCCGGTGTGGCAGCATCAATAGCACTTATTGTATTTTTACTAAAGCCCACACCGGTGGCACAGACCCCCACAAACTCTACCTTAGCAGCGCTAGATCTGTCCCAAATTGCTGATCGCTACCAGGCACATGTAAGCCCGGACAGTCCTCATCACTCAGATATTGAAGAGCACCTGGTCCCAGTCGACTTAAAGGCATTGAGCAACAAAGCAGGATTTGTTGTAAGTACAAGACAAATCATCGGATTTAAGCCTGCTGCTGCCGAAATAATAAACGGAACCGGTGACCGACAAGCGGTAGTTCACTTCTGCTACCAGCCTCAGAATAAATACAAAGTGTGTATCGATTGCTATCAAAGCAATCGAGCACAAATCAGCCTTGTCGGTGTCAATAGCGCCGATTTAAACAAAACGGAAAAAACTAGAGATGAGCGCTACACTATGTTAAGTGGCACTATTAAAGGCAATTCTTTTGTCGTCTTAAACGGCGCCGATCATCAGGTGTTTATCAGCAAACTACCGGCCAAACTGCTTATACAATTAATAGGAGGACAGCAAGACATTAGTTTTGTAAATCCTCCAAAATTTCAAAATTTCCAAAATTCGCTGGGAATAAATGGAAATTCCAAGCGTATTCAACTGTAGAGAGCAATCAATCCCAAAAGGCATCTTCAAATGAAAGCACTAAAGTTGACTTCCATAATAACCCTGGCACTGTTAGCAGTATGGCTTACAGGACAACAAATCATAGCCTCACCAGGCTCAAACAAAAATGCAGCCTCGGACAAATCAACAAACGCTGCAGTTGCAGACACACAAACCAAGTCTAAACATCCTGATAGTTATTGGAAGAGCAAGTTAGACCCCAACACCTATGCAGTGACCAGGTGCAGCGCTACCGAGCCTCCATTTAGCGGCAAATACTGGAATAACCACGCTGATGGTAAATACCACTGTAGCAATTGCGGTGAATTATTATTTGAGTCAAAAGACAAATTTGATTCAGGCACTGGCTGGCCGAGTTTTACAAAGCCTCAAGGACAATCAGTAGCAAGTAAGCCAGACAAAAGTCTCGGTGTGGAACGCACTGAAGTAATTTGCAGCCACTGTGGAGCGCACCTTGGTCATGTATTTGATGATGGTCCAGCGCCCACCCAAAAACGGTATTGCATAAACTCTGCCTCGCTTCAGTTTGACCAGAGCAAAAGCAAAAAAGCTGAAAAATAGACTTTATGAAAACTCAAAGTAAGATTGCCTTTGCGGGCATTGCAACCCTTTGTGCCTGGATTTGGCAACCCCAAGTCATAGCGCAAGGGGGAGTCAACCCAAACAACGCACCCAACATGACAAAAAGCAGATCATCAAAAGTAGCAGTTGTTGAACTTTTCACCTCGGAGGGCTGCTCTAGTTGCCCGCCGGCAGACGCTGTGCTCTCACGGCTCAAAAGAGAGCAACCAGTTAGCGGAGTCAAAATCATTCCGCTCAGCGAGAGCGTACCTTATTGGGACTATATTGGCTGGAAAGATCCCCATGCAAAAGAAAGCTTTACGGCCAGACAAAAAGAATACTGTCAAAAATTTGCCAATGACTCTCTATACACCCCACAAGCAGTGATTAACGGTATATCGCAGACCACCGGTAGTAATTATTCTGAGATTTTAAGATTAATTGGGGCTACAAGCGCTGCCACAGACATCACTATTGATGGCAACCTTGATAGATATGACAATAGGCTAAAGCTCACTGCGACATTGCAGCTGCCCACCAGGACAGACAAATCAAAATTGATGCTTACAGCCTTTGTTGTGGAAGATAATCTCACCTCGAATGTGACCAAAGGTGAAAATGCAGGAGCCAGAATCAGTCACGACAATGTTGTACGCGACCTGCTAAATCTTGAACAGATCACCACAAATAGCCAAGTTTTTATAAAAACAATCAATCTACAACCAGGTTGGAAGCCGAAAAATCTAAGCACAGTAATCATTGTCCAAGATAAGACCAATAAAGCAATCTATGCTGCAACGCAAATAAACATCTCAAGCAAATAAACAGCTAAACTATTCAAAGGCAAAAAATGAAAACAACCAAAATACTCGTTATTCTCTCAATGCTTTTATGGAGTCTTTTACCGATGGACGCAGCAAACACACAAACCTTGCAAAAAGTAATTCTTGCCGCCGGCTGATTCTGGGGTGTTGAAGAAGATCTTCAGCAGATTAAAGGCGTGACCTTTACAGAAGTAGGCTATACCGGTGGTACCACACCAAACGCTACATACCAGCAAGTATGCGGCGGACACACTGGTCATTGTGAGGCGGTGTTAGTCAAATATGACACCAGCCAAGTATCGCTCGATCAAATACTCAAAAAGTTTTGGCAAATAAATCCAGCGTACTATCCACCCTTTGGCAAAGGCGGACAGTACCGCTCGGCGATATTTTATTTTACAGAACAACAAAAAGCTCAAATTATGGCAGCCAAGGCAGCCCTCGAAAAATCAAGTCACCGTGCCATCTTTACCGAAATAACTGAAGCCAGTCCGTTTTGGCGTGCTGAAGAATACCATCAAAATTACAACAAAAAGAATCATGGTGGTTTTGGGAGCTGCGGCAAGCACTGATAATCAAAAGTTAGATGCCTAACTTGGCTTTTAAAAAGAGTCTAGTGCGAGGAAAAAAGCGATTGAGGTCATCTGTATTCTCATCACTACCGCCCAGTATCGAGCCAGTTAGTTCTGAGCAGGTCTCTCTAGCACCCCAATCATCTTCCTTGAGAAAAGTAGCCAATTTCTCAGTATAAGCGGCTGGCACACCATTTTTTTCGGCGTCAAAGACTTTGCGTAATGCAGGATCTTTTGAGACAGACTCGGCATCATCAATAATCTGAAAACAACAGTTGAGCACTGTTTGTCTAATCAGCTTGGGTGGACGAGCCTCTTTGAGGGTATTTGCACCGCGCACTTTAGAGCGCTCATAAATACAAATTCGCTTACCATAAATACGTCCACCAGCTTCTGCCAGTGTGGGCTCATCTTTGTCTTCGGCCAACTCATTAATTGTGTCTGGCCAAATATCGAGAATATTTGGCGCAACATCGATATAGGCACCACTATCATCGAGCTTTTTGCGCATCGGGTTGGGGATAGCATTTACCGCATCACGGACAGCTTTTATAGTTGCTGCGCCGACAGCCGGGTGACGGTTTTGAGGTGGAAAAACATTTATGCGTGTCGCTAGACCCACAGGTACATCGGCAGCGGGCGGTGCACCCGGGGCTCCGGGGGCAGCCTTAGCAGCGTCGGCAGCTACAGGTGGGGCAGCAAGAGCACCTGCTGCTGCTGGTACCCCTGGTTTACCTCGTAGTGACTCCATGCCTTGAGTAGCGATGGCGGCTTCGGGACTGTCTTTAAAAGTCTTAGTGATGATCTCGTAGGTTTGAAATGCCTGTAAAAACTGACCCTGAGCATTAAAAGTATGCGCTGCATAGAGCCAGGCAGCAGCAGCTTTATTACCCTTTTGAATGGATGATCTAAACTGCTCAGCCGCTTTTTTAAAATCCTTCTTTTTATAAGCATCGACCCCGATAGCATATTCGGCTTCGCCAAGGGCATGGGCAGGCAATAGTGTTAAGGTCTGAGAAGCGGCGCCCAGCGCCGACAAAGTGACCATAAATGTCAAAATTCTCTTGCCCATTTCAACTCCTGCCCCAACTGTCTATATGACTATAGCAGGAGCATGCCAGATTAAGCATCCAGTACCGCTAAACCCCAACCGGCGGAACTTTGGCAAACAAACGGAACTTAGTCAACCAAACCGAGTCGACCTTGCAGGCAAAGCACTCAACAAGGCGGCAAAATCATGGGCGACACCACAGTAAAAAAGATTGATTCAAAACAATCACCGCAAGGTAAAGAAGGTCAAAAGTATTTAGCTACAGGCAAGTCAATATCTATGCGCCTGTGGCAAGAAGAGCCGGATGACAAAGCAAAACCAGCCAGCAAAAGAGCTTATGAGACCGTTGGCTATGTCATAAAAGGATCTGCAGAGCTACACATCGAAGGCCAAATGGTCAAACTAAACGAAGGCGACAGCTGGCTTGTGCCAAAAGATGCAGAGCATAACTACAAAATACTGCAGTCATTTACTGCAGTTGAAGCGACCCATCCACCAGCTGAAATACATGACAGAGACGAGACAGTCTGCGCAGAAGACAAGACTTGTGCAGATGACAAAGGCTCAGCAGCTGACAAAACCTGCGTAGAAGACAAAACTTCTGCCGAAGACAAAACGAAGCAAGCGCAAGAAATAGTAGGAAACATTCCCAGAGTAAATGACGAAGTAACATCAAACACTGGGCCTCGAGAGGCGCAACCGGCAGAACACCTTGAGGTAGAAACTAAGAAGTAACTATGGGTTGAATGAGAAATTTCTGGACAATTTCTCAGTCGCTACGGCAAAGAAAAAGGGGACTGGTCTAAAGACTCTGCGAGAACTAAAAAGGCAAAATTGAGAACGCCGACGAGAGTTACAAACCTCTATACCGCTTTAGGTACAGCCAGCCCTTCAACAACTACAGCGCCGGGCAGTTTTAATAACTCCACCGGTGCCAGAAGTACTTTGGATTGCCGGTTGCCGCCACCGGCAACGACCTCCGTACAGGCCATGACTGCCGCATCGATATAAATTGGCAGCTCTGGCAAACCAAAAGGCGTTACCCCGCCGATTTGCATACCGGTCAATTGCATGGTCTGCTCGGCACTGGCAAAAGACACCTTTTTTACCTGCATCAGCTTGGACACAACCTTGTTGACGTCTAGCTTGGTAGTGCCCAGCACAATACAACAGGCAAACTTTACAGGCTCGGTGCGCGAGGCCGTGATGATGGCATTGGCCGATTGCCCGACAGAATAGTTATAGTGCTCGCAAAACAAAGCTGTATCAGCGTACTCTGGGTCGCACTCGATAGCGGTAAAGGCAATGCCGTGCTTTTGTAAGGCTTGTTGCACCGTGGGATGTAAACACTGTACTAAATTATTCATGGGGTTATTATACTCAAAGCACTATTAATCGATGGCACAAATGAAAATAATTGTGATTGCACTGGGTAGCGACGGCGATATCAATCCCATGATTGAAATCTCGCTGGTACTCAAGGCGCGCGGTCATGAAGTTGAATTTTTAGCCAATGGTCATTTTGCCAAGCGCGTCAAAGCGGCTGGACTGACTTTTGTGGAGGTCGGTGAAGCCAGGCTTTACGAAGAGGCATTGAATACACCTCATGTCTGGGACGCTCGCAAAGGTTTTGCCGCGGTCTGGAGTGTAATAAACCAATCACTGCCAATCACTTACAAAGTCATTAAAGAAAGACTGATACCAGGTCAAACCATAATGGTTGGCACAACTCTGGCACTGGTGGCACGAATGGTGCAAGAAGAAACAGGCACACCGCTTGTAACAGTGCATCTGGCGCCTAGCTGCATTATTTCGCAACACCAACCACCAGTCGGACCAGATGGCTCCCTGCCACAGAGTACCCCGCTTTTTCTCAAGCGCCTGTATGTGAGCATGCTTGATAATTTGATACTGGATAAGGCTTGCAAGGATGATATTAACAATTTCCGCAAACCCCTCGGTCTGCCGCCGGTAAAGCAAGTCTTTAGTAAGTGGTTGCACTCGCCGACAAAAGTAGTCGGCGCCTTTCCGCCCTGGTTTGGCGAGCCGCAATTAGACTGGCCGCCCAATGCTGTTTGCACAGGTTTTCCGGTTTACCGCAGTGCGCAAGGATCAGAACTATCCAGAGAGACTCAAGACTTTATAAACGGCGGGGCACCACCCATAGTGTTCACAGCAGGCTCAGCTATGGCGCAGTCTTCAGGGCACTTCAAAACAGCTTTAGATAGCATCGCCGGACAAAACACCAGGGCCATTCTAATAAGCAAATTCGCAGATCAGGTGCCCAAGTCTCTTGCAGACCATGTCCACCATAGCCTTTATGAACCCTTTGACCTGCTCTTCCCACTGGCTAGCGTGGTGCAACACCACGGTGGCATCGGTACGAGTGCACAGTGCATGATGGCGGGAGTACCACAGCTAGTGACACCATTTGCTCACGATCAATTTGATAACGCCAAACGTCTGGAGCGCCTTGGCATAGCCAAATCTGTCAAGTCTACCGGTGACGCTAACGCCTGGCGCCAGGCAATGCGCTATCTCACCAGCGACACAGCAGTGCGACAGTCCTGCGCCCATGTGCGCAAGCTCATGGACAGCGAGCAAAATGCAGCCGAGCTCATAGCCGATCAAATTCTTCATTAATTCTCACCGCGCCAGTCTGAGCCACTTGAGTTTCACAGGGCGGTATTCTATGCTTACCGCCATCATTCGCAAAGCCCAGTACCGGGCACCAACTCTATCGTCCAAGCCGGGCGGTTGTTGCTGCGCACCCACACACAATTATGGAGAGTCACTAATGGCTACCGAAACATTGACCAAAGAAGCCGCCAAGGCCATCGAATATTTTGAAGCCAAACTGGCATTTGAAATGGGACCTTTTGGTCTGAAGGATGCTATCGACAAAAAAGAAGCAATCACAATCGTAGACCTGCGCACACCAGAACTCTTTGCCAAGAGCCACGTACCCGGCGCTATCAACCTCTCCTACGAAGAACTGGAAAAATCAACCGAAAAACTGAGCAAAGACAAAGTAACAGTGTTCTACTGCTACGGCATCACTTGCCATCTTTCAGCTAAAGCAGCTGTACTTGCAGCAAAGAAAGGCTTTGTTGTTAAAGAGCTTTACGGCGGATTTGACGAGTATGTCAACTATGAGTTGCCCCTCGAAGGTACTCACACAAAGAGCACCTGCGGCACAAGCAGCTGCGGCTAATTAAGTAAAATACTTAGACAAAAGGGTAGAGTTCCGGCTCTGCCCTTTTTGTTTGGGGAACCAAACTCGACTTTAGCGGTCTTGCAACCAGACAGTGTTGGCACAAGCAAGAGAGGTCTTTATGGCAGGCTTATATATCGAGGACTTTAATACACTTTTGACAGGCGAGATTTCTGCCGTCGAAACTTACAATTTGGCTCTGGAAAAAGCCACCCATAGTGAAGTCAGACAGACACTAATACAGTGCCGCGACAGCCACGAAGCTCGGGTCGTGCGTCTGACTACCAATGTGGTCCAACTGGGCGGTGAACCAGCTAGAGGCGGCGGCATCTGGGGTGGCTTTGCTAAGTTTGTCCAGGGCAGTGTGGACAATGAAAGAGATGCTATTGCCGTGCTCGAAGAAGCAGAAGCCGAGCGTCTGGTCCAGTACGAAGCACAAACTGAACTAGTCCCACTACCGGTCTACAACGTAATTAAAGAGGACCTGCTGCCCGCTCAGCATGAGACTCACCTCTATTTGAGCAGCTTGCTCAAGTCACTGGATACAGTGGCAAAGTAATGGAGACAATAAAAATGAACAATACGACAAGAGCAAATGCAGCTGTTGTCCTCAGTTGTCTTGCAGCGGTAGCTCTGGTAAGCGGCTGTGGTCAAGTTACAAACGAAAAGAGAGTAGAGACATCATCTAAATCAGGAGATGCCTCAACAGATCAATACAGTCAAAAGGTTACTACCGACTTAAACGGTGATACCAAAATCGAGACCAAAACAGTTGAGACAGTACCTGCTAGTGGCGATATAGTCACCGGCAATAGCGATGTAGTGCGCATCGACACTGAAAGAATCGATGTAGACACAAGCAAACCCGCCAGAGAACCACTGGTGCGAGTAAAATCCGATGGGGAGCAAGGCTCTGTCCATATCAAACTGCCCTTTGTCAAAATAGACAAAGACGGTCACGGCGATAAGACCAGAATCAAGCTACCAGGTATACGTATCAATTCTAACGACTAATACTATTGACCAATACCAGGTCATCGTAGCAATCCAGCAATAATCGTAGCAACCCAGCAATAAATGTATAATTGGCACCGGGTAAAAGCCTGGTGCCAACTTAGCACCTGCTCCGATAAGTCGTTATTTGCGCCCTGGAATCTCTACTGATGTTTAAATTGAAAAAACTGGCAGCTGACAAAAAAGCCAAATCTTGTATCCCGTTGCTAATTGGCACAAGCTCTCTCTCGATTGCTATTGGCGTAATTTCTCTCTCGATTGCAATTAGCACAATCGCTATTTTTAGCTTACCGAGCAGAGCCGAAACCATACAAGGCGGCGTATCAGATGAAGTCACCGCAGTAGAACCAGCACTGCAGGCGGGTACAGTATTTAGCCAAAACGCACTGCCGCAACAACAGTTGCGCGGCTGGTATAAAATACCGCCGTGGTTTGCGGGCACAACCAGACGGGACCGCATCTATAGCACCAATCCTAATGGCGGCAGCTATAAAAGCGAGCGAGTGCGCGAGCGCGGACGTCAACGAGATATAAATGGCGAAATTTGGGAATGTCGTCGTGAGCCAATCTACTACCAGATTGATCAAGGTAGCACCATGGACTGGACTATCTTGCGCAAAGAAGAACCGCTCTGGATCGGTGACAACCGTGTACTAATGAAATATCTCGGTAACATGATCAAAGTGGACAAAGCATCAAATCGAGTGGTGGATGTTGATCAAACTCTGCAAACACATGATTTTAGACCGGGTCCAAACGGTGATATCAACGCCCTTATCGTCAGTACTGTGCACTATGATCAAGCCGGTCGGCTCAAGTCACGCAGCCAAAACGACAGCCGTTACACTGAGCACAAAATCGCAGACTTTAGAGTAACAGACTACGACGACCGCTTTGATTATCGCCGAGACTTTGCCGCATATTTGCATTCGATTGGTCGCGATGACTTGATACCTAGGTAACAGATATGGCATTAACGCCAATCCGATGCGCAAAAACGCGCTCTACAGCCTGCAGACTGGCACTTACCTATTTGATATTTAAACGCTCCAAAAGTTGACTGGCGGCAGGGTCCTGCTTCCGTTTATCAATGACACCACGCAAATCACGATTGATATTAAACTCATAGTAAATATTGGTAGAGTGTAGGTGTCGGGACACCGGTACACACACTTATCAAATAACTATGTACAAACCACAAATTGAATCGGAAGAAAAATTAGTATTCGGCAAACTTTCAGCCTCCATTTCTGGTGTGATTGAACAATGTCCAGAATATTTCGATGGAGACCTCGTTGTCACACTGGCCGATAGCACACCACTAACTTCCGATATGTATGAAGGATTTTTCCAATTACATCTAATTTCGTTTCGTCCACATACTAGTAGTCTGCTTATCCATCGGGCTTCGGTGCATACTTTTCTGAAGCATTTCGCTTTTTATGGCTTTGATGAACTGTATGTGATAAGGAATTTGGAGGAAGTTCCTCGGGATCTGAAGTTAGCGCATTTCACTACTGACCGTTATAACTTCAACCAAACAGTTCCTGCGGAATTTGTCGAAGCGTTTCAAAAGCTGGGTGCCATCAACTTCTTAGCAGACGGATTTGGAACGAACTTCGCTTGCAAAGCTGATCTAAAAAACAAAATGCTTCGTTTGGATGGTTTTGAATAGTCAGGAAAGTGCTTGAACTCACACCATGCCGAACCCGCCGATGTACAGGCAATTTTTAGGCACATCTGTAGAAGAAGACTCTCGTCTGCTAGCGCCGAAGTCGCTAGCAGATGCCACTGTCACCGCCAACACACCAGTTTTTTAAAACTGTGCGTGTAGTTTTGCTGTAGGCGTCATTTTGGACACTACAAAATCCGCCAAGGAGTTAGAGGGAGTCGGAGCTGAATAACTTCAACTAACTCGACTTTACTGTCTGCCTCATGTTGCAGAGTTTTGCTACCATCAGTCTCCAGCAACTTAAGAAAGGACTCCGTAATGCGTGACATGTTAGCGCTAAAGGAGGAATAGCAAAAATTCATTTGATGGACCCAACCAACGGAAATGCGCATGTTCCGGGCGATCTAAATGGATATATCGAATACACAAATAATTCAGGG
>Ga0075163_10004895_pt1 | contig 17924 bp, 19 predicted proteins | sample JI1023141ADNA_FD_71478 | JGI IMG/M metagenome (GOLD analysis project Ga0075163, IMG submission 71478) | Wastewater effluent complex algal communities from Wisconsin, to seasonally profile nutrient transformation and Carbon sequestration -... | ecosystem: Engineered > WWTP > Effluent > Algae...
CTCGGGATCGCGCTGATCCTGTGGGGCGGGGTTTATATGGGCCTGTTCACGGCGCCGGCGGATGCGCGTCAGGGTGACGCTGCGCGGATCATGTACATGCATGTGCCATCGATGTGGTTGTGCCTGTTCGCCTACGCTTTCATGTGCGGCGCCAGTTTCGTGTCACTGATCTGGCGCCATGCGCTGGCCGATGTGGCGGCGCGCTCGGCTGCGCCAATCGGGGCGGCGTTCACCGCGCTGGGCCTGATCACCGGCTCGATCTGGGGCTACCCGATCTGGGGCACGTGGTGGGAGTGGGATGGCCGCATCACCTCGGTGCTGATCATGTTCTTCATCTACCTTGGCTACATCGCGATCTGGCAGGCGATGGACACGCAGCAGAAGGCGGCGCGCGCCGCGGCCATCCTCTGTCTTGTCGGCGCGATCAACCTGCCGATCATCCACTTCTCGGTGGAATGGTGGAACACGCTGCACCAGACGGCGACCTTCTTCACCAAGGGCGACAATGCCGGCATCGGTTTCAAGGTGCCGATGTATATTGTGGCGCTGGGCTATCTGGCGCTGTTCGGCGGCCTCACGCTTGTCAACATGCGCGCCGATATTCTGAAGACGCGCGCTGACATGATGCTGCAGCGCAAGATGGCGATGGCAGGTTAGATCATGCTGCACTTCGACAAATACGGACCCTACGTGGTCGCCTCCTACGTGGTCGCCGGCGTCATCATAATCGGCATGGTCGTGCTCTCGATTCTGCGGCTCAACGCAGCGCACAGGAAGCTTGCGCAGCTTGAGAAGGATGTAGCCAAGTGAAACGCTGGATGGCGTTGATACCGCTGCTGTTGCTGGCGATCCTGCTGGGCGTGTCCTGGTCGCGCCTGACCAGCGACAATCCGGCGCCGGCGAGCTTTGCCTCGCCCGAACGGCCTGCGCCGGACATCACGCTGGCTTTGCTCGATGGCGGGGAGATCCGCTTCGATGCGGGCGGCGAGGTTGTGCTGATCAACTTTTTCGCCAGCTGGTGCACGCCTTGCCGCGCCGAGCATCCCATCCTCATGCAGTTGCGCGAGCAGGGCGTGAATGTGGTCGGCGTGCTCTACAAGGACGAGGCCGAAGCAGGCCGCGCCCTTCTGGCGCGAGATGGCGACCCGTTCGCGAACGTGGCGATCGACCAGACAGGGGATGCGGGCCTCGCGTTCGGCATATCCGGCGTGCCGGAGACTTTCATGGTCGACGCCAAAGGCCGGATCGTGAAGTCGTTCCGTGGACCGCTGGATGCAGCAAGGGGCAAGGAATTTCTCGACGCCTATCGGGCCGAGGTCGCCAGGGGCGCGGGCTGACCCGGTCCGGAGCCTAGTGCTTCCTCGCCTTCTTCTTTTTCTTGCGCTTCTTTTTCGCCTTGTCGGCCGCCTTGCGCGCCTTCACGGCTTTCTTCGCCTGACGGGCGCCGTCGGCTTCCTCGATGTGAGCCGCGTCAGCTGCAAGGCTGAGCGCGCCCAGCGTGTCGCGGAAGGATTTCTGCTTGTTCCTGGGCAGGGAGGCAATCAGCGCCTCGTCGACGCTGCGCATGGCGGGCAGGGCTTTTTCCAGTCGGGTGCGGCCAGCGGGCGTGAGCGACACCGACTTGGCGCGGCCATCGGACGCCGCCGCCGAGCGGGCGATGAGGCCCTTGGCCTCCATACGCACCATCATGTCGGCCAGCGTCGAGCGATCGACCCCGGTGGCGCGAACGAGTTCCGACTGGGTGCGGCCTTCAGCTTCGGCGATGGCGGCGAGGATGACGCTCTGGCGCAGGGTGACGCCATCGGTGACGCCTGCCTTCACGAAGATCTCGGTGGCGAACTGCTGGGCCCGGCGGAGCAGGTGGGAGGGCGAATCGCTCAGACGGAACGGATCGGTATGCGCCGGGGTATCGTCCGAACGCCGTGCGGCATCGGTGAGCGAGGTCATTGCCAGCAGCCTTGTCCAGAACAGTCCAATCGGCTGGCCCCAACCCGATCAGCCCCCGAATCACCGTCAGCTTACGGAACACTTCGGCAGAACAGCATGGCTTTGCGACGATTTTTCGTGGGTAGACTTTGATTGCGCACAGGTAAGCGGCATGGTGGACGGGTGAGCCAGACCCCCACACCGGTTTCCTTCGCCCAGCAGATCCCCGACGGGGAGGATCGCGAGCGGCGCGTTTGTCAGACCTGCGGGTTCATCGATTACGTCAATCCGCGCATTGTGGCTGGTGTGGTGGCGCATCGCGACGGACGCATCCTGCTGTGCAGGCGGGCGATTGAACCTCGCAAGGGTTACTGGACGCTGCCGGCGGGTTTCATGGAACTGGGCGAGAGCGTCGAGGAGGGGGCCGCGCGCGAGGCGCGCGAAGAGGCCAATGCCGAGCTGACGCTGGAGACGCTGCTGGCGGTCTATTCGATCCCGCGCATCGGGCAGGTGCAGATCTTCTATCGGGCGGCGCTGCTGAACGCGCCATCGCCGGGGCCGGAGAGCACCGATGTGATGATGGTGACCTGGGATGAGATCCCGTGGAAGGACCTGGCGTTCCCATCGGTCAAATGGGCGCTGGAGCATTACAGGGAAACGGCGGACAGGGCGGCCTTTGCGCCGTTCGGCAATCCGGCAGGCACGGACAGGCTGACGCGCTAGGGCTCAGGTCTGGCTGGCGTCGTCGGCGGGCGGTTCGATCTGGTGTTTCATCAGGTAGGGCAGGTTCAGCATCATGAAGCCGATCGCCAGCGGGATCGAGAGGAAGATCTTGGAATTGGACCAGAAGTCTTCCGAGGTGTTGCGCCAGATGACCTCGTTGAGGATTGCGAGCAGGACGTAAAACGCGGCCCAGCGCAGGGCGAAGACCTTCCAGGCGAAGTCGGGAAGGTTGAAAGCGTGTTCGAACGCCGTCTTCCAGATGTTGCGGCCGATAGCGAGGCTGCCAAGGATGACGCCTGCGAACAGAAGGTTGATGATGGTCGGCTTGTAGTAGGCGAATTTCGGGTCCTGCAGGTAGATCGTCAGCGATCCGAAGACGATGACGACAACGCCGGTGATCATGAGCATGGGCGGCAGGCGGCGGCCCTGGGCGAGCGTCCAGCCGATGGCGCCAACGACGCCGGCCATGAACACGCCGGTCGCCCAGAAGATCGCATTCTCCTTGGAAAGCATCCCGTTGTTCTCGGGGAAGCGCCGGATCACGTTGTAGACGATCACGAAGGCGAGCACCGGGCCGATGTCCGTCCACAGATTGCCGGCGCTGCGCGCAGCGGTCTTCACCTTGCCGGAACCGGAACCTGAACCGGAGGCAGAGACGGGAGCAGGGGCGGGCGGAGGAGCTGAGGGCGCGTCGTCGGACATTTGAACTCCGGCGGATGGGAAGCTGACTTAGCTGACCCGGGTGGGTAGGTTCAAGCCCGGCATGTGCGCTGCGCGGAGATAGCGGATTTGCCGCCGTCGGACAGGCTTTCGATTTGCCCCGGGACAGGCGATTGTCGCGGCTGTCAGGGAATGAAGGCCGCCATGAAGCATGTTGCAACGGAATCGCCCGCCGGACTGCGCTTTTGGCGCCCGTCGCGGCGGCAGGCGCTGATTGGCCTTGGCGCAGGACTTGTGGCCGCCGGCGGCCTCGCGGCTTGCACAGGGTCTGGCGGCGCCAAGATGAAGCTGTGGCCCAAAGGCGGAAAGCCCGTGCTGCGCGGTGCGGTGATCGTGCAGCGGCGGCGGCGTGAGGACATCGACGGTCCAGCAGGCGGCTTTGGCGGCGATGCGGCCGCTCTGCCCGCCTATGGCCAGCAGGAGTTCGACGCGCTGTCGAGCGAGGGTGCAAACCTTGTTGTGATGTCGTTTCCGGAGTTGTGGACGGTTGAACCGCCCTACAAGCGTGATCAGACGATGGCCGATCTGCTGATGGCGCAGATCGAGATGGCGAAGACGGCGGGGCTCTATGTGGTGGTCGCGCTGCGGTCGGGGCCGGGGCGGTCTGATTTCGTGTTCCATCGCGACGAGGCTGACAGCTGGTTTTCGTCAGAGTTGATCGTGGACAGGATCTGGACCAGCGCCGATGCGCAGGTGGCCTGGGGCGACATGTGCGTTGACGCCGCCAACCTGCTGGCGGGTCGAGACGAGGTGGTCGGGCTGAACATCATGGTGGAGCCGGATTCGAACGTCTCCGGCGTCGATGCCGACAACCGCAAGCTGGATGTGTGGACGCCGGAGCGGTATCTCGAAAAGGTGGGCGGCACCTCGGACTGGAAGCGGCTGGCGAACGAGGTTTCCCGGAAAGTGCGCGTGGCTGACCGCGATCTGCCGATCCTGATCTCGCCGCCGGCTTGCGCGCGCGGGGACTTCCTGAGCGTCATGGGCGATGCGCCGGTGCGAAATTGCGTGTGGTGCATTCACGACTACGAACCGCGCGCCTTCACACATTCAGATCGCGAAAAATATGCGGATGCGGTGTTCGACGCCGCCGCGGATGATTTCGCGGCGCGGCTGAAGGCGACCAAGGGGCAGGGCGCACCTGTCTTTCTCGGTGAGTTTGGCGCGGCGCGATGGGGACGAAATGTCGACGCCTATTTCCGCGCCCGGTTGCAGGCGTGCGAGAGGGAGGGCGTCAACTGGTCGGCGTTCCGCTGGCCGACATTCGATACCGGCTATGAGCTGGTGAACGACACGTTCAACCTCATGGCGGGCAACAATCCCGAGACGACCGCAAATGATGGCGGCGCCGGCATACTGGAAATCGCCAATGGCTGGCAGGCCAACACCAGGCGGCCGGGCGCATCCTAGCCGAACTGCAACAGGCTGAGGCCCGCGGCGAGGATGACGGCGGCGAAAGTTCGGCGGACGCCGAAGCCTTCCTTCAGGAAGACCCATCCCATGATGGCGGCGAAGACCACGGCGGTTTCGCGCATGGCGGAGATGTAGGCGACGGGCGCGAGCGAGAAGCCGTAGAGCGCCATCGAGAACGACATCAGCGACAGCGTCCCCGCCGCCATGCCCGGGATGAGCGCGGCGCGCATGGCGCTGACATAGGTCTTGCGACGGGTGAGGAAGCTGATCGTGTGGATGCCGATCCAGTCGAGCAGGAACAGCCAGACGATGAAGCTCCACTGCGTCGGTGCAGCGCGGACGCCGCGGGCGTCAACGACGTTGTAGATCGCAACCGTGGCGCCGGTGGCCAGCGCCCAGAGCAGGGCGGAGTTGCGTACGGCGCGCGAGCCGCCGAAATTCTTCTCGGGCAGCGCAAACACAATGGTGGCGAGGCTGGCGACGCCAAGACCGACCAGCGCCAGCGTGGAGAGATGTTCGCCGAGGAAAAGCGAGGCTGACAGCGCCGTCAGCAGCGGCGCGGAGCCGCGCATCACCGGGAAGACCAGCGAGAGATCGCCGCGCGACAGGGCGCGGACGAGGGCGGTCTGGTAGAGCCAGTGCGCGGGGAGCGACAGTGCGAGGATGAGCCAGGTTTCGCGATTGGGAAGCGGCACGAAGAAGACGGCGGGCGAGACAAGGATCGCGGACCACAGCGCCATAACGGAGCGGCCGCCCAGAATATCCCTGGCCGCCTTCACGAAGGTGTTGGCGCCCGCGAGCGTGACAGCGGAGCCCACGCCGAGCAGCAGGGCGAAAGGCGTTGGCTCCACTGTCCGGGACCGTCTCTACTTCGCTTCGGCGATGGCTTTCATCTTGCCCAGCGCGCCTTCGAACGCGGCGCGGCGGCGCGTGACGTCAGCGTCCTTGGCGGCCTGATCGGGCAGCATCGAGACGTCGTACATCAGCGTGTAGATCAGCCTGGTCGTCTTCGCGGTAAGCGGCTTAGCTTCGAGGAAGCCGTGATAGAGGTTGTAGGGTTTGTCGGCCTTCAGCGGCTGGGTGTAGCCGTAGGAGAGATCGGTTTTGGCGGTGAGGACTTCAGTCGATTTGCCCGCTGCATCAAACGCGCGAACCGTACCAACGCCGCCATCGCCGGAGGTGATGCGGCAGGTGAGGTTGGGGAACCATTCGACGATGTCGCAATAATCGCCAACCTTGGCCCACGTATCAGTCGCGGATTTCGCGACGTCGATTTCCATGCGGATGGTGACGTATTCGGGATCGGCCCAGGCGAGGGCGGGCGAAAACAGGATGGCGGCAAGTGAAGCGGTTGCGAGTTTCAGTTTCATGGGTCGTCTCCCTTTTTTTGTTCTTCTAGTTATCGAGCCCGACGAGCGCCTTTGCGAAGGCCTCGGCGCTGAACGGTTGCAGGTCTTCCGCCTTTTCACCAACGCCGACGAAATGGATCGGCAGGTTGAACTGGTCCGCAATGGCGACGAGGACGCCGCCCTTGGCTGTGCCATCGAGCTTGGTCATCACAAGACCGGTGACGCCGGCCGTATTGCGGAAGGCCTCGACCTGACCGAGTGCGTTCTGGCCGACGGTGGCGTCGAGCACCAGGATCACGTCGTGCGGAGCGGTCGCGTCGAGCTTGCGGATGGCGCGGACAACCTTGCCGAGCTCGTCCATGAGTTCGGTGCGGTTCTGCAAGCGGCCCGCCGTATCGATCAGCACGAGATCGCGGTTCTCGCGCTTTGCAATGTCGACGGCCTCCCAGGCGAGGGCGGCGCTGTCTGCGCCTGGCGGCTTCGAGACGAAGCGTGCGCCGGCGCGGTCGGCCCAGACGCGGAGTTGTTCGACTGCGGCGGCGCGGAAAGTGTCGCCCGCAGCGAGCGTGACGTCGGCGCCCTGGGCGGAGAGTTTCGCCGCGATCTTGCCAATGGTGGTGGTCTTGCCCGAGCCGTTGACGCCGACGAAGAGGACGATGCGCGGGCGAGGGCCAACGGAGAAGTCGACGATCTGTTCGCGGGGCTTCAGGATGGCGGCGATTTCGCTCGCCAGCGCTTCGCGGATTTCCTCGCCAGAGACTTCGCGCTCAAAGCGGCCGACCGAGATGGCCCTGGTCAGGCGTGCGGCGACTTTCGAGCCCATGTCGGACGTGATCAGCAGCTCTTCGAGCTCGTCCAGCGTTTCACGGTCGAGCTTGCGACGGGTGAGGGCGGCGGCGAGACCCTCGGCGAGGCGCGAGGACGAGCGCTTGAGGCCTTCCTGCAGCTTGTGGGTCAGCGTCGCTTCGCGGCGGGCCTGTTCCTCGGCGCGTTCACGCGCGATGCGCTCGGCAGCGCGGCGCAGACCGATGGGATCGTCATCGTCTGACGGGAGCGGCTCGACGAGGATGGGCTGGTTGCCGAAGATCTGCTCGTCGAGCGAAAGCCTGCTCGCGGGTTTCTCGCCCGGCGCCAGTGGCTCAATCGGTGTTTCGCCAGTCTTGGGATCCGGCTGCTTCTTCTTGCCCCACCACAGGATCATTCGGGAATTCCAACAAGGTCTGTCGCGGTGCGCGAGGTCAGCCTGAAACGCGCGGGGCGGCCGGGCTCGGGCGATACGCCGTCGATGCGAACGGGCGAGAAATCCGGGAGGCGCGCGCGGCCGCCGGCTTCGACCAGCGCCAGCGTGGTTGCGCCAACATGGCGATCGAGCCGCAGCGCGAGGCGTTCAGCGCCTTTCTGGCGGAGGGTGGCGGCGCGGGCCTTCACGATGTCGCGGGCGACCTGGGGCATCTTCGCAGCCGGCGTGCCGGGGCGGGGCGAGTAGGGAAAGACGTGCAGGTAGTCGATGCCGCACTCATCAACCGAGCGCAGCGTGTTGGCGAACATGTCGTCGGTCTCGGTCGGGAAGCCGGCGATCAGGTCGGCGCCGAAGGCCATCTCGGGGCGCGCGGCGCGGAGACGGTTGCACAGATCGATCGCATCCTGACGTGAGTGGCGGCGCTTCATGCGCTTGAGGATCATGTCATCGCCTGACTGGAACGACAGATGCAGGTGCGGCGCAAGGCGGGGCTCATTGGCCATCAGATCGAACAGCGGCTCGTCGATCTCGATGGCGTCGATGGACGACAGGCGCAGCTGCTGGAGATCGGGGACGAGCTTCAGGATGCGGGCGACAAGATTGCCGAGCTTTGGCGTGTTGGGAAGATCTGCGCCCCAGGAGGTGAGGTCGACGCCCGTGAGGACAATTTCAAAATGGCCAGTGGCGACGAGGCGCTTGACCTGGTCGATCACTTCGCCGGCGGGGACGGAACGTGAATTGCCGCGTCCGAAGGGGATGATGCAGAAGGTGCAGCGGTGATCGCACCCCGTTTGCACCTGCACGAAGGCGCGCGCGCGGCCATCGAGACCATCGACAAGGTGCGCTGCGGTTTCGCGCACCGACATGATGTCGTTGACGAGGACGCGCGGCGTATCGGGATCGAGCAGGATTTCAGGCTGGAAGGTTTCCGCTTTCATTTTTTCAGCATTGCCGATGACGCGGGTGACTTCCGGCATGTCGGCGAAGGACGAAGGATCGATCTGCGCCGCGCAGCCGGTGACGAGAATGGCGGCGCCGGGACGTTCGCGGCGGGCGCGGCGGATGGTCTGACGGGCCTGGCGGACGGCTTCGGCGGTGACGGCGCACGTGTTGACGATGACGGCGTCGGTAAGGCCCGCAGCCTCGGCGTGGCCGCGCATCACTTCGGATTCATAGCTGTTCAGCCGGCATCCCAGCGTGAGGATGTCGATGCGTGAAGACGAGGAGGGCGGGGCGCCGTCGGCCATGGCGGGGACATAGGCCGGTCGGGCCGTGATGTCATCCATGGGATGACCGCTTCAGGCGATGCGGTTCAGAAGCTCGGCGAGCTTGAGGGCCGCCGCGTCGTCGATGCCGCCCATCGCGTCCGACATGGCCGGGCCATAGACGGCCCACATCGCCTTGCGCAGGGCTAAGCCCTTGGGGGTGAGGTCGAGGAGGTGGCCGCGCGCGTCTTCAGGGCAGGAGAGGCGCGTGAGGAGGCCCTCAGCCTCCATCCGGTCGACCAGCCGGGACAGCTTGTACCGGGGCAGAAAGAGCAACAGGCCGAGGTCGCGGGGACGGGTTGGCTGGCCCGACAGCTCCAGCCGCCAGAGGACGGAATACCAGGACAATTCGGGGAATCCGGCCGCAGACAGGGCGGTGCTGACCTTTTCCTCGATGATTGGGGCGACCCGCTGGATGGCGACCCAGGCGCGCTGGACCGCGTCCGAGGGCGCAGCCTTCGGTCCTGTTTCAGCCTCGGCGCAGATTTCCGGCGCGTGGGCCGACTGACGTTTTGTCGCAGGTTGTTGCATTTGCAACCAAACCTTCTATCTGTTGCACATGCAACAAAGGGGCGATGGCCCCGTTAGTCAACCACCGGAGGCCGAATTGCTCGCCTCCACCAGAACATGAGGGCTGCACCATGACCCGCAAGGTCGCCGTACTCGTCGGATCGCTCCGCAAGGACAGCTTCAGCCGCAAGATCGCCCGCGCGATCGAAGCGGAAGCCGCCGGCAAACTGACATTCGAGGAAATCGATATCGGACACGTCGGCTTCTACAATCAGGACCTCGACGCGGCCCCGCCCGCCGAATGGACGCAGTTGCGCGACAAGATCAAATCCGCCGACGCCGTCCTGTTCGTGACGCCCGAATACAACCGCTCGGTCCCAGGCGTGCTGAAGAACGCCATCGACATCGCATCAAGGCCGTATGGGCACAGCGTGTTCAACGGCAAGCCGGCTGCGGTCGTCTCCAGCTCGCCGGGCAATATCGGAGGCTTCGGTGCGCACCATCACCTGCGCCAGTCGATCGCCTTCCTGAACATGCCGGTGCTGCAGCAGCCTGAAATGTACCTGTCTGGCGTTGGCGACTGGTTCGATGATGCGGGCAAGATCAGGAAGGACGAGACGCGCGCCTTCCTGAGAGGCTTCGCCGATACGTTCGCCGCCTGGATTGAAACCACAGCGAAGGAATAGCAGCCCCTCTACGCTGTGGCTGACTGAGGGGATCGGGCTCGGGCCCGGTCCCCTCTTTCTTTTGGAGCCTGTTTTCGCGACGTCGAGGCAGCCGACCTAGGTTGGCCGATCTTCGGCCGGGCGTTTCGACTCGTCGTCGCCATTGTCTTCGTCTTCCCCGAGCGTGCGTTCTTCACGCGCATCCTCGAGATATTTCGCGCCGGGATTCGTGAAATCGGCGGCTCCGAAAATGCCTCCGGCGCTGCTGCTGGATTTCTTCTTCCGCCAGTAGATCCAGCCCTTCGCCTCCATCCAGAGGAAGAGCCGGTCGAGCGCAAACAGCGCTGCGAGGACGCCGATGATCCAGAGCGCGGTGTTCATGAAGCCTCCCAACCCGCTGCAAGCGAGATGGGAGGACTTCATCCGTGGAACAAGACGACGAGGGCGCTAGACCATCGTACCCATCGGCAGTTTGTGGATCGGCTTGCCGGTGGCAGCGAACAACGCGTTGGCGACGGCAGGGCCGATCACCGGAACGCCCGGTTCGCCAACGCCCGTGGGCGCTTCGGCGGAGGGGACGATGAACACTTCGACCTTCGGCATCTGGGCAAGGCGCAGCACCTGGTAGTCGTAGAAGTTCGACTGTTCCGGCGCGCCATCCTTGATCGTGATCGCTTCGCCAAGGGCAGCGGAGAGGCCGTAGCCGATGCCGCCTTCCATCTGCGAGCGCACGATGTCGGGGTTGATGGCAATGCCGCAATCAACCGCGCAGACAACGCGATCAACCGAGAATGAGCCGTCCGGCTTCACTGTGACTTCAGCGACCTGGGCCACATAGGAGTTGAAGCTCTTGTGGACCGCAATGCCCCGCGAGCGACCAGCCGCAAGCGGCGTGCCCCAACCGGCCTTCTCGGCTGCAAGGTTGAGGACGCCAAGCAGGCGCGGTTCTTTCGCGAGCAAGGTGCGGCGCAGTTCCAGCGGATCCTTGCCGGCTTCCTTAGCGAGCTGATCGAAGAAGTGTTCCTTCGCGAAGGCGGTGTGGGTGTGACCCACTGAGCGCCACCAGAGAACGCTGACCGGCGATTTGGGCCAGTGCACATCGGCGAAGATGTTCGGCACTTCGTATTCCATGTCGTAGCCGCCCTCGATCGAAGAGAGATCGGGCTGGCCCGGCGGCAGGAAGGCGGTGCCTTCCATGATCGACTGGATGGCTGTTGAATCCTTCCACGCTTCGATTGCGCCATTGTTGACGCGGCCGGACATGCGGTGGAGCGCCATCGGGCGATACTTGCCCGTGCGCAGATCGTCTTCACGCGACCACATCAGGCGCAGCGGCGCCTTGCCGTTGATGGCCTTGGTGATCTGGGCGGCTTCGGCGATCAGGTCGGCGTCGGGCGTCGCCTTGCGGCCGAATGAGCCGCCGGCGACGTGCGTGACGATGGTGACCTGCTTGGGGTCGAGACCGAGAATTCCGGCAGCGACCGCCTGATCGACCGTGGGCATCTGCGAGCCGGAATGGATCAGCAGGCTTTCACCGGGCTTGTATTCCAGCACGCAGTTCATCGGCTCCATCGGTGCGTGCGCAAGGTAGGGGAATTCAAAGTCTGCGGTGATGACTTTGCCCGCGCCCTTGAGGGCGGCGGCGCCTGCGCCCTGCTTGCGCGCTTCGTGGCCCGGTGTTGCGAGGAGCTTCCTGTAGTCAGCCATCATGGCGGGCGAGGAGCGCTTTTCGGCGGCGCTGTCGTCCCACGTGATCTTGAGAGCGTCGCGGCCTTTCTTGGCGGACCAGTAGTTGGTTGCGACAACCGCAACGCCGTTCGAGATGGTTACGACGTCGGTTACGCCAGCGATGGCTTTGGCTGCTGCGTCATCGACCGAAGCGACCTTGCCGCCGAACTTCGGGCTGCGGGCCAGAAGGGCGGTGAGCGTGCCTTCGGGATGGTAATCCATCGCGTACTGCGCCGCACCGTTGATCTTGGACGGCGTATCGGCGCGACCGGAGACGAGATCGGGCGCTTTTTCCTTGCCGATGAAACGGAAGGCGGACGCATCCTTGAGCGTCAGCGATGCGGGGTCGGGCGGCGCAAGCTTCGCAGCTTCGGCGGCAAGGTCGCCGTAGGTGGCGGACTTGCCGCCCGCCTCGGCGCGGCCGTTGACCATCAGGACTTCGGCAGGATCGACCTTGAACTTCGCGGCGGCGGCCTGGCGCAGCATCTCGCGCGCGCCAGCGCCGGCGCGGCGCAGCTGGTCCCATGAATTCCAGATGGCTGTGGAGCCGCCCGTGCCCTGGACGGCGCCGCCGAAGGCGCCGTTGCCGTAGGTCGGCACTTCTGCAGGCGCATGATCGAAGCGCATCTGGCTCCAGTCAGCGTCGATCTCTTCGGCCACGATGGTGGTGAGGCCGGTGGAGACGCCCTGGCCGAACTCGATGTGCTTGAGCAGGACGGTGACCGTGTTGTCGGACCCGATCCGCACGAACGGGCCGAAAACGGATTGCGTGGCGGCGGCGTCAGCCGAGCCGATGGTGGGGGCGCAGCCAACCGCAAAGCCGGCGGCGCCGAGGCCGATGACCTGCAGGACAAGACGGCGGGACGGGGCGAAGGTGAATGTGTCGGCGGCCATGGCCTAGGCCTCCATGATGTCGGCGGCGCGCGCGACGGCGCCACGGATGCGATGATAGGTGGCGCAGCGGCAGATGTTGCCGGTCATGCCATCGGTGATCTGCTGCTCGGACGGTTTCGGCGTCTTGGTGAGCAGGGCGGTGGCGGTCAGGATCTGGCCGGACTGGCACCAGCCGCACTGGACGACATCCAGTTCGGTCCAGGCTTGCTGGACGGCCTTGCCGGCAGCGCCATCGAGACCTTCGATGGTGGTGATCTTCTTGCCTTCGAGCGAGGCGGCCGGGGTGATGCAGGCGCGGGTGGGTTCGCCATCGACCAGCACGGTGCACGCGCCGCAGGCGGCGACGCCGCAGCCGAACTTGGTGCCGGTGAGTTTCATGTCCTCGCGCAGCACCCAGAGGAGGGGACGATCCTCCTCGCCGGTGAAATCAATCTCTTTGCCGTTGACGCTGAGCTTCATGGCTACCCTCCGCCTGAATGCAGGATGTGCGGGCGCCGGCTTGTTTGCGCTGGTCTGCCCCTGATTTGCCTTGTCACACGCCGCACGGCTGCGCCGCAAGACTTGAACTGTGAGCGTTCGCTCACCAGCGCAGACGCCAGATGCCGTGCTGCGTCTGGAAAATGTCGCTATCGCTATTTTCAGTCGCGAATAGCGCGGGGTGAAAATTATTTGTCAGTCAAAGATCGCGACGCCGCCAGGCCCGCCGGGCTCAAGGTCGGCGACGACGCCAAAGTGGTCGCTGATTTCCTTCCCGTCGGAACCGAGATTGCTGATCGCGTGGATTGCGCCGGCGCGCAGGCTGGAGACGGCGGCGATGTGATCGAGGCTCTGGGCGCCAATCGGGGCGATGTCGCCACGGGTCAGGATGTGGACGCTGGCGAGCGCAGCCATCAGGCGATGATGGGCGGTCCAGCTGCCCCAGGCGAGCGGGATGGGCTGGTTGAAACTGCCTGCGATGATCAGGGGCGGGCCTTTCGGGATGGCGTCGAGGACGGCTTCCAGTGCTTCGAGATAGGCGATGTGCTGTTCCCAGAAGAGCGGGCGCGGCTCCATGCCTTCCGGCCAGGCGAAGTGCGGCGGGGTGCACAGGGCGAGCACGCGGACCTTGCCCATCGGCGTCTGGCTGACGCCCGAGACGGCCGCGCCGAGAGCCGAGAGCGTGGGATAGTGCGTGACCTCGCGCCAGGGCTGTTTGCTCCAGAGCACGATCTTGCGTTCGCTGCTGGTCTCGTTGCGCGCCCAGCGGACGCCGGTGTCGGTGAGGACATGACCGCCGAGGAGGGCGAGGGTGGTCTCCTGCGCATCGGTGAGGACGACGATGTCGGGCGCCTCCTCGCGGATGCGCTCCAGCATGACGCCGGCCTGCCACGTCTCGGGGCCGCGGCGGGCGAAATTCCAGGTGATCAGGCGCATCATGAGTCTCCGGCGAGAGCCGATACTAGGGCCTGGGCGGGGTGTGGGAATGGGGTGGGGAGGCGCAGGGGGTGATGAGTTGGCGGGCGCCTGCGCTTTGGGCATGTGGCGGTGGTCCCGCAGGCCGAGGCTGCGGGGGAGGGATTTGCGGGCTGCGGGACGTGCTGGCTTCATGGCGATGAAGGCAGGCGCGCGCTGAGGGGGCGGGGATTTATGGAAGAGATATCCCACATGCGCTGGGCGTCTTTGCGCTGGAAGTGTCCGGAAGACAATTTCCCGAAGCGCGCCTGGATCCAGCGGACATGTGCGGGGAGCAAGGCGGCTCCCGGCGCCTAAGGCAGGTCGCTGACGTATTCCAGTTCGATGGGGCCGGTCATGATGACGTGGTCGGTCGCCTCATCCCAGTTGATTTCGATGCCGCCGCCGTCGTTTGTGACGAGGCATTTGCGATCGATCAGGTTGCGGCGGGCGCCGGCGACGACGGCGGCGCAGTTGTTGGAGCCGCAGGCAAGCGTGAGGCCGACATTGCGCTCCCATGTGCGCAGGCGGATGTGGTCGCGGGCCAGAACCTGGACGAAGCCGACATTGACGCCCTGGGGAAACAGCGGATGCCATTCGACCAGCGAACCCACGGCTTTCACGTCGATTGCTTCCAGATCGGGCACAAAGAAGATGACATGGGGGTTGCCCATGTTCACTGCGCCGGGGAGTTGCAGGTAAGGCGCATCGATAGGGCCGATCTTGAGATCGATGCCGCGCGTGTCCATGCGTTCGGCCAGCGGAATTTCTTCCCACTTGAGCAGGGGAGAGCCCATGTCGACGGAGATGCGTTCATCGCCGATGCGCGTTGCCTTGAGCCGACCGGCGATCGTTTCGATGGTGAGCTTGTCGGCGCCGCTTTCTTCCATGACCAGCCAGCCGACGCAGCGGGTGGCGTTGCCGCAGGCCTCGGCTTCCGAGCCGTCGCGGTTGAAGATGCGCATGAAGACGTCGCCGCGCAGCGAGCGTTCCATTGCGATGACCTGATCGGCGCCGACGCCGGTTTCGGGATCGGCGATGGCCTTGATCCGCTCCGGCGTCAGGTCGAGTTTCTCCGACCTGCCGTCAAATATGACGAAGGCGTTGCCGGCTCCATTCATCTTCCAGAACTTCATGGTGACAGCATGTAAGGGGGAGCGGGCTGGAGCGCTAGGGGGCTGACCCCGGTGCTTGTGGGATGTGCAGCAATGGGACGTCCACGTAAGGGTGGAGCGAGCCGCCGCCCTTGCGTGTCGCGGCTCACGGTTTAAGGCTGAAGGCCTTGTTGAGTGGAGGCCGGGATGCGGTTTGCAGCGGGACTTGTGCTTGTCGGCATGCTGGCGGCGTGCGGCGTGAAGGAGACTGAAACAGTGACGGAACCTGCATTCGATTCGGCGGCGCATCTCTGGCTGGAAGAGGTCGAGGGCGAAAAAGCCATCGCGTGGGTGAAGGGCCAGAATGAGCGCACGCTGGGCGTGCTGCAGTCCGATCCGCGCTATCAGGGCTATTACGATGCGGCGCTGAAGATCGCGACGTCGAAGGAGCGGATCCCCACGGGTGCGATCCGCAATGGCTATGTCTATAATTTCTGGCAGGACGACGAGCACGAGCGCGGCCTGTGGCGGCGCACCAGACTTTCGGACTACGCCAGCGCCGCTCCGGCGTGGGAGACGCTGCTGGACATTGACGCGCTGTCGAAGGAGGAGGGCGCCAACTGGGTCTACAAGGGCGTGAACTGCCTGCCGCCGGAGAACGAGCGCTGCCTGGTGCAGCTGTCGGACGGCGGCAAGGATGCGTCACGCCTGCGCGAATACACGATCAGCCCGGGCAAGGGCTTCAAGACGTTCGTCACGGGCGGCTTCGACATTCCCGAAGCGAAGTCGGACACCGTCTGGCAGGACGCCGATACGCTGCTGATCGCGACCGACTGGGGCAAGGAAGGCGACAAGGCGACGCTGACCGAAAGCGGCTATCCGTTCGTGGTGAAGCGGCTGAAACGCGGGCAGGCGTTGAGCGATGCGGTGGAAGTGTTCCGCGGCAAGGAAACGGATGTGGCGGCCTCGCCCTGGGCGATCGAGGACGCCAGCGGCAAACGCTGGTTCGGCGCGGTGGAGGCCGAGACGTTCTTCACCTTCGGCTATTACGTCTTCCCGGAGACGGGCGGGGACGCGCTGAAGCTTCCGCTGCCGGCGAAATCCTCCCCGCAGGGCATTTTCCAGGACACGTTCCTTGCGACGCTGGAGGAGGACTGGGCGCCGGCGCAGGGCGACGCCTTCAAGACCGGCGATCTCGTCGGCTTCAAGTGGAGCGCGTTCCTTGCTGACGCGAAGATGCCAGGCGTCGAGCTGGTGTTCCGGCCCTCGCCGAAGCAGGCGATCCAGGGCGTCAGCGTCACCAGGCACGCTGTGCTGGTGAACATCTCGGACAATGTCGCGCTGAAAGTGCTTCGCTATGTGAAGTCGATGAATGGCTGGACATCGAGCGAGATCGCGCTGCCGGCCAATGGATCGGCGGGCGTTGTGTTTGCCGACGAGAGCGAAGAGACGGCGTTCCTCGGCTATGAAGGTTATCTCGATCCGGATGCGCTGTATGAATACAGCTCGAAGTCGGGCCAGCTGAAAGAGATCAAGTCGCTGCCGGCATGGTTTGATGCAGCGCCGTATGTTGTCGAGCAGTTCGAAGCGACGTCGAAGGACGGGACGAAGGTGCCGTACTATGTAGTGCGCGCAAAGACGACCGTTCTGAATGGCGAGAACCCGACGCTGCTCTACGCCTATGGCGGGTTCCAGATTTCGCAGACGCCGGGCTATTCGGGAACCGTCGGCAAGCTGTGGCTGGAGCGGGGAGGCGTCTATGCCATCGCCAACATTCGCGGTGGCGGCGAGTTCGGTCCGGCGTGGCACCAGGCGGGGCTGAAGACCAAACGACAGGTCGTGTTCGACGATTTCATCTCGGTCGCCGAGGACCTCCATGCACGCCGGATCACAAGCCCGAAGAAGCTGGGCATCATGGGCGGATCGAATGGCGGCCTCTTGATGGGCGTGATGTTCGTGCAGCGTCCGGACCTGTTCGCTGCGATTGTGTGCCAGGTGCCGCTGCTCGACATGCTGCGCTACAACCAGTTGCTCGCGGGCGCTTCGTGGATGGATGAGTATGGCGATCCGGACGTGCCGGAGGAGCGCGCCTGGCTGGAAAAAATGTCGCCCTATCACAATGTGAAGGCGGGCGCGGCGTATCCGGAAATCTACTTCGAGACATCGACCAAGGATGATCGCGTCCATCCTGGTCATGCGCGGAAGATGGCCAAGCGGCTCGAGGATCTCTCCAAGCCCTTCTACTACTACGAGAACATTGATGGCGGGCACTCGGCGGCCGCCAACCAGCGTGAAGCGGCAAGGCGGTCGGCGCTGGAGTTCACCTACCTCGCGCGCAAGCTGATCGACGGGAAGTAGCGATGATCCTCATCACCGGGCGCGTGGTTATCAAGGTTGAGGATCGCGAGGCGTTTCTGAAATCGGCGATCAGCCAGGTCAACAACTCGCGCGCCGAGGAGGGGTGCCTCTACTATAGCTGCAATGAAGACGTGATGGCGCCGAACGAGTTCCTGTTCGTCGAACACTGGAAGGACCCCGAGGCGGTGAAGACCCACTTCGAGAAGGATTATTGCGGCGCCTTCGTGCGCGAAATGAAGCTGCTGGCGCAGAACAAGTCGGCCATTGCAATGCATCATGTGTCGCGCACCGACGTTCGCTATCCGGGCGGGGAGTAGGGACGGGCCCAGCCGCAGTTGTGCATTCGTGCAGCCTCGCCCAAGGTGCATCCGGCAAGGGCCCGGTAGAGGCCGAACGGGGAAGCGCTCATGACTGCTGTGACACCACAGCCCTATACGGCTGCTGACCGGTTTCGCTGGATGGCGTTGGCGCTGGTGTTTGGCGCGGCTATGCTGAACTACATGGACCGGCAGGCGCTGGCGTTGCTCAAGCCGACGCTGGAAGTCGAGTTCGGCTGGAGCGACAGCGACTACGCGCACATCAATTCCGGCTTCCAGATCACCACCATC
>Ga0075163_10004896_pt1 | contig 17921 bp, 15 predicted proteins | sample JI1023141ADNA_FD_71478 | JGI IMG/M metagenome (GOLD analysis project Ga0075163, IMG submission 71478) | Wastewater effluent complex algal communities from Wisconsin, to seasonally profile nutrient transformation and Carbon sequestration -... | ecosystem: Engineered > WWTP > Effluent > Algae...
AAAGAGGTATTAATGTTACTATTGGTTAAGTTTAAAAGCCTAAAAATTAAAACACGAAATTCGAGAAGTAAAATTTGAAAAGGTCAAATAAATCCGAAATTCTAAAATTCTTATTAGCTTATATTAGGTTCATATGATTCGAATTTCGAATTTTTTTTTATTTTTTTTATTTTTTTATTTTTTTTCAAAAAAATGCCCATTTACCAACTTTCAAAAGATTTAATTTTCCCAAACCCATTTCACGCAGAAGATGGTGTTATAGCTGTTGGTGGCGACTTGAGTCCAGAAAGACTTATTCTTGCTTATCGTAGTGGTATTTTTCCTTGGTACAGCCAAGGCGAGCCTATTATTTGGCACGCTCCAGATCCAAGATTTGTTTTATTTCCTCAAAATTTTTATGTATCTAAATCGTTAAAACAACTTTTAAAGCAAAACAAATACTCTTTTGCAATTGATACAAATTTTAAAGAAGTAATCAGAAATTGTAAAACGGTAAACAGAGAAGAGCAAGACGGCACTTGGATAACCAACGAAATGGAAACTGCCTATATAAAACTTCACGAATTAGGTTTTGCGCATTCAATAGAAGTTTATAACTTAAACAAAAAACTTGTTGGTGGATTGTATGGCATAAAACTAGGTAAAGTATTCTTTGGTGAGTCTATGTTTCATTTAGAATCAAACGCTTCAAAGCTTGCATTTTATCATCTTATTTCTTCTTTCGATTTAGAACTAATAGACTGCCAAGTATATACAGAACACCTTGAAAGCCTAGGCGCAGAAGATGTTTCATTAGAGCATTTTTTGAGCTTGTTAAATCTTTTTACCGAAGAATAGAAAAGCTTATTTAAAACTATTCTAAATAAAAAAGAGAAATTAGTTGAAGTTATCTTTTAGAATATTATCTTTGTCACGAATTGAAAGCACTAAGCGAAATACCAATAAATTCAGTAAAACAAATTCATAGTTTTACCTGTCAAATTATAGCTCGAAAGCTTATAACTATGGGTGTAGTACCTGGAAAAGAAATTGAAATTATAAGAAAAACAGGTTTTGGAAAAACTTTTTTGGTTCGCGTAGAAGACAGTCATTTTGCTTTAAGACAAAACGAAGCAGCTAATATTTTAATAAAAAATTAAATGGCAGCTTTAAAAAAAATCAAAATAGCTCTTGTAGGAAATCCTAATTGTGGTAAAACATCAGTTTTTAATGTACTCACAGGAATGCATCAAAAAACAGGCAATTTTCCTGGTGTAACGGTCGATAAAAAAATCGGTAAATTTAATTTAGATAATGAATATCAGGCAGAACTTATAGATTTGCCGGGCACCTATAGTTTATATCCACTTTCAAAAGATGAACGAATTGTAATTCAATCTTTACTGCAAAAAAGTGATCCAAACTATCCAGAATTGGTTATTTATGTTATCGATTCTATGCATATAGAAAAAAACCTTTTGCTTTTTACGCAAATTAGAGATTTAGGTATTCCAGTAGTTTTAGCGCTAAATATGACCGATTTGGCTACCAAAAACGGTATAAGAATTAATACTGTAAAACTTGCAGAAAAATTAAATACTCCAGTCGTAAGAATAAGTGGACGAACAGGCGAAGGAATGGAAGATTTAAAACAAGAAGTTGTTAATCTACTAAAAATAGAAAATCCTGAAGCTTGTAATTGTTTTTATAAACTCGGCGAAAATGAAAAAAAAGTAGCTAATTTATTTCAAGAAGTTTTTCCAGAATACAATGAATATCAAGCACTTGTTATAGCGCATCATTATGGTTGGTTGCCTATTTCTGAAAATGCAAGACGAAAAAGTTATCAAATACTTGCAGAAAACAAATTTGATGCACTCGATGCACAAGTAAATGAAACCATGCAAAGGTTTAATGCATTTACACCAATAGTTAGAAAAACTGTAAAACAAGAAGGAAACAAAAGTGAAGTAACCAAAAAATTAGATGGTTTACTCACTAATAATATTTTTGGCTTATTGATTTTCTTTGGTATAATGACTGTTGTTTTTCAATCTATTTTCCAATTGGCTTCCTACCCAATGGATTTAATAGATAACGGAATTGGCGCTTTAGCCTCTTTAACAAAGGCAAGTTTACCTTCAGGTTGGTTTACCAATCTTTTAGCAGAAGGTTTAATTTCTGGAATTGGTGGAATTTTAATTTTTATACCACAAATTGCTATTTTATTTTTGTTTATTTCATTGCTAGATGAAGTTGGCTATATGGCACGCGTGGCTTATTTGCTCGACAGAATAATGATGAAATTTGGTCTAAATGGTAGGAGTGTAGTAGCTTTAATATCTGGTGCAGCTTGTGCTATTCCTGCTATTATGAGCACTAGAACCATCTCAAACCCTAAAGAAAGATTAATTACTATTTTAGTTACACCATTTATTAGTTGCTCTGCCAGAATTCCAGTTTATGCCATTTTAATAGCTTTTGTAGTTCCGAAAACTCAAATTTTTGGTTTTTTCAATATGCAAGGTTTGGTTTTTATGGGCTTGTATTTGCTTGGTATTTTTGCTGCAATTGGTTCATCGTTTGTTTTGAGCAAAATTATTGGTAAATCTGAGCAAAGCTATTTACTGCTAGAACTTCCAGATTACAAAATGCCTTCTTTTAGAAATATTTTTCACGAAGTTTGGGAAAAAGTAAGCCAATTTGTATTCGAAGCAGGCAAAATTATTTTAATTATATCTATTGCACTTTGGTTTTCTGCAAGTTATGGACCGTCAAACCATTTAGAAGAAGCAAAAGCAAATGCCATAGAATTAGCTATACAAAAAGGTTTAAACGAAACCCAAACAGAAGATTTAATTGCAGCCAAAAAACTCGAAGTATCTTATATTGGTCATTTAGGTAAATTTATTGAACCAGCTATAGAACCTTTGGGTTATGATTGGAAAATTGGAATAGCATTAATAAGTTCATTTGCTGCTAGAGAAGTTTTTGTAGGCACTATGGCTACTATATATAGTATAGGTAGCGAGGGCGAACAAAGCACTATTCAGAAAAAAATGAGAAAAGAAATAAATCAAGATACTGGCCAACCGAGATTTACCCTTGCCGTTTCGCTTTCGCTCTTAATCTTTTATGTGTTTGCTATGCAATGTATGGGAACTTTGGCAGTTGTATATAGAGAGACCAAAACTTGGAAATATCCTATTTTTCAGTTCTTTTTTATGACCGGTTTGGCATACTTATCTAGCTTTATAGTTTACCAGCTTTTAAAATAATTTTTTTTTCGGCACTATTTTAGATATGAAAAGCGTTATAGGTTTATGCGTATGAAAAATCATATTTTAGTGTTGTTTATTTTGCTTGGGCAAATGAGTTTTGCACAGTACAATCAATTATCTTTTGCTGAGTTTATGAAACTCGACACCTTAGACAAAGTTATTTCTCTAGACCAGAATTTTGATTTTGAAATGGTGCAAACTGCTATTATTCAATATACCAACAAACACCGTATAAGTAAAAATAAGTCGATTTTAACTTATAATGTTGAATTGGAAAAATGGGCACTTTTACATTCTTTACAAATGCAGAAATATGATTTTTTTGACCATATAAACAGGAAAGAAAAACAAATTAGAGATATTGAAAATCGTGCAGATTTTGTCGGTTATACAAATTATGCAGAATTGGCAGAAAACCTATATTATGGTTTTGTACCACTCGATAACCTGCCTACTTATAGGCAATTAGCTGTTACTATCGTACAAGCTTTGATAGATTCTAAAAGTCATAATCTAAATTTATTAAAAAAAGATTTAAAAGAAATTGGTACAGCAATAGTCTTTAAAACAAAAAGCGAAGATGGTTTTTTGTATTACTATGTTACACAAAGTTTTGGAACAAAATATTAGCTATTTGTGCGAACAACTTCTCGGGGTTATTTTCAAATTGTAAAATTGCGAAATGGCAATTAACACACCTGAACCTATTTCCAAAATGAAATTTAAACTACTCGTATGGTCGTGAGAAAGTACGTGAGTGTAAAATGATATGGCAAAGCCTATAGCAAATATAATTATAGGACCTGGGTTTTTGTGATGCGTTATGTATGCATGAATCAAAGCATAAGAACCAAAAATTAATACCGAACCAAGTATTACTAACTCAACTACGTGATTTATTTTTATAGCTATATTTAAAAATGGCAACGCCGCTATAAATATTGGAAAAGCTATGCAATGTATCAAACAAATGATAGAAAGCCAATAGCTATACTGTAGAATTTTATGATTTTTCATTAAAAATGATTGCTTTTATGGTGCAAATTTAAATTTTTTTCAGGAAAAAATTAGCATGTTTCTGAAAAGTAATTATCTTTGGTTACTATAACAACGTTTGAAAACAATTAAATCATAATTATGAAAAAAATACTATCTTTAATTTTTCTGTTAACTTTTGCTTTAGGCTTTATAAAAGACGCGAATGCTCAGTTTGTAGATATTGGTACTATCACTGCTACTACAAATGGAACAACCGGTGCAGCGCCTATAAATCAATTTTATAGAAGTATGCATTATCAAGTAGTTTATACTGCAGCAGAATTAACTGCGAATGGTGCGCTTCCGTTTGACAATATTACTGGACTTGGTTGGCATGTAACAGGTGTTCCATTATATGCTTTACCAAATTACACCATTAAAATTAAGCATACTTCAGCTGTAAATGCTGCTGTATATGATGGTGTTGGTTTAACAACTACACTTACTTTACCTTCATATGCTGCCGTTGCTGGTGGTTATGATGTTAAAAATTTCAATACCAACTTTTCTTGGGACGGTACTTCTAATATCTTAATAGATGTATGTTTTGATATGGTTACAGCTTGGAATTCTTCAGGTGTTCAAACTACATTTGCTGGAACTACATCTTATATAAGAAGTGATGGTGCTAGTCAATGTGGTATAGCTACAAATACGAGCAATACAAACAGACCAATAGTAAGGTTAGCAATGTCTGGTGGAACACCACCATCGTGTACACCACCAAATAGTGTTACAAATAGTAATGTTTTAGCTTATTCGGCTAATATATCTTGGAATCCAGGTGCGGCTTTGTTTTTCTTAGTAGAGGTTGGTCCAGTTGGTTTTACTCCAGGTAGTGGTACAGCTGTAGCTTCAGGTTCAACATTGAATAATACTATAAATATTACGGGTTTATCACCTAGTACTTATTATACTGCTTATGTTGCAGGTATTTGTGCTAATGGAGATACATTGAATTATGTAGGTCCTACAAATTTTTTAACACCTTGTGTTACTGAAACTGCTCCATATTTACAAACTTTTGATGCAAGTTTAACTACTCCATTGTGTTGGACAAATACCAATACAGGAAATGGTGCTTGGAATTTTTTAGCTTCTGGTGGTGCTGGTCCTGGATATGCAGTTGCAGGTTCAGTAGATCATACTTCTGGAATTGGAAATTTTGCTTGGATGGACGCTTCTTTTAGTCTTCCTACTAATTCACTTGTTTCACCAACTATTGATTTTTCTGGTTTAACTCAAGGTGTTGTTGGTTGTTGGATATTAAGTCATAACACTGATGATGTTGCTCGAAATAAATTAAAAATAGAAGCCTGGGATGGTACTGCTTGGGTAAATCTTTTGACTTATACAGGTAGTTTTGCTGGGTGGAAAAGAATTTATGCTTTAATTCCAGCTTCAATTCCTACAACTACAACTTTTAGAATGGTACAAGAACCTACAGTTGTAGGGGGAAGTGCTTTTTTCAATGATTTGTTAATTGATGACTTTTTTGTAGATGAAGCACCAACGTGTTTTGAACCTACTGCTCTAATAGATTCAGTTATCGATCCTTTTTCTGCACATTTATCTTGGACTACAGGTGGTGCTTCAAATTGGATTATTGAATATGGACCTATCGGTTTTACGCCAGGTACAGGTACTACTGTTGGTACATCTACAAATCCTACTATTATTACAGGTTTAACACCAGGTTTAGATTATGGATGGTTCGTAAGAGATTCTTGTTCTGCTACAGATGTTAGTTGGGCTAGTTCAGCAGATAACTTTAGATTGCCAGGTGTAGTATTCTGTGATTCTTCAAATAATTTCACATACTGTCATCCTGATGAGTCTATTCAAACATATACTTATCAATCAGAAAATGGTTCAGGACAACTTCATTTTAACTTCAATTCTGGTACTACTGGTGCTTTTGTAGAATTTACTATTTACGATGGTCCAAATAGTACTTATCCTGTTTTATATTCTGGAGTTGGAAACAATAATATGACAGGTGTAGAATTTACTTCAAATAGCTCAATAGTTGCTTTTTCTTGGAATTCTCAATTTGCAAATCCTTGTACTTCTCCTTTAAACTTTGATATTAATTGTTGTGTTCCTACTTCTTCTTTCCAAAATATATTTATTTGTGAAGGAGCAACATATACCTTAGCAGACGGAGTTGTAGTTTCTAATCCAGGTGGTTATACTTCATTAATTCCTAATGTTTTAGGATGTGATAGTACAATTGGGTACTTAATTTTAACTATACCAGATACTACTTCAGTAACTACAAATTTATGTGCAGGAAGTTCTTTTACATTTGCTGATGGAACTACTACAAACATACCTGGTCAGTATCAAGTGACTGTGCTTAACCAAAATGCTTGTGATAGTACTATTAACTATACTTTAGTAGGTGTTTCACCTACTGCTTCTACTATTAATGCTGGTATTTGTCCTGGAACTAGTTATTTAATGCCAGATGGTGTTTTTGTAACTACAGCTGGAATTCATACTGCTACTTTAACAAATGCTTTAGGTTGTGATAGTGTTATTACAGTAAACTTAACGGTTTACCAACCTACATCAGAAACTAAAAACATAAGTATTTGTGAAGGTAATTTCTATGTATTGCCTGATGGTGTTACAGTAACATCTTCAGGAACTTATACAAGTACAGTTTCTGATTCTTATGGTTGCGACCAACACGTTATTACTACAAACTTAACTGTTACTTCAACTACTTTCTCTGATGTAGTAGTAGAAATTTGTGGCAACGAAACCTACACATTGCTTAATGGTGATGTAGTAGTAGAGTCTGGTGAATATAATGTTAGTATTGATAATGCTTCTGGTTGTGATAGTATAGTAACTGTTTTTGTTTCTAAATGTAGTGGAATTGGAAACTTAGACGAAAGCGTATTAAGCATATATCCAAACCCAGCTAGTACTATCTTAAATGTTTTATTGAGTGATGCTGTTTTAAATAACATTAGCTTTAAAATCATTAATGCTTTAGGTCAAACAGTATATGTAAATAATACTGTAGATAGAAATGAATTAAATATAAATGTAGAAAAATTTGCTAATGGTATGTATTTTATAGTACTAAGCGATAGTGAAAGTTCATCACTACATAAATTTATGATTTCAAAATAAACAACGTTTTAAAATATATATTAAAGCCCTTTACGAAAATTAAAGGGCTTTTTAATTTATTAAATAAAAAAATATGCCATATAGTAAAATAAAATTTTTGGTTCTAGATGTAGATGGTACACTTACAGATGGTGGAATTTACATTAGTGAATCTGGTGATGAAATGAAAAAATTTAACACCAAAGACGGAAGAGGAATTATTGAACTTATGAAAACAGGAGTTCATGTTGGTTTTATAAGTGCAGCAGTAAGTTCAAAAATAATTGAGCATAGAGCAACAATGTTAAAAATAAAATATTTTTATGCAGGCGAAGGCGATAAAGTAGATGTTTTAGACCAGTGGCTCGACGAAATGGATTTGACTTACGATGAAGTAGCTTTTATAGGAGACGATATAAACGATGCTAAAATTATGTCTTTAGTTGGTTTGTCTGCAGCACCTTCTGATGCACTTGGCGAAGTAAAAAATATTGCAAACATTATTTTAGAAAGAAAAGGTGGGCAGGGTTGTGTTCGTGAATTTATAGATAGAGTTTTTGCAGATAGATTGATTTTAAATAGTTAAAGAAGCTGGAAGATAGAAGACAGAAATTCGGAAGTGTTTTCTTTTAAGTGTCTTAAATCTAATTTTAACTACAGAATCAATTACTTTTAAATACTACAATATCTCGTAAGTAAAACTTATTGTTCCTTTTAAATTTGTATCGGGGTCGTAAAAGTCTGTAAATTTTATTTTATAGTAAAAGTCATTGATGTCTTTAACGACATAAGATCTATCTTTTCTTACTGTGTAAACTCCAGTGGTTAAACTAAAAGCTTTAAAATCATAACCAATTATATTTAACTGGTTTGTAAATGCTGAGTTATTAATATTTGCTGTACTAATATCATCAAAAGCTATTTCTTTTTCTAAATATGCTCTAGTATATGTTTGGTTTAAAAGAACACTGGTAACAGAATAATCAAATATAGTATCAGTAAAGTCATTAGTAATAGTAATGTCTGTAGAACGCGTAAAAACGATATCCCAAGTTGATTTGTCTGGTTCTATCAATAATTGTTTACCGCCGTTATCAAATTTAAAATGAACATAGTTTACAGTTACATCTTTTAAGACTTTAGAAGTGTATGTTTCTGAATTGTCTAAATTTGAAAATTTTATAGCATACTGGTTTAAATAGGTATAAAGAAGTGTAAATTTTTTATAACCCAATTCATTTCCAAGTGCATCACTTCCTAAAAGTAGCACATAAACTTTAGGTTTATAAAATGTAGAATCTCCTTTTATAAAATCTATTTCAAATTGTAAAGCCAAATTATTTAAATTTCCTGTAGCATCATCTACTATAGACTTCCAATTTGGATCTAAACTTGTAACAGCTTCAAAATTTGAATTTTGAGTGTTATAAGCTTTCATATTTGCACCATCGCTTAGTTTTATATAGTATTGGTCTGCTTGTGCATAAAATGCTAAATCCCAATCTGACCATAAATTTTGTGAAACTATTTTTTGTGTATTTAAATTATAATAAAATACATTGGCATAATCTTCTCCAAGTTTCATAGAAATTGAATCTATGCCGCCGATTTGATTTCTTTTGTCTTCTTCTTTAAAACAAGAGCTTAATAAAAGGATAATAGCTATGTAAAGTATATTTTTCATATTAGTAATTGAATTTTAAGCCAACAAAATATGTTCGTCCTGTTGATATTTGTGAACCCGAATCGCTAGAGTGCGAACCACCTGAGCTTAAACCATTATTTATTGAGGTTACACCTATTAAATTTTTGATACCTGCAGAAAGTCGTATTCTCTTTTTCCAAAAACTTTTAGTTGCGGTAAAATCCATAAGGTTGTAAGTATCTAATTTTACTGCTTGTATTTTTCCATTGGCACCAAGTGTATAATCCCAAGAACTTCCTACTAATTTATTGAAGAAAGATAATTTTAAGCCCCATTTTACAAAGTCATAACTTACATTAAACTTAAATTGTGGTTTAAAGAAAAACTCTTTTAAATTTTCTTCCTCATCTTTTTCACGGTTATATGTACCTATGTATGATAAACCTGTGTTTAGGTCAAAATGTTTTACTTTGTAAGACAAATCTAGCTGACCGCCCAAAGTTTGAAATTTGTAAGAATTTACATAAGTAAATGAAGTTTCATCTGTTGAAGCTATTTGTGTTAGGAAAATTCCATCGTATTTATGATTGAAAAAACCGTTTAGTTTCAAGCTATATTTATGCACTTTTATAGTATTTCCATATTCTAAACTTACAGAAGCATTGTGAGATCTTTCTGCTTTTAAATTTTCGTTTCCTTGTATATTATGGTTGATATCTTGAAAATCTAAATACATTTCTTTAAGAGTAGGCGCTCTATAGCCCATACCATAACTTACGCGCAAAATAGTGTTTTTATCAAAGTCATATTTTAGCGTTGTAGAAAATGTAGGAATAGTGGTAAACTTAGAATTATAGCCATATCTTATAGCAGGCTGAATACTTAATTTTTCGGTAGGTTTGTAAGTGAAAGAAACAAATGCTGCAATGTCTGCAATATTTATATTTTTTCCATTAGCATCAGAAAAACGCTCTCCTTGACCAGATTCTAAATTAAAATCGTAGCCAATTTGATAGTCATATTTACTTTCAGGTTTATTGTATGCTATAAAAGTTCTTGAAGTAACTTGATGAATAACTGTTGTATCTTGAAAGCGACTTAAATCTGTATTTTCTTTAATGGTTGTGTTTAGTGTTGCTAAATCTTTGGTGTATGTATTTTTTGTTCTACTGTAGTTGTTGTACCCGTTTGTAGATTGTATATAATAATTTTCTTTGTATGTTCCATTTAAAATATAGGCGGCATCTACACGGCGGGTTTTGTACCAAAAATCGTCTGCTTTGTTAAAAATACCTGTAGGGTCTTTGCGGTCTAATATTCTGTCTTGAAAATATGAAACTTTAAACCTATGAAACCAATCTGATTTTGTGCGGAGCACGTATGAAAAATCTCCAAAATAACTTTCTTTTGGATCCCAACTTAACTCTCTATCATATTCTTTTTCGTTCCAACCACCAAAAAAGTATCTTCCACCATTTAGTTGTATGTAGTGGTTTTTTAGTTTTAAACCAACTTGTGCGTCTAGATTATAGTTTCCTACAGATTCGTAGTAGCCATTTACATCGGCTTCTATTTTATTGCTTTGAGATTTTTTTGTTATCAAATTTATAACACCTGCCAAAGCATTTGAGCCATAAATAACAGAAAGTGGTCCTTCTACTATTTCTACTCTTTCGATATTGCTCATATTTATTTGGCTCAAATCTATATCGCCATTTAATCTTCCTACTACAGGAATTCCGTCTATCATAATTTTTACATTAGAACCACTTAGCCCTTGTAGTGTAATGCTAGAGCCTAAAACACCCTGTTGTATTTCGATGTTCATATTGTTCATCAAAGCTTCTGAAAGATTATTTGCCGCTCTGCTTTCTATATCTTCTTTGTCTATTACTACTACGTTGTAAGCACTTTCCTTATTTGTAGATTCTTTTGGCGAAGCAGTAATTACAACATCTTCAAGTTCAGATTCATAAGGAAAAAGATAAATTATTTTTGTTCTTCCTGCTATTATTTTTTTAAAAATAGTTTCATAACCTACATAAGATATTTGTAAATCTATTTCACCTTCAAAATCTAATGGGAAAGTAACTTCTCCGCTTTCATCTGATGTGGTGTTGAAATTTTTTTTTGCGTTATTAGACATTTGCACCGTAGCATACGGAAGCTCTTCTAATGTTTTGGCATCAAAAATTTTAAATGAATATTGAGCCTTTGCAGTGTAAACTGAAAGGCTCAATAATAGAATTACTAAATATTTTAAACTGCTTGTAAGCATAAACTTATTTAATTACGTTTAACTTAATAGTTTGTGTTTGTGAACCATTTTTTACTTGTACTAAATAAATTCCTTGTGTATAATTTGCTACATTTAAAGTTATTGCATTTAAACCTGCATTTAAATTTGTAGTATTTGATTCTAATTTTTTTCCTACTAAATTGTAAATTGCATAAGAAATTTCAGCACTTTCTTTTGTGTCTATAACTAAGTTTGCTGTGTTTTTAGCTGGGTTAGGGTATAAGCTTAAAGAGTTTATGGCGTCAATATTTTTTATAGCAGAAGAAACTATTTTTTCTTTGTTTAAAACTGTTTTTCCTGTAGAAGAACCATCAAATCTTGTAAAGTTTACTTTATATATATCGCCATCTAGTTGTTTTACGAAGTATGTTCTGTCTTCATCAATTAAATAGCTGAATGTAGCCATATCAAATGTTTTCCAATCTGCGCCAATAATTTTTGTATTTGAATCAAATGTACCACCTACATAAGTAGCAGCAGCTGGCGAAACACCATCTACTTCTACTACTTCAACACCTATATTTAATAAAACGCCTGTTAAGTTGTAAGATTCATCTATGTCATAATACTTAGTAAAAAGCATATCCCAAGAAGTGTTAGATGGTTCACGGTTTGAAATTAAATGATTATCCATATTTAGGTAAGCAAAATTTCTATCGTTCAAATCTGAAGCTTGGTAAACTATTGTTGTATCAAAACTGTTGTCTAGTGTAGCATATCTATAATGCCAAGCACCGCTTTCTTTTTTCAAAACACTTGCTTTGTAATACGTGCCAGCCAATGTTTTTAAAAGGAAAACTTTGTCTCCTACTACTATATGAGATACTGAATTATAATTTCCCCAACCATAGTTTGGGTGTCCTGTAGCGCCACTTTCAAAAGCACTATGCTCCCAATCGTTATATTCGTTATAAATTTTTGACCAAGTTGTTATTCCAGCAGTATCTAAAGTATTTGTAAAAGTAGCTGGTGTTAGCGATGTTGAGTATAATTCTACGCCTTTTCCATCATTAATATATACAGCAGAAGTTTGTGAACCTGTAGATAAAGCTACTGTCCATTCTGAATTAGCCACAGTTTGAACGGTTCCGTTGTCTAAGCTATAAAATACATCCATTGCATATCCTGCATTCATATTTACCGAATCTTCAGTTTGTGCTTTGGTTATATTAAAAATTGCTATTGCTGTAATAAGTATGTAAATCTTTTTCATGTTTTTAATTTTTTGTTTGAATTAATACGCTGCAAATATACAGACTTGAAATGGGCTAAAATTTTTGTTCGGAAACAAAATTGTCATTGTTTTGTCATATTGTTTTGAAATAAATAAAAATGCCTAAACTTTTTGGTATTAGTGGTTTTATAATATGATACAAATCATCTTTCTAATTTATTTTGTTTAAAGTAAACTTTTTTTCTAGTTCTAAAAAAAATGTTTTAAATCAGAAATATTGCTTAAATTTGATAAAAATATTAGCTATGAAAAGTTTAAATTTCTTTTTTTTATTTGTCGTTTTAGTTCTTTTTTCTTGTCAAAAAAGTGATACACCTGAAGAAGTAAATGGTATGCAGCCACTTTATATTACAAAATCTGTTTTTAACGAAGTAAAATCTAGTACTGCAAAACCATTTAGTAAAGTTGGTAAAATTTATAAATATGGCAATAGAATTTTTATTTCTGACCAAGGCACAGGTGTGCACGTTATAAATAATAGCAACCCAAGTGCGCCTACCAAAGAAGCTTTTATAAGTATATACGGTACTTCAGACATGGCAGTAAAAAACAATACTATGTATGCAGATAATGGAAGCAATCTTTTAGCAATAGACATTTCCGAAATTAATAATGTAGCAGTTTCTTCTAAAATAGAAGATGTTTACGAAAATAATATTCAACTTTTTCCTCCTGGACATATTGGATATTTTGAATGTGTAGATGCCAGCAAAGGTTATGTGTATGATTGGCAATCTATTAAACTTAAAAATCCTGAGTGTCAGAGATAATTTTAAACTTTGAAATTTTTAAAAAAATGAAAACAAATAAACTAAATATAATCTTAGTGCTTTTTGGAGTTTTGGCTTTAGTAAGTTGTTCTAAAGATGCAAATACTACTATTCAAAATGGAACAAGCGGCTCTTTGGCAAAAATGATAGTGCTCAATGACTATTTATATGTAATAGACAATAAAACTTTAAGCACTTTTGATATTTCGAATGCAGCTGTACCTATAAGTACACATAAAGTAGATGTTGGCTTTGGCATAGAAACACTTTTTCCTTTTGCAAACTATTTGTTTATAGGAAGTAGCGATGGTCTTTATATATATGATATTTCAAACCCAGCAAGCCCAAAACCTGCTGCAGAAAGCCAAGTTTCTCATTTTACAGCTTGCGACCCAGTAGTAGCTAATGCAAATTATGCTTATGTTACTTTAAATTCGCTTAGAACTAATTGTGGAAATACTTTTGCAGTAAATGAACTTCAAATTGTTAATGTGCAAAATATTTTACAACCTTTTGTTGAGAATATAATGGAAATGAAAGGTCCAAAAGGTTTAGGAATAGATGGCAATCATTTATTTATTTGCGAGGAAAATATCGGAGTTGTGGTGTATGATTTGACTAACCCATTAATACCAAATCCGATAGATACATTAAGCGGTTTTGTAGCAAATGACGTAATAGCAGAATATGGAAACTTGATGATAGTTTGTGAAGACGGTTTGCGTCAGTTTGATTATTCAGACATTAATAATATTTCGTTTACATCTTATTTAAACCTCAATGATTAGATATATCTTATTTTCATTTTGTCTTTTTTTGAGTGTTTCAAATATTTTGGCACAAGACGAAGTTTCTTTTAAAGGCATAGATAATATTTACGAACGAGAAAAAATAATATTAAGCCTTCCACTTTTAACTCAACTAGATATAAATAGCCCTTCTTTAGGTTTGGCTTTAGATGTAAAGTTAACAAAATGGCTTGGCGTGCACCAAGAATTGGGTTATGTAAATAATTGGCTAAATCCTTTTTTTGCTACTTTAGAAAATTCTGCTTCTGATAGAAATGTGCTTAAAAACGGAGTGAAATATGTTATAGAACCAAGATTATATCCATTTTATAAAAAAGGTGCATTTGCTAGTAGAATGTTTTTTGCACCATCATTTGACTTTAGATATGTAAATATTGGAAGAGAAGAATGGATGTTTAGAAATAATTTTTCTTACCGCCAATTGATGAAATATAAAGTAAACAAATTAGCTTATGGTGGACTAGTAAAGTTTGGCTTTACTACAAATGTAAAAAAGTTTATGCCAGTAGATTTTGTATTTGGTTTAGGAGCGCGCATAGCATATTTGAGCAATAATTTGCCTGATGATGCTTCTCGTGACAATAATACTACAGGTCTTTTTTTTCTGGGAAATTCTATTATTGAAGGTGAAGTATTACATCCATCTGTACTTTTTGGTATATATTTACATTTACCGGTAGATAAAAAATAGTTATTTCAATTTATTTAGAGATTCCAAAATAGTTTCATTGTTTGGAAGCAATTTTAAAGCATTTTGGTAATGAATTTTTGCATTAGGAATGTCGCCTTTTATTTCTGCTATTTGTCCTAACATATATATAGCATCTACGTAGTCTGGTTTTACATCCAAGGCCATATCGAAATGTTTTTCTGCTTTGGCTATAGAGTCTTGTGCTAAAAAACAGTGAGCGGTATTAAAAAGTGCTTGAAAATCTCTTCTATCGGCAATTATCATTTTTTTATATTCTTCTCGAGCTAGTTCATATTGTTTTCTTTGCTGATAAAAATATCCTTTGCCATAAATAGCTTCTCTGCTTTCTGGCTGTAGTTTTAGTGCATTATCGAAATATTTTATAGCCAATTCGTCATTTTTTTCAGAGAAAAGTGTGCCCAGTTGCATATAAGCATTGTAGTATGTTGGGTCTTGTTCTACACATGTTTGAAAACTAGAAATAGCTTTATTTACATCAGAAGTTTTAAAAATCAAGCCTTTAAAAAAATATGCATCAGGGTTGTTTTTGTTTATTCTTAGCAAATCATTTGCAAAATTTAAAGCAGCTTTGTTTTCTTTCATATAAAAACTATATTCAATAGAACGAGTATAAAGTGCTTCATTGTTTGGAATGTTGCTTATAGCTTCGCTCATTAATTTTATAGCGTCATTTCCCTGACCCATAGCTATATAAATATCGCCACCCAATAAATAATAAACTGCATTTTTGTTATTTAAGTTTATAGCCGTTAGAATATCAATAAGTGCTTTAGGTAGGTTTTTTATATCAAAAAAAACTTTAGATCTTTGGTAGTATAAATCTGGATTGTTTGGACTATTGTTTATTAAACTATCTAATTCTAAGGTTTTAGAAACCGCACTTTCTGCAGAGTTAAGAATTTTAGCTTTGTCCTCTTTAGTATTTTCTTTAGAATCTTTGCAACCAAAAATTAATAAAACCAGTGTTAAAAATAAGATGCTCTTTTTCATTTTGCAAAGATAGAATTTAAGTTTTACAATTTGAAACTAAAAAAAGCGAACATGACAAAATTATGACAATGTTTTACAATCGACATTGCACATATTCTTACCTTTGCAAAAAAATATAAATCATGAATAAATTTTTCTTTTTACCAGTATTGGTATTAACTTTATTTTCTTGTAAAAATGGTAATCATAAACACTCAGATGGTGAACATGAGCACGCAGACGGAAAATCTTCTGCAACCTATAAACAAGAAAAATTTCAAGAAAACAATCCTTTAGTTTACGAAAGTGAAAAACACTTTAAAAACATGTATCAGCTTACAAACGGAGGCGATAATGCAGAAACATATTGGAGTTTTGACAATAGTAAATTAATATTTCAAAGAAGAAATATTGAAGACAGCGTAATGTGCGATCAAATTTTTATAGCAAACGTACCAAAACCAGGTGAGGAGTTAGAATACAAAATGATAAGTACAGGAAAAGGAAGAACAACATGTTCTTATTTTTTGCCAGGCGACACAACTGCTATATGGGCTTCTACGCACTTGAAACACGAAAATTGTCCGCCAGAACCAGACAAAACACACGGTTATGTTTGGCCATTGTACCCAGAATTTGAAATATTTATTTCTGATTTAGAAGGTAACATAAAAGAACAATTGACAAATGATAAATTTTATGATGCAGAAGCTACGGCTTCGCCTACTGAAAATAAAATAGTTTATACTTCTACTAAAAGTGGAGATTTAGAGCTTTATGTTTTAGATTTAACAACTAGAAAAGAAGTTCAAATTACCAAAGAATTGGGTTATGATGGTGGCGCGTTTTTTTCGCCAGACGGTACGCAGTTGATATGGAGAAGTTCTAGACCAAAAACAGATGAAGAAGTAAAAAAATACAAAGATTTGTTGGCTAGAGACCTTGTAGAACCTTCAGATATGGAACTTTATATAGGAAACATAGATGGAACAAACGTAAGAAAACTTACTGATTTAGGTGGCGCAAACTGGGCACCATTTTTTCACCCATCGGGCAAAAAAGTTATTTTCTGTTCAAACCACGTAACTAAAAAATTCCCTTTCAATTTGTTTATGATAAACACAGACGGAACAGGTTTAGAACAAATAACTTATGACAACACATTCGACTCTTTTCCAATGTTTTCACCAGACGGGAAATTCTTAATATTCTCTTCAAATAGAAACAATAATGGTACAAAAGATACCAATATCTTTATAACTGAATGGGTAGATTAAGCCTTAACTAAAAAATTTTAGAAAGCTCCGAGAAATGATTTTTTCGGAGCTTTTTTGTTTGGGCGAATTGGTAAATTCGATTTGTTTCTATGCACTACTTTTTCAAGTTACGTCATTTTTTTGAAGAAAGAAATTTTGGCTGATTTATAAATGTATTGAGACTCCTGAACTTTTAATTACGCCCAAGCTTGAATGAATAACGACACTTTAAAAGTCAATAAACTATTTTTAGAATTACGTTTTTAAGTTAAAAAGTTATTCCTACAGCTGCCGTCATTTCAGACTTTTGCGATAAATCTCCATTTTGATATTCTACAATTTTAAATATGGTAAAACTCTTTTAAAAGAATATCTTGTATTTAAAATTATTTGTAAAAAAGTTTATTCAGAACCTAATCAAAGGAAGATCTCTCCTAAGGTCGAGATGACATTCTCCTAAGATTTTGCCTTTTTTCTAAAATCATTATAAGTATAATTACATTTGAAATAGTAGTTTTTTCTCAAAAAGTATTATACTTGTTTTATGAAAATGAAAGTAGATTTAATAGTAACAAACGCCAAAGTTTATAGTGTAAACGAAAACTTCGATATTTTTGAAGCTTTTGCTGTTTCAGAAGGCAAATTTGTAGAAATTGGAACTACTAAAAATATTTTTAAAAATTTTGAATCGAATACTGTTTTAGATGCAAAAGGAAAAACCGTTTTGCCAGGTTTTATAGATGCACATTGTCATTTTTATGGTTTGGGAATGACTATGCAGCAAGTAAATTTGGTTGGTGTAC
>Ga0075163_10004897_pt1 | contig 17919 bp, 14 predicted proteins | sample JI1023141ADNA_FD_71478 | JGI IMG/M metagenome (GOLD analysis project Ga0075163, IMG submission 71478) | Wastewater effluent complex algal communities from Wisconsin, to seasonally profile nutrient transformation and Carbon sequestration -... | ecosystem: Engineered > WWTP > Effluent > Algae...
ATTCAATTGGATCAACAAGGAAATGCAAATTTCTCTACATCAAAAAAAGGATTTTACCATTTTCAGCTGGATACCACCAAAAGAATCGGATTGACACTGTTTAATTTTTCTGAAACATTTCCTGAAATCAAGAAAGCGGAAGATCTTGTTCCTCCTTTACGGTTTATTACTTCCAAACAAGAATACGATGAACTACTTGCTAGCCCTAATCCAAAAGCAGCAGTTGAAAAATTCTGGATGAATTGCACCGGCAACCAAGATAGAGCCAAAGAAATCATTCGTAAATACTATAACCGTGAAAAAGATGCGAACTTGTTTTTTACTTCTTATATCGAAGGTTGGAAAACCGATAGAGGAATGATTTATTTGATTTATGGAGCTCCGAATGTGATTTATAGAACGGCCTATGCCGAAACCTGGACATACGGAGAAGTGAATAATATCAATTCGTTGAGCTATTCGTTCTCTAAAGTAGATAATCCGTTTACAGATAATGATTATATATTGGAACGCTCTGCAGTTTATAAACAAAATTGGGGCATTGCAGTGGATATTTGGCGACAAGGCAGAACCTATTTACAAGATTAATACAACAAATTATGCAAACGAAACAACAAAAGAAAGAAGAAGAAAGTTTGATTTTTGGATTACGTCCAATTATTGAATCAATTAATGCCGGGAAAGAAATTGATAAACTGTTCGTGCAAAGTGGATTGAAAGGTGAGTTGGTAAGTCAGTTGATGGGTTTGCTAAAACAACACAATATTCCGTATCAATATGTTCCGGTAGAAAAATTAAATCGACTAACGTCTAAAAATCATCAAGGTGTTGTTGGATATATTTCATCCATCAGTTATTATAAAATTGCTGATGTTTTACCGGGTGTGTTTGAAGAAGGGAAAGTTCCTTTGTTACTTATTCTAGATCGTATTACCGATGTGCGTAATTTTGGTGCAATTGCCCGTACTGCTGAATGCTCAGGTGTTCAGGCCATTATTATTCCTGCTCGAGGCAGTGCACAAATCAATGCAGATGCAATTAAAACGTCTACCGGTGCATTACAAAAAATTCCTGTTTGTAAAGAGGAAAATTTAAAAACGACTATTGATTATTTGAAAGAATGTGGGTTGCAAATTATCGCATGTACTGAAAAAACAACCGATTATTATTTTCAGATTGACTTTACCGTTCCTACTGCCATCATTATGGGTTCAGAAGAAGATGGAATCTTAAATGAATACCTTCAAAAGTCAGATGGAAAAGCAAAAATTCCATTGATGGGGGAAATAGGTTCATTAAATGTTTCTGTTGCCGCAGGGATTATTTTGTATGAGGCCGTGAGTCAACGTTTAGTTCATTAAGATGAATTTTTCCGATAGAAAATATTTACCCTTCTTCCTTTTGTTCTCTGTCGTACTCATTTCTCGTCTACCTTTCTTGTCAGCTGGGTATGGTGTTGAAGAAGATTCTTGGGGGATTGCACTGGCAGGTGCGCATACTTATTTGACTGGCATTTACGAACCTTCTCGGTTCCCTGGGCATCCTGTCCACGAATTTATTTATTCGGCTTTCCCACTTCATCCTGAATGGTTTTATAATTTTTTTAGTGCATTTTTTAGTGCAGTTGCCGTTATGTTTTTCGCTTTTATATTGAAGCATTTAAAATTCAAACATTTTTTTATTGCATCAATGGCTTTTGCATTTACTCCCGTTTTTTATATCAGTTCTACTTATACAATTGATTTCACTTGGACGATTGCTTTTGTTCTTATTAGCTTTTATACCCTTTTGAAAAATAAGTTTATATTCTGTGGGATATTTCTTGGTTTGGCTATTGGATGCAGAATCACCAGCGGGGCAATGCTCTTGCCTTTTTTAATTGTTTTCTGGGAGAAGAATAATCTTAAGCAGAATATTAGAGTTGCTACAAAGATTTTAATTCCGTTAGTGATTGTTTCAATTGTATCGTATCTGCCGTTGATGATTCAGTTTGGTTCGGAGTTTTTTATGTATTACGATCAGTTTCCATATCCGTCAATGGCAAAAGTGTTTTATAAAATGATTCCGGGAGTGTTTGGCTTTTTAGGAGTAATAGCCATTTCTATTTGTATTGTTTGGGTGCTTATCAATCGCAATAAATTAATAAAAGGTGGTTTGTTTGACGGTGGATTAAGCCAAAAAATAGTTGTAAGTTCTTTTGTTGTGATTGTTTTATTTGTAATTTCTTATTTCAGATTACCACAAAAATCAGGGTATATGATTACTGTTATTCCTTTTGTAATTCTTCTTTTTGGGTATTATTTAAATAGTAAGTTGTTTAATTTTCTATGTTCTGCTTTGATTATTTCTTCATTTCTCTTCAGTATTAATCTCACAGATAAATTAAGAGGCGCTTCCTATTCACCATTGGCTATAACATTTAATGTGTCGGGACAAGAGTTGTTTTTGGACCCCATCTCCGGACCTATATTTTCTGATTATTCAAAAAGATTGCAGAAAATGAAATATACAGATGAAGTTCTGAATCAAGTTAACTCGATGAGTCCTAATACAGTTGTAATTGCCGGTTGGTGGTACAACGAGATTATGGTAAATCTTCTTCCTGGCCATTCTGCTAGAATTGTTTTTGAACCTTACATAAACGAAGAAAAAATGAAGGACTATATTTCTAAAGGTTATTCAATAAAATATTTACCCGAGCAAAATATCTACAACGATTTGATGTATAAAATGGACGTGACCAATAAGTTGTCCTCTGAATTTTAGGTTGATAAGTTTTGCATTACAACAAGCAAAAATGTAATTTTTTTGACTAATTTTCGCGTATAATTAATACAGCTAAAAATGCCGACAATTGAACAAACTTATGAAATAAATGCTTCACCTGAAGAAGTGTTTGAAGCATTGGTTAATGCCGATATTATTCAAGATTGGAGCGGTGATGAAGCAAAAATGAGTCCGGAAGTAGGCGCGAAATTTTCACTTTGGGGCGGACAAATGTTTGGAACCAATCTGGAAGTTGTTAAAAATAAAAAATTGGTTCAAGAATGGTGTTACGACCAATGGGAAGCGCCATCAAAAGTGACCTTTACTTTAAAAGGAAAAGGTAAAAAAACAATCGTTGAGCTCCTTCATGAAGATGTTCCGGAAAAATCAGTTAACAGCATTTCTGATGGATGGAACGCTTATTATTTAGGTGCTATTCAAGAGATGTTTGATGAAGCAAATCCTTAAGTAATGCAAAAAATAATTTTAGTTTTTCTTGTACTTTCTTTATGTTCTTGTTCGACTGAAAAAGTTGAAGTTGCTGATTTTGCTTGGTTGGAAGGTAACTGGACGGGTACTTCAGATGACTTGCAATTGTTCGAAAAGTGGGAGATGAAGCAGGGAACTGTTTTAAATGGTGAAGGTGGAGGATATGTTGGAAAAGACACCGCATTCATTGAGTCCATTAAAATTGAGCAACGTGCGGAAGCGCTTTTTTATGTTGTGAGTGTAAAAGGGAATAGTGAAGTTGTTGATTTTAAGTTTACCGGCTTCAAAAAGGACAGTGCCATTTTTGAAAATCCTCAACATGATTTCCCTAAACGAATTGTGTATTTTCAACTCCCTGATAATAAAATGTATGCATTTATAGATGGCGTCAATGAAGGGAAGTATGCAAAAATGGAGTTTTCTTACCAAAGAGTAAAATAGCTGAGATTAGGTTATTTCCTGCTATTTTCTTAAATTTATTAACCAATTTTTTACTCCATGAAAAAAATATATGCAATCGTTAGTGCAGGAATATTCTTATTCTGTTCAACTTCAGTTGTTGCACAATCCTGTCAACAAAAACACGACCCTTCTCATTTTTCTAAATCACATTCGGATGGTGTTGCAGTAATGGCTTCGAATTTGAGAAGTGATACGATTGATATATTAAACTATACCATTAATTTAAATATCACAGATTTCACCACCAATGTTATTCATGGTAATACAGCTGTAAAATTTACTCCGAAATTGAATGGCGTGAATAAACTGAATTTAGATTTGCTGGAGTTAACGATTGATTCTATTGAAATAGGTGGAGTGAATCTCACCAGCAGCTACAATGATACTTTATTGCAAGTGAATTTACCAACAACACATAATATCGGAGATACCTCTACTGTTGTTGTGTATTACAGAGGAACGCCACAAGGTGACGCATCCGGCTGGGGTGGGTTTTATTTTCAAAGTGGTTATGCTTATAATTTAGGTGTTGGCTTTTCTGCTTTGCCACATGTATACGGAAGAGTTTGGTTTCCTTGTTTCGATAATTTTGTTGAGCGTTCCACATACGAGTTTAATATTACTACGAATTCAGGAAAGATTGCCTATTGCAATGGTTACTTAGCAGACGATACAACCGATGTTGGTGGTAACCGCACTCGCAAATGGATTATGAATGAGCAAATTCCTACTTATTTAGCTTCCGTTGCCGTTGCTGCATATGCTCAAGTAAATCAAACATATAATGGAATCGCGTCAACCTATCCAATTAATTTAGTTGCAGTTGCTTCGGATACAACTGCAGTCAAAAATTCATTCCTCAATCTTCCTGTGGCGTTATCTACCTATGAAAATCATTTTGGTCCGTATATGTGGAACAGAGTCGGTTATTGCATGGTGCCTTTTAGCTCCGGTGCGATGGAACATGCCACAAATATCTCCTATCCTAAAGCAACTGCCACAGGCTCGTTGACCTATCAAAATTTATATGCTCACGAATTATCACACCATTGGTTTGGTGATTTGGCAACTTGCCGCACCGCAGAAGATATGTGGTTGAACGAAGGTTGGGCACATTATAGTGAATTTTTATTTTTCGAAACATTAAATGGATACCCAAACTATCTGACGTATGTAAGAAATAATCACGATGTGAATCTGCAATTCAATACTCCCAAAGAAGGTGTATTAACGTTAGCAAATATCCCCCAAACATATACGTATGGTGATCACGTATATAACAAGGGTGCGGATGTAGCACATACTCTTCGCGGTTACATGGGAGATAGTTTGTTTTTCTATTCTGTAAAAACCTATCTGGCAAATAACAATTATAAGGATGTTTCCAGTACTGATTTTATGAATGAACTCACCGCTGCCAGCGGAATGGATATGAGCTACTTTTTTAACGATTGGGTGTTTAATCCCGGATGGCCTCATTTTTCAATTGATTCAACATCGATTGTTCCAAGCGGATCGGATTATTCTGTAACAATCTATGTAAAACAAAAGCTAACCGATGCGCCTGCTTACTATACAAATGTTCCGTTGGAAGTTACTTTCAAAGCTGCAGATTGGACAGAAAATACACAGCAATTTTTAATGTCCGGAGCCAATTCTTCGTTTACCTTCACTGTTCCTTTTAACCCAAAATTTGTAGCAGTAAATAAGGGTGAAAAAATTAGCCATGCCGTTGTTTCTGAATTTAAAACCGTTAAAACGACCGGAACGTCATCTTTTGCAAATGCAAAATTTACCTTAAACGTTTTAAGTATTGTTGATTCTGCTTTTATTCGCGTGGAACATAATTTTGCAACACCTGATCCTGCGTATGCTATTCCTTATCGTTTATCGCCTAATCACTATTGGAAAGTGGATGGAATTCTTCCTGCTACTTTTGATGCGAAAGCCACTTTAACATATGATGGACGTACAACTGCTTTTTCTGGTAATTTTTGGTTGGATAATAATTTGGTAACCACCTTTGAAGATAGTTTGGTATTGCTTTATCGCCCCAATCCATCTATGAATTGGGGTTTATATCCTTATTACACAAAAAACATGCAGGCAAACAACAATGATAAACGCGGTATCATCACCATTGATTCGTTGCAATTGGGTGAATATGTTTTTGCAATGATGGATTATGCATCCGGAATTCAAAATTATTCCACCTCTTCAGTGGTGAATTCATTGAAAGTGTTTCCGAATCCGGCAAAAGACATCGTAATGGTCGATTTTGTTGCTTCTGGAATAAACCTTTCTGATAATTCATTGTTAGTAATTACGGATGTCTCCGGTAAAATCATTCATAGAGAAAAACTAAATCAGCAACAGACAATAGCCATCAATACTTCTACTTTTTCAAATGGATTGTATTTTGTTTCAATTAAAACAAAAGAAGGTCTTGTTGCAAAAAATAGATTTATTGTTGCACATTAATTATGGGATACAAGAGTACGCAAGCGTGCATTACAGATTTAGAGAAACATGGGCATCTGATTCGTATTAAAGAAGAAGTCAGTTCCGACTTGGAGATGGCTGCCATTCATCTTCGTGTATTTGAAAACAACGGACCGGCTATTTTATTTGAAAATATTAAGAATTGTAAATTTCAAGCTGTATCCAATTTATACGGTTCTGTTGAGAGAAGTAAATTTATTTTCAGAGATACAATTGAGAAAATAAAAATACTTATCGATTTAAAAAATAATCCGATGGAAGCGGTTAGGCATCCATTAAAGTACGCGAATGTTGGATTAACCGCTTTTTCTGCACTTCCTAAAAGATCGAGATTCTCTCATCCTGTTTTACAAAATCAAACAACCATATCGGCCTTGCCTCAAATAAAATGTTGGCCCAATGATGGTGGAGCTTTTGTTACACTTCCATTGGTTTATTCTGAGGATATTGATAACCCTGGGGTGATGCATTCAAATTTAGGAATGTATCGAATTCAGTTAAGTGGTAATGAATATGTAAAGGATAAAGAGATTGGTTTGCATTACCAGTTGCATCGTGGCATTGGCGTGCATCAAACAAAATCGAATGCAAAAAATCAACCTTTAAAAGTAAGCATCTTTGTTGGCGGTCCACCTTCACTCACACTCGGAGCGGTGATGCCTCTTCCGGAAGGAATGAGTGAACTCACCTTTGCAGGTGCGCTGGGAAACCGAAGAATCCGATATACATATGACGATGATTTTTGTATTGCTTCTGATGCCGATTTTGTAATTACTGGTGAAGTGTACCCGAATGAAAATAAGCCGGAAGGACCTTTTGGAGATCATTTGGGATATTATAGCTTAAAGCATGATTTTCCATTGATGCGCGTTCACAAAGTGTATCACCGTAACAATGCCATTTGGCCTTTTACGGTTGTTGGTCGTCCACCTCAAGAAGATACCAGCTTCGGTGCTTTGATTCATGAGATCACCGGAAATGCAATTCCGAACGAAATTCCAGGATTAAAAGATGTTCACGCGGTTGATGCTTCCGGTGTTCATCCTTTGTTGTTGGCTATTGGAAGCGAGCGTTACACTCCTTATACGACTGAACGTAAACCACAGGAAATTTTAACCATTGCGAATCATATCCTTGGAAAAGGACAATTAAGTTTAGCGAAATATTTATTCATCATTGCCGGTGAAGACAATCCGAAATTGACTACACATGATGTTGCGGATTATTTCAAACATGTGTTGGAGCGGGTTGATTGGACAAGAGATTTACATTTTCATACACGTACTTCTATTGATACATTGGATTATAGCGGTGATGGATTAAACAGTGGCAGCAAAGTGGTGATTGCGGCTGCCGGAGAAAAGAAAAGAGAATTGGGGACAAGTTTGCCGGAACTGAATTTGCCAGATGGTTTCAAAAATCCTAAAGTAGTTATGCCTGGAGTTATTGCTATACAAGCTGAAAAATTTGTGGACGCATCAATTACAAATAAGAATGTGTTGCAACTCACTTCTCACCTCTTAAACCTTACCTCTTTTCCTTTAATAATTGTTTGTGACGATTCTGATTTCGTTTCGAAAAATTTAAATAATTTCCTTTGGACCACCTTTACAAGAAGCAATCCTTCGCACGATATGTATGGGGTAGATAGTTTTGTGGAAAATAAACACTGGGGTTGTAAAGGTTCTTTAATTATTGATGCAAGAATAAAACCGCATCATGCACCTCTATTAATTAAAGATCCGGAAATTGAAAAACGTGTAGATGCCTTAGGTGTTAAAGGAAAATCGTTGCATGGAATTATTTAGAAACTACTTTGCTCCAGCCGCATTTGTATTGATGTAATCTTCCAGTTTTCCTTCATCTTCCATCGGAACTATTTTTTTCTTGGCATTGCAATATTCTTTTAGTTTTTCAGCACCTCGAATTTGAGGTTTCGTTAATTTTTTCTTTAAATAAATATCTACAATGTCGATTGCCTCTTCAAATTTATCGTTGTAGTGATAGGCTAATGCTACATAATATTCAATGTCCTCCGCACTTTTATTGTTTTTATAAACATCTAAGAGTAACGATAATCCGCGTGCATATTCTTCCGGTTTAACCAACGAGCAAATTCCTACCATGTATTTTAAACGATAATCTTGCGGATGATTGGTAAGTAAATGATTTAAGAAAGGATAGGCCATCATAAAATTCAAATCATCAAACATGTCTTGAGCCACAGTTAATGTGTCAATTTCTGAAGGTCTCCATTTTTCCGATTTGTCAGGAGATTGCGAAAAACTATTTGATGTGGTCAATACCAAAAGGAGTAGGGTCAATTTGATTCTCATAGCGCAAGGAATTAGGATATCAATCTGTTAAATGTAAAGAAAATTTTAGTCAATAAAAAGACTTCAAATTTTTTGAATAATCAGATGATGCACGATAAGGTTCTCGTTTTTGTCAATATGCGTTGATGAGGGGTTGTCTGATTTTTAAAATGCAGTATCGTCCTTACTTTTTCAGAATCATTATTTCTACCCTGCGGTTTTGTTTTCGGCCTTCTTCTGTTGCATCGGAAGCAACCGGATTGTTCCAGCTATGTCCGGCATATTTTAAACGCTTTTCATTTATTCCATTCATTACCAGGTATTCCATTACAGTTAATGCTCTGTCAACGGATAATGCCATGTCATTCGCGCAACAAACATGTCCTTCAATTTCGATTTCCATTGTTGGGTTTTCTTTCAATAATTTTAAAAGCAGTTTCAACGAGGGTTCCGATTCTTTCAATAGGGTAGACGTGCCTCCCACAAAGTTTAAATTTTTTAAAACAAGTATTTTGCCTATTTCAAGGTCTTCCGCTTTGCTGACATCATCTAATAGTGTTGGGGATTCTGTTTGAGGTGTGGGAACAATAATTGGAGGCTCCGGTTCAATTATTTTTTTGACAACAACTGGCGGTGGTTCAGTAACTGTTAAGATTATTTCTGCTCTTCTGTTTTTTGATTTGCCGCTTTCTGTTGAATTGTCAGCAATGGGATTTGAATCTGAGTGGCCTTTAAATGTAGTTGTACCATTGAGGTTTTTAATTTTGAAATAATCAAAGATGCTTTGGGCTCGCTGGTCAGAAAGAATTTGATTGGAAGTGGTAGTTCCTGTATTATCGCAATAAGCATGGATGTCTATTTTGTAATTATTTTTGTCTTTTAAAAACGATACAAGTGAATCCAGCATTTTTATGGAAGTTGGCTTTAAATCGCTTTTGTTGGAATCAAAAAATACGGTTGAAGTTGTTTGAGCGGATACAATTAGGATGTTGAAAATCGTGAATAGTAGAATGAAGACTTTTTTCATATTAGATTTTATACATATAACGTGGAAAGCATGAAATAGATACAAATAAAAAACCCCGAAGTGAATTCGGGGTTTCTTTTTTATGCTTTTGTTGCAGCTTCTGCTGCAGCAATTTTCTTTTTGATGCCTTCGGTTGTAATAGAACCTGGACGTTCGATTGGATGACCCAATGCTCTGTCCCAAATCAAGGAGGCTAATACACCTAATGCGCGTGACACACCGAACAATACGGTGTAAAATTCGTGTTCCACCATTCCGTAATGTGTTAACAATACGCCTGAGTGAGAATCCACATTTGGCCAAGGATTTTTAATTTTTCCGGTGCCCTCTAAAATCGGAGGTGCAACTTTGTATACCATCTGTACGATTTCACACAAGTCGTCAGCCCCTTGCGGTTTAATGTAACGCAAGTAGAAATCCTGTTGTGCTGTAAAGCGTGGATCTGTTTTACGTAATACTGCATGTCCGTATCCCGGAACTACTTTCCCGTCAGCCAATGTTTTCTTGATGTAATCTTCAATTTGTTTTTCCGTTGGTAATCCGCCACCTAATTCTTCGCGCAATTCTAAAATCCAACTCAATACTTCTTGGTTTGCTAATCCGTGTAATGGACCTGCTAATCCATTCATTCCGGCGGCAAATGCCAAATACGGATCGCTTAATGCAGAACCAACTAAATGTGTTGTATGTGCAGAAACATTTCCTCCTTCATGATCTACGTGAATGGTCATGTACATGCGCATCAAACGTTTCATGTCGAATGATTCGTAACCTAGCATGTGTGCAAGGTTTGCTGCCCAATCCAATTTTGGATCCGGTTCAATATGTTCTCCGTTTTTATATTTTCTACGATAGATGTATGCCGCAATACGTGGTAAGCGGGCAATTAAATTCATAGAATCTTCGTAGGTATAATCCCAATAATCTTTTTTGCTGATTCCTTTTTTGTATGCTGCTGCAAAAACAGATTCTGTTTGCATGGCCATAATTGCCATTACAAATTGTGTCATCGGATGGGTGGATGCCGGCATTTTGTCCAATACATCAAAAACATGTTTTGGAACAATTGCTCTGCGTGCCCACATATTTCCCATACTCAAAACATCTTCCTGAGTCGGTAATTCACCAAGCAACATCAAATAGAAAATCCCTTCCGGCAATGGTTCTGTTCCACCCGGAGCTTTTGGAAGTTTTTCACGCAATTCAGGAATGGTATACCCACGAAAGCGAATGCCTTCTTCCGGATCAAGTTTAGAAGTTTCGGTTACTAAACCTACTATTCCTTTCATTCCTTGGTATACTTGAGCGACAGTATATTCGCCCAACTTAACATCACCTTTTTCTTTGATGATTTTTTTTACCTCAGCAGCCATTGGGCCTGCTTTTTCAGCAAATTTTTCTTTTAATGAATCCATAATTTTAATGAATTATATCCGTGCAATTCTTATTCCCGAAAGATAAAAGGATTTTATGAGATTAAAAACAATCTTACATAAAATTTATATGAAATTGTAAAAAGTATAACTAATCTTTGATTCTTTTCCTATAGTAGGTCATTGCGAGGAACGAAGCAATCTCTGCTTAATTGCTTATTCTTACAAGACTGCTTCGTTCCTCGCAGTGACGAATTTAATGGGTCTTTTTAGTGAAAGAAGGTCCGATTATCTATTCTTTACATATTTAAAGTCTTTCCCTAAATACCGTGCTGCTTCTCCCAACTGCTCTTCAATACGCAACAATTGGTTGTATTTTGCGATTCTATCGGTACGGGAAGCCGAACCGGTCTTGATTTGGCCACAATTTAATGCAACCGCCAAATCTGCAATGGTTGTATCTTCTGTTTCCCCCGAACGGTGGCTCATTACTGAAGTATAAGAGTTGTTTTGAGCCAATTGAACCGCATCAATGGTTTCTGATAAGGAACCAATTTGGTTTACCTTTACTAGGATGGAATTAGCAATTTTTTCGTCAATTCCCTTTTGTAAACGCTTTACATTGGTCACAAACAAATCATCGCCTACCAGTTGGGTTTTACTTCCAATTTTATCACTCAATAGTTTCCAGCCTTTCCAATCGTCTTCCGCCAATCCATCTTCAATCGATAAAATAGGGTATTTTTTTGTCCAATCTGCCCAATAATCAACCATTTCTGCCGGAGTGAGCTTGTTTCCGTTGGATTTTTTGAAATGGTATACGTTTTCTTTTTCAATGTAAAATTCAGATGCAGCAGCATCCATTGAAATGTAAATATCTTCCCCTGGTTTATATCCGCCATTTTCAATTGCTTTTAATACACATTCAATGGCTTCTTCGTTGGATTTTAAATTCGGAGCAAAACCACCTTCGTCACCCACATTGGTGGAATATCCTTTGTCTTTTAGCACCTTTTTTAGGTGGTGAAACACTTCTGTTCCCATGCGGATGGCGTCTGTAAAGCTGGTGGCACCAACTGGCATAATCATAAATTCTTGAAAGTCGATGCTGTTATCAGCATGTGAACCGCCATTGATGATGTTCATCATTGGGATGGGCAATAAATTGGCATTTACCCCGCCAATGTATCTGTATAAAGGCTGACGAGCTTCTTCAGCAGCAGCTTTCGCGCATGCCAAGGAAACACCTAAAATCGCATTTGCACCCAAACTTCCTTTGTTATCAGTGCCATCCAAGGCAATCATTTTTTTGTCGATAGCATTTTGGTCGAAAATATACATGCCGTTTAATTCCTCTCGGATAACGGTATTTACATTGTTAACGGCCTTCAATACGCCTTTTCCTAAATAATATCCTTTGTCGTCATCACGCAATTCAACAGCTTCGTGCACTCCAGTTGAGGCTCCGGAAGGAACGGCTGCACGACCCATGATTCCTTGGTCCGTAATTACATCTACTTCTATTGTTGGATTACCACGCGAATCCAATATTTGACGAGCTTGTACGCTTGCTATAAAACCCATAATGATTGTTTATTTATATTGTTAAATTGAAAGAGTTGACATGCTGGAAATAACGCCCCAAAAGTAGAAATAAAACCAGATAGGAAAGTCGGTTTTTATAAACAATTCGTTAATATTTGTCAAAAAATCGTTTTTTGAAATCACGGGTAAATTGCCCAATGCTGTATCTTTTAGCGAACAACAGCATTATTCAAGATGAAATCCTGGGAATATGAACAAAATTTTAGTTTTTGCTTTGACAGGCTTTTTGCTGTTGTGGAATACTACATTCTCGCAAGAGCAAACAAAGCGTGGAACGATTAAAGTGAAAAAAGTAGTCCCGAAAAAATATATTATCTCGAAGGCGACAACCATAGAAGTAAAACCTGAACTGCGTGTTTTTCGTGTGCGTGCGTATAATTATAATTTTAAAGAGTATTTCCCTAAGGCGTATAACTCAAATCTGTTTCCGTTGATGTTTAATTATGGAGGGCTGGTGTTGACAAATGAGAAAATGGGATCCACCGGCTACAGAATCATCAGTTATGAATATGAAATTTTTAAGTCGCAAGTGCAATGTTCAAAAGGCGATGTCAAAAGTTTTAATTTAAATCAGCCATTACGAGAATTGTCACACATGATGATTGGCTCGTCCATCTGGATAAAAAAGCTCGTTTATATCGATAGCGAAGGCGTTATTCATGAAAATGAAATTCCGGAATTTAAAATCGAAAAAGTAAAGTAGGATTATTTATTTTCAGAGGAAGGCTTTTGAGCACGCATGTATAGCTGATCGCCTACTTTGGGTTCTTCACCAGGCTTCATGTTGTTTTTCTTATACAGTTTTTTTAATTTGATTCCATGTAACTGAGAAATTGATTTCATGGTTTCGCCTTTTTTTACAGTATGAAAAGGTTCTTTGGCCTTGTTGCGTTTCGGTTGAAGATATAGTTTTTGTCCAGCAATGAGTTTTGCATCCGGTTCCAAATCATTGAATTTATAAAGTTGCCAAAGATCTTTATCAGTATCTACTGCAATTTTATAAAATGAATCTCCCGGTTTAACGATGATGTATTTAATAAATCGGAAACGCAAAATTTCTCGTGGTTCCATCGTTTCCGGATGACGTGGTTTGTCGGCTGCTACCGTAATGTTGGGTAATTCGTCTACTTTGTCATATTGGTAAAGTTTATAGGTTTCTATGATTTCCAATAAGCGTTGTGTGTATTTTGGGTCGGTTGCATAGCCGGCTTCTTTCAATCCTTTTGCCCAGCCTTTGTAATCGGTTCTTTTTAATTCGAACAATGCGGCATAACGACTGCGTGATTTCAAAAAATTGGAATGGTCGTTATACGAATCTAATACGGAAGGATATTTTCTAAAACATTCGTCTTTCGCATCATCATCTTTTGTAAACGTTGGTCCGTCCCATCCTTTATGACATTTAATTCCAAAATGATTGTTGGCATATACCGCCAAGTCACTGTTTCCATTGCCACTTTCCAACATTCCTTGAGCAAGTGTGATGCTGGCAGGAATGTTATTCATCAACATTTCTTTGATGGCTTCGTCCTTGAAATTTTCAATGTATTGACCAGAGGTCATTTTATGTTCAGCGGGCTGCGCATAAATTGCCGTGGTAAGAAGTAGGAATAAAATGAATATGGATAGGCGTTTTAGCATTGATTCAAAAATACGAATTATTCTATTGAATTTTTCAGCAGGAGACTGAACTTTCTAACACCGGCTTGTTAATTCTCAAACCCTTTATTTCCTTGAAGCCCACCGGTATGTATTGCAATAATTCTACTCCCTCTTTTGAATTTTCCTTGTTTGATGTTTTCAAAAATCCCAAACATCATTTTTCCTGTGTAGATATAGTCGAGTGGAATTGCGTTTTCTTTTTCAAATTGCTGAATAAAATAAAGGAGCTCGGGTTTTAATTTCGCATAGCCTCCGAAATGAAATTCTTCGTTTATTTCCCAATTGCTGGCTGATGAATCAAACTCTTTCAGCCATTTCGTTACTTCATTTTTAATATAGTTTTCTCCCTTCAAAACCTGAAACCCGATTGCTTGCTGATGTTCTTTTAACGAAAGTATAATTCCTGTTATTGTCGCTCCTGTTCCGCAGGGGCAGCAAACGAAATCGAAATCAATCGGGATATCTTTTGTGATTTCTTTGCACCCAATTATTCCAAGTGCATTGGAGCCGCCTTCCGGAATGGAATAATAATTTTGCACTCCAAAATGTTCTTGAACATAGGTGTTTAATGTTGCTTTGTTTTGATAGAGGCTTCGTGAAACAAAATGTAATTGCATTCCACATGCTTTCGCAAATGTGAGCGTAGGATTTAAAACCTCCAGCTCATCCCCACGAATGATTCCGATGGTATTAAAGCCATATTCTTTTCCTGCGGCAGCAGTAGCAGCGATGTGATTAGAGAAAGCCCCTCCGAAAGTGAGCAGTGTTTTTTTACCTGTCTGTAAAGCAGACGGGTTTTGTTTTTTTGCTTCCTCTAAATTGTATTTAAGTTTATACAATTTGTTCCCGCTTATGTCTTTGTGGTTTAAGTCTGTTCGATAAACATACAGTTCAACTCCTTTACTTGTAATAATGTCGGATGTGATTTTTTGTAAAGGAAGTTGGTGGCGAATCATTTGAATGGATCGGAAAAACGAACATCGGTTAAGAATGTTTGATCGGTTAATGTTTTTAAAAATGCCACCAACGATGCTTTTTCATAAGGAGTTAAAAAGTAGTGTTTCGGTGGGCCGCCTGTTGTTCCGTTAGTCGTTAGCCGATCGTCCAAGTTAGGATGGCGTTGAATGCCGCTGTTGTAATGCTCAACGACTTCTTCAAGTGTTGCAAATCTCCCATCGTGCATATAGGGAGCCGACATTTCAATGTTGCGCAATGTTGGGACTTTGAATTGCCCCATATCAGCACTGTCGCCCGTTATTAAACCTCTGCCATTATCCGCATAAATTGAATCTAAACCATTATTCAAGGCTTGTGAATCAAAAAAATTGTAGGTCGTATGACAATGATTACAGTTTATTGTTCCGCTAAAATAAAGCGCTTTGCCATCCATTTCCATCGCACTATAATCTACAAACCCATTTTGCATGCCCACGTCAAATTTCGAACGGTAGCTGGTGAGTGAATGCACAAATTGGGAAAGGGCAATGCTTATTTTTTCGATGGTCACCTCTCTATTACCAAACGCTTTTTCAAATAAATCGGGATAATACGCAACGGCTTCTAACTTTGAGGGTAAATCAAGCAGGTTCATACCCATTTCGATATGGTTTTCAATGGGCATTAAGACTTGCTCTTCCAAATAGGTAGCCCGCTGATCCCAGAAAAAACGAAACGAATAACGCGTATTAACAATGGCCATTGAGTTTCTGTTGGTAACAGCTCCCTCAAACCCACTGCTGAACTGTGCTGGATCAGAAAAGGCTTTTGATTGCAAATGGCATGAGCCACAAGAAATGGTATTGTTGACAGATAGCTTTTTATCATAAAACAACACTCTTCCAAGAGTTGCACCATCATTCGTGATTGGGTTTTGGATGGAATTGATAAACGAAAGCGGAGGGGAGTTAAAATAAGATGGGAAGGTATCGGTTCCATAAACGAAAGGCACTTCCGGTAATACGGGTTTTAATTCCTTTTCTCCCAGGTCGAATGGGATAATCGGATCCTTGGAACATGCTATTAATAAGCATAAACCAACAGTTAGAAAAAATAAAATCCGAGACTTAGAACCCATACAACAAAGATATACGTTTTGCAATTCTATCAAAGTAATTTCAAGAAAAATTTGAATTTGAAAAATACTTTTGGCAATTCTGTTTAGCACACTATCTTTGTTGAATGGCAGAGAATTTTGGCTTTTCAAACAACAAACAATTGGATCCCGATGATTTTTATTATAGTGAACAGGGATACATTGTTTTTACTGAAAAGTATTTGTTAAAGCGGGGTTATTGCTGTCAGAATGGTTGTAAACACTGTCCTTATGGTTTTAATAAAGATAAGGGGAGAATTGAGAAGAAAAAGTAATTTGGAAGTTTTCCAAGTTGGAAATGTAAAAAAATATTTATGAGTACAAATTTTAAGAAACAAATAGTACAAGGAATACCTTCTGAACTTCCAGAAGTTAAAGTTTACGATTCGGCCATCAATCATGCTCCGAAACGAAAAGATATTCTCAATAAAGAAGAAAAAAAATTAGCGCTCCGAAATGCACTTCGTTACTTTGATAAAAAACATCATCCTGTTTTAGCAAAAGAATTTGCTCAGGAGCTAAAAGAATATGGACGTATCTATATGTATCGTTTTCGTCCGGATTATAAAATTCATGCACGCCACATCAACGATTATCCGCATCAGTCCAAACAAGCAGCCGCAATTATGTTGATGTTGCAAAATAATTTGGATTATGCCGTTGCACAACATCCACACGAATTAATTACCTACGGTGGTAACGGGGCTGTGTTTCAAAATTGGGGGCAATATCTTTTGACCATGAAATATTTGGCGGAGATGACTGATGAGCAAACATTGGTCATGTATTCTGGCCACCCTATGGGTTTGTTCCCTTCACACAAAGACGCGCCTCGGGTAGTCATTACAAACGGAATGATGATTCCGAATTATAGTAAACCGGATGACTGGGAAAAGTTTAATGCATTAGGTGTAACCCAATATGGTCAAATGACTGCGGGTTCATACATGTATATCGGGCCACAAGGGATTGTTCACGGAACCACCATTACCGTGATGAATGCAGCAAGAAAAATTTCTAAATCAGAAGAAGATAGAAAGGGGAAATTATTTGTTACATGCGGTTTAGGAGGAATGAGTGGTGCTCAACCCAAAGCTGGAAAAATTTCAGGATTGGTATCTGTTGTTGCAGAAATAAATCCGAAAGCTGTAAAAACAAGACATACACAAGGTTGGGTAGATGAAGTGTATGAAGATTTAGCATTGTTAATTGCTCGCATAAAAAAAGCGCAAGCTTCAAAGGAAGCTGTTTCATTAGCGTATCAAGGAAATGTTGTTGATTTGTGGGAATACTTGGTGAAAGAAAATATCAAAGTGGATATTGGAACCGACCAAACTTCCTTGCACAATCCGTGGGCAGGAGGATATTATCCCGCAGGATTTTCATTGGAACAGTCCAACGAAATGATGGCCAAAAATCCGGAGCAATTTAAAAAAGAAGTTCAGAAAACATTGATACGTCATGCGAATGCAGTTAATGCATTAGCTAAAAACGGGATGTACTTTTTTGATTACGGAAATGCATTTTTATTGGAGGCGTCTCGTGCAGGCGCAGCCATCGTGAATGCGGATGGAACATTTATTTATAAATCCTATGTGCAGGATATTCTCGGACCAATGTGTTTTG
>Ga0075163_10004899_pt1 | contig 17915 bp, 21 predicted proteins | sample JI1023141ADNA_FD_71478 | JGI IMG/M metagenome (GOLD analysis project Ga0075163, IMG submission 71478) | Wastewater effluent complex algal communities from Wisconsin, to seasonally profile nutrient transformation and Carbon sequestration -... | ecosystem: Engineered > WWTP > Effluent > Algae...
GCGGCGACGGCGACGCGGCGGGCCGGCCCGGTCGCCGGAGCCCTCGCGGTGGCGGCGGCGGTGGCAGGGTGCAAGAGGGCCGCGCCGTCGCGCGCCGACGCGGCCCCGGCGCCGCCGATCGACGCCGCGCCGTGGGTGACGCCGAGCCTGGTGATCGATCGCGTCGAGGTGTCGCTCGGCACGATCCCCGAGACCCTGGTCAGCTCCCGCGAGCTCGGCCGCCAGCTGGCGCGGTGCCTGATCGAGGCCGGTGATGACGTCGCGGCGCTGCCGGGGCAGGTGCCGGCCTGGCGGCGCCCGCTGTCGGGCGCGATCGCGCTGGAGCTCGACGCGGCGACGACGCCCGACGGCGCGAGCCGCGTCGTGACGCTGACCGCGGCCGTGACCTGGATCGAGCCGGTCGCGCTGCCGGCGCCGCGCTTCGAGCTCGCGGCGCAAGGGCCGATCGTCGACGGTCGCGCGGACGTCGCGACGGTGGCGGTGCTCGAACGGCTGCGCGCGGAGGCGTGCCGCGGGCTGACCGCGCAGATCGAGCTGTTGACCGCCGACGATCTGACGCCGGGCCTGGCCGCGGCGGATCCGACGGTGGCGCAGTGGACGCTGGCGCTGATCGCGGCGCGCCGCCCGCCCGGCCTCGGCGCGGCGGTGGCGGCGCTGCTCGATCGGCCGTCGCCGCTGGGCGACGCGGCGCTGGCGGCGCTGGTCGCGCTCGGCGATCCGGCGACGGTGCCAGCCCTGACGTCGCGGGTCGAGCTCGGCGACGCGACCCGGCTGGGCGCGACGCTCGACGCGGTGATCGCGATCGGGGGCCCCGACGCCGAGGCGTTCCTGCAGGTGCTGACGGCGCATCGCTCGCCGGCGGTCGCCGCGCGCGCGACGGCGGGCCTGGCCGAGCTCCGGGCCCGCGCCGGTCGCTGATCGATCGGACCCGCGAGGTGTGCGGAGCGTCCAACGTCGATCGCTTCGCGATGCGGTTATCGAAGCGCTTCGTGAATCACGACGTCAGTCGCCGCTCCAGTAGCGCACGCGCCCGGTGTCCATGTGCACGAAGGCGCTCGACGTGTAGAGGCCGACGCCGCCCAGCTTGCGCGCGACGGCCCACGCGTGCAGCGCCTCGGTCGACACCCCGGGGATGCGGAAGTCGACCGCGTTGCCGTGCGTGTGCTGGCTGTCGCGCGCGACCTCGTGGCCCTTCTTGCGCAGCATCAGGTTGTACTTGGGCGCGCGAAACCCCGACACGATCTCGATCCGCCGCGCGCCGAAGTGGGCGGCGGCCTCGCGCAGCACGCCGATCAGCTTGGGATCCATGTGGGTCGGATCGTTGGTGTAGTGATCGCGCAGGAACAGGTCGACCTGCGGCCCGGGCACGGCCACCGGGCCGGTGCTCTCGACCACCATCCACTCGTCGGTCCAGGTGTTGCGCAGGTTGACCACTGGCGTCGGCGGCTTGCCGGTCACGCGCGGCGCCGCGGTCGCCGCGGGGCGCTTGGCCTCGAGGTAGGCGGCCTTCTTCGACGCGGCCGCTGGCGTCACCCGGATCACCGCGGCCGGCTGCGCCTGGGCGGCGGCGGCGCCGAGGGCGAGGTACGCCAGCGCCAGGCGCGGCGTCACGACGCGGCGCCCCCGCGCCGGCCCAGCGGCACCAGGCCGGCGTCGAGCAGCCGGTTGAGCGAGCCCGAGGTGAAGCCCGCGAGATCGAGCGCCACGAACGCGAAGCCGAGCTTGCGGCCCAGCGCGACGACGGCGGTGCGCACGTCGGGCTCGACCAGCCGCGGCAACTCGGCGACCTCGACCTCGATGCGCGCGACCGCCTCGTGGTAGCGCACCCGCACCTGGACCAGGCCCAAGGCGCGCAGCCCCTCCTCGAAGTCGTCGACCTGGCGCAGCCGATCGCGGGTGATCTTGGTGCCGTAGGGGAAGCGCGACGACAGGCACGCCAGCTGCGGCTTGTCCCAGGTGCGCAACCCCAGCTCGCGCGACAGCGCGCGGACCGCGGCCTTGTCGAGCCCGGCGTCGACCATCGGCATGATCGCGCCAGCGGCGCGGGCGGCGGCGATGCCGGGGCGGTGGTCGCCGAGGTCGTCGGTGTTGGTGCCGAGCGCGACCGGCACGCCGAGCCGCGCCGCGATCGGGCCGGCCACGCTCATCAGCTCGGTCTTGCACAGCGCGCAGCGATCGGTCGGGTTGTCGGCGTAGCCGGGGACCGCGAGCTCGTCGGCGTCGACCAGGTGGTGGCGATCGCCGAGCCCGAGCTCGGCGCCCAGCGCCCGCGCGTCGGCGACCTCGGCCCGGGCCATCGTCGGCGATACGGCGGTCACCGCGTGAGCGCGATCGCCGAGCGCGGCGATCGCGACCTTGAGCAAGAACGCTGAGTCGACGCCGCCCGAGAACGCCACCACCACGCCAGGCAGCGCCGCGAGGTGATCGGCGAGCGCCTGGTGCTGGGCCACGAGATCGCGCATGGATCGGATGTAACACGCACCGCGCGACCCGCCAAATGCGGCATCACGGCGCGCGCTTGACCACGGCGAGCCGCCACGGCGACGGCGCGTCGGGTGCGCTCGCGAGGGCGACCTCTTGGCCCCAATCGGCGAGGCTGCGCGGCAGGCTGCGCAGCGCGGGCGCGTGGTCGATCACGATCGTCAGCCGCGCGCCGAGGGGCATCGACTCGAGCGCCAGCCGCGCGCGCACGAACGTGTACGGACACACCTCGCCGCGCAGGTCGAGCTCGGCCACGTCGGCGTCACCAGACCCGGGCGGGCGCGGCGGCGATGGCGTCGAGGACCTGGGCGAAGTCGACATCGGCGGTCCCGAGCTGTAGCACCCGATCGTCGGCGGCGACAGCGCCGACCGCGCGCCCCGCGCGCACCAGATGCACGACCGGCGCCCGCGACGGCTCGCCCAGCGGGGACGGCACCGGGCCGCGCGCGGGCGGCGCGCCGTCGCACCAGTGCTCGATCACGTCGGCGGCGACCCGATCGGGATCGCCGTCGACCGCGTGCCCGAACAGCGCCAGCGTCGCCTGCGCCCGCTGCGCCGCCGCGCCACCGTCGGCGCTGCCCGGCCGCACGGCGACGATCACCCGCGCGCCGCGCAGGCTGACCCCGACCGCGGCGCGCCACGCCTCGGCGACCGCCGCCGGATCGCGGTGATCGATCACGATCGCGATCGTCAGGACCGGCGGCGCGGCGGGCGACGCAGGCGCGCTCACGCGAACGCCACCACGCGATCGGCCCACGCACACAGCGCGGCGTGATCGTCCTGGCTACCGACGACGACGCCGAGCGCGGCCAGCTCGATGCCGGCGGCGTCGGCGCTGGTCGCGCAGCCGATGACCTCGTGGCCGTCGTCGACCAGCGCCGCGACGGCGGCGGGGGCGCCGGCCAGCGCGCGCACGCCGTGGTGCATCGCGAACACCCGCACCGCCACGCGGCGGGCGAGGGCGGCGCGGGCTAGCCCGCACACCAGCGGCAGGTCCTCGGCGGTGGCCAGCACGAGCCCCAGTCGCCTCACGCCGCGCTCCACCGATCGTCGGCGCCGCGGCGCAGCCGCGCGATCGCGTGGGGGGCGGGCGCGGCGACCGGCCAGGCGAACAGCGCCGCGGCGGCGGCGCGCCGGTCGCGGGTCGCGATCACCAGCATGGGCCACGGCCAGCGCGGCGTGCCGGTCGGTGCCCACGCCGCCACGTCGGTGGCCGACAGGCTGGCGCGGCCGTCGGGGTGGCTGTGGAACAGCGCCAGCGGCGGCCGGCCGGCCCGGGTCGCGGCGACCAGCGCGAGCAGCGCGGCGTCGGTCCACGCGCCGGCCGCGGTCAGCGCCACTCGCGTCACCGGCGGCGCCGCCGCGGCGATCCAGCCGGCGACCTCGTCGGCCTCGCCGTCGACGGCGCGCACGATCGCCGGCCACGCGATCGCCGCCGCGATCATCGCGCCTCGTCGACAACGCAGGCGTGCAGCCAGCGCGCGGCGGCCTCGCAGCCGCGGGCCAGCGCGTCGGCCAGCGGCAGCGCGGCGTGATCTCCGGGGATCCTCAGCGTCGCCTCGCCCGCCTCGGACGGTCCGGCGGCGCGCACGACGACCTCAGGGTTGCGCGCGCGGACGGCGCCCGCGAGCGCGTCGACGATGGTCGTCGGCGGCCCGTCCGCGAACGGGAACTGCGCCGGGGCCGGGCCGGCGCCACCGCGCAGCGCCAGCGCGCCCACGCCGGCGGCCGCCAGGTACAGCGCGGCCAGCTGGCCCGCGCGACCATCGACGTCGATCACCGCGGTCGCCGCGCCGATCCGGTCCTGGCCGCGGCCGCCGACGTCGGGCAGGAGCACGTGATGCGCGTAGCGCACCTGGCGGTCGCGGGGCCAGCTCACGCGGCCTCGCGGCAGGAGCAGTCGACGCGGGGCGCGATCGCCAGGGTGCGCGCCGCGCCGCCGCGCCGCAGATCGTCGAGCACCCAGATCGTCGCGCCGGCGCCGCGTCCGTCGAGCCGGTCCAGCACGGCGGCGGCGGCGACGCCGCCGACCCAGCCGACCACCGGGCCCAGCACGCCGGCCTCGCCGCAGCCGAGCGCCTCGGTCGGCGGCGCCTCGAACAGGCACGCGTAGCACGCGTCGGTCGGGCCCGCGGCGAACACGTTGCCGCCGTAGCGCAAGGCCGACGCGATCACCGCGGGGACCCCGCGCGCGCGGGCCCACGCCGCCACCGCGAACTTGGTCGGCGGATCGTCGCTGCCGTCGACGATCGCCGCCACCGGCCCGAGGTCGTCGGGCAGGGCGGGGAACCGCGCGACGACCGCGCGCGCGCCGGCGCCGGCCCGCGCCGCCAGCGCGACCGCCTTGGGCTGGCCGAGGTCGGCCAGCGTGAACTGCACCTGGCGATGCAGGTTCGACAGCTCGACGACGTCGTCGTCGACCACGATCACCGGCCGCCCCGCCGCCGCCACCGCCAGGGCGATCGGGCCGCCGAGCCCACCGGCTCCGACGACCACGACCGCGGCCATCAGTTGCCCACGTCCGTCCGGCCGCACACCTTGCATGTGCCACCGGCGTCGAGCAGCCCGGTGCACGCGCCGTCGGGGCACAGCCGGCGCTCGTCGTCGTCAGCCGCCGCAACCACGGCCGCGACCACCGCCACCGGCGGCACGACGCGCACGACGCGCGCGACGCCGCGGCGCCCGCACACCTTGCACGCCCCGTCGGCGCCGAGCACGCCGGTGCACGCGCCATCGGGGCACAGCTGCCGATCGTCGTCGACGTCGGGCGGCCCCGCGTCGCCGGTGGCCGCCGCCTCGGCGTCGACCATGCCGCGCCGGCGCTCGTCACCCCAGAACGGCGCGGCGCGACCGCACACCTTGCACACGCCGTCGCCGCCGATGACGCCGGTGCACGCGCCGTCGGGACACAGCGTCCGATCTGCCCAGTCCTCGGTCACGACCGGCTACCCGGGCCGCCGTCCTGCAGGACCTCGAACAGCTGGGCGGCGGTGAAGAACGTCAGCTCGAAGTCGCCGATCCGCACCGCGGCGCCCGACGTCACCTCGCGCTCGCGCCGCGGCTCGAGCGCGGCGCCCTCGAGCGCGCTGCCGTTGCGCGAGCCGGCGTCGGCCACCAGCCACTTGTCGGCGCGCTGGCGGAAGTACGCGTGGAACCGCGACACCGTGACGTCGCGCAGGACGACGTCGTTGTTGGGGGTGCGCCCGATCGTGATCATGTCGGCGAACGACGCGCCCGGCTTCTTGATCAGCGGGTAGACCTCGATCGCGCGCGGCCCGCGCCGCTGCCCGAGCACCGGCGCCACCAGCGTCTCGACCTCGTCGTCGCCGCCGCGCCCCGAGTCGGTGTCGCCATCGAGGTCGCCGGCCCGGCGCCGCACCAGCGCGGCCGGCGCCGCCGAGGCCAGGAACGCGCTCCGCCCCAGGAGGGCGAGCTGCAGGTAGCGCTCCGACTGATCCACGCTCAACAAGTAGCACGACCCCGGTGAGCGCGGCCTGCTCGCATCGTGCACAATCGGCGGCATGAACCGCGTGACCTGGTCGCTCGTGGCGCTCGCCGGCGCCTGCGGGGGGCCGCCGACGCCGCAACCGGCGCGCCTCGATCCCGCCACCGCCGCCAGCATCACCGCGCGCCTCGCCGGCGGGCGCGATCGCTTCTGTCCCGGCGGCGCCGCGCCGCAGCTCGACGTCGCGGTGGCGACCACCACCGGCAAGGTGCTCGACAGCTGGACCCAGGGCGAGCACCGCGACGGCAAGCTGCCGTTCTCGACCTTCGAGTTCACCACCTCGTGGGGCCAGATCGACGGCGACGGCTTCGTCCGGCTTCCGGACGACCCGCTCGCCGCGATCGATCGCACGGTGACGGTGGTGGTGCGGGTCGGCGAGCGCCCCGACCTGTCGGCCACGGTCACGCTGACGCCCGACTTCGGGTGCGGCGGCCAGCTCGGCGCGGCCGGCGCGACCGGCGGCGGCGGCCGCGGCGGGGCCAGCGGCGATCGCGGCGCCGACGGGCGCCCCGACGACGGCAGCCACCCGGCCGAGGCCGGCCAGCGCGGCGGCCACGGCGGCGACGGCTCGCCTGGCGGCCCCGGCGGCCCCGGCCCGGCCGTGACCGCCAGCCTCGGCTACCTCGATCTCGGCGGCGGGCGCCGGCTCGCGATCCTGCGGGTCGGCGCGGGCGGCGCCTTCGACACGGCGGTGTTCGACCCGGCCGGCGAGCGCTGGGGCGTGGTCGCGTTCGGCGGCGCGGGCGGTGCGGGCGGCCCGGGCGGCGCCGGTGGCGACGGCGGGCGCGGCGGCCACGGCCGCGCGGCGTCGAGCACGTCGAGCACCGCGTCCTCGAGCGGGTCGGGGTCCGGCTCGAGCGCCGGCTCGAGCGATCCGGGCACCGACGGCGCAGCGGGCGGCGATGGCGGCGACGGCGGCGACGGCGGCGACGGCGGCGACGGCGGGCCGGGCGGGGCGATCGCGCTCACCTACGACGCGCGCTTCCCCGAGCTGGCGGCGCTGGTGGTGCTCGACACCCGCGGCGGCGTGGCCGGCGACGCGGGCTACGCGGGCAGCGCGGGGCAGGGCGGCCCGGGCGGCGACGGCGCGCGCACCGGCCGCGACGGCCGCGCCGGCGCGCCGGGCTACGCCGGCAACCCCGGCCGCGAGGGCGCCCCCGGCGCCGCACCGACCGCGACGCCGGGCGACGTCCACGGCGCGTTCGCCGACCTCGCCGAGCGCGGCCTGCGCCTGGCCGACTGACCGGCGCGGCGCGCGTCGTCGCTACGCGGGCGCGCCGCCGCCGTCGCCGTCGCCGTCGCCTGCCGCGGCCGGTGCGCGCCGGCGGTTCGCGATGATCGAGGCCACGACGCCGGCGCCGATGAAGCCGGCGATGATCGCCAGCGACACCAGGTTGGGCACGTGCAGGTGGTCGTGGGCGATCATCTTGGCGCCGATGAACACCAGCAGGCCGGCCAGCGCGTACTTCAGGTAGTCGAACTGCGCCATCGCGCCCGCGAGCATGAAGTACAGCGAGCGCAGCCCGAGGATCGCCATGATGTTCGACGTGATGATCACGAACGACTCCTGACTCACCGCGAGCACCGCGGGGATCGAGTCGAGGGCGAACACCACGTCGGTCAACTCGACGACCACGACGGTGACGGCGAGGATCGTCAGCGCGCGGCGGCCGTGGCTGTCGCGCACCAGGAACTTGCCGCCGTGGTCGCCGTCGACGACGCGCACGAACCGGCGCAGCGTCCGCACCGCGAAGCTGTTCTCGGCGCCGTCTTCCTCGTCGTCCTCGCCCTTGAGCAGGCCGAGCCCGGAGTAGATGAGGTAAGCGCCGAAGAAGTAGAAGATCCAGGTGAACTGCTTGGTGAGCCAGACGCCGCCGCCGAGCATCGCGACGCGGAACACCACCGCGCCGATGATCCCCCAGAACAGCACGCGGTGCTGGTACTTGCCGGGGATCTTGAACGACCGGAAGATCAGCGAGATGACGAAGATGTTGTCGACCGACAGCGCCTCTTCGAGGAGGTAGGCCGAGACGTAGGTGACGGCGGCGTCGGCCCCCGACATCTTGGGGTTGGCGCCCAGCCAGTGGTTCTCGTAGATGAGGTAGACGACGCCGGTGAAGCCGAGGCCGACGGAGACCCAGACGATGGTCTTCTTCAGCGCCGACTTGAAGGTCAGCTCGCCGGTGTGCCGCGAGCCGATGCCGAGATCGATCGCCAGGCACAGGGCGACGAAGACGAAGAAGCCGATCCAGAACCAATACATGCGAGGTGGTTCGCGGCGACCGCGAACCGGAAGGATGCCCGGGCCTCGCCATCGAGGCAAGGCGACCCAGCGAGTTTCCCTGCGCGCGGCCCCGCGCGATCGCGCGCGCTAGCGGGGCGCGACCGCGTGCGCGACCCACGCCAGGTACGGCGCGTGGCCGCCCACCACCGGCACCACCACCGCCTCCGGCACCTCGTACGGGTGCAGCGCGCGCAGCCGCGCGATCAGCGCGTCGACCCGCTCGCGCGTCGTCTTGATGATCGCCAGCTGCTCGCGGTCGTCGGCGACCGCGCCCTCCCATCGGTAGATCGAGCGCACGCCGGGCACCAGGTTCACGCACGCGGCGACGCCGTCGTCGACCAGCGCGCGCGCGATCGCCGCCGCGCGGTCGTCATCGGGCAGGGTCGACAGCACCACCACGATCGAATCGGGTTCGCTCATCGGGCGCTGTTAACACGAAGCGTCACGGCCCGCTTCCCGTCGCTCGCGAACGTCAGTAATGTGCGCGCATGCTGGTGGTCCAGAAGTACGGCGGCACCTCGGTCGGCACCATCGAGCGCATCACCGCCGTCGCCCAGCGCTGCGTCGCGACCCAGCGCGCCGGTCACCAGGTCGCGGTGGTGGTCTCGGCGATGTCGGGCGAGACCAACCGCCTGCTCAAGCTGGCCGGCCAGATCCAGGACGACCCCAACGACCGCGAGGTCGACGTCATCGTCTCGACCGGCGAGCAGGTCTCGGTCGGCCTGGTCGCGCTGGCGATCCGCAAGCTCGGCGGCAAGGCCCGCTCGTTCCTCGGTCACCAGGTGAAGATCCAGACCGACAGCGCGTTCTCGCGAGCGCGGATCGTGTCGATCGACGCCGAGCCGCTGCGCGCGGCATTCGCCGCCGGCGAGATCGCGGTGATCGCCGGGTTCCAGGGCGTCGACGAGGACGGCAGCATCACGACGCTGGGCCGCGGCGGCTCGGACACCACCGGCGTGGCGATCGCCGCGGCGCTGGCCGCCGACGTCTGCGAGATCTACACCGACGTCGACGGCGTCTACACGACCGACCCCAACCTGGTGCCGTCGGCGCGCAAGATCGAGCGCATCAGCTACGAGGAGATGCTCGAGCTGGCCAGCCTGGGCGCCAAGGTGCTGCAGATCCGCTCGGTCGAGCTGGGCATGAAGTACGGCGTGCCGATCCACGTGCGGTCGAGCTTTTCTGATGTCGAGGGCACCTGGGTGGTGCCCGAGGAGCGCGAGATGGAACACGTCGTCGTATCCGGAGTCACCGTCGCCCGGGACGAAGCCAAGATCACCGTCGGCGATCTGCCGGACCAGGCCGGCGTCGCCGCGCGGCTGTTCGCGCCGCTGGCCGACAGCGGCGTGGTGGTCGACATGATCATCCAGAACACCGCGTGGGACGGCACCACCGACCTCACGTTCACGGTGCCGGCCGGCGATCGCAAGCGGGCGATCGAGATCCTGCGCACCCAGGTCGCCGATCTGGTCGGCGCCGGCGGCGAGAAGGTCGCGACCGACGACGAGATCTGCAAGGTGTCGGTGGTCGGCGTCGGCATGCGCAGCCACGCCGGCGTGGCCAAGCGGATGTTCCAGCTGCTCGCCGCCGAGAACATCAACATCCAGCTCATCTCGACCAGCGAGATCAAGATCTCGGTGGTGGTCGCGAAGAAGTACGCCGAGCTGGCGCTGCGGACGCTCCACGACGGCTTCGGCCTCGATCGTCCGCCGGCCGAGCGCGCCGCGCTGTAGTCCACGGACGGCCACGGCGGCCGCGGCAGCTCACGGGGCGCAGGGCGGGGTGAGGTCGGGCGGCGGCGGGCCGACGTCGACGGTGCGACGCGCGCCGGGGCGGCCCTCGGCGTCGACGTCGATGACCTCCCAGCGGGCCGGCCCGCGCAACAGCGCGACCCGCGTCCCGGCGGCGTCGGCGAGGGCGCCGACCAGCGCGACGTCGCGGGTGTCGGAGAGCGGCGCCGCGCGCGTGCCGGCGGCGATCACGGCGCGCGCGCAGCTCGTCGGGGCCGCCGCGGGGTCGGGGTCGGCGGGGTCGGCCAGCTCGGCCGGGACGGTGTCGATCGCGACCACCGCGCCGAGCGCGGGTGTGCCGGCGATCGCGTCGAGCGTCCAGCGCCGGGCGCAGCCGTCGCACGGCGCGGGCAGGCGCGCGTCCCAGGCCTCGGGCAGCGCGGCGGCGACGTCGTCGCGTGGCGGCGCGAGCGGAGCCTCCGCGGCCGGGTCAACGGCGGGCGGATCGGCCGCGGCCGGATCATCCGCCCCTGGCGCGTCGCCGCCGCGGGTCTGCACCGGCGTCACGACGCGGCACGCGGTGGGATCGGTGCCGACCAGCGAGGCCCACGCGACCGCCGCGGCCTCGTCGCCAGCGCAGCCGTCGAGCCGCGCGCTCAGCACGACGCCGTCGTCGAGCGGCGTCGCCCGGTAGCCGGCGATGCGCGCCTGGCACGCGGGCTGGTCGACGCGCAGGAGCCACAGCGCCGCGGGCAGCGGGCCGAGCCCGAGCCGCGCGATCACGTAGCCGGGCACGTCGCCGGCCGGCGGGGTGTCGGGCGCGGCGGCGCCTCGCCAGGCCAGGTCGACCCGGTAGCCGTCCTCGTCGAGGATCGCCGGCGCCACCGCGAGCGCCGGCGGGCACGCGGCCGGCGGCTGCATCGGCACGGCGGGGCCGCCGCACGCGGCCACCGCGAGCCCCGCGGCGCACGCCGCGACGGTGACCCAGCGCGCGCTCATGACGGCGGCCGCAACACCATCGCCGGCGCGCCGGGGTCGGGCTCGAGATCGGGCAACAGCTCGGCCAGCTCGCGCGCGACCAGGCGCGCGCGGTGGCGCACGAAGTCGACCGGGTACGCGTCGGCGAAGAACACCACCAGCGCCGCGCGGTGCCAGAACGACACCGCGAACACGTCGTCGTCGGCGAGCTCGCCGTGGCTCGAGCCGCGCCGCGCCGCGGCGGCCTCGAGGCGCCGCACCAGCAGCGGCAGCCGCGCGTGCTCGTGCGGGTCGGGCTCGCTCGACGCCGCCACCACGGCGTCGCGGACGGTCACCAGCGCGGTGCGCGCGCCGTGCAACTCGGCCAGCGCGCCCAGGTACGCGCGCACGCGATCGCGGATGCGCACCGGGCCCGCCGACGCGACCGACACCGCGCTCCACGGCGCGCGACTGGCCCGGGCCAGCTCGCGCAGATCGCGGACCGCCTCCTCGAGCGCCCGGTCGACCTCGTCGGACGCGCGGCCGATCGCGCCCAGCTCGACCTCGAGCCGCGCGCCGGCGCCCAGCGGCAGCGTGCGCACGCCGCCGGCGCCGAGCGGTGGCGGCCCGCCGCCCGCGGGCACGATCGAGACCCGGCGCCCGCCCAGCGCCGCGAGCAGCTCCTCGAGCCGCGCCCGGACGAGGTCGATCACGCGGCCTCGCGCGGCAGCCACACGCTGGTGGTCATCGTCGCCGGCTCGGGGAACAGCAGGTAGTTGACCACGCCCGGCGCGCCGGCGTAGCGCGCCGACCAGGCGCTGCCGTCGAAGCCCGGCGGCGGCGCCATCAGCTCGCCCATGTCGAGGTGGCGGCGACCGTACGCCGGCAGCGTGGCCACGACCTTCTGGAACCGCGCCAGCAAGCTCGGCGAGTAGACGCCCGCCAGCGCGCGCTCGCGCACCACCGCGCCCGCGGCGTCGACCGCGACATCGACCGCGATCTCCTGCACGCCGGCCAGCGGCGCCTCCGCGGCGAGCGCCACCCGCAGGTAGCGCTCCTCGAGCGTCAGCCCCGGCGCCCACTCGTCGGGCAGCGCCAGCTCGGCGTCGCGGATCTGCACCGCGCACGGCGGGCGACCGAGGCACAGCACGTATACATACGCCGCGCCGCCGTCGACCGGCGGCCGCACGAACGTCGCGGTGCGCAGCACGTCGGCCAGCTCGTCGGCCAGCGCGGCGGCGTCGGCCAGGCGCGGCGCGGCGTCGCTGGGCCGGGGCGCGCGCCACCGTCGCTCGGGATACAGCTCGGCCAGGGTCGCGTCGATCGCGGCGAACATGTCGCCCTTGCGATGGTCGCAACCGGTCTTGCCGTGGCAGTTGGTGCAGCCGCCCACGGCGACACATTACCCCGGCGCGCCCCGCGCCGCGATTGAACCCGATCCTGCCGTGCGGTAGGTTCGTCCGGTGGGTACAGGTTCGCTCGTTGCGAGCGAGAGCGAGACCGTCCGAGATCTCGAGGCCGCGATGGCCCGGTTCAAGGGGCCGCCGCTCGCCGCGTTCGGCCTGACCGCGGGCGCCGACGTCGCGGCGTTGCGCGCCGCGTTCATGACGCTGTGCAAGCGCTACCACCCGGCCAAGTACGCGCGGTTCGCGCCGACCACGGTGCGCCTGGCCAACGAGGTGTTCCTGGTCATGCGCCGGGCTCACGACGACCTCGCGCGCACGCTGAGCGGGGCATCGACGCCGTCGCGCCGCACCGCCACGCCGCCCACCGGCGTGCCGATCACCGGGGTGGGGAGCGTGCCGCACCGCGCGGCCACGCCGCCCACCGGCGTGCCGATCGTGAGGATGCCACCGACGGTGACGCGCCCGCTGGCCGGTGGCGCCCCGGGGCCGGCGCCGATCGCCCCGCCGCCGCGCGCCGTCGCCCCGCCGCCGCCGCGCGCCAACCCCACGCCGCCTCGCGCGACGCCGACGGTGCCCGCGCCAACGGCGCCCGCGCCGACGCGGCCCGTGGTCCCAGCGCGCCTGACCGCGGCGGCCGCCCCGGTCGCCCCGGCGGCGCCGTCGCACACCACCCGCACCGCGGTGATCCCGCCGCCTGGTGTCGCCGAGCGCGGCCCGTCGCTCAACCCCAAGCTCGGGCCGCCGGCCGCCGCCGATCCGCGCTTCGAGCGGGCCCTCGAGCACCTCCGCGAGCGGCGCTGGGCCCAGGCGCGTCCGCTCTTGAGCGAGCTGTCGGCGGGCGCGCCCACCGACGTGCGCTACCGCGCCTATCTCCATTACTTGCGGGGCTGGGAGGCGTTCGAGCTGGGCAAGGACGGCGAGGCCCGCGCCGAGTGGCGGCGCGCGCTGGCCTGCGACCCGGGGCTGGGCATGGCGCAGTGGGCGCTGCAGAAGACCGGCCTGGGCTGACCGCGGCGCCCCGGGGCCGTCGTCGCCGCACCGCGGCGCGGGCGGTCGGACGGTCGGCGATTGGCGCGCTCGCCAGGTTCGTGATGTGATGAGGGACGCATGGGCCGCATGATCGGGATCGACCTGGGCACGACCAACTCGTGCGTGGCGGTGCTGGAGAGCGGCGAGCCCCAGGTGATCCACAACCAGGAGGGCGGCCGGACGACGCCATCGATGGTGTCGTGGAACGCCGACGGCGACGTCGTCGTCGGCGCCGCCTCCAAGCGGCAGATGGTGACCAACCCGACGCGGACCGTGTTCGGGGTGAAGCGGTTGATCGGCCGCAAGGTCGCCGATCCCGAGATCCAGCGGCTCACCCGCACGCTGCCGTACACCATCGCCGCCGCCAAGAACGGCGACGCGTGGGTGTCGATCGACGGGCAGGCGCACTCGGCGCAGGAGATCTCGGCCCACGTCGTCGCCAAGATGCGCCGCGTCGCCGAGGACTACCTCGGCGAGCAGGTCACCGAGGCCGTGATCACCGTCCCGGCGTACTTCGACGACGTCCAGCGCCAGGCCACCAAGGACGCCGGCGCCATCGCCGGCCTGCAGGTGCGCGCGATCCTGAACGAGCCGACCGCCGCCGCGCTGGCCTACGGCGTCCAGCACCAGCACGATCAGCGGGTCGCGGTGTTCGATCTCGGCGGCGGCACCTTCGACATCTCGATCCTGACGATCGAGAACGGCGTGTTCGAGGTGCTGGCGACCTCGGGCGACACCGCGCTCGGCGGCGACGACTTCGACCGGGCCATCATCGAGCTGCTGGCCGAGCACTTCCAGGCCGAGAGCGGCGTCGATCCGCGCGGCGACGCGGTGTCGCTGCAGCGCCTCAAGGAGGCGGCCGAGCAGGCCAAGATCGAGCTGTCGTCGACGATGACCACCGACGTCAACCTGCCGTTCCTGGCGATCGGCAAGGCCGGGCCGGTGCACCTGACGCGCTCACTGTCGCGCGGCGAGGTCGAGCGGGCGTGTCGCGACCTGCTGGCCCGGCTGGCCGCGCCGTGCGCCAAGGCGCTCGAGCTGGCGCGCTGCACGTCGGCCGACATCGATCAGGTGCTGCTGGTCGGCGGCATGTCGCGGATGCCGGCGGTGCAGGAGGCGGTGCTCGAGATCTTCGGCAAGCCGGCGCACAAGGGGGTGAACCCCGACGAGAGCGTCGCGGTCGGCGCGGCGATCCACTCGGCGGTGATCGGCGGCGAGCTGCAGGAGGTGGTGCTGCTCGACGTGACGCCCCACGATCTCGGCGTGAAGGTCGCGGGCGACAAGCTGGCGGTGATCATCCCGGCCAACACCAGCATCCCGACCCGGGAGACCAAGGTGTTCGCCACCACCGAGGACAACCAGACGTTCGTCGCGGTCGAGGTCTACCAGGGGCCGCACGCCCAGGCGTCGCGCAACCGCCGGCTGGGCCGCTTCGTGCTCGGCGACCTGCGCGCGGCGCCGCGCGGCGCGACCCGGGTCGAGGTCAGCTTCACGATGGACGCCGACGGCATCTTGCATGTCGAGGCCGTCGAGATCGCGACCGGCAAGCTCACCTCGGTGACGATCGAGGCGGCCAGCGGCCTATCCAACGACGAGATCAAGCGGCTCGCGGCCGGCATGCGCTAGCCGAGCGGCCGTGCGCCGTGGGACTGTCGAGCCATGTTCCAGCTCGACGAGTCCAGTCGCATGGTCGAGAAGATGGTCCGCGGGTGGTGCGAGGCCAAGCTGGCGCCGCGGCTGCCGGCGCTCGAGGCCGGCACCGAGATGCCGTGGGCGTTGATGCGCGAGCTGGCGACGACGTTCGGCGTCGCGGCGCTGGCCGAGGCCGCCGCGAAGAAGCGCGTCGCCAAGCTGCGGGCCGGCGAGGGCGGCGACCGCGAGGGCGGCGGCAGCTTCGGCGGCGATCCGATGATGATGGCGGTGTTCGTGAAGGAGCTGTCGCGGGTGTCGCCGGGGTTCGCGATGGGCTGGGGCGTGTCGGTCGGCCTGGCCGGCGGCGCCATCGTCGGCAAGGGCACGCCCGAGCAGATCGAGCGCTGGGGGCTGCCGCTGGTGACCACCAAGCAGATCGGCTCGTGGTGCCTGACCGAGCCGGGGGCAGGCTCGGACGCCTTCGGCTCGATGACCACGACCGCGCAGCCGACCGACGGCGGCGGCTACCGGCTGCGCGGGACCAAGACGTTCATCACCAACGGGCCCGGCGCCGACGTGTTCGTGGTGTACGCGCGGGTCGACCGCGGCGAGCCGCGCGCCGCGCAGGGGATCTCGACGTTCATCCTGGACCGCGGCATGCCGGGGCTGACCACCGGAACGCCGTTCAAGAAGATGGGCATGCGCGACTCGCCGACGTGCGAGGTGTTCCTGGACGACGTCGAGGTCGAGGCCGACCGGCTGCTGGGCGGCGCCGAGCGTGGGCAGGCCGGGCGGGCCGACACCAAGGACAGCCTCGGCACCGAGCGCTCCGGCATCCCGGCGATGGCCTGGGGCATCCTCGAGCGCTGCTACGACCAGTCGGTCGCGTACGTGCGCGAGCGCCAGCAGTTCGGGCGGCCGATCGGCAGCTTCCAGGCGGTGCAGCTGAAGATCGCCGACCTGTACCTGAAGCTGAAGACGGTCGAGAACTGCGTGTTCCGGCTGGCCTGGATGCAGAAGGCCAAGGTCAGCGACCCGGCGTACGTGAACGCGACCAAGGCGCTGTGCAGCCAGCTCGCGGTGGATGGCGCGTTGACCGCGATCCAGCTCCACGGCGGGTACGGCTACATGGAGGAGTACCACCTGGAGAAGCTGGCCCGGGACTCGAAGCTCTTGGAGCTCGGCGCCGGCACGACGGACATCAACCTGATGTCGGCGGCCCGGACGCTGATCGGGCCGGAGGCGATCGCGCGGGCTGATTGAGGCTGGGATCGGACGCGGAGTCGGACCCGGAGCCGGAGTCGGAGTCGGAGTCGGAACCGGAGTCGGAACCGGAGTCGGACCCGGAGCCGGAGTCGGAGTCGGAGTCGGAACCGGAGTCGGAACCGGAGTCGGAGCCGGACCAGGACCCGGAGCCCGGACCCGGAGCCCGGACGACCTGGGGATGGCTGGACGTGGAGAGCTGGCCGGAGCCGGCGCGGGGCTGGAATCGGCTTGAAAATCATCCATTTCAGCCCCAAATAGCCCGCCCATCGGCAGGATAATAGCGTCGCAGAATCGATCTTATGTCAACTCACGATCGGCCTGGGTATGGACACTTGGCCGGTTGCTCGCGCTGCCGGCAAGATCGGTCGCCACCACGATGGCGGACCGCGGCATCGGCGCAACTCCGCGTTCCACCACGAATGGCCATCGCCCGGCGCGACTCACGGAGTTCGGCATCGCGGTTGCTCTGGCGACCCACCATGAACGCAACCGCTGACCTCCTGCGCGCGGCCACGCTGGATCTGCCCCCGGTCTCCACCGAGGTCGCCACGACGTTGCCGGTCCGCGCCGAGGTCGCGTTCGAGGTGTTCGCGGACGCCGGCGAGACGCCGCGCTGGCTGTCGGTCGTGCAGTCCGCGCGCGTCATGTCGCGCACGCCGGACGGCCGCCCGCTCCAGGTCTCGTTCCACGCCAACTTCGAGCGCGCCACGCTCGGCTACCGCGTGACCTACGACTACCGGCCGACCGAGCTCACGGTGCGCTGGTCGACCGATGACGGCAGCGCCATCCGGGTCGATGGCGAGGCCCGGTTCACGCCCCTGTCCCCCCGCGCCTGCCTCATGACCTACCGGCTGGCGCTCGAGCTGCCGGTCAGCCGCGCCCAGATCGAGCGCCACTACGACGGCCACGCCGCCTCGGCCGTGGTCGGCGACTTCCGCGAGCACCTACGCCGTTACGTCTGACCGGCCCCGCCCCGGCCATCGCCGCACGCACGCGATCCAGCGCCGCGGCCGCAGGCTTGGTAATGTGGCGTCGTGGGCCAAGCCTCCGCAGCCGATGAACCCAGCCTGGGGCTGGTCGAGCTCGAGACCGCGTTCGATCGGGCGCTCGGGACGATGTGGATGGCGTTCCAGCCGATCGTGGTCGCGGCGAACCGCCAGCGGTTCGGCTACGAGGCGCTGATGCGGTCGCGGGATCCGCAGCTGCCGCACGTCGGCGCGCTGCTCGACGCCGCCGAGCGGCTCGAGCGGACGGCGCTGCTCGGGCGCGCGGTGCGGGCCCAGGTGGCGTCGACGTTCACCGCCGCCCCGGTCGAGCGCGGCCTGGTGTTCGTGAACCTCCACCTGCGCGACCTGTTCGATCCGACGCTGTCGTCGCCGTTCGCGCCGTTGACGCGGCTGGCGCGCCGGGTCGTCCTGGAGATCACCGAGCGCACGTCGCTCGACGGCGTCGATCGGCTCGGCGATCGCGTCGCCGAGCTGCGCGAGATCGGCTACGGCATCGCCGTCGACGATCTCGGCGGCGGCTTCAACCGCATGAACCACCTCACGCCGCTCGACACCGACTTCGTGAAGCTCGACATGTCGCTGGTGCGCGACGTCGACTCGCACCCGGTCAAGCAGCGG
>Ga0075163_10004900_pt1 | contig 17915 bp, 9 predicted proteins | sample JI1023141ADNA_FD_71478 | JGI IMG/M metagenome (GOLD analysis project Ga0075163, IMG submission 71478) | Wastewater effluent complex algal communities from Wisconsin, to seasonally profile nutrient transformation and Carbon sequestration -... | ecosystem: Engineered > WWTP > Effluent > Algae...
GCCGCTAACGTTCGCTCTGAGCCAGGATCAAACTCTCCATGTAAAGAATTTGAACCTGATGCTCGGGGTGACCCTTGCGGGTCTCCCTAGAATCAGTGTTCTTACGTATCCATCCAGTCGGCCTCCCCGCGGCTCGCGCCGTGGTTCGGACCGGCTGGTTTTGCTGTCGCCCCACCCGAAGGCAGGTGCGCAGCACAAACTCAACGCTCTATCTTCCGCTATTCAGTTTTCAGAGACCGAGTCGTCGGCGGCGTCCGTTTTGTTCGCCGTCGAGGGAAGCGACTTATACAGAACCACCTCTGGCGCGTCAACATCGAACACACTTTTTTCTGCACGCGCCGGCGCGACGTCGTAATTGCCTAAAATCAAAACGGGATTTCGTGCCGCGATCGCGATTTTTTCCGGCGCCATGTCCGCATGAAGACTCGCGCGACCACGCGATCACCAGCCCGCCCGCGCCGCCACGCGCCGCCGTCTGCGCGGTGTAATTGTCCATAATTGTGGAGTTTTCTGCTGCGCCGCGTCAGCTCGCGGCGCGCAAAAATCGGGGCGCCGCCGCGCCGCCGCGCCGCGTTCCAGCCCCCGTGCATTTTTTTTCGAGACCCGGACCACCGGCCCCCGCGGCGCGCACGCGCCGACCCGCGCGCCGCCGCCGCTCCCTCGACCGGGCCGTCCCGCCCGGAGTACGCTACCCGGCGATGATCGACCGGATCGGCAACTGCCGCATCGTCGAGGAGGTGGCCTCGGGCGGCATGGCGGTGGTGTACCGCGCGATCCACGACACGCTCGGGCGCACCGTCGCGATCAAGGCGCTCAAGACCGCAGCCGCGCTCGAGGAGCACATCGCGACGCGCTTCGAGCGCGAGGCCAAGAGCCTCGCGACGCTGCAGCACGAGAACATCATCAGCGTCTACGACTTCCACCGCGAGCACGGCGCGCTGTTCATCGTGATGGAGTACGTGTCGGGCATCGACCTGTACGACCTGCTCGAGCGCTCGGGCCGGCTGCCGTTCGATCTCGCCGCCATCGTCGCGCTGCAGGTGGCGCGCGCGCTCGACTACATCCACTACCGCGGCATCGTCCACCGCGACATCAAGCCGGCGAACATCATGCTGGCGCGCCAGGGCGGCGTGAAGCTGATGGACTTCGGCATCGCCCGCGACAAGTCGTTCGAGGATCTCACCGAGGCCGGCACCGGCATCGGCACGCCCGCGTACATGTCGCCCGAGCAGATCCTCGGCGACAAGCTCGACGCGCGCTCGGATCTGTTCTCGCTGGGCATCGTGCTCTACCAGATGCTCACCGGCGGCAAGCCCTTCATCGAGGACGAGCAGCGCTCGGTGATGCACAAGATCCGCCTCGAGCGGCACCCGCGCGTGCGCAAGCTCAACCCGGACATCCCGCGCGAGCTCGAGCGCATCGTCGACAAGTGCCTCGAGAAGCAGCCGCGCGACCGCTGGCAATCGGCGCAGCAGGTGGTGATGGCGCTCGAGCGCTTCCTCGCGAAGTACGTCGAGATCAACTACCACGCGCGGCTGGTGATGTTCCTGAAGGCCCAGGGGCTGATCACGCAGCTCGAGGCCGACGAGTACGTCAGCCCGCTGGTCGGCGTGCCGGGCCAGGGCGCGGCCGGGCAGCCCAACCTCGCGGCGCGCGTCACCAGCCGGCGCGGCGCGATGGTCCAGGGCGGCATCCTCGGCGTGCTGCTGTTGATGCTCGGGCTCATCCACGTCGCGCCGCTCGGCGAGGCGGCGCCGGCCGCGCCGCCGCCGGTGCAGCACGGCTACGTCCACGTCAACGCGTACCCGTGGGGCGAGGTGGCGATCGACGACGTCGCGGTCGGCGCGACGCCGCTGGCGCGGGCGGTCGAGCTGACCGTCGGGCCGCACACCGTGACCGTCACCCACCCGTGGTTCCAGCCGATCACCAAGACGCTCGACGTCGCCGCCGGGACCGCCGAGCGGCCGCTCGAGGTGCGGGTCGACTTCGAGCGCGACGGCGCGCTGGCGCCGGGCAAGACGATCCCGAAGGAGGCCCCGTGACGCGCGCGCTGCTCGCGTTGGTGGTGTGCGCGCTGCTGACCTCGCCGGCGCGCGCCGATCGCGACTACCTGACGTACAAGGTGCGGCCGGGCGACTCGCTGGCGCTCCTGGCCGCCGAGTACTACGGCGATCGCAACCACGCGGTCTTCATCATGGTGGCGAACAAGCTCGACCACCCGCGGCCGCTCAAGCCGGGCGAGAAGCTGCGCATCCCGGTGTCGCGCACGGTGACCGCGGCGGTCGGCGACACCCTCGAGGGGCTGGCGCAGGCGTACCTCGGCGACAAGCGCCGCGCGCCGTACCTGGCCGAGTTCAACGGCGTCGATCCCGCCGACAGCCTCGCGGCCGGCGCGACGCTGACGATCCCGTTCCACGTCGTCCACACCGCGGCCGGCGACGAGACGCTTGCGGCGATCGCGGCGGCGTACTTCGGCGACAGCAAGAACGCGCCGCTGCTCCGCGGCTACAACTTCCTCGATCGCGACACGCTGGCGGCCGGCGAGTCGATCGTCATCCCGATCAACCACGTCAAGGTGCGCGCGTCGGCGATGCCACCGGTCGACGCCGAGTCGAAGGCGCGCACCCAGAAGCGCGAGCAGATGATGGAGCTGGCCAGCCAGGTCTTGCCGCGCGCCACCGACGCGTGGCGGGCCGGCGCCTACGCCGACGTCAAGCGCGAGCTGATCGCGGTCGATCTCGACTTCGTCGACACCGAGCGCGCGGCGAAGCTGGGGTTGCTGCTGGGCGCGGCCTACGTGGCGCTCGACGACGAGGTGTCGGCGCGCGCGTCGTTCCAGCGGGTGCTCGAGCGCCGGCCGCGGACGACGATGTCGACCTACCGCTACTCGCCGCGGATCGTCGCGGTGTGGAAGAAGGCGGGCGGGCAGCTGGCCGATGCGCCGTAGCGCGGCGGCGCTGGCGCTGGCGCTGGCGGCGTGCGGCTCGGGCGGCGGCAGCGCGCGGCGCGGGGCCGGCGAGGTGGCGGCGGCCGGCGTGGCCGCGGCGCTGGATCGCGCGGCGCTCGAGCTGGCGCCGTGGCGGTGCGCCGGGCTGGCGCCGGTGACCGCCACCGGCGCGCTGACCGTCGGCGCGCGCACCTGGCGGCGCGCCGACCGCACGCTGACCAGCGACGGGGCGAGCCTGACGCTGGCGGCGGTGGCCGACGCCCGCGGCGCGGCCGACCCGGCCTGGCGCGCCGCGCTGCGCACCGCCGGGGTCGACGTCGTCGTCGCGCTGGGCGGCATGGGCACGACCGAGGCCGAGCTGACCGCCAGCCTGGGCGCGGTGGTCGATCCGGCGTGGCTGACGGTCGCGGTGCCGGGCACCGCCGAGGCGTGGCCGGCCCACCGCGCGGCGGTGGCCGCGCTGGCCGCCGGGGGCGCGGCGATCGTCGACGGCAGCGACCTGCGCCTGCTCGACGCCGGCGCCGCGGTGATCGCGACCCTGCCCGGCGTCGCCTACCCGGAGCGGCTGGCCGCCGGCAGCGACGGCTGTGTCTATGACGGCGCCGACGCGACCGCGATCGTCAGCGCGGCGCAGGCCCTGGCCGCGACGCGCCCGGCGCTGCTCGCGACCGCCACCGCGCCCCAGGGCGGCGGCGGCGATCGGCTGGCCGGCGGGGGCGCCGCCGGCGACGCGCCGCTGGCCGCGGTGGTCGCGCCGCTGGCCGCGGTGCTGCACGCCCCGGTCGGCGCGGCGCCAGCGGCCGGCGAGCGGGACGGCGACGGCGTGGTCGGCATCGCGGCGGGATCCCTCGACCCGGTGCCGCGCTACGGCGCCGACGGCGTCCGCGCGCCTGCGGCGGTGCCGATCGTGACGATCGAGCGCGGCGCGGTGCGCTGGCGGCTGCTGGCGTCGCGGTAGCGCCTTCGATCGCGCGCGCATTCAGTGCTACGGTGCCGTCGGTGTCGACCCCGGCGCCCCGCCACTTCTGCCCGCGCTGCCGCGCCAGCTATCCGGTGCCGCAGGCGTTCTGCTCGGAGTGCGGCGCCGACATGCTGCGGGTGTCGGCGATCGACCTGGCGGCCGCGCGCGAGACGCTGACCGGCGACACCCGCCCGGGCGTGGCCGCGACCGCGCGCGCCGATCGCCGGGTCTCGGCCTCGAACCAGGCGTGGCTGGGGATCATCGTCGATGGCCGCTACCGGGTGCTGGAGGTGATCGGCCGCGGCGGCATGGGCGTGGTCTACAAGGTCGAGCACGTCCGCATGGGCAAGATCGCCGCGATGAAGGTGTTGCACCGCGATCTCGCCGACGACCCCGACGTGATCCAGCGGTTCGAGCGCGAGGCGGCGGCGGTGTCGCGGCTGCAGCACCCCAACGCGGTGCAGGTGTTCGACTTCGGCGCGGCCCAGGGCGCGCTGTACCTCATCATGGAGTACGTGCGCGGCCAGGACCTGGCCACCGTCGTCGAGCGCGACGGTCCGCTGCCGTTCGCGCGCGCGGCGCCGCTGTTGACGCAGATCCTCGGCGCGCTGGGCGAGGCCCACGAGCTCGGCATCGTCCACCGCGATCTCAAGCCCGACAACGTGCTGGTCACCCGCACCACCGGCGGCCGCGACTTCGCCAAGGTGCTCGACTTCGGCCTGGCCAAGCTGGCCGACGCCGGCGCGCCCGACGTCAGCGATCAGTCGCAGATCGTCGGCACGCCGTACTTCATGGCGCCCGAGCAGATCCGCGGCGACGAGGTCGACGCCCGCACCGACGTCTACGCGATGGGCGCGCTGATGTACCGGCTCTTGACCGGGCAGTACGTGTTCACCGCGTCGACCGCCGTCGGCGTGCTGACCAAGCACCTGACCGCCGAGGTCGAGCCGCCGTCGGCGCGCGCCCCAGGGCTCGGCATCGAGCCCGAGGTCGACCAGCTGGTGCTGCGGGCGCTGGCCAAGGATCCGGCCGCGCGGTGGGCCTCGGCGGCGGCGCTGGCGGCGGCGATCGACGACGCCTACGCGGCCCTGGTGGGCGATCGCGCGGCGCTCGCGGCGCAGCGGGCGCAGCCGGGCGCGAGCGGACCGGGGCGCCGGGCCCTGACCGAGGACGACGAGCCGATGTCCGAGCTGCGGCTGCGCCGCGCCGACATCGACGGCTACGAGCGCTCGCTGCGCCGCGGGCGCTGGCTGGCGATGGGCGTGGCGCTGGCGGTGGTCGGCGCGGTGGGCGGCGGCGCGGCGTGGTGGCTGCGCTGGCGCACCGCGGCGCCGGTGCGCGCCGAGCGCGAGCCCAACGACGATCGCCCCCACGCCAACCGCATCGCCGCCGCCACCACCGTGACCGGCGTGCTCGGCCGGCGCCGCTCACCGACCGAGCCCGACGTCGATCTGTTCCGCCTGCCGCGGCACGGCGCCGGCGCGCTGACCGTCGAGCTGACCGGGCTGCCCAACATCGACGTCGCGCTGACCGTGCGCGACGCGGCCGGCCAGATCATCGCCAGCGCCGACGAGCAGGGCGTCGCCGGCGACGAGCGGCTGTTCGCCCGCCGGGTCGACGGGCCGGTGACGATCGAGGTCGGCGAGGTGATGACGTCGGCGTTGCCGGTCGAGAACGTCTCGGATCGCTACCACCTGACGGTCCGCGAGGAGCCGGCCGCGCCCGACTGGGAGCGCGAGCCCAACGGCGACGTCAGCGACGCGCTCGACGTCGCGCCGTCGGCCACCGTGCGCGGCCACCTCGAGGCCCGGACCGACGTCGACGCGCTGCGCTGGACCGGGCCGCCGGGGCCGGTGGTGGTCGAGGTGACGGCGCCGGCGCCGCTGCCGCTGTCGTGGCGCGGCCCCGACGGCCGCGATCGCGGGCCGGGCCGGGCCGCGCTGACGCTGGCCACCGGCGACGTGCTGACGCTGCGCCGCGCCGATCGCGACGCCGCCAAGGGCGCGCTGCCCGGCGCCGACCTGGCGTGGGCGGTGACCATCTTGCCGCAGCGCTGACCGCCGCGCTCAGACGTGCTGGGTCATGTCGGCGGTCAGCGCGTCGAGCAGCGCGTCGAGGCCGGCGTCGCGGTCGACGAAGCGATGCACCAGCGGCGGCAGCGGCGGCGGCCCGTCGCTGGCCCCGCGCACGATCCGCCGCGTCGTCGGCTGCAGTCGGCGCGCCGCGCCGAGGATGTCCTGCCAGCGCTGATCGGACACGTCGTGCTCGGCGATCACCGCGTCGAGGTGGACGCCGCGCAGCGCCTCGACGGTGCCGTCGAGGTCGGTGGCGAACTGCACGTCCCAGCCGCTGGTCACGTACAGCGCCAGCGCGCCGCGCTGCCGGCGCTCGTCCCCGACCACCAGCACGCGCAGCCGCCGGGCCGGCTTGTCGGACGGGTTGGCGGCGTGGGCCAGCACCGCGACCATGATCTTCCAGTCGTCGGGCGGCGCGTCGAGCCGGACGCCGAGGCCGGGGTTACCGCCGCTCAGCACCCGGGTCACCGCGCCGGTCACCTCGATCGGCGCGCCGCGGGTGCGATCGAAGATCGTGATGCTGAGCTGCGCGCCCAGGTCGAGCGGCGCCGCGGTGTCGAGGAAGCAACCGACCGTCGACACGTCGCGGGTCTGGCACACGAACAGGTCGCCCGCGACCGGATGAACGGTGGCTGCGAGCTGGGCGCGGATGCGGACGGCACGACGCGACACGGACAATCGGTGATATCACGGGCGACGGGAGGCGAGCCAGCGTACCGCCTGGCGGTGATACGATCGAAGGGCGTGCCGGTCGCCCTCAGCTTTCATCTGACCGCGCTGCCGTTCCTGGTGCTCGCGGTCGGGCTGGCGACGCTGGCGCTGGTGCCGGCGCTGGTGCGCGGCGAGGTCGTGGTGCGGCTGGGCTTCACGATGATCGGCCTGTGCGCGCTGCCGTGGGCCGCGACCACCGCGCTGGCGGCCTGCGTCGACGACGGGCCGTCGCTGTTGCCGTTCATGCGCGCCGCGTTCGCGCCGATCCCGCTGGTCGGCTCGGGGCTGTTGATCGTGATGCTCGGCGTGGCCGGGCGCATCGAAGGCCACCGCCGGCTGGTCGTCGCGTCGGTGATGATCAACGCCGGCCTGATGGTGCTGTGCGCGGCGTCGTCGACGGTGGTGGCCGGCATCCAGCCCACCGAGTGGGGCCTGCCCTACCCGCGCGCCGGCGCCCTGTACGGCCTGTTCGTCGCGTCGATCCCGGTCTGCGTGGGCTACGGCGCGTGGGCGACCCGCGGCGCGTCGGTCGATCGCCTGGTGCGCGCGACCTCGCGCAAGGCGGTGCTCGGCATCGGCGTGTTCGCCGTGCTGGCGGTCAGCGATCTGTTCCTCACCTACGGCGTGTTCGGCGTCTATCCGGTGTCGTGGCTGCCCAGCCTGATCGCGGTCGCGCTGTCGCTGTACGCGATGTTCGCCGGCGACGTCCTGAATCGCAGCGGCGTCGATCGCGCCGCGATCATCGAGGCGGCGGTGGCGATCGCGGGCACCATCGCGGTGACCGTGCTGGCGCTGGCGATCCGCACGCCGGCGATCCTGGCGATCGCGACCGGCGGCTTCGCGGCGGCGATGGTGGCGATCGGCCGGACCCTCGCGATGGCCGCGCCACCGCCGCAGGCCCGCGACAAGAAGCTCGCGACGCTGCGCGACGCGATCGACTTCGCCGAGCGCGACGACGAGCTGGCCACCACCGCCAGCGAGCTCCTGGTCGCGGCCGGCCTGTTGACCCACGTGCGGGTGTGGTTCGGCGCCGGCGACCTGCGCCCGGCGGCCGCCGCCCGTGGCGCCGCGGCGCTGGTGGTGCCGGCCGAGCTGCGCGGCTTCCTGGTGCAGCAGGCGCGGCCGTTGCCGATCGGCGACCTGGTGACCGAGCGGCTGGGGCCGCTGCGCCCGACGATGATGGCCTGGGTCGCGGAGCTCGGCGCCGACGTCATCGTGCCGCTGTGCGAGCGCGACGCGCTGGTCGGGTTGCTGGTCGGCGATCGCCCCGGCGACCGCGCGCTGCGCGACTCGGAGCGCAGCCAGCTCGACGACCTCGCCCGCGCGATCGCCCGCGCCCACACGGTGCACTCGCTGCGCCGCGACATCGAGGCCCGCACCGAGCTGGCGCGCGAGGTCGAGCTGGCCGACGTCGTGCGCCAGGCCCGGGCCTCGGGCGGCCACCGCACGCTGGCCGGGATCGACGTCGCGGTGGCGTACCACCCGGCGCCGCAGGTGGCCGGCGATCTGTGGTTCGCCGGCGAGCTCGCCGACGGCCGCGGCTTCGTGCTGATCGGCGACGTCGCCGGGCGCGGCACGCCCGCCGCGCTGGTGTCGGCCGCGGTGGTCGGCGCCTGTCAGAGCGCGGTCGGCCTCGCCGCGCCGAGCGCGACGCCGCTGACGGTGTTGACGTTGCTCCACGGCGTGGTGCGCGCGATCGACGACGGCCGCCACCGCGTGACCGCCGCCGCGCTGATGATCGAGCGCGCCACCGCCGACGCGCCGGCGCGGGTGACGATGGCGCTGGCCGGCCACCGCGGCGGCTACCTGACCCGACCGCGCGGCGCCGACGTCGAGCTGGTGCCGCTGGTCGGGCGCGGCGCGCCGCTCGGCGAGCCCGACTGGCGCGCGAGCGAGGCCAGCCACGCGCTGGCGCCTGGCGACGCGGTGGTGCTGGTGTCCGATGGCGTCGCGGCGGCCCGCAACCGCGCCGGCGCGGCCTGGGGCGAGCGCCGGCTGCAGCGCGCGCTGCGCGAGCTGGTCGGCCGGGCCGGCGACGTCGCCGACGCGACGCTGGCCGCGGTCGATCACCACGTCGGCGACGCGCGGCTCGACGACGACGTGCTGATCGTCGCCGTGACGCCGTAGCCGCGGTCAGCCGTCGACGTCGCCGACCAGCCGCAGGCCGGCCGGCAGCGTGTCGCCGAGCACGACGCGCTCCTCGCGCGCCTCGAGGGTCACCACCTGCTCGATCAGCACCGCGCCGCGCTCGCCGCCCGGCATCTGCCGCACCGCCGCCGCGGCGCGCGCGCGCATCGCCTCGTCGACGTCGCGGGCGCGATCGTCGGTGCGCCGGGCCAGCTGCGCGATCGCGAACGCGGCCTTGTCGGGCTCGGGCCACGTCCAGCCGAGGATCGCGCCCAGCCACGCGGTCACCTTCGACGCCGGCACGACGGTGTTGTGCGGGCCGTACAGCGGCACCCGGGCGCCGATGCGGCCGAGCGCCCAGATCAGCACCGCGTCCTCGCGGCCCTTCGCGGTGTCCATGCGCCGCATCAGCTCGTCGCCGAGCTTGAGCTTGTGCGCGACCGGCAGCCGCTCGAGGCTGGCCACCGCGCGCCACATCTCGCCGAGCTCCTGGCGCGACGCCTTCACCTCGGCCAGCTTCTTCTGCTGGAGCGCGTTGGGCAGCAGCAGCTTGCCCAGCCGGTCGTAGATCTGCTCTTGCTGGCCCGCGGTCATGCCGCCGGCGACGCGCCGCCAGACGATCCACCACGCCAGCCGCGACGCCTCGGTCTTGCCGAACGCCAGGCCCTCGTTGAACACGCCCCACATCTGCTTGATGCGCCACGCGTCGAGCGGCGCGCCGGTGCCGGGGCGCAGGCACAGCCCGGCCAGGCCCAGCCACCGCTGCTCGTGATCGGCCGAGCGCTTGCGGGTCTCGGCGACCTCGATGATCGCGTCGAACAGCCCGCGCGCGGTGGTGGCGGTCCACTCGTCACGCCGCGCCGCGAGCATGTCCTCGAGGTCGCGCACCAGCGGCGGCAACAGCGCCGGATCGCCGCGGAACGCGGCCACGGTGCGATCGCGGGCCTCGCCCAGCCGCGGGTGCGGCGGCGCCTCGCGCTCGTCGTCGTCGGCCGGGCCAGCCGCGCCGCCGGCGCGCATGTCGAAGGTCAGCCGCCAGCGATTCGCCGGCGCGCCGCGCTCGACGCACCACACCTCGACCGCGCCCAGCTCGGTGATCGCGATCTCGAGCCGCACGTCGACGCTCGATCGCCCCGGCGCGCGCAGCACCGTGACGATCGGCGGCAGCTCGAGCAGGTCGCTGCCGTCGTCGAGCGTGTCGGCGCGGCCGTCGCCGACCGCCACCAGCGCGCCCGGCGCGTCGGCGCGGGCGCTCGACGAGAACAGCTTGAACCGCACCGGCCGGTTGGTCACCAGCGCGAAGTCGCGGTCGAGCTCGACCCGGCTGCCCTCGTCGAGCCCCTTGGGCGCCAGGCACACCGCCATCGGCGCGCCGGCGCCGTCGACGCCGAGGTAGAACGCGCGCGGGGTGCCGCCGCGGATGCGCGCCGCCAGGCCGCGGCGCACCAGCCCGAAGTGCGCGGCGCCCAGCGCCACCGCGAGCTCCGGCGCGTCGCTGGCGAGCTGGCGGGGCCGGGCGCCGTCGGGGTGCCAGGCCGCGAGCTGATCGAGCACGCGATCGCGCAAGGTCGCCGGCGTCATCGCGCCGCCGTTGAACAGCACGGCGTCGACGCGCGGGCCGCCGTGGCGCGCCAGGAACGACGCCAGGTGCCGGGTGATCGCCGGGTCGCTGGCGTAGGGCAGCCCGAGCTCCTGCAGGCCGCCGCGGCCGCGCTGCGGCGTCGCGCCGGCCGCCACCTGCGGGAAGAAGCCGTCGATCAGCACCGCGCGCAGCTCGGCCGCGGTGACGCGATCGCGCAGCGTGCCGGCGATCAGCCGCGCGCCGCGGGCCGCGACGGTGATCGGCACCTCGTCCGGCGGCGCGTCGCCGAGCAGCGCCTCCTTGGCCAGGCGACAGGCGTGGACCAGCCCGTGCCACTGCAGCGCGTCGAGCCGCTTGCCGCCGCCGGCGGTGAGCCGCTGTTCGACCAGCTTGGCCAGCGTCAGATCGACGTTGTCGCCGCCGAGCAGCAAGTGATCGCCGACCGCGACGCGCGCGAACCCGCCGTCGGCGTCGACGCTGATCAGCGTGAAGTCGGTGGTGCCGCCGCCGACGTCGAACACCAGCACGCGATCGCCGGCCGCCAGCGTCCGCGCGACGCCGCGGTGGGCGTCGACCCACGCGTAGAACGCCGCCTGCGGCTCCTCGAGCAGCACCACCGAGGCCAGGCCGGCCTGCTGCGCGGCCAGCGCCGTCAGCTCGCGGGCCGCCTCGTCGAACGACGCCGGGCAGGTGACGACGACGTCTTGCTCGACGAAGCGCGCGCCCGGCCCGAACGCGTGGTCCCAGGCGTCGCGGACATGGCCGAGGATCGCCGCCTGGGCCGCGACCGGCGACAGCCGCGGCCCGTCCTCGCTGCCCCACGGCAGGATCGCGGCCTTGCGATCGACGCCGGCGTGGCACAGCCACGACTTGGCCGAGGCGACCATCCGCTGCGGGTTGCGCGCCCCCTGGGTGCGCGCCAGCTCGCCGACGACGGTCCGGTCGGCGGCGGTCGCCGGCCGCCACGGCAGCGCCACCTCGCCGGCGCCGAGGTCGTGCTCGCCGGGCAGGTAGACGAACGACGGCAGCTGCCGCCGCGGGCCGCTCTCGCCCGGGGCGACGAGCTGCGGGACCTCGAACACGCGCACGCGGGGATCGGCCGCGGCCGTGTCGACGTAGGCCACCGCGGTGTTGGTCGTCCCGAGATCGATGCCGATCAGGTAACGGGCAGGCATCCCCGCGGATTTACTCGACGCCGCCCGGCGGCGCCAGCGGCGAACGACGGGAAAACGCGGCTGCGCCGCCGCGGGTGCGAGCGCCCGTCGACGACCCGGCGCGGCGGCGCAGCGCCGACGAACACGATAAAATCTCCAGCAGTCAACGCGACATCGAACATTCTCAAAAAAAGGTGTTTGACATTCTCCAGGCCAACGCTTAAAAGCTATTCATTCGTCGCGCGAGCCTTCGGGTGAACGCGGCCGGCTGAGACGGAGAACGGGAAACGGGGTCGGTCGGAAAGAAAAATGGAACGAACGTCTCCGTCGGACGTCACAACGCCAACCGCAGCGACTCAACCAAGCACCACAGCAAAGCACCACGCCATGTTCACCAACTCCGCACATACCGCTACCCGCAACGCCGTCTCGGCCGAGCGCTGGTGCGCGTATTCGTTGCCAAACGCGATTGCCCTGTTCGGGGCCGCGCGCCTGGCCAGCGAAGGCGGAGAGTCCACGTGCGTGCGTCGCATGTCGCTCGTCCCCCAGCTCGCCATCGGTAGCAAGGATCGGCCGCCCGGAGCCTTTGTGTAGCTCGTCTTCTCGACGAGCGGACCAAGGGCCACCCGGGCGAACCCCAGGTGGCCCTTCGACGTTTCGGGCCACCTCACGAACGGGACGGTAGCTCGCTATGGAGGCGAGGCGGTCCGTAAAACCGATGTGTCCAACACCAAGCCAGGTTCGATCCCTGGACGTCCCACGACTGCATTGAGGGCCTTTCGCCCTCTCGTACGCGACAAGCAATCGAGTCTACCGGACTCGTCTAATCGGCAAGACAGGCGGCTCTGACCCGCAAAACTCCAGGTTCGACTCCTGGGTCCGGTACTGCTGCGTCCTCGACGGGACGCGGTCACGCCCGAGGTGTGCCCGCGCCCTCCCCGACGACGCCGATCCCTGACAACTGAAGAGACGAACGACGTGGGCGCCCTTGCACGGCGCCCAGACAAACGAGCTCGCGCGGCCGTAATCCGCGCGAGGCTCACCCCCGGCGTCACCGCGATTCCCGATCGCGGGGCGCCGGGGTCCATCCCACTCTAGCGTATGTGGTCAACGCGGCCGGCTGAAACCCGGCGGATTCTGGTTCGATTCCAGAGGGTGGGACGACCTCGAGCTGGTAGCAAACGTTGGCTTTGCAGCGGTTTCTTAAACCGTCCCGACGTGGGTTCGATTCCCACCCGGCTCACGCTAGCGAGTGTCGTGGCGCGACGTCCGCCGACCGCCCCGATGACTCGTCAGGTGTCTCGTGCGCTCCACGAGGCGTGTGATCCGCCGATCACGCGCTTCCAGACGCACGGGCCCACCGCCGCAGGTGAAGTGTTGTGGTGACACACCGGTTCGCCAGACCGGGATCGCGGGTTCGATTCCCGCCATCTGCTCTGTATTGATGGGAGGGTTTCTCGCGAATTCTCGCGAAACCCTCCCCCGTGCGGGGTCATGCCCCCACACGGGGCCCCCACCCGAGACGGCAGTCCGCGCGCCTCCCGGGCGGCGCCGACTGAGGGGGCGGGTGCTCGAGCGTGAACCAGAGGTCCGCGGGGCCTCCCGGGCGGCGCCGACCGAGGGCGCGGATGCTCGAGCGATTTGAAAGATCCAACGTGGCTCTGATGTAACAGCAGCAGCTCAGGCCTCCACCCTGATCGTGCGGGTGCAAATCCCGCGAGCCACTCCAACGCAACATCGCCGGGCCGCCGGCCGAGGGTTACCGCTCTGAACGATCCCCCTCGGCCACGACCTCGTCCGGCGACGCGCAGTCCTGCGGGCCGCTTGCCGAGGGTTCTCTCATACGGAACCTCCCTCGGTCGTCACCTCGCCCGTGGACCAACGCCGCGCAGTTCTGTGGGCCGAAGGCGTGAGGGTTACCGTCGAAAAGTACCCCCCTCGCGCCGAGCCTCGCCCACGGGTTTCGCCTGTGTCGCTCGCCAGTCGTCCCTCGATGGGTCGAGGCGCCGCCCCGTAAGCGGATGTCCGGAGTTCGATTCTCCCGTCTGGCTCTCATCGTTTGTGTAGCAACCGTTTCTCGCTGCCCGCATTCCCGGGCCGGAGGTTCGCCATGTTCAAGTTCACCAAGCACTTCTCCACGCTGTCCACCGCGCAGTCCGAGGCGATCCCCGGTTCCAACCAGGTCGCCAACTCGGCAGGCGGCTTCACCTGGGCCGTCACCGACTGGGTGCGGCTCGATCGCTTCCTGATCCTCGGCAGCGAGGGCGGCACCTACTACATCAAGGAGGCCAAGCTCACCGTCGAGAACGCCGGCGCCGTGCAGCGCTGCATCGCCGAGGACGGCGTGCGGGTCGTCAACACGATCGTCGCCGTCGCCACCGCGGGCCGCGCGCCCAAGGCCGACCCGGCGATCTTCGCGCTGGCGATGTGCGCCAAGCTCGGCGACGAGGCGACCCGCAAGGCCGCCTACGCCGCCCTGCCGGCGGTGTGCCGCACCGGCACCCACCTGATGCACTTCGCCGAGTACGCGCAGGGCTTCGGCGGCTGGGGTCGCGGCATGCGCAAGGCGGTCGCCGCCTGGTTCAACGACAAGCCGGCCCGCGATCTGGCCTACCAGCTCGTGAAGTACGGCAGCCGCGATGGCTGGTCGACCCGCGATCTGCTGCGCCTCGCGCACCCGCGCGCGGCCTCGCCCTCCCACGATCGGCTGTTCGCCTGGGTGACCAGCGGCGCGCTGACCGACGAGGCCAAGGCCGACCCGGCGCTGCGGCTCCTGGCCGCGGCGGACGAGCTCAAGCGCGCCGACGAGGTCGCGCGCGCGGTGGCGCTGGTGCGCGAGCACCGCATCCCGCGCGAGGCGATCCCGACCACGTGGCTGACGTTCGCCGAGATCTGGGACGCGCTCCTCGCCGACATGCCGATGACGGCGATGATCCGCAACCTCGCGACGATGACGCGCGTCGGCCTGCTCACGGCCGGCAGCGACGCGGCCAAGACCGTGGTCGCGCGGCTCGGTGACGCGGCCCGCCTGCAGAAGGCGCGCGTCCACCCGATCGCGCTGCTCGCGGCCCTGACCACGTACCAGAGCGGTCACGGCGCGCGCAGCAGCGGCACCTGGGCGCCGGTGGCGGCGGTCGTCGATGCCCTCGACGGCGCCTTCTACCACGCGTTCAAGGCGGTCGAGCCGAGCGGCAAGCGGACGCTGCTCGCCCTCGACGTGTCGGGCTCGATGACCTCGGGCACGATCGCCGGGGTGCCGGGCCTGACGCCGCGGATCGGCAGCGCCGCGATGGCGCTGATCACCGCGGCCACCGAGCGCGACCACCAGTTCGTGGCCTTCACCGCTGCGGCGGGCGGTGGCTACGGCGGCCAGTACGGCGGCGGCGAGTCGGGCCTGCGCCCGCTCACCATCTCGCCGCGGCAGCGGCTCGACGACGTCTGCAAGGCCGTCGACGGGCTGCCGTTCGGTGGCACCGACTGCGCCCTGCCCATGCTGTGGGCCGAGCGCAACCGCGTGGATGTCGACACCTTCGTCATCTACACGGACAGCGAGACGTGGGCCGGGAGCGTGCACCCGGCTCAGGCGATCCGCGCGTACCGTCAGGCGCGCGGGATCGCGGCGAAGGTGGTGGTGGTGGGGATGACCTCGAACGGGTTCAGCATCGCTGACCCGAACGATGCCGGCATGCTCGACGTGGTCGGTTTCGACACGGCGACGCCGGCGGTCATCAGCGACTTCGCGCGCGCCTGATCGGCGACGATCGGGCCCGCGCGCGGCCGCCTAACACGCATGCGCCGACGGATGTCCCAGCCTCCATCGGCGATCTGGGTTCGAAGCTCAACGGTCGAGCGGCCGGTTGTTAACCGGTTGGGTGCGGGTTCGAGTCCCGCCGGGCCCTCGTATTACTGGAAGGTCTGTCGCCAGACCTTCTCCCGCCGGGGTCATGCCCCCGGCGGGTCCCCCATCCGAGACGGCAGTCCGCCTGGCCTCCCGGGTGGCGCGCGGCGGTCGGGCGGGTTGCGCGGCGTGAACCTGACGAGGCGATCGCGTCTGGGTGACGCGGGGCGGTCGGGCGGGTTGTGCGGCGTGAACCTGAGAGCCGCGAGGCGCCCGCGTGACGCGGCGGTCAGGTGAGTTGGCGAAGTTTCTCTGCGCTTGTCGGACAATGGTCAGTCCCCCGGTCCCTCAAACCGGATATGGAGGGTTCGATTCCCCCCAGGCGCACGATGGTCGGCGGTGACGCCGATCGTTCGGGCCGGTAGACGTCGGTTACCGTAACAATAACGGGCCTAAGGTAGCGACACTCGGGCGACCGAGTCAGCGAAGCGCCGGGCGCACCTCCCCGAAGGTGGCCGGCGCGTGTCAACGGCCGACGAGCCTGACCTCGTCGGTGCGGACGCCACCGACGTCGAGAACCCGCCACCGCTCGCGGTGGTGCCTCGCCCGCAACCCCGTACACCGGCCGTCAGGCGGCCGCGTACACCTGCCCCCGTTCCACGGATGGAACACGACGTTGCGAACGTCGCTGACGGAGGTTCGAGTCCTCCCGGTGGCACCACGCGCGCAGCCGGCGACGGCGCGCGACGTACATGCACTGCACCGGCTGGGCCGGCCTGGGCCTCCAAAACCCATGCGACAGGGTTCGATTCCCTGGCGGTGTGCGACGACACGTTCGCGACGAGCACACATGCCACCGTCCCGAGGATGGGACACGACGCTACGAACGTCGCTGGCGAGGGTTCGAGTCCTTCCGGTGGCACGACACGCACGACACGCAGCGTCCTCGGGCGAGGGCGAGCGGCTCATATCCGCGCGAGGAGGGCTCGACTCCCTCCGCTGCGACTCTCGGGGCGCCCATCTGTACCTCCTCGCCCGGCGACGGGCCGCACATGGATGGTTACTGGTCTTATTGGTTCGAATCCAATCGCCCCGACCAGCTCAGGTTACGACTCGCGGGTGTAGCTCAACGGTAGAGCAGAACATCGTCTAGCGTCCCTCGCCCGTCGCGAGGCGGGCCGCTGCCAGATGGTTATTGACTGTTAATCAATCGGATGCCGGTTCGAGTCCGGCCACCTGCACGCAGTTTCCAGGGGTGTAGTTCAGTAGTGAGAACGCACGGTCGGGGACCGTGAGGCCGTCGGTGCGATTCCGGCCACCCCTACGACGCGGCGCCCGCCGGGGCACCGCCACGCAGATGTAGCTCAGCGGGTAGAGCACTGTAAAAACACCGTTCCACGATCCTCGCCCGCAGTCCGCTGTGGGCCGCAGCGGGATGGTTACAGCCTTCCAAGCCAGTGGTCGCCGGTTCGAATCCGGTCATCTGCGCGCGCGCTTCCAGGGGTGTAGTTCCAGCAGCCAGAACGCATGGTCCGGGACCATGAGGCCGTCGGTGCAAATCCGACCACCCCTACAACGCGCCCACCGCCGCCCGCGGGCCGGACCACCGGTTCGACTCGCGGGCGGACGGCGCGCCTTTCCCACCCGTAGCTCAAGAGCAGAGCGCTTGGCCGATAACCGAGTGATGGAGGTGCGATTCCTCCCGGGCGGACCGTGATCGAGGCCGAAGTCGTCGAGGCGCGAGGCCGTGAACCTCGTCCTAGCGGGTGCGAGTCCCGCCGATCACTCCCAGGGTGTATATCAATCGTAGATTGCTCGGTTCGGGACCGAGTGGCTGCAGGTGCAAGTCCTGCCACCCTGACCTTCCTGGCTCCACGCACCGGATCGGCGCCTCGTCCGTTCTTCGCCCCGCAGGTCGGCCCCCTGGCCGGCGGGCCGCAGGAGGAGGATCACCGAGCGCGCGGTTGGGGATCGCGATTGCACGTGCGATCCGGTGCGTGGCGCCGCCAGGCGCTTCTTCGTCCTCGTAGACCAACCTTGGCAGGAGTCACCAGCCTCAGAACCTGGGCAGTGTGAGTTCGAATCTCACCGAGGACACGACGCCCCCGTAGACCAACCGGCAGAGTCAGCGAGCTCAAACCTCGCGTCGTGCGGGTTCGAATCCCGCCGCGGGCACGATCACGTCACGTCGCCGTAGACCAACTGGCAGAGTCGGTGGCTCGAGAAGTCACCCAGTGGAGGTTCGAATCCTCTCGGCGACACGAACTTGCCCACACGGTGTGGGCCGATGGAGCGCGGCGGCCGGCCCGCGCCCTGTCTCGAACTCCGGCGAAAGGAAACGACCGCAATGAGTCACGTGGCGAACCGAACCCTGCTCTTGTCGCAGGGCTTCGAGCCGATCAAGGTCATCTCGTGGCAGCGCGCGATCACGCTGCTCACGCTCGGCAAGGTCGAGGTCATCGAGGAGTACGACGCCGAGATCAAGGCGGTCTCCTTCGTCATCAAGGCCCCGGCGGTCGT
>Ga0075163_10004901_pt1 | contig 17910 bp, 15 predicted proteins | sample JI1023141ADNA_FD_71478 | JGI IMG/M metagenome (GOLD analysis project Ga0075163, IMG submission 71478) | Wastewater effluent complex algal communities from Wisconsin, to seasonally profile nutrient transformation and Carbon sequestration -... | ecosystem: Engineered > WWTP > Effluent > Algae...
CGAGGTCGTCGAAACCGGTGCGGCGGCCCTGCTGCCCGGGTTCATCGAACCGCACGGTCATCCCGTGATCTCCGGTATCGCCACCCAGCCACCGGCTCGATCGATCACCCCCTGGGATGCTCCGAACTGGGCAGACGTCGAGAAGCACTTCGCGGACGCGCTTGCCGAGACAACCGTCGACACCCCCTTGTGGTTCGCGGGTTTCGACGCACTCCTGCACGGGCGCCCATCGCCCAAAGCCCCCGAACTCGACCGGATCTTCGGCGACCGAGTCGCATTCATCACCGACAACTCCGGCCACGGCATCTACTTCAACACCGCCCTGATGAAGCGCTACGGATGGGATGTGAACCCGCCGGCCGACCCCATCGCAGCGCACTTCGGCCGAAATGACGACGGCAGCCTCAACGGTCAGGCATTCGAACTGCCGGCGGTTCTGCAAGTCACCGGACCGCTGCTGTCCCAGATGGGCAATCCGCTGGTGAGCGCAGCGAACTACTACGCGACGATGGCACGCGGCGGCTACACCTCCACGTCCGACATGACCTACGGTCGCGACTTCAAGACGGCCTACGAAACACTGGCCGCCGCTCCGTCCTGTCCGCTGCGAGTCAGCATGTGGGAAGTCTCGACATCCGACAGCTATACCGAACCAGAGTCATTCACAGCAAACGAAGGCTTATTGACCAAACAAGGCGTGAAGCAACACCGTCGCGAACGAGATTTTCCTGGCCGACGACACACAAATGATGGCTGTGGCGATCAATCCCGTCGCTCCAAGGGCCTACGCCGGGGCGGTTCACAGGGAAGGTGACACCTATACGTCTCAAATCGTGGTGGTGGATACCACAACGGATACCGTCATCGACGCCGTGAGCCTGGACCTCGCCGCGTTCATGCCGGGTGTGGCCGTCACTCCCGACGGCACCACCGTGTATGCCACCTACTATTACGAAGCCGAAAGCGGCCCTCGTGGCGTAGCGGTGCTCGACACGGCCACCAATACCATCGTCACTACCCTCGACATCCCGGCATACGGGGTTGCGGTGAGCCCGGTAGCACCGCTGGCCTATGTGACTGGTGGAATCACGGGATATCAGGTGTCGGTGATCGACACGACCACCAATACTGTGACGGGCACTTTCGCGACCGGCTACACCCCCGTTGGGGTGGCATTCAGCCCTGACGGAGCGACCGCCTACATCACCTACCTAGACGACACTTTTGTGTCGGTAGTCGACACCGCCACCAACACCATCACAGGGACAATCGCTATCGGCCCAGCTTCATACGCTGTGGTAGTGACACCGAACGGCGCGACGATCTACGTCACGATGTTCCAGGACTCGACAGTGCGTGTCATCCCGGTCGCGCCATGAGCGGCGGTGCCGCGACACGGGGCTTAAGGGCAGCTCACCCGCCTGCCGCAGGGTCTCCAACGCCAAACCACTTACGTTCCAACGCCTCATACGCACCGTCCTCCCGGAGGGAGAGCAGCGCACCGTCTACGGGCTTACGGAGGTCACTGCGGAGGCGGAACAGCAGCCCGTAGTCCTCGTCGTGGAAGGGGCTACCCACCATCTCGACCAGACCAGCACCGTCGTGCGCGGCGTAGTAACGCAAGACTGGCGCGTCGAACACGACCGCGTCATACCCGTCCTTCAGCGCCTGGTAGCAGTCATCGATGGTGGTCATATCGGTGACCGGTACCGCGATCGAGCGCAGATACTGCGCCGAAGTGGTGTTCGCCACGGCAGCCACCTTCTTGCCGTGTAGGTCATCGGGGCCCTTGATGTGGCCTTCGATCTGCTCCACGGTGAGGGTTGCCGTGAGGTTCGCCGTGTAGAAGGCCACGAAGATGATGCCGACGAAACCCCAGAGCACCGCGAGCACGCGGCTGGGCCACCGTTGCGGTTCGAGCGGAGCCACGGCAGCCAGCGCACCGAAACCCCATGCGAAGGATTGGAAGATCCCGGGAAAGTAGGAGCGCGAAATCATCGAGTCCTTGTGGCGCCGCTCGCTGAGCCACATGATGTGCGCGGGAACCAGAGCGACCACGGCCGCCGCCGACAACCACACCAGCATCATCTTGGAGAACAACAAATCCAGGAAAGCCTGGAGGCCCGGCCCCGAGCTGGCGTGCTGCCCGCGCGGCACCATGATCTGGAGTCCGCCGTTCAAGATGGGCTGTGAGAAGTCGAACTGTTTCTCACGTTCCGCTGTGATCGACAGGGCGCTCGCCGCAACGTCCGCCGTGCCGTCGGACACAGCCTTGAGCTGGCCGGCGACGCCATCCACCGTGACGTAATTTGTTTTGAGATCGAGCCGTTCGGCGATCTGTTCCCACAGTTCGATGGTGAAACCGGTCCACGTTCCGGAGCTCTGGATGGCGAACGGCGTGAGCGGAAACACCGCCACCGAGACCGTCCGCGGCTCGGCCGAGGCCCGAGGGGCGACGCCGGGAGCCACCCCCCAGAGCATCACCAGCATCATGACTGCCAGAAGCGAACGCAAGCGGATCGTCGTCAAGGAAACCCCCTGGCCTAAATCGGCGAAGTGATCCTGGTGGGCGCGGAGGGTTTCGAACCCCCGACCGCTGGTGTGTAAAACCAGAGCTCTACCACTGAGCTACACGCCCGTGCCCGGCGAGATTACCCGCCCCGCTCAACCTTGGGAAATCCGGATCAACTCTGCAAAGCTGCCAGTGCTTCGGTCCACACCCGCTGATCGCGGGCCTCCCCCGGCTGGTTCATTTCGGCGAACCGGATGATGCCCTCACGGTCGATGACGAATGTCCCCCGGTTGGCGATTCCGGCGTTGGGATTGAATACGCCGTAGTCCTCGGCGACGGCTCCGTGCGGCCAGAAGTCCGACAAAACCGGGAACGTGAATCCGCTCTCGGTGGCCCAGATCTTGTGGGTGGGCGAGGCGCCCACCGAGATGGCCAGGGTGACGGTGTCGTCGTTCTCGAAATTCGGGAGATTGTCGCGAACCGCGTCGAGTTCGCCCTGACAGATACCCGTGAATGCCAGCGGAAAGAACACCAGCAGAACGTTCTTCTCGCCCCGGAAGGAACTGAGCTTGACGAGTTGTCCGTCCTGATCTTTCAGGGTGAAATCGGGTGCTTGGCTACCGACCGGCAGAGTCATGAGTGACGTCCTGCGGCTTTCGACTTCGGCTGAACCAGCCGGCTGGCGATCCAGCTCCCCAAGTTCGCCGACGATGTCGGCATTAAACCCGCGGTAGGAGCCGCCTCGGCGATCTCGGCTGGAGCCACATGTCCCGGCTTGCCGGTCTTGGGTGTCAGCACCCAGATGACTCCGTCGTCGGCCAGTGGAGTTATTGCGTCCATCAGCCGATCTACTAGGTCACCGTCATCGTCGCGCCACCAGAGCAACACCACGTCGACGACCTCGTCTGCATCCTCGTCGAGCAGTTCGCTGCCGCACGCGTCTTCGATATCGAGCCGGATGTCGTCGTCAGTGTCCTCGTCCCAGCCCAGCTCCTGGACGATCTGATCCTTGTTCACGCCCAATTTCTGGGCGTAGCTCGGGGCGCTGTCACCCGCCACCACCGTCGGAACCTCCTTGTGAAGCCGTCTAGACCGACTGTCCGTGCCTATATCGTGCCAATAGTCGCACGACACCCGCAACGGGTGCCCGTTCGGTGCGGATATTCATCAGCTCGGGCTTCGCGCGGGCTGGTCAGTAGGTGGCGTCGCACAGCCGCAGCGCTGCGGAGCGGGCGTCGTTGAGCTTGCCGATCGTCTGGTTGAACTCGCTGGGCGAAGCATGCTGGGTGATCGCTTTGGCGGTGGTGTGGGCACCGTCCACCCAGGCAGCGAAGGCATCTTTCAATTCGGTGGGCAGGATGTCGCTGATGCTGGCCTCGACGGCGTCGGCGCTGGTCTTCAACGACTCGATGGCGGGCCCCTCGGTTCCGGCGATGTCGCCGGAGGATTGGTTGAACGCCGCCACATAGGCGTTCACCGCATCGATCGCCTCCGAACTCGTACTCGACAGCGCCTCGCAGCTTGAGTGTGCGGCCTGCGTTGTCAACGAGGCCTGGCGTTCGGATTCGCGTGCACTCGACGACACCGCCGATTGCGAGAGGGAGACCGATACCGAGGTTCGGTAGGCAGGGGCTTCACGTCCGTTGGCCTTCGGGTCGCCATCGCTGACCGTGGTACAGCCGGCCACCGTCAAGATGAGTCCGCTCAGCACCGTGGCGCCACCCCCCAGCAGCGCACCGATACGCGGTCCAACGCGTCTGATCAGCACAGGGCGGAAGATTACCGGGTGATCCGCACACGTCGGCGCGGCACGCGGAACTGCGACCGCGCAGGACAGTTCGACGAGCCGCAGTGCGAAAGTGTCCGCCGAGACCGGCCCGAGTGCGGCACGATAGTGGGCGGATGCGGCAAGCCCTGCCCACCTACAAAGGAGCAGACGTTGACCACCGAGTTCGCGCGCCAGGATCTCGCCCAAAACTCAAGCGGCCCAAGTGAATCCGATCGAGTTCGGGTGATTCGCGAGGGTGTCGCGTCGTATTTGCCGGATATCGACCCCGAAGAAACCACTGAGTGGCTCGAATCCTTCGACGCGCTGTTGGCGCGATCGGGGCCGGCGCGGGCCCGTTATCTGACGCTGCGACTGCTCGAGCGCGCCGGCGAAAAGCGGGTGGCGATCCCAGCGTTGACGTCCACGGACTACGTCAACACAATCCCGACCGAACTCGAGCCTTGGTTCCCGGGCGACGAGGACGTCGAACGCCGATATCGCGCCTGGATCCGGTGGAACGCCGCGATCATGGTGCACCGCGCGCAGCGTCCCGGTGTCGGCGTGGGCGGGCATATCTCCACCTACGCGTCGTCAGCCTCGCTGTACGAGGTCGGTTTCAATCATTTCTTCCGCGGCAAAGGCCACCCCGGCGGCGGAGACCAGATCTACATCCAGGGGCACGCCTCCCCCGGCATCTACGCCAGGGCGTTCCTGGAGGGCAGACTCACCGCCGACCAGCTCGACGGCTTCCGGCAGGAACACAGTCATCCGGGCGGCGGCCTCCCCTCCTATCCGCACCCCAGGTTGATGCCGGACTTCTGGGAATTCCCGACGGTCTCGATGGGCCTAGGCCCGATGAACGCGATCTATCAGGCCAGGTTCAACCACTACCTGCATGACCGCGGCATCAAGGACACTTCCGACCAGCACGTCTGGGCCTTCCTCGGCGACGGCGAGATGGACGAGACCGAGAGCCGCGGGCTCACCCACATGGCCGCGCTCGAGGGGCTGGACAACCTGACGTTCGTCATCAACTGCAACCTGCAGCGTCTCGACGGGCCGGTCCGCGGCAACGGCAAGATCATTCAGGAGCTGGAGTCCTTCTTCCGGGGCGCCGGGTGGAATGTCATCAAGGTGGTGTGGGGCCGCGAGTGGGATGCGCTGCTGCACGGCGACAAGGACGGCGCCCTGGTCAACTTGATGAACTCGACACCGGATGGTGACTACCAGACGTACAAGGCCAACGACGGCGCCTACGTCCGCGACCATTTCTTCGGACGGGATCCCCGCACCAAGGCTCTTGTGGAGAAGATGAGCGACCGGGAGATCTGGAACCTGAAGCGCGGCGGTCACGACTACCGCAAGGTCTATGCCGCCTATCGCGCGGCCACCGAACACAAGGGCCAGCCCACGGTGATCCTCGCCAAGACGATCAAGGGCTACACCCTCGGTTCGCATTTCGAGGGTCGCAATGCGACGCATCAGATGAAGAAGCTCGCGCTGGGCGACCTCAAGAATTTCCGCGACGCGTGCAAGATTCCGCTCAGCGACGCGCAACTGGAAGAGAACCCCTACCTGCCGCCGTACTACCACCCGGGCGGCGAGGCCCCGGAGATTCGGTATCTGTTGGATCGGCGTCGCACGCTGGGCGGTTTCCTGCCGGAACGGCGCACCAAGACGAAGGCGCTGCCACTCCCCCCACGCGATGTCTACAAGGCGCTGAAGAAGGGTTCGGGCACGCAAGAGGTTGCCACCACCATGGCCACGGTGCGCACCTTCAAGGAGTTGTTGCGCGACAAGAACATCGGACACCGCATCGTCCCGATCATCCCGGACGAAGCCCGCACCTTCGGAATGGATTCCTGGTTCCCCAGCCTCAAGATCTACAACCGCAACGGTCAGCTGTATACGGCCGTCGATGCCGAGTTGATGCTCGCCTACAAGGAGAGCGAGACCGGCCAGATCCTGCACGAGGGCATCAACGAGGCGGGATCGGCTGCCTCGTTCACCGCGGTGGGCACGTCGTACTCGACACATAACGAGCCGATGATTCCCATTTACATCTTCTATTCGATGTTCGGTTTCCAGCGCACCGGCGATTCGTTCTGGGCGGCCGCCGACCAGATGGCCCGCGGGTTTGTTCTGGGCGCCACCGCAGGCCGTACGACGCTGACGGGTGAGGGCCTGCAGCACGCCGACGGGCATTCACTTCTGCTGGCCTCGACCAACCCGGCAGTGGTGACCTACGACCCGGCCTTCGCCTACGAGATCGCGTACATCATCGAAAGCGGCCTCTCGCGGATGTACGGCAGCAACGCAGAAAACGTCTACTTCTACGTGACGATCTACAACGAGCCCTACCCGCAGCCTGCCGAGCCGGAAGGCTTCGACCCCGAAGGCGTGCTCCGCGGCATCTATCGCTATCGGGCTTCGACTGATCGGCGTTCGAATGTGGCCCAGATCCTGACGTCCGGTGTGGCGATGCCGGAGGCTCTGCGGGCCGCCGACCTGCTGGCGGAACGCTGGGACGTCGCCGCCGATGTGTGGTCGGTCACCAGCTGGGGCGAGCTGAACCGCGACGGCGTCGCCGTGGAGAAAGAGCTGCTGCGCCACCCCGACCGGCCGGCACCCACGCCGTACGTCACGCAGGTGTTGTCTCAGACGGCCGGCCCGGTCGTCGCGGTATCTGACTGGATGCGGGCGGTGCCTGAGCAGATTCGGGCCTGGGTGCCCAACACCTACGTCACGCTCGGTACTGACGGGTTCGGCTTCTCCGATACCCGGCCGGCGGCCCGGCGCTACTACAACACCGACGCCGAGTCGGTGGTGGTCGCGGTGCTGGAGGCGCTGGCCCGCGACGGCGAGATCGATCCGTCGGTGGCGGTGGCCGCGGCTCGCGAATACCGGATCGACGACGTGATGGCGGCGCCTGAGCAGACGTCGGATTCCGGAGTCGCCTGAGGCGGCTGGGCTAGGCCGCTGGGCTGCCCGCGACTGTGGGGGTTGTGTTCGACGCTCGCTGCACAGCTGGCCTCTGGTGTTTGGCCAAAACCGCCATACTCTGCGCGTAGATTTTAGAGATGAGTGACGAACCCGGCGTGCCCGAGGGAGTCCCCGAGTCGACACTGCGCCGGTTGAAGCAGTACTCGGGCCGGCTGGCCACCCAAGCCGTACAGGCGATGGAAGAACGGCTTCCGTTCTTCGGCGAACTCGAGGCGTCCCAGCGGGCCAGCGTGCAATTGGTGGTGCAGGCGGCGGTGGTGAACTTCGTCGAGTGGATGCGCCACCCCGACGGCCAGGTGAGCTACACAGCGCAGGCCTTCGCCCTGGTGCCGCAGGATTTGACGCGCAAGGTCGCGCTGGCACAAACGGTTGAGATGGTCCGGGTGACCATGGAGTTCTTCGAAGAAGTGGTGCCGTTGTTGGCCCGTTCACCAGAGCAGCTCACCTCGTTGACCATCGGGATCCTGCGTTACAGCCGCGATCTCGCCTTTGCCGCGGCCGCCTCCTATGCCGACGCGGCCGAGGCCCGCGGGTCTTGGGACAGCCGGATGGAAGCCAGCGTGGTCGATGCTGTGGTGCGCGGCGACTCGGGGCCTGAACTGCTGTCGCGCGCGGCCGCGCTGAACTGGGACACCACTGCTCCGGCGACAGTCGTTGTCGGCACTGCTCCTCCCGGCCAGGAGGAATTGGCGCCGGCCAACGTCCGCGCTATCGCGCTGCGCCATGATCGCGCTGCCTTGACCGACCTTCACGGCACGTGGCTGATCGCTGTGATCTCCGGCCGGATCTCGCCTACCGACAAGTTTCTCAGTGAGTTGCTGACCGCGTTCTCCGATGGTCCGGTGGTTGTCGGCCCGACGGCACCCATGCTGTCGGCCGCGCACCACAGCGCCGAAGAGGCGATCTCGGGGATGAACGCGGTGGCGGGCTGGACCGGAGCCCCACGACCCGTTTCCGCCCGCGAGCTACTCCCCGAACGAGCCCTGTTGGGCGACACCGCCGCAGTGACGGCGCTGCACACCGAGATCATGCAACCTCTGGCCGACGCCGGTCCGGCCCTCACCGAAACGCTCGACGCTTTCCTCGACAGTGGCGGCGCCATCGAGGCTTGCGCCCGAAAACTGTTCGTTCATCCAAATACCGTGCGCTACCGACTACGGCGAATCGCGGATTTCACGGGGCGCGATCCCACGGTTCCCCGCGACGCCTATGTGCTTCGAGTGGCGGCCACGGTGGGCCGCCTGGCATACCCGGTGGTCCCGTAAGCGCACTGGTAGTCGTTGCTATGTTGAGTTGACATCGGGCCTTTTCGATGCTGCCCGAAGCGGACGGGATACGCATCACACCGCAGACCGATACCGGAAGCGCCGCGCGACATGCGCTTTTGTGGGATACCTACAAAAACATAAGACAAGGTTCATAATCCTTTACACCCCGAAATTCGGGTTTCACAATGTTCTCTTAGAGACGTGGCTTTCCAATCCTCAGGCCTGACGCCCGTCGCGCTGCTCGCACCCGGGCAGGGCTCGCAGACGCCCGGCATGCTCGCCCCCTGGCTTGAGCTGCCCGGCGCTGCCACCCAAATCGACACCTGGTCCACCATCAGCGGTCTGGACCTGGCCCGCCTCGGCACCACGGCATCCGCGGACGAGATCACCGACACGGCGATCACCCAGCCCCTGGTAGTCGCAGCAACCCTGCTGGCCAACGCCGAACTCGTCGGCCGCGGAATCTTCGCCGATAAGCATCGCGTGGTCGCCGGACATTCGGTCGGCGAGATCGCCGCGTATGCGATCGCCGGAGTCATCTCCGCAGACGACGCGGTAAGGCTCGCCGCCGTCCGCGGCGCCGAGATGGCCAAGGCGTGCGCCGCCGAACCCACCGGCATGGCCGCCGTCCTCGGCGGCGACGAAGGCGAAGTCCTGGCCCGGCTCGCCGAACTGGACCTGATTCCCGCCAACCGCAACGCCGCCGGCCAGATCGTGGCCGCCGGCCGCCTGACCTCACTCGACAAGCTGGTCGAGGATCCCCCGGCGAAGGCCCGAGTCCGCTTGCTGGCCACCGCCGGCGCCTTCCACACCGAGTTCATGGCCTCGGCGCTGGAGGGCTATATGTCAGTCGCCGCTTCAGTATCCGCCAACGATCCGACCACCACCCTGCTGTCCAATGCGGACGGACAACCGGTGACATCGGCACAGGACGCGATGGAGAAGCTTGTCGCGCAGCTGACACGCCCGGTTCGCTGGGATTTGTGCAATGCCACTTTGGGCCAGTTGGAAGTCACGGCGATTGTCGAGTTCCCACCCGCGGGCGCACTCACCGGCATCGCAAAACGAGAACTTCGGGGCGTTCCTACGCATGCCGTCAAGGCACCCGCAGACCTGGATGCGCTCGCTGAGCTGTAGCCGGGAATTCAGATAGAACGTTCCACCTCAGGTATTACCAAGCAGTACCAACCGATAACGAAGGGAGCCACACTGTGGCCGCCAGTCAAGAAGAAATCATCGCCGGTCTCGCCGAGATCATCGAAGAGGTCACCGGCATCGAGCCGTCTGAAGTCACCCCTGAGAAGTCGTTCGTCGACGACCTGGACATCGACTCGCTGTCCATGGTTGAGATCGCGGTGCAGACCGAAGACAAGTACGGCGTGAAGATCCCCGACGAAGACCTCGCCGGCCTGCGCACCGTCGGTGACGTCGTCAGCTACATCCAGAAGCTCGAAGAAGAGAACCCCGAGGCTGCCGCCGCGCTGCGCGATAAGTTCGGCCAGTGACCAGGCCTTCCACTGCTAACGGCGGATTCCCCAACGTTGTGGTGACCGCCGTAGAGGCCACCACCGCGTTGGCCGCAGATATCGAGAGCACGTGGAAGGGCCTACTGGCCGGCGAAAGCGGCATCCGCGTTCTCGAGGACGATTTCGTCACCAAATGGGACCTTCCGGTGCGCATCGGTGGTCACCTCGTCGACAACATCGACGAGCACATGACCCGCATCGAACTGCGACGCATGTCGTACGTGCAGCGGATGTCCAAGTTGGTGGCCTCTCGGCTCTGGGAGTCCGCGGGCAAGCCCGAAGTCGACCCCGACCGGTTCGCTGTCGTGATCGGCACCGGACTCGGCGGCGGCGAGAAGATCGTCGAGACCTATGACGCAATGAACGAGGGCGGGCCCCGCAAGGTGTCCCCGCTCGCCGTTCAGATGATCATGCCGAACGGTGCCGCGGCTGTCGCCGGCCTGGAACTTGGCGCCCGCGCCGGGGTCATCACCCCGGTGTCGGCGTGCTCGTCCGGGTCGGAGGCAATCGCGCACGCCTGGCGTCAGATCGTCATGGGTGACGCCGACTTCGTCGTGTGCGGCGGTGTCGAAGGCACCATTGAGGCGCTGCCGATCGCGGCGTTCTCGATGATGCGCGCGATGTCGACCCGCAATGACGACCCGGCAGCGGCCTCCCGTCCGTTCGACAAGGACCGCGACGGATTCGTGTTCGGTGAGGCCGGCGCGATGATGATCATCGAGACCGAAGAGCACGCATTAGCGCGTGGGGCCAAGCCAATCGCCCGTTTGATGGGCGCCGGCATCACCTCGGACGCGTTCCACATGGTGGCTCCGTCTCCGGACGGTCTTCGGGCCGGCCATGCGATGAAGCGGGCGATGGAAACCGCGGGACTCGATCCCAAGGACATCGACCACATCAACGCGCACGGCACCGCCACTCCGATCGGCGATACCGCCGAAGCGGCGGCAATCCGAGTGGCCGGGTGCGAGAACGCCGCGATCTACGCACCGAAGTCGGCCCTGGGCCACTCCATCGGTGCGGTGGGTGCACTCGAGTCGGTGCTGACGGTGCTGGCGCTGCGCGACGGCGTCATCCCGCCGACGCTCAACTATGAGACGCCCGATCCGGAGATCGACCTCGACGTCGTCGCGGGCGAACCCCGCTACGGCGACTACAAGTACGCGATCAACAACTCGTTCGGTTTCGGTGGCCACAACGTGGCCCTCGCCTTCGGACGGTACTGAGCGGCTAACGGAAGGACCAGCGCTGCCATATGACAGGGTTAACAACCGGGAGCGGTTTCCCGAACGTGGTCGTCACGGGCTATTCCATGACGACCGCCCTGGCAACGGATGCCGACGGAACCTGGAAGCGCTTGCTTGACGGGGACTCCGGAATTCGCACGCTCACCGATCCGTTCATCGAGGAATATGACCTGCCGGTTCGGATCGGCGGTCATCTCCTCGAGGACTTCGAAAGCGAGCTCAACAAGGTAGAACTCCGCCGGATGTCCTACCTGCAGAAGATGGCGACCGTCGTCGGCCGCCGGGCCTGGCTGCATGCCGGATCCCCGGAGGTCGACACGCGCCGTCTCATGGTGTCCATCGGAACCGGCATGGGTTCTGTCGAAGAAGTGCTGTTCGCCTACGACGCCATGCGATCCCGGGGCCTGCGGGCGGTGTCGCCGCTCGTGGTGCAGAAGTTCATGCCGAACGGGCCGGCGGCTGTGGTCGGTTTGGAGCGTGGCGCCAAAGCCGGTGTGAGCACACCGATCTCGGCGTGCGCATCCGGTTCGGAGGCAATCGCCAACGCCTGGCAGAAAATCGTGCTCGGCGAAGCCGACATGGCGATCTGCGGCGGAGTCGAGACCAAGATCGAAGCCGTGCCCATTGCGGGCTTCGCCCAGATGCGAATCGTGTTGTCCAACAGCAACGATGACCCGGCCGGCGCCTGCCGACCGTTCGACAAGGATCGCAACGGGTTCGTCTTCGGCGAAGGGGCCGGCCTACTGGTGATCGAAACCGAGGAACATGCGAAGGCTCGCGGCGCCAACATTTTGGCCCGCATCATGGGTGCTTCGGTGACTTCGGACGGATTCCACATGGTGGCGCCGGATCCCAACGGCGTGCAGGCCGGTCACGCAATGACCCGTGCAATCCAGCTCGCCGGTTTGCAGCCGACCGATATCGACCACATCAACGCCCACGCGACCGGCACCCAAGTCGGTGACGTCGCAGAAGGCAAAGCAATCAACAACGCGGTCGGTAGCCACCGGCCGGCGGTGTACGCGCCCAAATCGGCGCTCGGGCACTCGGTGGGGGCAGTCGGCGCGGTGGAGGCAATCCTCACCGTGCTGGCCTTGCAGCACGGCGTCGTGCCGCCCACCCTGAACCTGCACAACCTCGATCCCGAGATCGATCTCGATGTTGTTGCGGGAGAGCCCCGAACGGGCAACTACCGGTATGCGATCAACAATTCGTTCGGCTTTGGCGGACACAATGTTGCTATCGCATTCGGGAAGTACTGACGGAGGTACTCAATGACCATCATGGCTCCCGAGACAGTCGGCGAAACGCTCGATCCGCGTGATCCGCTGCATCGACTCAACTTGTTCTTCGATCCCGGCAGCATGTCGCTGCTGCACGAACGCGACCGCTCCGGCGTACTGGCCGCCGCAGGCACCGTCAACGGCGTGCGAACAATCGCGTTCTGCACCGACGGCACCGTGATGGGCGGCGCGATGGGGGTCGACGGCTGCCAGCACATCGTCAACGCCTACGACTGCGCCATCGATGAGCAGGCCCCGATCGTCGGGCTCTGGCACTCCGGTGGAGCGCGGCTGGCGGAGGGCGTGAAAGCGCTACACGCGGTGGGTTTGGTGTTCGAGGCGATGATTCGGGCCTCGGGCTTTATACCGCAGATTTCGGTGGTGGTCGGCTTTGCCGCCGGCGGCGCGGCCTACGGCCCTGCGCTGACCGACGTGATCGTGATGGCGCCTGAGGGCCGGGTGTTCGTCACCGGTCCCGACGTGGTTCGCAGCGTCACCGGCGAAGACGTCGACATGGAATCGTTGGGCGGGCCTGACACGCACCACAAGAAGTCCGGTGTGTGCCACATCGTCGCAGACGACGAGGCCGACGCGTATGCCCGCGGCCGCCACTTAGTCGGATTGTTCTGCCAGCAGGGCCATTTCGACCGGTCGAAGGCCGAGGCCGGCGACTCCGATCTCCATGCTTTGTTGCCCGAGTCGCCGCGGCGCGCCTATGACGTGCACCCGCTTGTCGAGGCACTGCTGGATAGCGAGGACGACGGCTCGTCGTCCTTCGAGGAGATTCAGGCCAAGTGGGCGCCATCCATTGTTGTTGGACTGGGCCGTCTTTCGGGCCGGACCGTGGGTCTGCTGGCCAACAATCCCCTGCGTCTGGGCGGCTGCCTGAATTCGGAGAGCGCTGAGAAGGCGGCTCGCCTGGTGCGCCTGTGCGACGCCTTCGGGATTCCGCTGGTGGTGATTGTCGACGTGCCGGGTTACCTCCCCGGCGTCGATCAGGAATGGGGCGGCGTGGTTCGCCGCGGCGCAAAACTGCTGCACGCCTTCGGCGAAGCCAACGTGCCCCGGGTCACGCTGGTGACCCGCAAGATCTACGGCGGGGCCTACATCGCGATGAACTCCCGTTCACTCGGTGCGACAAAGGTTTTCGCGTGGCCGGACGCAGAGGTGGCGGTCATGGGAGCCAAGGCCGCCGTGGGCATTTTGCACAAGCGGAAGCTGGCCGCCGCACCCGACGACGAGCGCGAAGCCCTGCACGAAGAGCTCGCCGCTGAGCACGAGCGGATCGCAGGTGGTGTTGACGCCGCTATCGAGATCGGTGTGGTCGACGAGAAGATCGACCCGTCGCGCACCCGTTCCAAGCTGACGCAGGCGCTGGCCGAAGCGCCTGCCCGGCGCGGTCGTCACAAGAACATTCCGCTGTAGCCTGCTTTGCCTTGCTGTGTGGTGACCACGGCCAAACGAATGTTTGGGGCCCGAACCAACGTTTAGGCGTGGTCACCGCAACGTTTAGGCGTGGTCACCGCGAGGCGGCGACCACCTCCTCGGCTGCCGCAAGCGCACGCTCCCGGTCGGCTGCCACCAAGCCGATACGGGTGCGGCGGTCCAGAATGTCGTCGACATTCAACGCACCCTCGTGTGTGATGGCGAATTCGAACTCCGCCCGAGTCACGTCGATGCCTTCGGCCACGTTGTCTGTTGGCCTGTCGCATTGAGCAGACGCGATCACGCTCGGCGCCTCGGCGCCGAAGCGGGCCACCAGCGAGCTGGGCAGATCACTCGAAGCCCGCGGAGTGGAGCCGGGATTCGCGGGCGCACCCACCAGCGGCAGGTCACGGGTGCGGCAGGCGCCCGTGCGGATGCCGCGCGCAGCAAGCGCGCGGTCCAGCACATCTTCGGCCATGTGCCGGTACTCCGTGAGCTTGCCGCCGACCACACTGAACATTCCGGAGTCCGACTCGATGACCGCGTGGTCGCGCGACACATCCGCGGTCCGGCCTTCGCCGGCATCGATCAGCGGCCTCAGTCCCGCGTAGGAACCCCGAACATCATTGCGCCCCAGGGCGGTACCCAGACCCGCGTTCACGGTGTTGAGCAGGAAGTCGATCTCCGACGAAGTCGGCTCGGGCACATCGGGTATCGGTCCGGGCGACTCTTCATCCGTCAAGCCCAGGTACACCCGGCCGAGCTGCTCGGGCATGGCGAACACGAACCGGCTGACCTCACCGGGAACCGGAATGGTCAGTGCGGCAGTGGGATTGCCGAATGCGGCGGCGTCGAACACCAAATGTGTTCCGCGGCTGGGCCGTAGCTTGATCGCGGTGTCGACCTCACCGGCCCATACACCGGCCGCATTGATCACCGTGCGCGCTGCCACTTCCAGGGACTCACCGGTGAGCTGGTCCACCAGCTGGACGGAGGTCCCGGTAGCCGACACGGCTGCGACACGGGTGAGAATGCGTGCCCCGTTCTGGGCCGCTGTACGCGCGACCGCTACCACTAGTCGGGCGTCGTCGATCAGCTGGCCATCATAGGCAAGCAGGCCACCGTCGAGACCTTCACGGCGCACGGCCGGTACCAGAGCGGCGGCTTTCTGGGCATTCACCCGACGCGACCGGGGCAGTGTCGAGGACTTCGTTCCGGCGGCTATCCGCAACCCATCGCCGGCGATGAACCCGACACGCACCATGACGCGCTGGAGCAGGCTCATGGATGGCAACAGCGGCACCAGTTGCGCCATCGAATGCACCAGGTGAGGTGCGTTGCGCGTCATGAGGATTCCGCGTTCGATGGAGCTGCGCCTTGCGATGCCGACATTGCCGGTCGCCAGATATCGGAGCCCGCCGTGCACCAGCTTCGAGCTCCATCGGCTGGTCCCGAAGGCGAGGTCATGCTTCTCCACCAGCACGACGGACAGCCCGCGACTGGCCGCGTCCAGGGCGATACCGGTGCCGGTGATGCCGCCGCCGATGACGACGACGTCGACCTGCGCCCCATCTCCCAGTGCCGCAAGGTCGGCGGATCGGCGGGCGGCGTCGAGAGCGGTGAGATCACTCATCAGCAAGGTATCCGTTCAGTGCGTAGGTGAGTTCTTCTGCCAGGCCGTCGGAGCCGAGGATGGGTTCGACGATCTGGCCGGACTGGATGACCGACTGTGCGATCAGCAACATCATCGCCGCCAGCTGACGCGGGTCTCCGGCGCGAACACTGTTGTCTTGCTGAGCGATTCGCAGCTCTTCGGCGACAGCGTCGATCATGATCTGTTGACTGGTGCCGAGGCGGTCGACGATGTAGACCATCGCCAGTTCAGGTGCGGACCGAAACACGGTGAGTACCAGTTCGTCGCGCCGGACGTGTTGGACGACCTCGACAATGCGGTCCACTATGCCTTTGCGCCCAACGCTACGCGACGGGGTGTCGCGCCACGCTTCGGTAATCCGCTCGGTCAACAGTGCCGCCAAGATGTTTCGGGTGTCGGGCCATCGACGGTAGACAGTTGGGCGGCTGACCCCGGCGCGGCGGGCGATCTCGGCCAGCGTCACGCGCTGGACGCCGAAGTCTTGGACGCAGCTCGCAGCCGCGGCCATGATCCGGTCGCCGATATCCGGCTGAAGATCGTTACTGATTGACAGCATCTGTAATACTGTAACGCATGGTCGCCACTGATGCCCCCGACAATCTGCTCCCCCCGATGGCATGGAACGCGTGGGGCGACCCCGCATCCGCCAAGCCGCTATCCGACGGCATTCGTTCCCTTCTTGAGAACGCTCTCGGAGTCAGCCCCTCCAAAGAGGCGGCCCTGGGCATCGATGACGTCGAACTCGCGGCGTCACAGCTGAGCGAAGCCAACTTCGAAGGACTGGCCGCGATCGTCGGCGCCGACTACGTGCGCACCGGACACGTCGACCGGTTGCTGCGCGCCGGCGGCAAATCAACCTTGGATCTGTTGCGGCGCAAGCTCGTTCACCAAGACGCTCCCGACGCCGTGCTGTTGCCCGCCGATGAGGATCAGGTCGGTCGAATCCTGGCCTACTGCTCGGAGCATCGAATCGCCGTCGTTCCCTTCGGCGGAGGCACCACCGTGGTCGGCGGGGTGGACCCGATCCGCGGCGAGTTCAGCGCAGTCGTGTCGGTCGACCTTCGCAGACTGAACGAAGTCCATTGGCTGGACAAGGTTTCCGGCGAAGCGGAGCTGGGCGCCGGCCTGACCGGCCCCGACGCCGAACGTCTGCTCGGCGAAGAAGGCTACTCAATCGGGCACTTCCCTCAGAGTTTCCGCTTCGCCACGATCGGCGGTTATGCGGTCACGCGCTCGTCCGGTCAGGACTCCGCCGGATACGGCCGCTTCAACGACATGGTCCGCGGTATGCGCCTGGTGACACCGGTCGGCGTTCTCGACCTGGGCCGGGCCCCCGAATCCGCAGCGGGGCCGGACTTGCGGCAACTCGTCGCCGGCTCCGAAGGCACCTTCGGAATCGTGACTCGCGTTCGAATTCGCGTCCACCCGACACCCGAGTCGGTCCGCTACGAGGCGTGGTCGTTCCCCGATTTCACCACCGGCGCTGCCGCACTGCGTGCCGTCACCCAGACCGGCACCGGGCCGACGGTCCTGCGACTGTCCGACGAAGCCGAAACGGGCGTCAACCTGGCCAAGCCGGAAAGCATTGGCGAGCAACAGATCACCGGTGGATGCTTGGCCATCACACTGTTCGAGGGCACGCCCGAGCACACCGAGAGCCGGCACGCGGAAACCCGCGCCATGCTCGAAGCGCACAGTGGCACATCACTGGGTGAGGCACCGGCCAAGGCGTGGGAACACGGCCGGTTCAACGCACCGTACCTGCGCGACTCGCTGCTCGCCTCGGGCGCTCTGTGCGAGACGCTTGAGACCGCGACCACGTGGTCGAACCTCGAAACCCTCAAGGCCGCCGTCACCGGCGCGCTCACCACTTCGCTGGGCGAGAGCGGCACACCGGCATTGGTGCTGTGCCACATCTCGCACGTGTACCCCACCGGTGCGTCGCTGTACTTCACCATCGTTGCGGGTCAGCGCGGCGACGCTCTGGAGCAGTGGGGCAAGGCCAAAGTTGCCGCCTGCGAAGCGATCAGCAATAACGGCGGCACAATCAGCCATCACCATGCCGTCGGCGCCGACCACCGTCCGTGGATGGCGGCCGAGATCGGCGACCTCGGCGTGCAGGTGCTGCGCGCGGTCAAGCAGACGCTCGACCCGGCCGGAATTCTCAACCCCGGCAAGCTGATTCCGTGACTCGGCCGTGTTCCCAGCCTCGTGAGATTAACCG
>Ga0075163_10004902_pt1 | contig 17910 bp, 20 predicted proteins | sample JI1023141ADNA_FD_71478 | JGI IMG/M metagenome (GOLD analysis project Ga0075163, IMG submission 71478) | Wastewater effluent complex algal communities from Wisconsin, to seasonally profile nutrient transformation and Carbon sequestration -... | ecosystem: Engineered > WWTP > Effluent > Algae...
CGGCTTCATCTCTGGGTGAATGAAGTGTTTCCGAGTTACGGAGTACGGTGTCCGATCGACAAGGACATCTTTGCACTCTGGGCAGCGTTCTACGGTAAGGGGCATGTCATGCCCGAGCTGTATGAAGGCGGCCTCTTCCTTGCGGTAAGTTACCTCGTGAATGTCGATGCGAAGAATCCGTACACCGGAAACGCCAACTACGTGGAGTACTACGTGCACAAGAATGTGCCGGAGCGTCTCCGTGAGAAGGCGTATCGTTACTTCAGGGCGGCATACGAGCAGAGCGCTCGTGAAGATGACGAGATCTGCATGAGGCTTTGGGCGGCACACCAACAAGGCGAGCTCGACTTCGACCGCGTCTATCACCAAGATCTCGAGAAGGGTGATGTACACTGGCGCAAGTGGCTTCACTTTACCGCTCAATAGCATCCGAAGTACGGAACAGGCACGCAGACCCATGGGTCTGCGTGCCATTTCTTTTTTATACGAAAGTGCGGTAGGCTTTTTCTATGCAAAAAAGAACTCCACAGCGTTCCCATACAAAAGGTGTGCCGAAGAAATCAGGTATTAGAAAAGAAACGTTTCCTCGAAAAGAAAAATCTGCAAAGTCTGTTGTGCTGAATACAAAGACATCGTGGGGGAAAGAGGCTTCTTGGTATGCCGAACATTTGGAGCAAGGTGACACGTATCATGCCAAGGTCATACTCCCAAATCTCATGCGCATCGTCGCGCCCGCTTCACGTATGCATATTCTCGAGATCGGATGTGGAGAAGGGTTTTTTGCGCGCGCATTCGCAGATGCGGGCGCGTCAGTCATTGCCTCAGACGTTGGAAAGGAGCTTATCGCTGTTGCACAAGAGAAAGGAGGTGGTCCCGAGTACTTTGTCTCACCAGCAGAAGATCTTTCGTGGGTGCGGCTACGCTCGATGGACACAGTTGTTGCGGTACTCACGCTCCAGAATATGGAATACATCGAGCCGGTCATGAAGGAAGTTGCTAAGACACTCCGTCCCGGTGGGCGGTTCGTATTCGTACTCAATCATCCGACATTCCGTATCCCGAAGGCGACAGAATGGGGGTATGACGAAGCAAGAGGGGTGCAGTACCGGCGTATTGATGGGTATTTGTCTGCTCGAAGCGAAAAGATGGATATGCATCCAGGAAAGCGAGGAGGGAAGTCGTTTACGTACTCATATCATCGCTCTTTGCAAGATTACATGAAGGCGCTACGAAGTGCTGGTTTTGCTATTACTCGTCTCGAGGAATGGATTTCGCACAAGACAAGCGAACCTGGTCCGAAAGCGAAGGCAGAAAATACTGCCCGAAAGGAGTTCCCACTCTTCATGCTCGTTGAAGCAACAGTGATACACTAGCCATATGGAACAACAGCCACAGTTTGGTGATACACAGAAGGAGAAACAGCCAATGCTCGGTATCGAGGAGACGAACATGCTCCAGATGATGCTCATGGAGGCGGCGCATGTCGAGCCGTCGGAATGGATCGAGCAAAATGCGGCGACATTTCGCGACGTCATCACTGAAGATCCTGGGCGATTCGCAGGACTCTATCAGAAGGACCCGGTTGAGTGTGCAGAAGCACTCAAGAAGGAGATCGATGCACGGGTGCTTCACTAGAGTACTATTCCTTTCCTTGTGTTCGTTACCAAAGAGCGTATTCTTCGTACAAGAAGGGGATTAGTAATTACTTTATTTAATACATGAATTTCTCAAAACTGTTTGATTACTCTGCACCACTTGTTGCTGCAGCGACGATCCTCGTACTTGGTGCCTTTGGCGTTTCGCTCTACGGAGGAAAGGTGGTGACTGACATTAAGCTCGCTGAAGACACAATTGAAGTTACTGGCTCTGCAAAACGTGCTGTGACTGCAGATACTGGGCGATGGACTATTAACCTTGAGACCAAAACTGGACTCGGAGATCAGCAGGCTGGCTTTGATCGACTTGGAGAAGCTGTTACAAAAATAACAGACTATCTTGAGGCACAGGGTATGACTGAACTCGAGACTCCGACTGGCAATTCGTATGCGCAGTATGCGTACCCACAGTACAGTGAGCCAATTCATACTGGCTACACAGTCTCACGCGCTGTTATTGTGCGAAGTACTGATGTTGTGAAGCTTAGTACGCTTGCAAACGATATTGAACCACTTACGGGAACAGACTATACGGTTTCAACAGGTATGCTCGAACTCACTGTGAGTTCGCTTCCTGATCTTCGTGTGGTACTCCTTTCTGAAGCCATCAAGGATGCTGAAGCACGAGCTGAGGCAATTGCAAAAGAGACTGAGAGATCGGTTGGATTGCTTCGTAACGCAGAAGGTGGCGTTGTGCAGGTTCTCCCCGAAGGTGGTGTTGAGGTAAGCGATTATGGTTCATACGATACGATGAGTATGAACAAAGAAGTGATGGTGACCGTACGCGCAACTTTCTCGCTCGAATAGTATTTTTTTGGAAAAAGCGTGTGTCACTTCACGCTTTTTTCGTGTGTGGTACAATGCCCAAACCAAGGAGGCATACTGTTCCGAAAACGTCTCCTCATAATACCAAGATAAGCACAACACTATGCAAGAACTTCAAACACCGACACATGTACCATCAATCACGTTTAAGACGCGAGTTCGTGATGAAAGCGTCGAAGGTCCAAATCCCTATCGTTGGCAGGATGTAACGAGCGATGAGATTTTCAAAGGAAAGAAAGTAGTACTCTTCTCGCTCCCAGGTGCATTCACCCCAACCTGTTCTTCAACGCACCTACCAGGATATGAAGCGGCGTATGACGAGTTCAAGTCACTCGGCGTTGATGAGGTGTATTGTCTCTCGGTAAACGATGCATTCGTCATGTTCCAGTGGGGAAAGGCGCAGGAGGTAAAGAATGTGAAGCTTCTCCCTGACGGTTCTGGAGAGTTCACACGTGGCATGGGCATGCTCGTAAAGAAAGACAATCTTGGTTTCGGCGAGCGCTCATGGCGATACTCAATGTTTGTTGAGGATGGTGAAATTAAGAAACTTTTTGTTGAGCCAGGCTTTATGAATGATTGTCCAACAGATCCATTCGAAGTCTCAGACGCGACAACAATGCTCAAGTTCCTCAAAGGAGAATAAATACGTATTCTTCTCTATAAGAAAACCGCACGTGTACGTGCGGTTTTCTTATACAGGAGCCTCTTCAGTACTGTGTTGTGCAAGAAGTGTAGAGAGGTCGTTCACCGAGTAGACTATCGTCCCATTAACAATAAAGTGGTAATGATTTTCTATTTCGAAACGCTGTATTCTGAGACCTGTTTCCTCAAGAATTGTGTATTGTCGAAAGGGAATGTTGCCAGCAACAAGACCCGATGCGTCACCACGTGCATCAATACTAAAGGAGAGTATTTCAGGATGGGGGAGTAAAAACCAATCGGCAGGATCCTCAAAATACGAAGACACGTGCGTAGTAGGCGCTATAAGAAAAATGAGGCACAATGCCGATAATACTAAGCGATACATGGGTAGAATGCCGTATCGCTCTTACGTTGCTCCCTCTGCTACTCTTCGTTGTACCCCTATTATCTCCTGTTTTAGGGAAAAAGCACTCGACAGTATCTGTTTCGTGTGATACGCTTTTTGTACAAAACAGGGGCTGAGGTAGTCGATCAGCAGAAAGTAGTTTTGATTTATTTTGTAAAAGAAGTTCGATGACGGGAAAAATCATTCGCCTCACTGATCGAGGATTCGGTTTCATCACTCCTGACGAGGGAGGCAAGGATCTTTTCTTCCATGCGCGTTCACTTCAGGAAGGTGTCACCTTTGATTCTCTTAAGGAGGGTCAGGCGGTAACCTACGAAGTGCAGGATGGAGACAAGGGTCCTTCAGCAGTCAACGTTGCGCTTGCGTAACCAATGACACACAAAAACACCCGCACCATATGGTGCGGGTGTTTTTGTGTACAAGTATGACACTCTTGAAAGTCCGTATGATTTAATAGTGAAAAGTACATTTGTTTTTTGTATGCAGCATAGAGAAAGTCTTCTGGCGTCCATAATGAACTACATGGTTTCGGGGTATGTATACTTCGTTGCGTTCACGTTGGTGCTCTACATGGTTTCAACACTCGTCACCGGCATGCTCGGTGTCGCAACGAGCCTTCTCGATCTCTCACTTTCAGCAAAAAGCATACTCACTTCACCTGAGCGAAGTTCCCTCGAACTCGAACTTCTCCATACCATCGCATTTACTATCGTATTGGTTAAGGCCTATAAAATATTGATTGCGTATGCGGAAACACGCCACATCAATCTCAAGTTCCTTGTTGAGATATCAATAATTGCTCCAACTATCGAACTCATCTTTAATCCAAAGAGCTATCCGCTTGAGGTAATGATAGTAATGTCAGCATTTGCGTTCTGTAACCTTGTTGCATACCTGTTCTTCTACGCAACACTAAAGACCGTAAGTCAGGATTACATAAAAGATCTCTGTGCACCTGATGTATCTGCGCCAGCACCAAAGCAAAAGAAGTCTAAAATAGCAAAAAACAGTACAGAAGAAGTAAAAGCGTAAACACGCAACCAAAGGTCACGAAGACAGTTTTTGGTTTTAGAGTGGAAGGCCGAGAGATGCTCCGAGTACCTTCACGTCTTTTTGTGTGAGTTCACGATACGCACCTTCTTTGAGTGGGCGAAGGAGCATGTGCATGATGCGAATTCGTTTGAGACGAACTACTTGGTATCCAAGGGCAGCACACATACGACGTATCTGGTGTTTTTTTCCTTCCGTAAGGGCAAGGGTAAATGCGTACTCATTGCGTGAGTCTCGCTCTGCATGTGCTGGTTTTGTGAGATAACCCTCGATATTTACCCCCCGAGTGAGTTTTCCGAGGAAAGCATCCGTGACTGGTTTGTCGACAGTGACAGCGTACTCCTTTTCATGGTCATACTGTGGTTCGAGGAGGCGCTTGGTTATTCTGCCGTCATTGGTAAGGAGTATGAGACCTTCAGAGTCTTTGTCGAGGCGACCGACAGGGAACACGTCTGACACACCATGGTCATGCGCAATTTGTGTTGCAATATCAGTTTCATCAGGGCCAGGAGAATGTGTGATAACTCCACGTGGTTTATAGTAGAGAATATATCGGTAGGAACGCTTTGTACTTTCTTTGAGTACAACAGTGTCACCTTTCTCTACCTGCTGACCAATAACTGCCCGTTTGCCGTTTACTGTAACCTTTCCCTGAGTAATGAGAGCATCTGCACCGCGACGTGTCGCCAGACCTTTCTCAGCAAGGTATTTATTGATGCGAATGGGGAATTCCATATATTAATTTTTTGATGATGCCGATGAGGTGAATCCTGGAGCAAGAGGAATGAAATTCGTGGTGTAGTGGATCAGCTCTTTGGGGTTAAGCTTCAAATCCTCAAAACCCATGAGTGATACCGGAAGTTGCGTTACCTGCGCACGGAAGAGATCGCCTGCCTCGTCTTTTGTTCGAGTGTAGAGTGCTACAAATCTAAAATTCCCTTTTTCCCCTTTTGGTACAACATACATACCATTTTCTTGATCAGCGTCAGAGAGGACATATGCCAGGGAGGTGCCGCTTGCGCGTGTATTATCGCTCGTAAGTATTTCAAACTGAAGTGTTGTGGTACTTTTGGTGTTAAACGTTTTTACCGCTTCCATAGGGAGTGCCATATCGTATTTTGCATGTCCAAAGGTGAAATCAATGACAAAAAGTGCGACCTCACCAGTAGGTGAGTATGCATGCTGAGCAGTTGTGAAGTACCCATGTGCAACGGGAGTGTATGCGCCGAGTGCACAAAAAAGCAAAATAAGTGTTCGAATCAACATATACGGTAACTATAGCAGGGAAGTGTGCATACGAAAACCGCCCCTGGTGGGGCGGTTTTCGTATGGTGTCGCTTTTTAGAGAGCGTCCTCTGCGTCTTCAGCAAGATCCTTTGCATCGTTGGCAAGGTCTTCTGCATCTTCATAGTCACCATCATCGAATGCGTCTTGAGCCTCTTCGAGCGTATCGCGCGCTTCATCGAGGAAGTCTTCTGCTTCATCAGTGTCTCCTTCAGCGTCGTCAATTGCCTCTTCAGCGTCGTCGATTGCGTCCTCTGCATCTTCGATTGCTTCTTCTGCGTCTGCTTCTGCCTGGGCATCGTCTGCGTTATCAATAGCATCTTCAAGTTCGTCCTTGAGATCGTCTACGAAATCTTCATTGAGATCATCGAGATCGTCTCCGATTTCGTCAGCAACTTCATCAAGTACGTCATCTTCGTCAGTTGAATCAATTTCTACTTCATAGTCATCGCCGTCGTACTCGAATTCGATTGTGACGGTGTCATCGTCGACTTCAACAGAGTCAATATCGTAGTCGACATCATCACTGTCGCCCTCGTCGTCAAGCGCTTGCTTGATTGCCTCTACGAGATCATCGTCAAGGTCTTCAACGTCCTCATCAAGTTCGTCAGCAACAGCCTCAAGTACGTCGTCTTCGTCATCAGACTGGACAACGACATCGTAGGTGTCACCTTCGAATTCGAACTCGAGTGTGGTTGTACCATCATCGATGTCGATTTCTACCTCAAAATCATCAAGGTCATCATTTCGGTCATCAATTGCTTCCTCGAGGGCATCTGTGATGTCTTTAACAAGGTTGTCATCGAGATCGTCAACGTCCTCATCAAGCTCTTCTGCGACCGCATCAAGTACGTCATCTTCATCGGTGCCGTTTACTGATGTGCGATAAACTTTCTTTTTGTAGGTGAACTCAATTTCGGTATCGCCATCCTCAATTTCGATCTCGACGTCGAAATGAATTTCCTCCTCTTGTTTAGCTCCAGATCCGCTACCATTGCTGCCAGAAGTACCTTTATACTTCTTGCACAGTATTCCCATGCCGTAACCCTTCTTTTCGCAACCGACTGAGTATCTGAGTTCTACCTTCTTTGCAATTCCAGGTGCACGGAGGAGTCCTGGCGGGATAGTCCCATTGGATGACTCTTTAAGGTACTCCTCGAGTAGTTCGTGGGTTTCACCGTCAACGATGCCTGTTGGAGTGAGTTCGTGACGCATTTGGAAACGCATCACCGCTTGCTTTGTGAGTGGTCCGAAGTAGCCAGTCACACGTCCATCTGGGTAAATAGTCGGGTCGGTACCAAGAAGTTTTTGCAGTTTCTCAATATCCGCATCCGTCATACCCTCGCGGAGGTCACTCTTAATAAGGTCCTGCACGTTGCCGCGCATGGCGTTGAGCTGCTTCTGAAGCTCTTCAATTTGCGCCATGAGACGCTGAATCATCTCTAGTGTCTCAGCACTTGTCGCTGCGTGTGCATTCCCATTTGGAACAAACACAACGAGCGCGAATGCGAGCGCGACCGCGCCCCTTCGTAGTAATTGCATAGTGTTACTAAATTTCGTTTACGTATATTACGAATAACGATTATTAAATACCCAAAGCGTCGCCTCCATGAGGTTCGCCTATGTCTATAGTATATACGATGAACAGGAGGTAGATATCTGCAGGTGAAGCAGAAAGGTGTTAACTAGTGACCGCAGGATGTGTTGCTGCTGTCCGTAGGTGTGCACAGAGAATATGAAGAAGTGGCGGTATATATAGTCTATACTAGAGTATGAGGGAATACTTCACTATATATATAAATTGTGGTATAATATTACTTACACACGGTCATGCTAAAGCAGCTTAAGAATCTATTCATACCACACAAGGGAAATAACTACCGCCCTGATTTTCTCGAGCGGATTTCGGTGGGTATCATGTTAGTACTCATCCTTCTCTCGTTTAGCATGGCTAATCTTCAAGCACTTCTTTGGATTAGTTCAGATTGGCTTGTTTCAAGTATCCTTCCAGCGGTTATTGTCGATCTCACCAATGAAGAGCGTGATACAGAATCGCTCGTGCCACTATCGCGGAGTGCTGTCCTTGATAGAGCAGCAACACTTAAGGCGGAAGATATGGCACAAAATGAATATTTCGCGCACTACAGCCCAACAGGAGTATCACCGTGGTACTGGTTTGACCAGGTGGAGTACAACTATCTTCATGCTGGTGAGAATCTCGCTGTGCACTTCACCGAATCAAACGAAGTTGTTGAGGCATGGATGGATTCCCCGACACACCGAGCAAATATCATGAATGGCCAATACGCAGAGATTGGTGTTGGTACAGCTCGTGGCGAATATAAGGGTCGCCCAACCATTTATGTTGTGCAGCTTTTTGGTACACCGAGAAGCATTGTTGCCGGAGCAACTATCGATGCTGGTTCAAATGAGATAACGGTTGAAAAAGTAGCGATTACCGCAGAACCAGCTGATGTTGCACCAGCAACAGTCGATAGGGAAGAAACAACAACAAATTCTGAACCTGAATCTGAACCTGAATCTGACCTGCTCGCGTCAGCTGAGCCTGATCTCAAGGAAGAAAATCTGCCAATTCTTGAAGAAGCTACAGTAACAGAGCCAGTTGCCGTATACGAAAGCCTTGCGACGACCTCACGCGATGGCGAACCAGCTGTTCCGGCGTCACTTGAAAAAGAATCATATGCTGTTCCTCTTCCACTGCAAAGTACGACTGCTGCTAGTCTCTGGCTAGAAATCCTTTATGCGTTTCTTGCACTCGTTGTTGTGGGTGCACTCACGATTTCACTTGCTCTTGAGTGGCGACGTCATAATCTCATTCAAACAGCGTATGCTGGTGGACTACTCGTAGTTATGGCACTTCTTCTCTACATTCACACAGCGCTCACCGGGCAAGTCCTTATTGTGTAGAGGCAACGAATCAAAAGATGGAGACCAGGTCTCCAATGTGACCTGGTGAAGGTGTGTTGTATACTGCACATATCATGGACACGTATGGAACGTTACTCGGAGGTGTACCTGCGGATGAGGGTACAAAAATTCCACTGATGAGTTCTCGACCGCAGGCAGGTTTTCCTGCGCCTGGCGATGATCAAATCGAAAAAGTACTCGATATTAATGATTTTGTAGTAAAACACCCGGCTGCAACCTTCTTTGTGCGTGTTGAAGGTGATTCTATGGAAGGTGCGGGTATTTTTAGTGGTGATGTGCTCGTTGTTGATCGCTCAATCACTCCACGGGACGGTCACATTGTCGTTGCTGCGGTATATGGCGAAATGGTAGTGAAGCGGCTTCGCGCTATCGGAAATACCCATGTTCTCGCGTCTGAGAATGAGCAGTATGCACCGATTACTCTGACAGGGAATGATGACTGTTTTATTTGGGGCGTTGTTGTCGGGAGTGTGAGAACGTTCGTCTAAGCGAGCTTGCTATACTTGAATCCATGATCGGTCTCATGGATTGCAACAATTTCTTCGTTTCGTGCGAACGGCTTTTTCGTCCTGATCTTACTCGAAAGCCAGTTGCCGTCCTCTCGTCAAATGATGGGTGTATTGTTGCACGGAGCCAAGAAGTGAAGGATATAGGGATTCCTATGGGTGCTCCACTTTTTCAAGTTAGAGACACCATACAAAAGCACGGCATCATACTTTTTTCATCTAATTTCACTCTATACAGAGATATTTCTGGAAGAGTCATGCACGCCCTCAGGGAGGAATTTGACGATACGTTTGTCTACTCGATTGATGAGGCGTTTTTCACTATTCCCGAGGGTATGGAGGTGGAAGATATTGTGAAAATACGTAGCCGTATTATGCAGAAGACCGGCATCCCAGTTTCTTTCGGTGTCGCTCCTACAAAAACCATGGCAAAACTCGCAAATAGTGAAGCAAAGAAAGGAAATGGGGTCATCTGGCGCACCGTAGACGAATGTATGGAGCAATATCCGTCCATCTCTTGCGGTTCTGTGTGGGGAATAGGGAGGCAAATGGTAAAACGACTGGAAACCTTAGAGATTCGCACAGTCTCAGACTTTCTTCTAATGGGGCTTTCATTTGCTCGAAATGAGTTCGGTGTTCATGGTGAGCGTCTGTATCTTGAACTTACCGGGACCAATGCCTCCTTCGCATCTGATCTGCTTTCGCCACACGCGAGTATCATGAGTACACAGTCATTTGGGCGGAAGGTTCGAGCACGAAATGTGCTTGAAAGTGCCCTTGGTCACCATGTTGCGCATATTGGTGAAAAGCTACGAAAGCAAGATCTTCTTGCGAGTCGACTGACTATCATGTGTGCGCCAAGTCGCTATGGTTCATACGCACTCCGAAAAGGGGCATCGACCGTGGTGCTTAGTGAACCGACAAACGATACCGGAATACTCCTTTCGTATACCAAGACACTCCTTGAGGAAATATATGACCAAGAAGTCGACTATGCAAAAGCAGGTGCGATTGTTGGAGGGCTTATCCCCGCGTCGTTTGCTTCGGGGAGTCTTTTTGGTGAAGTGGCAAAGGAAAAACGGAGAACAATTTTTGACGTAGTAGACAGGCTTAATGAACGATACGGAAAGGAAACTATTCGTCCAGGAATCATACAGGGCACAGACGCATGGTCGGCTCGTTCGGAGCTTCGTTCTCGTTCATTTACGACACGATGGTCTGAAATACCTCATGTTAAGGCCATATAAGACGTGTCTTTAACTGTCCTTTTATTTTCTACGAGAAACGAATATAAAAAAGACTCATAAACCGAGAGTTATCAACATAGATTTTAAGACAGAGTATATAGGGCACGATATACTATATGAGGTCGATCGGAGAGTAAAAGTCACCGGTAGTTGTCCGAATAAAACGGCTGTATCATTTTTTGGTACGATTCGGAATAATTACCTCTCCACAGACTTTCTCTGATCGGACATCATATGGGAGGTCTCCCTGTGATGGGAATGTTATTTACAATTTATAATAACAAAGTACATGTACGTTTATAGACGGCAAGTTGCTGTCGAGAAAGGGATCGCGACCCTCCTCGCACTAGCGCTTGTGCTCTGGGTTATGGGTACACACATGTTTATGCAGGCAGCAGAGGCAGCAAACCTCACCTACATAAAAGATACCCTCAGTAACTCAGCACCGAGTGAAACTTCCAATCATACGATTGAGTTTCTCTCACCAACTGGAGTAACAGCAGCACAAACGATCACTGTAGTGATTCCTTCCACTTTTACCGGAAGCTCATCAGTGAACGAAGATGACGTAGATTTTGAGATTAACGGTACAGACGAAACCGTCGTTGACGGTGCACCGGGAGCAGCAGAGTGGGGACTCACATGGTCAGGTAACACATTGACCCTCACAGCAGGAGCTTCAGAGTCTCTCGCATCAAACGCAACAGCAACTATCAAGATTGGTACGAATGCTGACGCGGGAGGTGCAGGAGCAGCACAGCTTACCAATCCTGTAGCAACCACCTCATACGAGTTTACGGTTACCGCAGGAACAGCTGATAGTGGACAGTACCGAGTAGCTATCATTGATGATGTTCTCGTTACCGCGAACGTAAATACGACACTCGTCTTTACGATCACTGGTACAACAACAGCAGTGACAGTTAACGGAAGTCCTACAACAACGTCGGAAATCTCAACAAGTGAGACTCTGCCATTCTCAACACTTTCACCAAACGTTTCGAAAGTGCTTGCGCAGCATCTCTCTGTTCAGACAAACGCACGTAACGGGTATATCGTTACCGTAGAGCAAAGCCAGAACCTTCAGTCTTCAACAGGAGCTGATATAGATGGATTCTCAAACGGTACGTATATCACAACACCAGCAGCATGGTCAGCACCGACAAACCTCATCAGTGATGAGAATACATGGGGTCACTGGGGTCTCACCTCAACTGACTACGTGACAGGTCGCGCAAGCGAATTCTCGTCAAACACATGGGTTGCTGCAAGTACTTCACCAATCATCGTCATGGGTCACACAGGACCATCTGATGGTGCAACGGCAGGTATCGGTACAGCAGTCGTTGGTTACCAAGCACAAATCACAGCACTCCAGGAAGCGGGTGATGACTACAACACTACGCTTACATACATTGCGACACCAACATTCTAGTCATCACGTGTCACGATGAACAAAAACTCCCTTTGGGGAGTTTTTGTTTGTATTTATATACAGATATTTTCTATGAAGAAATACAGCAGAGTGATAGGATATTACTATTGTGAAGGTTGGATTTCGTAGCGCATTCGTTCTCTCGCTAGCTGTGTTGATCACAGCTCTTGTCTTTATAACAGGAGGACCGTTTGTCAGTGCGCAAGAGGGTGCGGGTATCAAAGTCATCCCTGCTTTCATAGAGAACGAGGGAGGTCCAATCGCTCCCGGGACAACACTTACTCGTGAGATCAGTATCACAAACGTCAGCCCGGAAGATAAGGAATATTTTATCTATGAGCGTGACATCATTGGTGTTGAGGATGGAGGAATGCCTGTCTTTGCTGATGAGAATGCAGAACGAACTGGGTATGAAATTACTGATTGGATTTCTTTCCAGACAGAACCAATAACGGTTAAGGCTGGTGAAACTGTTTATTTCCCGATAACGATCGCTGTCCCACCTACTGCGCCTCCATGTAGTCATTTCGGTGGAGTATTTGTTTCTGCAGAACCCCCTCGGCTTCGTGAGGTTGGTGCGGGTGTTGGATATGAAGTCGGCTCAATCATAAACCTCCTCGTTGCAGGTGAGTGTGTCGACGATGCTCGAATTCGTTCTTTTGCAACAGACAAACTCTTTTATACTACAAAGAAAGTGAATTTTACTGCAAAGCTTGAGAACCAGGGAAACATTCTGATACGCCCACGCGGTCCACTTGAGATTCGTAATGCGCTTTGGGGGAAGCCGTCAGTGATCATGGTAAACGAATCTCTTGCTGGTGTGTTTCCAGGTACTGCGAGAGAGTTTGAATTTACGTGGGAAGAGGAGGGTATTGGGTTTGGACGATATGAAGCAATCCTCGCACTCGCCTATGATGGTCGAGATGGACAAAAAACAATTGATGCTGCTCTTGTGTTCTGGGTTTTTCCGCTCAAGATCATTCTCCCTATCCTCGGTGGATTCATCACAATACTGCTCGTAGGATATTTCCTCACTCGCTACTACATAAATCAGGCAGTGATGCGAGCACTGGGTAGTCGTCGAATTACAACGTATCGCTATCGCAGACAAGTTGGTATCTCACGTCTTACCTTTGTGTTTGTGACCCTGATGGGTGCGTTTGCGATATTCCTCATTGTCCTTCTCATTTTGTTCGCGTAGTGAATTTCGTAGAGCGTTAGCAAAAGGTGCTCATGCTATTATAAAAATATGACACAGGGCGTCTACCACAAAGTACTCCGCACAGCACTTCTCGTTGTTGCATTCGTTCTTGTTTTTGATAGCGGCATTATTTCACCAATCACTAAACAACTCTCTGATAATACAATTTTGTATCTCGCACAGGGTGCGGGAGTGTTTGCGCAGATAGAGCCAAATGAACTCAATGTAATTACTGCAGAACTACAGAGACGGGAGAACGAACTCGATGCACGCGAGGCGTCCCTCCGAACAATTGAAGCGCGAGATTTCGGCACAGGTACAAATGACTATTCAACGTATATTCTTTCAATCATTCTCTTCATTCTCACGGTACTCATAACGGTAAACTACGTTCTTGACTGGAAGCGTGCACGAATATTACCCATATGAGCGGAAGAATTCTCAAAGGTGGTTTGATCGGGCTCTCGGCAATAGTGCTTTCTACTGTGGGTATTTTTGCTTCGGACACTCTTCGAGGGATTGATGGTGGTATTGGTAATCTAGCGAGCATCGGTGACACAGGCCTTTGCCCGAAGGGTATGGTTGTTTGGGAAGGGAGCGAGCAGTCACTGTGTGTTGATGCGTATGAAGTAAGTACGGGGGAGTCATGTCCATATCGAAACCCAAAGAATGTTATCGAGAGTGAGAAAAATGCCTCAACAAATGGATGTTACGCTGCATCTGAAGGAGGAGTGAGTCCGTGGACATATATAACACTCTCTCAGGCACAACGTGTATGTGCTGAATCAGGGAAGCGGTTACCAACAAGTGATGAGTGGTACCGAATAGCACTCGGGACAAATGATGCAAATTGCACAATAGAAGCAAGTGAGCCATCTAAAACAGGCACAGAACAATGTGTTTCGAGTATCGGTACATACGATATGGTGGGAAACGTCTGGGAATGGGTTGATGAAACAGTGAATGGTCTTGCGTATCGGGAGAGATCACTTCCGAATGAAGGATATGTGGATGAGGCAGATGCGTCTGGTGTTGCTATTGCAACGAATCCGGATCAATCGAATGAACTCTATGGAAAAGACTATTTTTGGTCAAAGTCAGAGGGAGTATTTGGAATGATTCGGGGAGGTTTTTACGGCAGTGGTGGGGATGCAGGTCTCTATACCGTTAATGCATCCGTACCAACAAACTTTGCCACACAGGGAGTTGGGTTTCGCTGCGTTTCTGCACTCTAATTGTGTATAGCAGAGTATTCTTGCGAGTGTATGAACGTATACTACACATATGAAATGGTGGAGGATCACCCTGGTTATTTTTGGTGCACTTATAGTGACTGCGCTTGGGATTGATGCTGCTGATACAATTTCGGGGAAAGAGGGGACTCTCCTTTCTCGCGTTATAGAGACACAAGAGGGGAGGTGTCCATCAGGTATGGTTGAGGTAAGTGCGGTACCGGGAATTACCTGTGTTGATCAGTACGAAATAAGTACTTCCGAGGGTTGTCCGATTGAGAATCCACAGAGTTTGGTGGAGTCGCAAAAGAATGTAGATACAAGAGATTGTAGCGGTCAACCTAATGAGGGTAAGGAACCATGGGGTTATGTTACTCGCGAACAAGCTTTACAGGTTTGTTCACGCGACGGGAAGCGACTCCCGACTGCAGCCGAATGGTATGCGCTCACTATCGGCATGATTGATGTTGAGAAGGTCTGCAATATTGATTCAAAAAAGCGCTCACCGTCAGGCGCATATGCTGAATGTAAAACTGGCTACGGTGCACATGATCTTGTTGGTAATTTATGGGAGTGGGTAAGTGATGATGTTATTGAAGGTAAAATAAATGGACGTACTCTTCCAGAGAACGGGTATGTTGCGCAGGTGGACAGTGGAGGAATCGCAATCACGACACACACAGAGGAACAGGAATTGTTTGGTAATGATTACTTTTGGGCACCAAGCGAGGGGGCATTCGGTATGATTCGCGGTGGATACTACGATAGTGGCACTGATGGTGGTGTCTATGCGGTGCATGCCGATACCATGACGAACGCTGCAAGTGCAGGTATTGGCTTCAGGTGCGTCATCTAGCGTTTATACGCAGTTGGGTACAGAGAATTTTGTATACACACGGTACAATAGGTGCATACCATGAGTTCGTGGGGCCGTTTGGCGTACATCGAGTGGAAGTTATTTGTACTGATAGTAATCAGCTTCTGTTTTTCTTTTATCTCTATACCTGAGACACTTCATGCTGGCACAATACACGAGTATCGAGACACACTTTCGAATTCCGCACCGGGTGAATATTCGAATCACACCATTATTTTCAAGACCACGGTGCCGATACCTGCTGGTGGTTTCGTTCGTCTCGTGCCCGAAGTAAATGATTTCACCATTCCGGCAACTGACCTTGATCATGAAAATGTTGAGCTTGCTGTCGCAACCTCAAGTGGATTTATAAACAGAGCAGCGACAACAACCGCTTCACTCACCGAAGATGGTGTTTCCATTACTTCAGGGACAAATGGAAATATAGAAGTGACGCTCAATAGTACCGTCGGAATACCGGCAGATGCATATGTGCGGCTACGGATAGGAGACAATACGGCACTGAGTACAACAACAGACCTCGGCATCCTCAACCCTTCAGCAACAGGTACATTTTCATATGCGATTGAAGCAGGAGATAGTGGAACAACCGCGAGCGCAATAGGTCTTGTTGCGGTAATTGAATCAGTTACTGTTGGTGATATTGATACACGAGAGTTTGATCCGCCAATGCGATTTAATGGTGCACCAACAGGAACAATCTCAGGTACGACACTTGCTGTGCAAATGTCGCTCGAAACTGACGAGTTTGCACGCTGTCGGTATTCATCTGCCTCAGGTACGCCTTTCTATTCAATTGGTAGCGAGTTCACCACTAATTTTTCTGTCGTACATGCAGTCACATTTTCTGTAGCAACTAATACCACGTACTCATTCTTCATCCGCTGTATTGACGATGAGGGAAACATCAACACAGATGACTACGAGATCACTTTTACAGTGCCGCAATTCCCTGATGGATCTCCTGGTGATGATGGCGACAATGAGGGTGAAGGCGATGGTACTGGTGAAGGGTCAGGTGATTCAGACCCTGGTGATGGAGATCCGTCCGGTGGTGATGATGATAGCGGTGGATCGTCAGGTGGTGGCGGCGGAGGTGGTGGCGGCGGAGGTAGTGGCGAATCCTCGGGTGGAGATGACGGGGGTGGTGGTTTTGAAGGAAGCGGCAAGCCATATCAGAGTGGTGATGGTCGCGTGATCATCACGGGGTATGCATTCCCACAAAGCACGGTGTATGTACTTGTTGACGGAGCAATTGCAGAGTCAGTGAGCGCAAATAACTCAGGAAGTTTTTCAGTGACGATTGATGAAATTGCTCGCGGCGCGTATACGTTTGGTATTTATGCTGTCGACAGACAAAGTGTTCGCTCGAGCACGTTCTCAACTACATTTACCGTAACGGGAGGTCGAGGCTCAACACTCTCAAACGTAAATGTGATGCCTTCTATAAAGGTGACTCCAAATCCAGTAACGCCTGGACAGGCACTCACCGTGTCAGGATATGCAATTCCAAATGCACAAGTCACCCTTGAGAACCAACAAGATAAATCGAGCGCAAGTCTCCGTACGTTTACGGTAACCTCAGATGGAAATGGATATTGGCAAACAACACTTGATACAGGCGCGTTCCGAAATGGTACCTATAAAGTTCGCGCTAAGGCCGAACAGCTTTCTGGTGATTTAGTAAAGACAAACTTCTCTGGATACACCTTTTATGGTGTCGGACAGCAGGCAGATGTGCCAAGATCCTCAGATCTCAATCGAGATGGAAAGGTAAATCTTATTGACTTCTCGATACTCCTCTTCCACTGGAACACGAGTGGTGGTAATTCAAATCCACCGGCAGATATCAACGGTGACGGGAAGGTATCGCTAACTGATTTCTCCATCATGATCTTTAATTGGACTGGATAGTATTGTGTCGAACATCATCTTTCATACGATCGAAAATTTTTGCGTCAATGAAGGAGTGGTACGATTATTTGTGCACGTAGAGTACAAGTCGTCTGTGTATAAGGATGCGTGTTCTGAAAATGGTATAGCGTACAATATACAGGTATGTCCTTTTTGCAGAGACTAAAAGGAAGAGGTATTCGTACTGAACAAAAGCTTCAGTCGAGCGAAGAAGAGACCGCGCTCGATAAGATTGTTCAGCTCGACGTCGATGTCTATCAGACGTCGGATCTTATTGTTGTGTATGCGCAGGCAGCCGGAGCAGAGCTCACGGATATTCATGTATCTATTGAAGGCGATGCCGATGTTGTGCTCATAGAAGGAAAGCGACTGCGACCAGAGCATCTTGCGTTTCCAAAGAAAAAACCTGACGGTGTTTTCTTTACTGAGGAGTGTGTATGGGGGGATTTTTATCGACGTATCATTCTCCCGGAGAGCGTCGACATAACTGAGGCGGAAGCAAAAGTAAAGAATGGTGTACTGGTACTTGTCCTCCCGCTCCTCAAACCTGAGGAGAAAGAGAAGGTGCGACTTAAAATTCAAAAGGCAAAAGATCGGCGTAGCCCCTGATCGATACATATTGCATGTTAGTTCTTCCTGTTCATTTTCGATATCTAATAAAATCCCTCGCAATACTGTTTGTTACAG
>Ga0075163_10004903_pt1 | contig 17909 bp, 9 predicted proteins | sample JI1023141ADNA_FD_71478 | JGI IMG/M metagenome (GOLD analysis project Ga0075163, IMG submission 71478) | Wastewater effluent complex algal communities from Wisconsin, to seasonally profile nutrient transformation and Carbon sequestration -... | ecosystem: Engineered > WWTP > Effluent > Algae...
TCGGATATGTCGGTCGCGGAGCGGGCGGCGTTCGTGACGGCGGCCCGCACGCTGGGGATCGCGGTCGTGGATGAGAGCAGGACGGCGACGCCGCACTTTCATCTCAATTTTGTGTAGAGGGGCTAACGTCTCGGATTTGCGGTCAGTTGCCGTCGGACTGGCCCCACTGGAAGCCCTGCGTGTCGATCTGCTCGAGGGCCTGCTCGAAGGCTGCTCCGTAGAGGCCGTGGGGACGGCCCTCGCCGGGGTTCGCGTCGGTGGCGACGGCACCGCGCCGCTGGGCGCCGCGGATGAGCACCGGCGTCGGCATATCCTGCTCGCGGGTTCGAGGCGCGAGGCCTGGATCGGCTTGCGCAGCCATATGCTCGCGCACGCACGCGAGTACCGGGTGTTCGGCGACCTGCATCTCGTCCTGGGCGAACAGCGGGCCGCCGTAGGCGATGAAGAGGCTCGAATGGGCAAAGTTGAGGTGCCAGTCAAAACTGCCGGCTTCGCTCGCGCCATAGGCGAACAGGTCTGGGCGTAGGTGGATCCGCGTCGCTGCTCCGGCGCATCGGGCGGTGAGGGGCAGCGGCCGCACTGGCCAGCGGGAGATGCTGAGCTCGCCGATGTGCCGTGTCCCCGGTGGACAGAGGTGCTCGTACAGGGCCTTCTTGTTGCGATTCACCCAACGTGGGGGATGGGCCGCGAAGAGGGCTTCGACGGCGAGCGTCGCACGGCGGATCGGCGGGTCCGTGTCGGTCACCCGGGGAGGCTATCGTATTTGAGCGGCGATCGTCTCGCTCTTCTCGGCGATGGCGGAGTGACTGCTTCGGCGCCTTGCTGCGGCGGAATGATGTGGGTCGCGGGCGCGAGCGCGTCGATCGCCCGGCGCTCGGCGCCGCGGATCACGTGCAGATAAGTCAGCGGCGCCATCGGGTTCGAGGTGCTTGATCGTGCGGTCGCGGGGACCTTGCTCAACCCGTTCTTCGGCTGCTCGCCGATGTGGCCGAGCTTGTGAGCGGTGGTGAGGATGCACGAGCTGCCGCGGACGGCGGCTGGTCGATCGGCGACGATGACTGCGCGCTGGCGACCGCGGCCGCGCGATTGACAGGTGGAGGGACATCGCCGAGCATCCGGTGGCGAGGGGGGTACGGATAATTGGCGCACAGACCCGATGCTGAGGCCGACACCGAGGCGATCCGCGCCCGCTTGATCGAGGGGATCGCGCGCGCGGTCGGGGTCCCGCCGGAGCGGATCGACGTCGATCGTCCTTTCATGGAGCTCGGGGTGTCGTCGCACGACGCGACGGCCCTCACCGGCGAGCTCGGCGTGTGGCTCGGGCGGGCGATCAGTCCGCTGGTCGTGTGGGACTTCCCGACGATCGACGCGCTCGCGCGGCACCTCGGCGGCGAGCTGGATTCGCCGCTGGACGCGTGAGCGGTTGCCGCGGCGCTGGTCTTTCACGGACATGACTACATTCGCGCGCGTGCGTCGGCGTGGGGCCGGGCGACGGCTTGAGGCGGCTGGCGGCTTCTGTTAGTCTCCCCGCCGCTGTGAGCGGTTTCGGTCGCCAGAATGCGTGTCCCGACTTTGTGCAGCTTCTGCGTCGGCGGGCCGCGGACTACGCTGAAAAGACGCTGTATACATTCGTGCCGGGCGTCGGGGCGAATGTCGAGGTCAGCTATGGCGCGCAGGACCTGAGGGCGCGGGCGGTCGGGGCGGCGCTGGCGGAGCGGACGCGGCCGGGCGATCGGGTGGTCGTGCTCACGCCGCCGGGGGCCGACTTTGCGACCGCGTTCTTCGGGGCGCTCTACGCCGGCTGCGTGGCGGTGCCGGCGTGGCCGCCCGAGGCGCAGCGGATGGCGTCGACGGTCGCGCGCCTGGCCAGCATGGTGGAGGATTCGCAGCCGAGCGCGGTGCTGGTGGCGCAGGGGGCCGAGGCGCAGCGCTCGCGGATCGCCGAGTTCGTGCCGGCGCTGGCGGGGCTGCCGTGGATCGCGGTCGGCGAGGTCGCGGACGAGCAGGCGGCGGGGTGGCGCGAGCCGTCGCTCGGGGGCGACGCGCTGGCGGCGATTCAGTACACCTCGGGCTCGACGGCGTCGCCCAAGGGGGTGATGCTCACGCACGGGAACCTGCTCGCCAATTGCGACGCCGTGATGCGCCTGTTCGGCGAGGGTCCGGACACCCGCGGGGTGATCTGGCTGCCGCCCTATCATGATATGGGGCTGATCGGCGGGGTGTTGAGCCCGGTATATGTTGCTGGCACCTGCGCGCTGATGGCCCCGCACAGCTTCCTGATGCGGCCGCATCGGTGGTTGCGGATGATGTCGGAGTTCGGCGCGACCACCAGCGGGGCGCCGGGCTTCGCCTTCGATCTTTGTGTCGACCGCGTCCGCGCCGAGCAGCTCGAGGACGTCGATCTATCGGGGTGGCGGGTCGCGTTCTGCGGGGCGGAGCGGGTCCGGCCGGCGACGATCGATCGCTTCACGCGGGCCTTCGAGCCGTACGGGTTCGACCGGCGGGCGTTCTTCCCGTGCTACGGGCTGGCCGAGTCGACCTTGATCGTGTCGGGTGGGCCGATGGACACGCCGCCGCGGGTGCGAAGCTACGATCCGGCCGCGCTCGACGCGGGTCAGGCGAGCGAGCGCGAGGGCGGGGCGCGGCTGGTCGGCTGCGGGCTGCCCGACCCGGAGGCGGTGCTGGAGATCGTCGATCCGGCGGCTCGCCGCGCGCTGGGGCGCGGGCAGATCGGCGAGGTCTGGGTCACGTCTCGGTCGGTGGCCGGCGGGTACTGGCGCCGGGCCGAGGAGACCGCGGAGGTGTTCGGGGCGCAGCTGCCGGGGCGCAGCGAGCGGTTCCTGCGGACCGGGGACCTCGGCTTCCTGGACGCGGAGGGCGAGCTCGTGATCACCGGGCGGCTCAAGGAGCTGATCAAGATCTCGGGGCGCGGTCACTACCCGCAGGACTTCGAGGCGACGGCGCTGACGAGCCACCCGGGGGTGCGCGGTGAGGCGGCCGCGTTCGCGGTGGAGGGCGAGGACGGCGAGCGGCTGGTGCTGGTCGTGCGGGCGCGCAGCGCCGAGGCCGAGGCGGTGCGGGTCGCGGTGCGCGAGGCGATCGCGCGGGTGCACGATGTCGGCGCGGAGGTCGTGGTCACTGGCGCGGCGCTGCCGTCGACGCTGAGCGGGAAGCTGCAGCGCCTGCAGTGCCGGCGCCTGTACGTCGAAGGCGGGTTCGCGGCGAAATGAGCGGCCGAGACGACGACGTGTTCGAGCTCGACGGGGACGCCGGGGACGCCGATCGTGGGGTCGCGCCTGTCAACCCGGCGGCGCGTCGGCTGCAGCGGCGGCTCGCGGCGGCGGCGGTGGGGGTGCCGGCGCTCGGCGTGCTCGCGGCGCTGGGGCTGCATCTGGGCGGGTACCCGGCGGGCGCGCCGGCGTATGTGCTGTTCGTGGTGATGTTCGTGGCGACGGTGCTGGGGGTCGAGGTCGGGTTTCACCGCTACTTCGCGCACGGAGCGTTCAAGACGAAGGGGTGGGTGCGGACGCTGCTGGCGGTCCTGGGCTCGATGGCGCTGGAGGGGCCGGTGTTCTTCTGGGCCGCGACGCACCGGCGGCACCACCGATATAGCGATCGCCCGGGCGATCCGCACTCGCCGAACCTGGCGGCGAGCCGCTGGCGGGGCCTGTGGCACGCGCACGTCGGCTGGCTGTTCGTCGCCGAGGTGACGGACTGGGCCCGGTACGCGCCGGACCTGGTGCGCGACCGCAAGCTGTTCGTGGTCGACCGCGCATATGCGCTGTGGGTCGCGCTCGGGCTGGCGATCCCGACGGCGCTCGGCGGGCTGTGGTCGATGAGCGCGATGGGGGCGCTGCAGGGGTTTTTGTGGGGCGGGCTGGTGCGCATGTTCGCGACCCACCACGTGACCTGGACGGTCAACTCGATCTGCCACGTGTTCGGTGATCGCCCGTACGAGGGCCGCGACCGCAGCACCAACAATGTCTGGCTGGCGCTGGTGTCGCTCGGCGGGTCGTGGCACAACAATCACCACGCGTACCCGACGCTGGCGCGCAACGACGTGCTGTGGTGGCAGATCGATATGTGCGGGTGGTTCGTGCGGCTGCTCGCGCGGGCCCACCTGGCGTGGGACCTCAAGGTGCCCACGGCGAAGATGATCGCGGCGATGCGGGTGAAGAGGGGGAGACCATGAATGAGGCGGTGCAGACGGGGCTGACCAATCCCGCGGCGTTGCGCATGCAGCGGGCGATCGCGCTGACGGTGATGATCGTGCCGCTGTTCGGGACGGTCGCCGCGCTGGCGCTGGCGCTGGACGGCGGGCTGTCGACGCTCGACCTGGTGCTGTTCGCGGCGATGTACTTCGTCAGCATGTTCGGGGTGACGGCGGGCTTTCATCGCTACTTCGCGCACCGCGCGTTCAAGACCTCGCCGCGGCTGCGCACGCTGCTGGTGATCCTCGGGTCGATGACCGCCCAGGGGCCGCTGCTGTTTTGGGTCGCGACCCACCGGGCCCACCACGCGCTGTCGGACCGGCCGGGCGACCCGCACTCGCCGAACCTCAACGGCGGGGGCTGGCGCGGGTTCTTGTTCGGGCACCTGGGGTGGATGTTGAGCCCGCTGAACGCGAGCTGGGCCCACTACGCCCGCGACGTGCTCAAGGAGCGGCGGCTGTTCGTGCTGCATCAGATGTACCCGACCTGGGTGGTGCTCGGGCTGCTGATCCCGACGGTGATCGGCGGGGTCCTGAGCGAGAGCGCCTACGGGGCGCTGACCGGGTTCTTGTGGGGCGGGATGGTGCGCATGTTCGTGGCCCACCACTGGTCGTGGTGCGTCGGTTCGGTGTGCCACATGGTCGGCCGCCGGCCGTACCAGACCCGCGACCGCAGCGGCAACGTCGGGGTGGTCGCGCTGTTCGCGTTCGGCGAGGGGCTGCAGAACAATCACCACGCGTTCCCGAGCTCGGCCATGCACGCGCTCGAGTGGTGGGAGCCGGACATCGCGGGCTGGACGCTGCTGGTGTTGGCCAAGCTCGGGCTGGTGTGGGACCTGAAGATCCCGACGGCGGAGCGCAAGCGGGTCGCCCGGCGCAAGGGCTGGGCCGAGACCGAGCTGGCGGTCGGCGAGGGCGCGTTCGATGGCTGCGAAGAAGGAGGCGATCGGTGAGTGAGTCCACGGGTAAAGGGCTGATCGGGCGGCTGTTCGGGGGCAAGCGGGAGCAGGTGCGGCTCAAGAGCGCCGACGAGATCCAGGCGTGGCTGGTGGTCGCGCTGGCGAAGCGGCTGTCGCTGCCGGTCGAGCAGATCGAGGTGACGCGGCCGTTCGCGCAGTACGGGCTCGACTCGCGCAGCGCGGTGAGCCTGGCGGGCGAGCTCGAGGAGGTGCTGGGCCGCGAGCTGTCGCCGATGCTGACGTGGGACCACCCGACGATCGAGGCGCTGGCGACCTTCCTGGCCTCGGGCGCGGCGGATCCGGACTGACGTGGAGCCGATCGCGATCACGGGGATGGCCGGCCGCTTCCCGGGGGCCGAGGATGTCGACGCGCTGTGGCGCCTGCTCGCGGCGGGGCGCCACGCGATCGCCGAGGTGCCGGCGGACCGCTACGGGCTCGCGGCGTGGACGCAGTGGCGCGAGGGCGGGTTTGTCGACGATATCTTCGGCTTCGACGCGGCGGCGTTCGGGCTGTCCGAGGCGGAGGCGCGGACGATGGATCCGCAGCAGCGCCTGGTGCTCGAGGCCGCGTACGCGGCGCTGGAGGACGCGGGGCTGCGGGTCGACCGGGTGCGCCGGAGCAGGATGGGGGTGTTCGTCGGGATCGGCCCCGGCGACTACGCGCACGTGACGACGCGGCCGGCCGGGCAGATCACGGGGTTGACCGGGGCGGGCAACTTCCTGGCGATCGCGGCCAATCGTGTGTCGTATCTGTTCGACCTGAAGGGGCCGAGCATGGCGATCGACACGGCGTGCACGTCGTCGCTGGTGGCGATCCATCTCGCGTGTCGCAGCATCGCGGCGGGGGAGTGCAGCGCGGCGCTGGCGGGCGGGGTGAACGCGATCCTGTCGCCGGAGCTGAGCCTGTGCGCGGGCACGGCGGGGACGCTGTCGCGGGCGGGGCGGGTGCGGGCCTTCGACGCGGCCGGGGACGGCTACGTGCGCGGCGAGGGGGTCGGGTTGCTGGTGCTCGAGCCGCTGGCGCGCGCGCTGGCGGAGGGGCGGCCGGTGCACGCGGTGATCACGGCGTCGGGGATCGGCCACGGAGGGGCGGCGAACGGGCTGGCGGCGCCGAATCGGCGCGCGCAGGAGGAGCTGATGCTCGAGGTGCGCGCGGCGGCCGGGCTGTCGGCGGGGGCGATCCAGCTGGTCGAGGCGCAGGGGACGGGGACGCTGATCGGGGACGCGATGGAGGCGGAGGCGATCGCGGCCGCGTGGACGCGCGAGCGCGCGACGCCGCTGCTGATCGGCTCGGTGAAGACCAACCTCGGGCACCTCGAGACGGCGGCGGGGGTGGCCGCGGTGATCAAGACGGCGCTGGCGATCGAACACGCGACGGTGCCGGCGAGCCTGGGCTTCGAGCGGCAAAACCCGTACGTCGACCTGGCGGCGCGCAAGCTCGAGGTGGCGGCGACTTGCCGGCCGTGGCCGGACGCCGACGTGCGGCGCGCGGGGGTGCATGCATTTGCGGTCGGTGGATCGCTGGCGTTCATGATCCTCGAGGCGGCGCCGGAGCGGGCGGCGGGGCCCGCGGGGCGCGGTGGGCCTGAGCTGCTGGTGCTGTCGGCGCGCGACGAGGCGGGGCTGCGGACGCTGGCCGAGCGCTGGGTGGCGCTGCTGGGCGCGACGCCCGAGGCGTGGCGCGACCTGGCGTGGTCGGCCGCGACGACGCGCCGGCTGCTGCGGCACCGACTCGCGCTGGTGGCGACGGACGCGGCGACGGCCGCGGGGGCGCTGGCCAGGTTCTTGGCGGGCGACGGGGCGGCGAGCGGGGTGGTGTCGGGGGCGGAGCGTCGGTTGCAGGTGGCGGTGGAGTTCGCGGACGGGGCGACGATCGGCGCCGACGGGGCGTCGCCGCGGATGCAGGCCGTGCAGGCCGAGATCGCGGCTTGCAGCGCGGCCCGGGGCCACGATTCGGGCGACCCGCGGGTGACCGCGTTTGCGGCCCGGGTGGCGCTGGCGGCCGAGCTGTCGGCGTACGGGCTGGCGCCGCGCGTGTACCTCGCCGCGCCGGGCTCGCGCGGGGCCGCGACGGCGGCGGCGGTGGTGATGGGGGCGCTCGATGTCGACGCGGCGCTGGCGGTGATCGTCGGCGAGGCGGCGGCGCCGGAGATCGAGGCGGCCACGGAGGCGACGCTGGTGGGGCGCTCGATCGGGCTGGTGGTCCGCGTGGGTTCGCAGCCGGCGGAGACCGCGGGGAGTGTGCCGGTGCTGCGCTTCGCGGCGACGGACGGGGCGTCGTTGCTGGGCTCGGTCGCCGCGCTGCTGGCGGCGGGCGTGGCGATCGACCCGGCGCTGGCATTTAGCGAGGCAGGCCGGATTGTTCGTGTGCCGGCGACACCCTGGGACCGGCGAAACTTTCGTTGGTGAGGCCGCGCGGCCCGGCACACGCGCCGCGGGCCAGCCCGCGCGGAGGCGGCGGAGCGGCGATACGCTGGGCTTGATCAATTTGGGGGCGGTGTCGGATTACGGGCCGGTGTTTCGCAGGTGGATGATGAGGATGATATGGATGATGAGGATGATATGGATGATCAAGGCATTTGGCCATGGGACGATCCGCGAGTATTCCTGGTGCCGGCGGGACCGTGGGTCAGCCACACGTCGGCCCGATCCCGGCGAGGAAGCGCGAGATCCGGGTGGCATAGGCCCCAGGCTGGGATTGCATGAAGAGGTGTCCGCCCGCGACGAAGTCGACCTCGCAGCGGTCCGCGTAGATATGCCAGTCGAACACGTGTTCGCTGCGGCACAGCGCGTCTTCGAGCCCGCCGACGGCCAGCAGTGGGGTGGCCAGGGGGCGCTCGGGGGGCTGGTACTCGTCGAATGCGCGGAGGTCGGCGCGGATGATGGGGCGGAAGTGATCGAAGAGCGCCGCGGGGGTGCTGGCCTCGGCGTCGCCCTGATCGAGGGTCTGGCGCAGGGCGGCGTCGTCGAGCTGCGAGAGCGCGGTGTATTCGCCGCGCCGATGCGGCGGACGGGTCGCGCCGACGATGACGGCGCGGGGGCTGAAGGGGGCGGTCGCGGCGAGCTCGAGCGCGACATATCCGCCCATGCTGTGGCCGAGCAGCGCGCCGGCGAGCAATCCGGGCGGGAGGTGTTCGCGGTAGAGTGACACGAGCTCGGTGATGCTCGTGAGGGGGGGCCCGAGGGCCCAACCGTGTCCCGGAGGATCGACGGCGTGGAGCGAGATGTCGCCGCGTAGCTGCGCCGCGAGATCGCGGAATGCGAGGGATTGACCGCCGGCGTGCGGGAAGCAGAGGACGCTGATCCCCGCGCCGTCGCGGAGCCGACGCAGACCGAGTCGGCCGTCGGCGAGGCGCATATAGCTCGATGTCGTCGACATGGTGTTCGCGGGCGCTCAGGTTGACACAGCGCCGCGGATCATGCCAAGAGACCAGCATCCGCTAACGTTTGGGTCGTGCGCGAATGTCGAACATCAAGCACTACGTCCCCGAGATGGTCAACGAGCTGACTCGCATCATCGTCACCACGCGCAACGATAACCCGTCGATCGAGGCGTACGACGCGGTGGTGCCGGGCGAGTGGAAGCGCTGCCAGGAGGTGCAGGCGCTGGTGCAGGCCGGGCAGATACCGAGCGCGGACCAGCTGCGCACGGTGCTGAGCTCGGTGGTGAAGATGCTGCGCGTGAAGCAGGTGCCGGAGGCGGAGATCCGCGGGCGCATCGACGAGGCGTTCGCGCGCTGCGAGCAGGGGCTCTACCCGGTCGATCGGGCCGCGGTCGAGGCCGGCGTGTGGACCTAACGCGCGCGCCAGGGCGAGTGCATGGCCGATACGGACCTTGACGCGATCGCGGTGATCGGGCTCGCCTGTCGGTTCCCGGGGGCCGACGATCCCGCGGGCTTCTGGCGTAACCTGTGCGCGGGGGTCGACAGCGTCGGCGAGCCGCCGGCGGGGCGCTTCGACAGCGCGCGGTGGTTCTCGCCGGACCCGCGGGCGCGCAACCGGACCTACTGCCAGCGGGCGGGCTGGCTCGATCCGATCGACCGCTTCGACGCGGCCTACTTCCGGCTGTCGCCGCGCGAGGCGGACATGATGGCGCCGATGCAGCGCATCTTCCTCGAGGTGGCCTGGGCGGCGCTCGAGGACGCGGGCCACGCGGGGCGCCGGGCGTCGCGGCTGGTGACGGGGGTGTTCGCGGGGGTGGTGCCGGTCGACTCGCCGGAGGCGCTGATCGAGGCGCACGGGCTCGAGATCTCGCCGACGGCGGCGACCGGCAGCGCAATGTCGGTGGTCGCCAATCGTGTGTCGTATCTGTTCGACCTGAGCGGGCCGAGCCTGGCGGTCGACACGGCGTGCTCGTCCGCGCTGGTGGCGACGCACCTGGCGTGCCAGAGCCTGCGCGCGGGGGAGTGCGAGCTGGCGGTGGTCGGCGGGGTGAACGTCGGGATCTCGCCGGGGCGGATGGTGGCGTTCGCCAAGGCGGGGTTCTTCTCGCCGGACGGGCGCTGCAAGCCCTTCGACGCGCGCGGCGACGGCTATGTGTGCGGCGAGGGGGTCGCGGCGGTGGTGCTCAAGCCGCTGCGGCGGGCGCGGGCCGAGGGCGACCCGGTGTACGCGGTGATCCGCGGGACGGCGGTCAATCAGGACGGGCGCACCAACGGGATGACGGCCCCGAACGCGCGCGCGCAGCTCCGGGTGCTGCGCGCGGCGTACGAGCGGGCGCAGGTCGACCCGGCGAGCGTGGGCTACGTGGAGGCGCACGGGACCGGCACGGCGCTGGGCGACCCGATCGAGCTGCGCGCGCTGGCGGCGGCGTTTGCCGGGCAGCGCCGCGGCGGCTGCGGGCTCGGCTCGGTGAAGGGCAACCTCGGGCACCTCGAGGGCGCGGCCGGGCTGGCCTCGCTGATCAAGGTGTGTTTGATGCTGCATCACCGCACGCTGGTGCGGTCGCTGCACTTCGAGCAGCCGAGCCCGCACGTCGACTTCGTGGCGAGCCCGTTCTTCGTGGTCGACCGGACGCGGCCGTGGGTGACGACGCCAGGCGCGGCGCGGCGGGCCGGGGTGAGCTCGTTCGGGTTCGGCGGGACCAACGCCCACGCGGTGCTCGAGGAGGCGCCGGCCGACGCGGTCGCGGAGCCGCAGGCGGCGAGGAGCGAGCTCCTGGTGCTGTCGGCGCACACGGACTCGGCGCTGGCGAGCCTCCGCGAGCAGGTGCGCGGGCTGTGCGAGGGGCCGTCGCCGCCGGCGCTGGCGTCGTTGTGCCGGGCGGCGGCGACCGGGCGGGCCGAGCGGGTGCACCGGGTGGCGGCGGTGGCGAGCAGCCACGCGGAGCTGGCGGCGAAGCTGGGCGACCCGGAGGGCCTGCTGCGCGGGGAGGTCGACGGGCGCCGGCGGCCGCGGGTGGCGTTCCTGTGCGCCGGGCAGGGCTCGCAGCAGCCGCGCATGGCGGAGACGCTGTACCGCGGAGAGCCGCGGTTTCGTGAGGCGCTCGAGCGCTGCGCCGAGCTGCTGCGGCCGCACCTCGAGGTGCCGCTGATCGACCTCCTGTACCCGCGCGCGGGGGAGCAGCGGCCGCTGACCGAGACCCGCTTCACGCAGCCGGCGGTGTTCGCGGTCGACTGGTCGCTGGCGCAGATGTGGATCGCGTGGGGGGTGACGCCGGCGGCGGTGATCGGGCACAGCCTCGGCGAGTACGTGGCGGCGTGCCTGGCCGGGGTGATGACGATCGAGGAGGCGCTGCCGCTGGTGGCCGAGCGGGCGCGGCTGATGCAGGCGCTGCCGGCCGGCGGCGCGATGGCGGCGGTGATGGGCGAGGTCGAGGCGGTCGCGGAGGCGCTGCGCGGGCGCGAGGACGTCGAGATCGCGGCGTACAACAGCCCCGGCAGCGTGGTGCTCGCGGGCGACGAGGCGGCGGTGCTCGCGGTGTGTGCGAGCCTCACGGCGCGCGGGCTGCGGGCGGCGCGGCTGGCGGTGTCGCACGCGTTCCACTCGCGCCGCGTCGAGCCGATGCTGGCGGCGTTTTGCGAGCGCCTGGCGACGGTGCAGCTGCGGGCGCCGCGGCTGCCGCTGGTGAGCAACGTCGACGGCCAGGTGGTCGGGGCGGAGATCTGCGAGGCGGCGTACTGGGTGCGGCAGATCCGTGCGCCGGTGCGCTTCGCGGCGGGGATCGAGCGGCTGGTCGGCGAGCGGATCGGGGTGATGCTCGAGGTGGGGCCGGGCTCGACGCTGACCGGGCTCGCGCGGGAGTGCGTGCGCGGGCGGGCCGACCCGCCGACCTCGCTGGCGAGCCTGGGCCGCGGCGGCGACGACTGGACGCCGGTGTGCGCGGCGCTGGGGCGGCTGTGGACGCTGGGGGCGGAGATCGACTGGGAGGCGCTCGGCGGCTCGGGGCGGGCGCGGCTGCCCGTGACGCCGCTCGAGCGGGAGCGCCACGGGCTGCTGCCGCCGGGCGGCGAGGTCGCTGAGGTGTCCGCGGGGACAGGTGCGGCTGAGATGTTCGCGGGGACAGGTGAGCTGTCCGTGGGGACAGGTGGGGTGTCCGCGGGGACAGGTGATGTGTCCGCGGGGACAGGTGAGCGTGATGTGTCCGCGGGGACAGGTGAGGGTGAGGTGTCCGCGGGGACAGGTGAGGTGTCCGCGGGGACAGGTGAGGTGTCCGCGGGGACAGGTGAGCGGGCGCGGCTGCTCGAGCGGTACACGCGGGCCCGGCCGGCGCTCGATCGCCTGGCCGCGGCGGCGCTGGCGGCGATCCTGCACGAGTGCGGCCTGGCGGGGCGGTCGGGGCCGGTGGAGGCGCTGACGGCGTTGGCCGGGGTGGCGCCGCGGCACCGGCGACAGTTCGCGCTGCTGCTGCGACTGGCGGCGGCGCAGGGCGTGGTGCGCGAGGGCGCGGAGGGGATCGAGGTGGTCGGCGAGCGGGCGGCCGCGGCGGCGCGGTGGGCGGAGCTGTCGGCGGCGGCGCTGCGGGAGCTGCCGGCGTTCGCGGGCGAGGTCGGGCTGCTGGCGGCGTGCGTGGCGGTCTATGCCGAGGTGCTGCAGGGGCGCCGCGAGGTGATGAGCGTGCTGTTCCCGGGCGGGTCGCTGGTGGAGGTCGAGGCGGTGTACCGCGACGCGCCGCTGGCGGTCCGCGACACCGGGCTGGCGGCGGACTGGCTGGCGCGGCGGCTGGCGGCGAGCGCGGGGCCGATCGACGTGATCGAGGTCGGCGGCGGGACCGGCGGGACGACGGCCGGGCTGGCGAGGGTGCTGGCGGGGGCGCCCGGGCGGGTGCGTTATCACTTCACGGACGTGACGCCGGCGTTCCTGGCCCACGCGGAGCGGCGCTTCGCGGGGCTCGGGCTGCGCCTGGCTCGCCTCGACGTCGAGCGCGAGCCGCAGGCGCAGGGCTTCGCGCGGGCGAGCTTCGACGTGGTGATCGCGGCGCACGTGCTGCACGCGACCCGCGACCTGGACGCGACGCTGCGGCACGTCCGCGGGCTGCTGCGGCCGGGCGGGGCGCTGCTGCTGATCGAGACGAGCGAGCCGCTGCTGGCGTGGATCCACCTCGTGTTCGGGCTGACCCCCGGGTGGTGGCGCTTCGACGGCGCGGACGGGCGGGCCGAGACGCCGCTGCTGACGGTCGAGGCGTGGCGCGCACGACTGCAGCGCTGCGGGTTCGGTGCGGTGGGCGTGGAGGCGGCGGGCGGCCCGACGGCGGTGCTGATCGCGGAGGCGGACCCGGCGTGGCGAGCGGCCCTGGCGGCGGGCGAGGACGTGGTGGCGGGTGAGGCGAGCGCGGGCGTGGTGGCGGCCGCGGCGAGCGCGACCGGGACCGCGGGCGAGGCGGGGCTGGTCCGCCAGGTGGAGCGGGCGCTGGCGGGCCAGCTGGCGGCGACGCTGCGCATGCCGGCGCGGCGGATCGGCAGCCACACGCCGTTTCAGGAGCTCGGCCTCGACTCGTTGCTGGCGCAGGAGCTGGCGGCGACGCTCGAGCGCTGGGTCGGAGCCGCGGTGCCGGCGGGGATCGTGTTCCAGCACACCACGACGCGCGCGCTGGCGGGGTTCTTGGTGGCGGAGTATCCGGACCAGCTGCGCGCACGCCTGGGTGGAGCGGCGGCGGAGGATCGGGCCGTGCTGGCGGGCGTGGGCTCGGCGGTGGGTGAGCGAGGCGTGGGCTCGGCGGGTGGAGGCGTGGGTTCGGTGGCGGGTGAGCGAGGCGTGGGCTCGGCGGGTGGCGTGGGTTCGGTGGCGGTGGTCGGGGTGGCGGTGCGGCTGCCGGGGGCGAGCTCGGTCGAGAGGTTGGCGGAGCTGCTGGCGAGCGGGGAGGTGGTGATCGGGGAGGCGCCGGCGGGGCGGGAGGAGCTGGCCGGGCTGCGTGGACGCGGTGTGAGCACGCGGGGGGCGTTTCTTGATCAGGTGGCGGGGCTGGATCCGCTGTTGGGTGTGGCGGCGGAGGAGGTCGCGGCGATGGACCCGCGGCAGCGCATCGCGCTCGAGCTGGCCCACGAGGCGCTCGAGCACGCGGGGCGCGGCGGGCCCGGGCGAGCCGGGATGCGGGTCGGGGTGTTCCTCGGGCTCAGCCGCGAGCTGCCGACGCCGACGGGGGACGATCCGCTGGCGGCGCGGGCCGGGTCGGCGCTCGGGCTCAGCCTGGCGATGGCGGCGGCCCGGATCTGCCACAGCTTCGACCTGCGCGGGCCGTCGCAGACGATCGATGTCCACTGCGCGGCGGGGCTGGTCGCGCTGCACGCGGCCTGCGCGGCGCTGGCGGCGGGGGAGTGCGAGCTGGCGCTGGTCGGGGCGGTCAATGTGCTCGCCGATCCGGGTTATCTGCTGGCGCTCGACGGCGCGGGGATGTTGTCGCGGAGCGGGCGCTGTCGGCCGTTCGCGGGCGATGGCGACGGCTTTGTGCTCGGCGAGGGCGGGGTGATGCTGGTGCTGCGTCCGCTGGCGGCGGCGGTGGCCGCGGGCGACCCGATCCACGCGGAGATCCTGGGGACGGCGGTCGGGCACTACGGGCGCACCCTGGCGCTCGGGGCCCCGAGCCCGGAGGGGCACACGCAGATCGTCCGCGCGGCGTGGCGGCGGGCGGGGGTGGATGCGGCGGCGATCGACGTGATCGAGGCGCACGGGACCGGGACGCGGGTCGGCGACGCGATCGAGCTGCTCGGCCTGGGTGCGGCGCTGGCCGGGGTCTCGGGCTGTCGGCTCGGCTGTCTCAAGGGACAGCTCGGGCACACGGAGGTGGTGGCGGGGCTGGCCGGGGTGGTGAAGGTGATCGGCGCGCTGCGGCGCGAGGCGTGGCCGGGGACGGTGACGGGCGAGCCGCTGCTGCCGGAGCTGACGGCCGGGCCGCTGGTGCTGCCGCGCAGCGCGACGGCGTGGCTGCGCGGGGCACGGCGGCGGCTGGCGGGGGTGAGCGCGTTCGGGCTGGCGGGGACGGGGGCGCACGTGGTGGTCGGCGAGCCGCCGCTGCCGCCGGGGCGCGACGGGGCGGAGCGCGGGGTGCAGCTGCTGGTGCTGTCGGCGGGCAGCGGCGAGCAGCTGGCGGGGCTGGCGGGGGACCTGGCGCTGGCGGCGGGGGAGGTCGACGCGGGCGACCTGTGCTTCACGCTCGCGGCCGGGCGCACGCGCTTGCCGTGGCGCGCGGCGGCGGTGGTGCGCGGGCCGGGGGAGCTGCGGGAGCGGCTGGTGGGGTGGTCGCGGGGGCCGGGGAGCGGGGCACGGGCGTGGGGGTCGAGCGGCGCGGTGGCGGTGCGGTCGCCGGTGATCGGGCTCGGGTCGGTGGCGGCGGCGGGTCGATGGTCGCAGCTGCCGGCGGTGCGGCGGGCGGCGACGCGGGCGGTGGCGGCGGGCGAGCCGGAGGCCCGCGGTGCGGCGGAGGCGGGGCTCGCGGGCGCGGGGCCGTGGACGGCGCTGGCCGAGTTTGCGCTGCTGTACGGGCTCGGGGCGCTGTTGCAGGGGCTGCTGCCGGGGGCGGAGCTGGCGGGGCGCGGGGTCGGGGCGGCGGTGGCGGCGGTGCTCGCGGGTGAGGCGGCGCTGGAGACGGCGGCGCGCGGGCTGGAGCGCGCGGCGGGGCAGGTGTTCGAGGCGATCCTGTTGACGGCGCCGGAGGGGCCGCTGCTGGCGGTGGGGGCGGTGGGGGCGGCGGCGGATGTCGTGCTCGAGCTGGGGGCGGCGGATCCATGGGAGGCGGTGCTGTGCGGGCTGGCGGCGGTGTTCGTGCGCGGCGGGGAGGTGGCTGGCGAGCGGCTGTTCGCCGGGACCGGTCGCCGCCGGGTGGGGCTGCCGGGGCTGCGGATGCGGCGCGAGCGTGCGGCGGATGGCGTGATGCGGGGCGAGCCGGGCGAAGATGGGGCGATGCGGAGCGAGACGGTGGGGGACGCGGGGATGCGGGGGGAGACGGGCGTGGTGTCGCGGAGCGAGATCGTGGGGGACGCGGGGATGCGGGGGGAGACGGGCGTGGGGTCGCGGGGTGAGGCGGCGGAGCGTGCGGGCGCGGGGGCGGTGGAGCGTGCGGGCGCGGGGCTGCAGGGGGCGGCGCTGCGGCGGGCGGTGATGGGGTTGCTGCGGGCGACGGTGGCGGCGGAGCTGCGGGTCGCGGTGGCGTCGATCGATCCGCAGGCGAGCTTGATGGCGCTCGGGCTCGACTCGCTGACGCTCGAGCGGCTGGTCGGGACGCTCGCGCAGTGGACCGGGGTCGCGCTGTCGCCGACGCTGCTGTTTCGCTTGCCGACGCTCGCGGACGTCGCGGGCTACCTCGCGCGTGAGCACGCGCCGGCGCTGCGCGGCGCGCTGGCGGCGGGGGGTGGGGCGGTGGCGACCGCGGCGATCGCCGAGCCGGGTGCGGGGGTCGGGGAGGGTCGCCCGGAGGATGGTGCCGCGGCGACGGGTCCGCTGCGGTCGGACGGCGAGGCGGCGATCGCGATCGTCGGGATGGGGTGTCGGTTGCCGGGGGCGGACGGGGTCGAGGCGCTGTGGGAATTGCTGCGGTGCGGGGGCGATCGGGTGGCCGAGATCCCGGCGTCGCGGTGGTCGGTGGAGGGGCTGCCGCCGGCGTGCCGCTGGGCGGCGTTGCTGGCGGAGCCGGAGCGCTTCGATCCGGAGTTCTTCGGCATCTCGCGGCGCGAGGCCCGGGGGATCGATCCGCAGCAGCGGCTGTTCCTGAGCGTGGCCTGGGAGGCGCTCGAGCGGGCCGGGTACGCCGGCGGGGCGCGCGGGCGGGCGATCGGGGTGTTTGTCGGGGCGACCACGGCCGACTTCGCCGAGGCGCTGCTGCGCGAGGGGGCGGCGGTCGGGCCTCACCTCGTGACGGGGCTCAACGGGGCGATGCTGGCGAATCGTGTGTCCTATACCCTCGACCTGCGCGGGCCGAGCGTGATGGTCAATACGGCGTGCTCGTCGTCGCTGGTGGCGATCCACCAGGCGTGCCAGAGCCTGCGGGCGGGGGAGTGCGAGCTGGCGATCGCGGGCGGGGTCAACCTGTGCCTGACGCCGACGCCGTTCGCGGCGCTGAACGAGGCGCGGGCGCTGTCGCCGACGGGGCGCTGCCGGCCGTTCGCGGCCGAGGCCGATGGTTATGTGCGCGGCGAGGGGGCGGCGGCGGTGGTGCTGAAGCGGCTCGACGCGGCGCTGGCGGACGGGGACACGATCGCGGCGGTGATCCGCGGGTCGGCGGTGAATCAGGACGGGCGCACCAACGGGATCACGGCGCCCAACCCTGCGGCGCAGCAGGCGGTGATCACGGCGGCGCTGCGGCGCGCGGGGGTGTCGGCGGAGTCGATCGGGTACGTGGAGGCGCACGGGACCGGGACGCGGCTGGGCGATCCGATCGAGGTCGAGGCGCTGACGGCCGCGCATGACCGGCGCTCGCGCTGCTGGATCGGGTCGATCAAGTCGAACATCGGGCACGTCGAGGCGGCGGCCGGGGTGGCGTCGTTATTAAAAGTGGTGCTGATGCTGCAGCGCCGCGAGCTGGCGCCGACGCTGCACGTGGCGCGGCAAAACCCGCTGTGTGGGCTCGACCGCAGGCCGTTCGCGCCGGTGGTGAGCTGCGCGCCGTGGACCGGGGCGGGGCCGCTGCGGGCGGGGCTGAGCTCGTTCGGGTTCGGGGGGACAAACGCACATATGATCGTGGAGGAGGCGCCGGCGGTGGCGTCGGGGGCGGCGCACGCGGGGCCGCTGGTGCTGGTGTTGTCGGCGCCGACGGAGGGCTCGCTGGAGGCGCTGGGGCGGCGCTGGCTGGCGGCGCTCGCGGGGGCGAAGGAGGCGGCGGATCTGTGCTTCACGGCGGCGCTGGGGCGGGCCCGGTTCGCGCGGCGGCTGGCGGTGACGGGGGACGACGCGGCCGGGCTGGCGCGGGCGCTGGCGGCGGCGCTGGCGGGGGGGACGGGGGCGGGGATCTGGCGCGGGGTGGTCGAGGACGGGGGCGACGAGGTGGGGAGCGCGGGCGCGTCGGAGGCCGGTCGCGTGGCGGGGCGCGCGGAGGTCGAGCGGGCGGCGGCGGGTTTTGTGGCCGGCGAGGCGGTGGCGTGGGGCGAGGTGTTCGGGCCGGGGCGGCGGCGGGTGGTGGTGCCGGAGACGCCGCGGGAGGAGCTGCGGATCGGGGGGTCGCGGCCGCGGGAGGCGGTGGTCCGCACGGCCGCGCTGACGGGGGCGCTGCCGGTGGCGGACCATCGGGTGTTCGGGGCGCCGATCCTGCCGGGCTCGGGGTTTTATGAGTGGATGCTGGCGGCCGGCGCGGAGCTGGTCGGGGCGCCGGTGCG
>Ga0075163_10004904_pt1 | contig 17908 bp, 15 predicted proteins | sample JI1023141ADNA_FD_71478 | JGI IMG/M metagenome (GOLD analysis project Ga0075163, IMG submission 71478) | Wastewater effluent complex algal communities from Wisconsin, to seasonally profile nutrient transformation and Carbon sequestration -... | ecosystem: Engineered > WWTP > Effluent > Algae...
CGCCGACCCCAACGACACGATGCTCGGCATGCTCAACGCGACGCTGGTCGTGACCACGACGCTGCCGTCCCCCGACAACCAGAAGACGGTGGCGCTGACGATGCGCTCGACCGGGCCGACCATCGCGCTCAACCCCGGCGCCGCGATCGACTTCGGCGGCGTCGACGTCGACCTGGTCGGCGGCCGCATCATCCCGCTGACGATCACCAACATGATGGTCAACGGCGCCGCGCCGCTGGTGATCTCGAGCATCAGCGCGCCGACCGGCCCGTTCTCGCTGGTCTCGCCGCCGGCCACCGTGACGATCAACAGCGGCGAGTCGACGACGCTGATGGTGCGCTACGACCCGACGGTCGAGCGCTCGGGCGCGACCACCGAGTCGTCGTCGTTCACGCTCACCACCACCGGCTACTACGTCGGCGGCGTGCGCCAGCCGGTGGGTCAGCAGATCACGCTGTCCGGTTACGGCATCGATCAGCACGTCGACGTCAACGGCGACGGCGGCAACCCGGTGCTGGCGTTCGGCGACGTCTACCGCAACCCGCGCGCCGATGACCCGCGCGCGACCAAGACGCTGCAGGTGTGCAACACCGGCGAGGCGACGCTGGGCGTGTCGATGGTCACCGACCCGGCCGCGCCGTTCGACGTGACCGGCACGCAGAGCTTCGACCTGGCCGGCGTGACCGGCGCCGGCGGCACCCCGGTGTGCCAGGACGTGACCGTCGAGTTCCGCCCGGCCGACGAGGCCTACCAGGCGTACAGCGGCACGCTGACCGTGATGAACGACGACGACGGTAGCGCGATGGTGCAGGTGCCCCTGTCGGGCACCTCGATCGCGCGCCCGGTGGCGGTGACCAGCGGCGTCACCGCCGACGCGGTGCTCGCGGTGGGCGTGCCGGTGCGGCTGACCGAGGTGTTCCCGAGCGGCCTCACCGCGCAGAACACCTCGACGCCGTCCGAGGCCTTCACGATCGAGCTGACGCCGTCGAACGCCGCCGCGGTGGTGGTCGGCGACGCCGGGCGCGACCTGGCCGCGGGCGAGACCGAGGTCTACGACCTGACGATCACCGCGACCGCGGTCGGCGAGCTGAGCTTCACCGCCGACGTGCACCTCGACGGCGACCCGTTCGCCCATGCCAAGATCCCGGTCACCGTGACCGCGGTCGAGGTGCAGGCCCGGGGCGGCGGCGGCTGCTCGACCGGCGGCGGCGGCACCCGCGGCTCGCTGGCGCTGGTGGCCGTGGTGCTCGCGGTGGCGCTGCGCCGGCGGCGGGCGGTGGCGGTGGGCGCGGCGACGCTGGCCGCGGTGGTGTCGGCCGGCTCCGCGGCCGCGCAGTCGAACCGCGACCTCGAGCTCGGCACGTTCTCGCCGGCGCCGGCCACCGAGGGCACGATGTTCGCGATCGAGTCGCCCGCGGTCGGCACGCCCGGCGCGTGGGCGCTCGATCTCGCGGTCAACCACGCGGTGTCGCCGATGAAGATCGAGACCGGCGTGCCGATGACCGGCGGCGACGTGATCAGCGGCCGCACCGCGCTCGAGCTGGGCTTCGCCTACGCGGTCATCCCCAAGCTCGAGCTGGGCCTGCGGGTGCCGCTGCTCCGCCAGGCCGGCGCCGACACCGGCATCGCGGGCCTCGACTTCTCCGACGCCGGCACCGCGGTCGGCGACGTCGGGATCATGGCGCGCTACGCGCTGGTCGACGGCAAGACCAAGCTGGGCGCCTCGGCGCTGATCACCGCGCCGACCGCCAAGGCCGATCAGTTCGCCGGCTCGGGCACCGTGACCGGCGCCGGCAAGCTGCTGGTGTCGGCGGCGGCCGGCAAGCGCCTGACGCTGGCGGCCAACGCCGGCTTCCTGTTCCGCGCCGCCGAGACCGACTTCGGCAGCATGACCCAGAGCCACCAGGTGCTGTTCGGCGCCGGCGTCTCGGTGCGCGCCGCCGAGAAGCTGTGGGTGATCGGCGAGGGCTTCGGCCGCTACGGCCTGGGCGGCGCCGACGACACCCACGCCACCAGCCCGATCGAGGCCACCGCCGGCATCCGCTACCGCCTCGGCGCGAGCGTCGCGCTGTCGCTGGGCGGCGGCACCGGCCTGCGCGCCGGCATCGGCGCGCCGAAGGTCCGCGGCTTCCTGATGCTGTCGTTCGCGCCCAAGGCCAAGGCCGACGCGCCGCTGCACGTCTACGTGCCGCCGCCGCCGCGCGACGTCGGCGACGACGACAGCGACGGCGTGGTCAACGCCGACGACGCGTGCAAGCTCGACGCCGAGGACGGCGACGGCTTCCAGGACGCCGACGGGTGCCCCGACGCCGACAACGACGCCGACGGCGTGCTCGACGGCGACGACAAGTGCCCCGACCAGGCCGAGGACAAGGACGGCGTCGACGACGCCGACGGCTGCATCGACGGCGACAACGACGGCGACGGCGTGCCCGATGTCGGCGACAAGTGCCCGGCCGAGCCCGAGGACAAGGACGGCTTCGAGGACGACGACGGCTGCGACGAGCCGGACAACGACGGCGACGGCGTCCCCGACGTGCTCGATCAGTGCGCGATGGAGGCCGAGACCATCAACGGCAACGCCGACGAGGACGGCTGCCCGGACAAGGGCGACTCGCTGATCATGGTGATGCCGGACCGCATCGAGGTGCTCGAGCCGGTGACCTTCGTCGGCGTGACCACCAAGCTCGGCAAGACCGCGCCCAAGGCGCTGTCGCAGATCGGCGCGACGATGCGCGCCGACCGCAAGATCAAGCGGCTGCGCATCACCGTCCACGTCCACCCGCGCGGCGCCGGCGACGAGCAGCTGTCGCAGAAGCGCGCCGACGAGATCCGCGCGTGGCTGATCAACTGGGGCGTCGAGCCGGAGCGCCTCGACGCGCGCGGCATCGGCTCGAAGCGGCCGCTGGTGCCCAAGAACCAGAAGGGCGCCGAGCAGATCAACGACCGCGTCGAGTTCATCATCTTCGAGCGGCAGTAGCGGGCGCGCGGGGCGGCGGGCGCGCGGGCGGCGGGCGCGCGGTCAGCGCTCGGCGCGGGCGAAGGCGAAGCCGACCACCGCCGCGGCGCCGCCGGTGGTGAGCGCGGTGGCGGCGGCGGCCATCGTGGCCCCGGTGGCCACGACGTCGTCGACCAGCAGCACCCGCCGGCCGGCGACCCGCGCCGGCCGGGGCACCACGAACGCCTCGAGCAGGTTCAGCCGCCGGGCGTCGCCGTCGAGGTGGGTCTGCGGCGCGGTGTTGCGGACCCGCTTGAGCGCGCGGGTGTCGAGCGGCGCGGCGCAGCCCGCGGCGGCCCGGGCGTGCCGGGCCAGCGCCTCGCTCTGGTTGAAGCCGCGGGCCGCGAGCCGACGCCAGTGCAGCGGGATCGGCACGATCAGATCGATCGCGCCGGCCTCGACCGCGGCGGCCAGAAACGGCGCGTACAGCGGCGCCAGCACCCGGGCGATCTCGTGGCGCCGCGCAAACTTGAGCCGGCGCAGCGACCGCCCCAGCTCACCGCCGTAGCGCCACGGCGCGACCATCGCCTCGAGCGGCCAGCGCCCGGCCCGACAGCGCGCGCACTCGACCGCGGGCGGCGCGGCCTGGGGCTCGCCGCAGCGCGGGCACGCCGGGCCCAGCGCGTCGACGGTGGTCGCGCACGGCCCGCACAGCGGCGCCGGGGGCTCGACCCGGGCCTCGCACGCGGCGCACTGAGGGACGAACAGGGTGGACAGCGCAACTTCGACGGCTTGCATGCGCAGCCTATCGGCCGCGCGCGGCCCCGGTTGCGTGCTAAGAGTCGGCGATGGCCGACGCGCGCACCTCCGCGCACAAGTTCATCGCGCAGAACCGCAAGGCGACTCACGATTTCCTGATCCACGAGCGCTACGAGGCCGGCGTGGCGCTGGTCGGCTCGGAGGTGAAGTCCTTGCGCGACGCCAAGGTGACGATCACCGACGGCTGGGCCGAGATCAGGAAGGGCGAGGTCTGGCTGCACGGCATCCAGATCAACGAGTACCCGCAGGCCAACCGCGACAACCACCAGGTCGATCGCGTGCGCAAGCTGCTGCTCCACAAGGCCGAGATCGCGAAGCTCGGCGCCAAGACCCGCGAGCGCGGCTTCACGCTGATCGCGCTGTCGCTGTACTGGAAGGAAGGCCGGGTGAAGGTCGAGCTGGGCCTGGCCACCCACAAGAAGCAGTACGACAAGCGCGCCGCCAAGCGCGCCGCCGACGATCAGCGCGAGATCGCGCGCGCCGCCAAGCGCTGAGCGCCGCCGCGCTGAAGCGAAGCCGCCGCTCGGCGCATCCAGGCCTGTGAGGCATCGACATGGCTGACAAGGATCCGAACGCGGCGTTGACCGCCGAGCTCGTCGCCGAGAGCGCCGCCACCCTGGGCCGCGCCGGCCGTCGCCTCGAGCAGGCGCTCGTCATGCTCGCAGCGCACCAGCCGACCGACCCGCGCCCGCGCGGCGAGCTGGTCGACGCGGCGGCGTACCACGCGTGGAGCTACGTGATCGTGCGCGGCGCGCTGGGGTGGAGCGACGACGACGCCGCGCTGCGCAGCTACCAGGTGCCCGGCGAGGTGCGCGCGCGCATCGGCGCGGTGCGCGAGCCGCCGCCGGGCGATCCGATCACGTGAGCCCGGCCCGGCCGACGGCGGGCGAGACAGGCGTGTAAGCGCCAGCCGCGGCCGACGCCGCGATATAGAGGCGCCATGGATGGAGCCTCGAGCACCGCGCTGATGGTGTGCGCGTACCGCGCGCGCGCGTCGACCTGGCCGCGCCCGATCATGACCGACCGCTGGGCCGCCGCGCTGGCCGGCGACGAGGGCCCGCGGATCGCCGCCGGCTTCGATCGCCACTGGCCGGCGATGGAGACCTGGCTGGCGCTGCGGGTGGCGTACCTCGATCGGCTGGTGACGCTGGCGACCGACCGGCTGGGCGTGCGCCAGGTGGTGATCCTCGGCGCGGGCTACGACACCCGCGCCGCGCGGATGCCCAAGAGCGGCGTGCGCTACTACGAGGTCGATCACCCGGAGACCCAGGCGGCCAAGCGGGCCCGGCTGGCCGCCCTGCCCGGCTACCCGATCGACGCCGCGACCTACGCGCCGTGCGACTTCGAGCGCGAGGATCCGGTCGATCGGCTGCGCGCCGCGGGGCTGGCGCCCGACGTGCCGACGATCGTGGTGTGGGAGGGCGTCGTGCCGTACCTGACCGAGGCGGCGGTGCGCGCGACCGCGACGACCTTGGCCCGCGGGCTCGATCCGCGGTCGCTCCTGGCGTTCGACTTCGTCGGCAAGAACCTGGCCGCCGGGCAGAAGCTGTCGGCGCAGGACCACGGCATGCGCGACTTCATCGGCGACCTGGCCGAGCCGGTGCGGTTCGGCGCCGATCACATCACGCCGCTGCTCGCCGCGTGTGGCTACCGCTGGGTGCGCACGGTCAGCTTCGACGATCTGGCGCTGCAGCTGCTGGGCGACTACCAGCGCGAGCGGCTGTTCCGGTTCCAGCGCATCGCCGTGGCGTCGCCGAGCGTGGTCGACGCCGGCTGGCCGTGATGCCGGCGCCTCGCGCGGGTGCCAGCGGCGGCGAGGTGCGCCGCCGATCCGCGCCGCGTACGATCACCCCATGCGCACCGCGCCCGGAACCGCGCCCGCGCTCGCGCTGGTGCTCGCGACCGCCTGCACGTTCGCCGAGGAGGATCCGGTCGCGCTGGTCGCCGCCCGCGGGCCCGACGCGGTCGACTGCGGCGCCGTCGAGGCGTGGGGCGAGCCGCCGCTCACGCCAGGCTGGGCCCGGGCGTGCGCGCTGGCGGCGCGCGGGCGCGGCGAGGGGTTCCGCGCGGTCGTGAGCCAGGCGGTCGCGGACGGCGCCGACGTGATCGGCTGGGTCGGCGGCGCCGACGGCGGCGGCTGGCGCCTGCACTACACCGCGGTGTTCGGCACGTACATCGGCGGCGACGCCGAGTGCGTCGACTGGCGGGCGTGCGGCGCGATCCGCGATCGCGGCCCGACCTGCCCCACGCTCGCGGTCGACCTGTGCTTCACCTGCGAGTAGCGCGGCGCGCGCGGCGCCGCTACTCGTCGTCGGGCGGCATCGGCTCGAAGCCCGGCTGCTTGGCCTTGTTGCGCCCGACGAACCACGCCACGACGATCGACAGGTTGTAGAGCGCGATCATCGGCAGCGCCATCAGGCACTGCGAGATCGGATCGGCCGACGGCGTCAGCACCGCGCCGATGATGAACGCCAGGACGACGAACCAGCGGTTGAAGCGCCACAAGCTCTTGGCGGTGACCAGGCCGATCTTGGCCAGGAAGTAGATGACGAACGGCATCTCGAACACCGCGCCGAACGCCAGCATCATGTCGCGCGTGAGATCGAGGTAGCCGCTGATCGTCAGCGCCGGCTCGGCGTGGCCGATCTCCATGCCGAGCAGGTAGTCGAACATCGGCTCGAGCACGAGCTGGTGGCAGAACACCGCGCCGCCGACGAAGAACGCCGCCGACAGCACGGCGAACGTGATCCCCATCCGCCGCTCGGACTTGTACAGGCCGGGCGCGATGAACTTCCACAGCTGGTAGAAGATGAACGGGCTGGCGGCGAAGATCCCCGACCACATCGCCACCGACATCCCGACCCAGAACGGCTCGGTGATGACGTTGTACTTCATGGTCGTCGTCGCCAGCTTCGGGTGGTGGACGATCGCCTTCTGGTACGGCTCGAGCAGCGCCTCGTAGATCTTGCCGGCGTAGAACCAGCACGCGACGGTGGCGATCATGAAGGCGATCGCCGAGTTGCGCAGGCGGCTGCGGAACTCGCGCAGGTGCTCGAGGAACGGCATCCGCCCGTCGTCGAGATCGGACTCGTTGGCGGCCATGATCAGCTCTGACCGCGGCCGATCGCGCCCACGGCCGGCTTGATGAGGCTGGCCAGCTCGGCGGCCTCGGCGGCGGCGGCCTCGGCGGCCGGATCGGGCTCGGCGGCGGGCTCGAGCTCGGCCGCGGGCGCAGGCTCGGCGGCGGGCTCGGACGCGGCGGGCGCAGGCGCGGCGGCGGGCGCAGCCGCGGCGGTGGCCTCGGACGCGGCCGCCAGGGCGTCCGGGCCGATCCCGGGGCTCGACGTGATGGCCGGGATCGCGGCGGCCTCGGCCGCGGCGACCCCGGCGGCGGCCTCGGCCGCGGCGTCGGCGGCCGGCTTGGCCGGCGGCTTCTTCACCGGCGGGCGCCGCATGTCCTCGCCGCGGAGCGCGCTCTTGATGTCGCGGATGGCGCCGCCGATCTCGGTGTCGTTCTCGATGGTGTCCTGGAACTCCCGGGTCTGCTTGCGCAGGTCGCGGATGCCCTTGGAGATGGTCTTGGCGGCGTCGGGCAGCTTCTCTGGGCCGAGAAACAGCATCGCGACCACAAGGATCACGAGGATCTCGTTCATGCCCATGCCGAACATCGCGGGCGGCATTGTAGCACCGGCGGGGATCGAGGCGACCGCCGGGGGGCGCGGATGCGCGCGGGCGCTCAATACGGCGACTGGCCGCCGATGTTGCCGCCCGGGCCGTAGTCGCAGACCACGGTCGCGCCGTACTGGAAGCCGGCGCAGGTATAGAGCGCGCAACCGATCTTGGTCGTGTTGCGCCAGACGACCTGCGTGTAGTGACCGCAGACGCGGCCGGGATCGCAGGAGTTGGTGTCGTGGTGGTAGTACTGCTTCTCGCTCACCCACGAGGCGGTGGCGCCGGTGCCGCTGGCCTGGCCGCCCGAGCCGTAGATGTTCTCGCCGACGTAGGTCGGGTAGCCGTTCGAGCGGCCGGCGTTGTGATCGACCAGCCCGGTCGGCGCGTCGTTGTCGACGCACTGCCGGACCCAGGCGTCGGCGATCGCCGCCAGCTCCGGATCCCAGGTGAGCGGGCCGACGCCGACCAGCGCGCGCTCGGCGTTGTGCGCGGCGACGATGCCCTCGAGCCCGGGCGGCTCGCCGACCACCGGCGGCGCGTCGATCGCGCCAGCCGGCGCGTCGATGTCGACGCCACCGTCGCCGTCGCCGGGCGGCGCGGCGTCGTCGGCACCGCAGGCGGCCAGGAGCGCGAGGGCGGCGAACCACGAGCGTGTGCGCATCGCGCGATGATCGCCTCGCGCGCGCGCGAGGGTCAAGGCGCCGACTGCAACTCGCCGGTTGCAGTCGCTGGTGCGTCCACGCCCGGCGCGCCTGTCCTACATCGCCGACCAGCGCCCGCCATCGCCCGACGCGCGCGGCACGTGGGCGCATCGGCCGCGATCTCCGTCGAGGAATGGCAGTGTAGGCGCGCGCCGCACGCGCACGCCGAGGCAAAACGCGCCTGCGTCCGCGTGGGGGCTGCGCCGCCATGGCGCGAGGTGCGCGGCCACGAACCGACGTCGTCTCGCCGGGTTGCAGGACGCGTGCGGATCGAGGATGACAGCGCGCTGACCGACGCTGTCACCGCAGGCGTCGGTGTCAGGGGCTCCGCGTGCGAGGCACGTCAGCGCCCTTACGGATCATCGCGCGGCTGCGCATGCGGCGTCGCGCTGCGCGGATGTGGGTCTGGCAGAACGCGCCGCGCTGACACGGCGGAGGCGCGCCGCGTCAGCCGCCCGCGCGTCGCGCTGGCATCGCACGTGAAGAATGTCGGCGGCACGGAGGATCGGAAACATGAAGCGCTCGCTCATCGCACTCGGGTTCATCGCCGCCACGCCGCTCGCGGGCTGCATGGTCGGTGACACCACCGCCACCCTCAACGACGACCTCACCTTCGAGGAGTTCCGCGAGCTGACGTTCCAGGAGCCGTGGGAGGGCGGCGCGTACATCATCGACGGTGACACGCCGGTGGCCAACGAGAAGGCGCTGTACGAGGAGTGGCTGGCGCTGTACGGCGGCCAGGCGCTGATCGTCAACACCGCGGGCGGCCTCGACACCAAGTGGAACGACACGCAGAAGCTCAACCTCACATACTGCGTGAGCGATCGCTTCGCCGGCAACAAGGCCGCCGTCGTCGAGGCGCTGCGCCAGGCCACCGACCTCGGCTGGGAGGTCCGCGCCAACGTCAACTTCGTCTACGTGCCGGCGCAGGACGCGACCTGCACCGCGAGCAACACCAGCGTCGTCTTCGACGTCAACCCGGTCAACGTCGGCGGCCAGTACCTGGCGCGCGCGTTCTTCCCCAACAACGCGCGGTCGAGCCGCAACGTCCTCATCGACAACACCGCGTTCGATCCCGGCCTGACCTGGCCGCTCAAGAACATCCTCGGTCACGAGCTCGGCCACGCGCTCGGCTTCCGCCACGAGCACACCCGCCCCGAGTCGGGCACCTGCTTCGAGGACAACAGCTGGCGCCCGCTCACGCCGTACGACTCGGCGTCGATCATGCACTACCCGCAGTGCAACGGCACGTCGAGCAACCTGGCGTTCACGACCCGCGACGCCGAGGGCGCCGCGGCGCTGTACGGCGCGCCGGGCGGCTCGCCGCCGCCGCCCCCGCCCCCGCCGACCGGCGGCGGCACCCAGACCTGGACCGGCAGCGTGGCGCGCGGCCAGTTCGCCGTGGTCGGCGGCCCGATCCCGGTGAAGGTCGGCTCGCTGCTCAACGTGGCGATGACCGGCACCGGCGACGTCGATCTGTACGTGCGCTTCAACAACGCGCCGACGCGCTCGCGCTTCGCGTGCCGGCCGTACCTGAGCTCGTCCACCGAGAGCTGCGCGCTCACCGTGCCGCAGGGCGCGACCTCGTTCTACGTGGCCGCCGACGGCTACACCGCGGGGAGCTACAGCATCACCGCCAACTTCACGCGCCCGTGACGCGCGCGCGGCGCTGACCGCGCCGCGAGGCGAGGGTGGGTCGAGGAGGCGTCTCGGGTGGGGGCCCCGTCGGGGGCATGACCCCGACGGGGGAGGGTTTGGCGACAAACCCTCCGGCTATTCGCGCGGCGCGACGCAGTACACCTCGGCGACGATCTCGATGGCCTGGCTGGTCGAGGTGTTGCGGTAGTCGCAGCGCCAGCTCGACGCGGCGTGCGCGTCGGTGAGCCCGACCGGCCGCGCGGCGACCAGCTCGGCGACCCACATCGGGTCGGCGTAGCAACCGCCGGTGATCACCAGATCGCGAGCCCGCTCGCAGGCCGCGACCGCGGAGGCGACCTGCCCGGCGCCGACCGACACCCGGGCCTCGCGGCGCGACAGATCTTGCTTGGCGGCGTAGGCCCCGGGCGGCCCGGCGGGACCGCGCGGCCCCTGGGGTCCCTGCGGGCCTTGCAACCCCTGCGGGCCTTGCAGCCCCTGGACGCCCTGAGCGCCCTCGGGCCCGACCGGCCCCGACGGCCCCGGCGGTCCGGGTGGCCCCTCGGGACCCGCGCCGGCTGGCCCGGGTGGGCCCAGCGGTCCGGGCGGCCCGACGATGCCCGGCGGCCCCGCGGGGCCGACCGGCCCGGCGAGCCCGCTCGACGGTCCCTGCGCGGCGAGCTCGCGCGCGACCCGCTGCGCGTCGACCTTGGTGCCGGTGCGCTCGATCGACTCGAGGCGCCCCTCGGCGGCGGCCAGCCGGGCCTTGAGGTCGTCGACGCGCGGGTCGGGCGTGGTCCCGCGGCAGGCGACGCCCAGCCAGGCCCCGGCGACGAGCAGCGTCCGCGCTTGCACGCGGCGATCGTATGCCGCGCGGTCGGCCGCCGCCCGCGGCCCGGCCGTTTTTTTGCCCCGGTCCACCAGCGGGCGTACCACCGGAGGCCATGAGCGAGCCTGTGATCGCGCTCGATCGCGCCGGCCTGGCCTTCGCCGGCCGGCCGGTGTTCGTCGACGTCGAGCTGGCGATCGCCCCCGGCGAGGTGGTGATCGTCGGCGCGCCCGCCGGCGCCGGCGCCTCGGCGCTGTGCGCGATGATCGCGGGCCTGGTGCCCTGCACCGGCGACGTCCGGCTGGCCGGCCACCGCGTCGGCAAGCTGCGCGCGTCGTCGCTGACCCGGCTGCGCCGCCGGCTGGGCGTGGTGCCGCAGGACCTCGCGCTCCTGCCCGACGCCAGCGCCCGCGCCAACGTCGAGCTGGCGCTGGCGGTGGCCGGGGTCCGCGCGAGCGAGGCCCGCCGCCGCGCCGAGGCCGCGCTGGCCGAGGTCGGCGTCGACGTCGACGAAGCGCAGCCGGTCGCGCGGCTGGGCATGGCCGCGCGCCAGCGGGTGGCCTGGGCCCGCGCCTTCGTCCGAAACCCGGACGTCGTGATCGCCGACCAGCCGACGTGCCACCAGGACGGCGGCGGCACCGCGCGCTTCGTCGAGCTGCTCGCCGCCCGCGCCGCCGATGGCGCCGCCGCGCTGGTGGCTGGGCGCGACCCGGCGCTGACCGAGGCCGCGGCCCGCCGCGGCTGGCGCACGCTGACGATCCACCAGCACCGGCTGGTCGATCTGGCCACGATCGTCGTCGAGGAGATCGACGCCGCGCCGCTGGTCGAGGTCGAGATCACCCGGCCCACCGACGACGCCGTGCCCAACGTCGTGCCCTTCCCGCTGGCCCGCTCGGCCGGGAACCGCCGATGAGCGCGCTGTGGGGCGTCGTGCGCCGCTCGCTGGCGCTCCTGGGCAAGCACCGCCGCGCGTCGGCGTGGGCGGTCGCGGCGATCGCCGCGGCGCTGGTCGGCGTCGCCGCCACCCGGCTGGCGGCCGAGGACGTCGCCGCGTGGTCCCACGGCGCGCGGGCCCAGGCGTCGATGGTGGTCTACCTCGACGAGGGCGCGACCCTCGAGCAGGCCGACCAGCTGGCCCAGCGGTTGCGCGCGCGCGGCGGCGTCGACGGCGTCGCCGTGGTCAGCTCGACCGAGGCCAGCGATCGCCTGCGGGTCGCGCTCGGCGCGCACGATCAGCTGCTCGACGGCGTCGAGCCGGCCAGCCTGCCGATCTCGCTCGAGATCACGCTGGCCGCCGGCACCACCGACGTGGCCGCCGCCAGCCCGGTGGTCGCCGAGCTGCGCGCCGCCGCCGGCATCGAGGACGTCGAGATCACCCGCGACGCCAGCGCGCCGCTGGCCGACGCGCTGGCCCGGCTGGCCCGGCTGGCGTGGGCGCTGTTCGTGGTGGTCGGCGTCGGCGGCGTGATCGCGGTGGCCGCGGCGATCCGGCTGCACCTCGCCGCCGATCGCGCCGAGCGCGCGACCCTGCAGCTGCTCGGCGCCGGCCCGCTGTTCACCCGCGCGCCGACCTGGGGCGCCGGGCTGTGGCTCGGCGTCGCCGGCGCCGCGGTGGCGCTGGTCGTCGGGCGCGGCCTGGCCGCCACCGCCGAGCTCGGCAGCCTGTTCGCGACCCAGGCCTTCACCCCGGCGACGCTCGGCGTGGTGCTCGCGCTCGGCGCCGGCATCGGGCTCGCCGGCGGCGTGCTGGCCGGGGCGCGCGATGCGTAGCGCGGCGGTGATCGCCGCGGCGGCGCTGGCGCTGGCCACCCGCGCCCACGCCGGGCCGACGCTCGGCGAGCAGCTCGATCAGCAGGCCGCGTCGGTGGCGCGCGCCCGCGATCAGGTGCTGACCAAGCTGCACGACAGCCAGCGCGCCCGGCTGCAGCGGGTGCGGCTGGCGTACAAGCTGCTCCGCACCGCCGGCGCGCCGCTGGCGATCGCCCCGGCCGATCGCATGGCCGTGGCGCGCGGCCGCGCGACCGCCCGCTGGCTGTTGGCCCGCGATCGCGCCGAGGTGGCGATGTACGCCGGCGAGGTCGACAGCCTCACCGGCGCCGCGACCCGCATCGCCGCCGATCGCGCCCGGGCCGCCGAGCCGCCGCCCGATCTGCGCTTGCTCCGCCCGGTCGCGGGGCCGATCGTGCGTCGCTTCGGCCCGCTGGTGCACGAGGACAGCAAGGCCACGCTGTCGCGCCGCGGCGTCGACTTCGAGGTCGAGCGCGCCGCGCCGGTGATCGCCGTCGCCGATGGTCTGGTCCGCTACGCCGGCCCGATCCGCGGCCTCGATCGCGGCGTCGTGCTCGATCACGGCGGCGTCTGGACCGTGGTCGGCAAGCTCGATCAGCTCACGGTCGCCACCGGCGACTACGTCGCGGCCGGGCAGCGGCTCGGCCAGCCCGCGCGCTACCGCGTGTACTTCGAGGTCCGCGTGCCGCTCGGTCCGGGCGGCCTGCCGGTCGACCCCGAGCCATACCTTTCCAAGCCCTGACCGGGCAGCGGCCCGGCGATCGCGCTACCATCGGCGCGTGTCGCGCGCGAGCCACGCCGCCGCCTTCGCCGCTGGCTGCGCGATCGCCGCGGCGGTGTCGGTGGCAGCCAAGCCCCGGCGCGCCGAGGCCGTGCGCTACCAGAGCCTCGACACGTTCGCGCAGACGCTGTCGTACGTGAGCCAGCAGTACGTGACGCCGGTCGCCGAGCGTCAGCTCCTGTACGCGGCCGCCCGCGGCATGGTCCAGAGCCTCGACGCCTACTCGGCGTTCTTCTCGCCGACCGAGTACCGCCGGCTGCGCGAGGACACCGACGGCGAGTTCGGCGGCGTCGGCCTGGCGCTCGGCCCGGGCGGCCCCGACGACGCCATGCCCCACGCGCTGCCGTGGCCGATCGTCGACGAGGTGGTGCCCGGGTCGCCGGCCGCCGTCGCCGGCATCGCCGTCGACGATCGGGTGGTCACCGTCGACGGCACCGCGACGATCGGCGACGACGGCAAGGACGAGCGCTACTGGGACGAGAAGCTGCGCGGCAGCCCCGGCTCGCGGGTCACGCTGCAGGTCACGCGCCCCGGCTGGCCCACGCCGCGCAGCTTCGAGCTGGTGCGCGCGCAGATCAAGGTGCCGTCGGTGGCCGCCGAGCCGCTGGCGCCCGGCATCGGCTACCTGGCGATCCGCCGCTTCCAGGAGGCCACCGCCGCCGACGCCGCCGACGCGCTGCGCAGCCTGATCGCCGCCCGCGCCGGCGAGGTCGTGCTGCTCGATCTGCGCACCGACTCCGGCGGGCTGATCGATCAGGCGATGGCGGTGGCCGACGAGTTCCTCGACGACGGCCTGATCGTCACGATCCGCGGGCGCACCGCCGCGGTCGAGGTCCACAAGGCCCACCGCGGCGGCCTCGCCGTCGGCGCCAAGGTGATCGCGCTGGTCAACGCCGAGACCGCGTCGGCCGCCGAGATCCTGGCCGGCGCGCTCCAGGATCACCGCCGCGCCACCGTGCTCGGCATGAAGACCTACGGCAAGGGCGTGATCCAGACCTACTTCGATCTCGGCGATGGCTCGGGCCTCAAGCTCACGACCCACCGCTACCTGACGCCGGCCGGGCACGAGGTCGAGGGCCGGGGGATCACCCCCGACATCGAGGTGCCGGAGTTCGAGGCCGAGACCGTGGTCGCCGGCGCCGTCCCGGGTGACGACGAGGCCGACGCGCCGGTGCAACCGCCCGGCAACCGTGCGATACTCGAGGCCAGGCTGGCTGACGACTACCAACTTCGTATCGCCTACCAAACCGCCCAGCGCTGGCTGGGGTCCAAGTGAGGTCCGGCGTGGGGGCTTCCCTCGCACGGACAGGCCGCTGCCAGTGGAGATGAGCCGATGTTCAAGCTAGTGATCCAGGATGACGAGGGAAAGACGACGGTCGTCCCGCTGGTGCGCGACGAGATCACGATCGGCCGCAAAGAGGGCAACACGATCCGCCTGACCGAGCGCAACGTCTCGCGCAAGCACGCGCGGATCAGCCGGGCCAACGGGGCGGTCGCGATCGAGGACCTGGGCAGCTACAACGGCGTGCGCGTCAACGGCACCCGCATCTCGCAGCGCACGGTGCTGGCGGTCAGCGACCGCGTCCAGATCGGCGACTACCTCATCGAGCTGAAGGCCGAGGGCGTCGAGCAGCCGGTCCCCTACGAGGACGCCCGCACCCAGCCGATCGAGCGCCTCGACCCCGCGCAGCTCGCCGCGGCGATGCCGGGCGCGGCGATGCCGGCCGCCGTGCCGCTCGGCCTGGCCGACACCGATCCCACCGCCCGCGCGGTGGCCCCGGCCGCGATGGCCGCGCCCGGCGGCTACGCCCGCATCGTCGTCCTGTCGTCGAACTTCGCCGGCCGCGAGTTCCAGCTGACCAAGCAGGAGATGGTGATCGGCCGGACCGACGACAACGACGTCGTCATCAACCACCGCTCGATCAGCCGCAACCACGCCAAGATCGTCCGCGAGGCCGGCACCGGCCGCTACACGATCATGGATCTGCAGTCGTCCAACGGCGTGCGGGTCAACGGCGAGGACTACGGCAAGGTCGAGCTGCGCCGCGGCGACACCATCGACCTCGGCCACGTGCGGTTCCGCTTCGTCGAGCCCGGCGAGGACTTCCTGTTCGGGCGCGACGCGCAGATCGTCGACGTGCCCACCGGCAAGAGCAAGACCTGGATGTTCGCGCTGCTCGGCCTGGTGGTCGTCGGCGGCGTGATCGCCGTGGTCGCCGGTGGCGGCGGCGGCGGCAGCAAGAAGGGGCCCGAGGTCACGGCCAAGGGGCCCGACGTCGGCTCGGCGACCAACCCCGGCGTCGCGGCCGGCACCGCGACCAACCCGGCGGGCACCGGCTCGTCCGATCCGGGCGCGGGCACCGGCACCGACACCCCGCCCGGCCCCGGCACCGCCGTCGAGCCGGCCGGCTCGGGCTCGGGGTCGAGCGACACCCCGCCCGGCCCCGGCACCGGCGCGACCCCGGCGGTCGGCGGCGACGCGGGCAAGCTGCTCGCCGACGCGCGCACCGCGATCGACGGCTCGAAGTGGGGTGAGGCCTCGAACCTCGCCAACCAGGTGCTGAAGCTCGACCCGGGCAACGCCGAGGCCCGCACGCTGGCCGACCAGGCCAAGCGCGAGCTGGCCAACTCGAACCTGTACAGCGACTTCGCCGCCGCCGCCGGCCGCAAGCAGTACGAGGCCGCGGTGGCCGCCTTCGAAGAGATCCCCGCCGACTCGGTCTACAAGAACCGCGCGCGCGACGGCTACGACAAGCTGCACACGCAGTTCCTGAACGACACCAAGCGCCAGGCCAACAGCCTCGCCAAGAGCCACAAGTGCAAGGAGCTCGACAAGCTCGCGACCGAGGCCGGCAAGGTGTTCTCCGACGCCGGCGCCGCGGTGCGCGACATCGACTGCGACGAGGCGGTCGCCAGCAACCCGCCGGGCGGCGGCAACGGCACCGGCGGCGGCTCGAGCGGCGGCAACAGCGGCGGCAACCCGCCGCCGTCGGGCGACCCGACCCAGATCGTCGCCGACGCCAGCTCGGCCGCGATGAACGGTCAGTACGCCCGCGCGCTGCAGCTCGCCGAGCAGGCCCTCAAGATGCCCGGCATCCCGCCCGGCGTCGCCAACAAGGCGGTCAACACCGCCGCGCTGTCGGCCTGCAAGCTGAAGAACCAGTCGAAGGCCAAGCAGTACTACGCGAAGGCCAGCTCGGGCGCCAAGACCGGCATCCGCCAGACCTGTCTGCGCGACGCCAAGTTCGACCCCGGAGCGGAATAGGCGAATCTCGGCCCCGGGGCGTAACCGGGGCGGGGGCGGCGGGCACTAGGGAGGGTGATGCCAGCGCGTCTCGACGCGAAACGCCCGGCGCGGCGGTTTGACCCTCCGCGGCATCCTGGTGTAACTCAAGGCATCCCTTGGCGTGCGCCGGCTGGCGCCCGCTTGCCTTCCGGAGGCTTCATGCTCTCGCCTGCTCCTCGGACCGCTCTCGGCCTCGGCCTCTTCGCCGCGGCCCTCCTGGTGGTCGCTCCTTCACCGGCCCGTGCGCAGGACGCCGGCGACATCAGCGTGAACCCGTTCCACCACGCGATGGACTCGCGCGGTTACCTGACGGTCAACGCGTCCCAGGTCCTCGGCAACAAGGAGTTCGCCTTCGGCCTCGTCACCGACTGGGGCTACAAGCTGGTCGCGCTCGAGGGCGCCGGCGGCACCACCTTCGACGTCAACCACATCGTGACGCCGACCTTGCTCGCCGCCGGCGGCTTGAAGCTCGGCCCCGCCGAGCTCGAGTTCGGCGCGACGATCCCGTTCGTCGTCGTCGCCGGTGATCGCGGCCCCGACTCCGACGGCGGCACGCCGACCAACCCCAACGACGACCTCAACTTCGGCATGTCGGGTCAGGGCGTGGGCAACATCGGCCTGCACCTGAAGACCCGCTTCCTCAAGACCTCGAAGGGTCCCAAGATCGGCGTCGGCCTGATCGGCAGCCTGTACCTGGGCACCTTCGGCGGCGACTCGAGCCCGCGCGGCAAGTTCCTCGGCGACGACAAGCTCACGCCGCAGGTGCTGCTGGTGGTCGACAAGGAGTTCGGCCGCGAGCGCCGCTTCCGCGCCGCGATCAACGCCGGCTTCCGCGCGCGCACCGGCGCGACCGCGTACACCGACACCGGCTCGGGCGAGGCCGGCTCGCCGGCCACCGGTGAGGTCATCGAGTCGGGCAACGAGGTGCCGTTCGGCGTCGGCGTGGCGTACGCGCTGTCGCCGCAGAAGTTCGACGTGCTCGGCGAGGTCTACGGCGCGTTCGCGCCCAACGGCCAGAACTACCAGCCGCTCGAGGCGATCGGCGGCATCAAGGTGTACCTGGCGCGCAACTCGTTCCTGACGCTCGGCGGCGGCGCCGGCGTGGTGCCGGGCAAGGCCGGCAACCCGCGGGCCCGCGCGTTCATCGGCATCATCTTCGAGCCGAACATCGGCGACCGCGACGGCGACGGCTACAAGGACGACGTCGACGCCTGCCCGTCCGAGCCCGAGGACTTCGACGACTTCGAGGACGCCGACGGCTGCCCCGAGCCCGACAACGACAAGGACGGCATCCTCGACGAGGACGACAAGTGCCCGCTCAACCCCGAGGACAAGGACGAGTTCGAGGACGAGGACGGCTGCCCCGAGGGCAACAAGAACGATCGCGACGGTGACGGCCTGCTCGACGACGTCGACCAGTGCCCGGACGACCCCGAGGACTTCGACAAGTTCCAGGACG
>Ga0075163_10004906_pt1 | contig 17903 bp, 16 predicted proteins | sample JI1023141ADNA_FD_71478 | JGI IMG/M metagenome (GOLD analysis project Ga0075163, IMG submission 71478) | Wastewater effluent complex algal communities from Wisconsin, to seasonally profile nutrient transformation and Carbon sequestration -... | ecosystem: Engineered > WWTP > Effluent > Algae...
GGCGGCATCGTGTGCACCTCCACCAACGCCCCCACCATCCTCGACTGGGCCTTCGCCCAGCGCGAGAAGGTGCTGTTCTTCCCCGACCAGCACCTGGGCCGCTGGACCGGCTTCAACAAGGGAATCCCCCTCGACGAGATGGTGGTGTGGGACCCGGACCTCGAATACGGCGGCCTCACCGTCGATCAGATCAAGAAAGCCAGGATCCTGCTCTGGAAGGGCCACTGCTCGGTGCACCAGATGTTCCAGCCGGCGCACATCATCAAGTTCCGCAACCAGTACCCGGACGGCTTCGTCATCTCCCACCCCGAGAGCGCCCTCGAGGTGTGCCGCCAGTCCGACTACGTGGGCTCCACCGAGTACATCATCAACGTCATCAAGAACGCCGCGCCCAACACCCGCTGGCTGGTGGGCACCGAGCTCAACCTGGTGAACCGCCTCGCCGAAGAGGTCAAGCACGAGGGCAAGATCGTCCAGTTCATGGCGCCCACCGTGTGCATGTGCTCGACGATGCAGCGCATCGACCCGCAGCACCTGGCCTGGACCCTCGAGAACCTCGCCGACGGCAAGGTGGTCAATCGCATCAGCGTGCCCGAGCACGAAGCCGCGCTGGCCAAGGTGGCGCTGGAGCGCATGCTCGCCGTGTCCTGAGCGCCCCCAGGGCCGGGCTCCGCCCAGCCCGCCCCCCCATGGGGGGCAAGGAAACCTGGGGCGGCCCTGTGTTTCCTCGAGAGCCCACCCACTCGCAATCGGCCGGGCCCTGGCTGCCAGGGCCGGGCATCCCCACCCCCTCGATCCGCGTCGCCCCTCGCCGGGCAGGCGATGGCCGGCCCCGCCGCCGGGCCTCGGCGCATCACCGGCCGGATGGCACCCCCGGCCCGGCCGACCCGCCCGCCGGCCGACCTGCCCCGCCCCTTCGCCCGGCCGATCACCCCGTAAGCGCAAGCGACGGCCCCGCGCGCCCGGGCGAGCCTGCCGGAGGTCCGGCGGCGCAGTGCCGGGAGGGTATCGCCCTATCCGCGAAGCCCTCGCGAGCACGAATTTCAGGCAACACCCGCACGAAACCGACAGGGCAGCCCTATCCGCGGGATAGGCGCCCGGGCCACCGAGGCACTCGCGAGCAGCCCCCAGACAGGCGGCCTCACGCTGCGCGACAGGCGGCCGCCACACCGGGAGGCCCGAGCGACAGCCTCGGGGCAGGTCGGGACAACTTCCGGGCATGGACGGGACCGGCGCCGGGATGGACGCGAGCCCCTCGCGGATAGGCGGGCAGGCGGAATCCGGGGTCGCGAGGGCCGCGGAGACGCCCCTGGGCCGCGCCGGCACCGCCCCGAGAGGCCCGAAGAGTGCAGAATGACGACTCCAGAGAAGGAGCCCCCATGACCACCCTGCGCATCTGCACCTACAACATCCACAAGGGCTTCTCGCAGTTCAACCGGCGGCTCGCCATCCACGACCTGCGCGACCGGCTGCGGCTGCTCGGCGCCGACGTGGTCTTCCTGCAGGAAGTCCAGGGCCTGCACCTGCGCCACGCCCAGCGCCACGCCGACTGGCCCGGCCAGCCCCAGCACGAGTTCCTCGCCCGCGACGTGTGGCAGCAGACCGCCTATGGCGGCAACGCGATCTACGACCACGGCCATCACGGCAACGCCATCCTGTCCCGCCACACCATCCTGTCCCAGGCCAATCAGGACGTCTCCGACCACCGCTTCGAGAGCCGTGGCCTGCTCCACTGCGAGGTCAGGGTGGCCGGCATCGAGCGCCCGGTGCATTGCGTCTGCGTGCACCTGGGGCTCACCGCCGGCAGCCGCCGCCGCCAGATGGCCGCCATCGTCGCCCGCCTCGACGAGCTTGCCCCCGACGGCGCGCCGCTGATCATCGCCGGCGACTTCAACGACTGGCGCAACCACGCCGACGACCACCTCACCGGGCCGCTCGGCCTCAACGAGGTGTTCACCACCCTGCGCGGCCGCCCGGCCCGCAGCTTCCCGAGCACCCTGCCGGTGCTGCGCCTCGACCGCATCTACGTGCGGGGTTTCGCCGTCGACAAGGCCGAGGTGCACTACGGCCCGCCGTGGAGCCGCATCTCCGACCACGCCGCCCTCACCGCCCACCTGCGCAGCGCCTGAGCCGATGGGCATCAACTGGCTGCGCGGCAACGCCCTCACGCTGCTCGAGAACGGCACCGAATTCTTCCCGGCCCTCGAGACGGCGATCGACGGCGCGGCCACCGAGATCTTTCTCGAAACCTACATCTTCGCCAACGACGACACCGGCCACCGCATCGCTGCGGCCCTCTCCCGGGCCGCCGGCCGGGGCGTGTGCGTGCGGCTGCTGGTGGACGGCTTCGGCGGCCGCGACTTCGTCGAGCACCTGCAGGCGCCGCTCGCTGCGGCCAGCGTCAATGTGCAGATCTACCGCCGCGAAGTGGCCCCGCTGTCGCTGCGCCGCCACCGCCTGCGCCGCCTGCACCGCAAGATCGCGGTGATCGACGGGCGGCTGGCCTTCGTCGGCGGCATCAACATCATCAGCGACCTCGACGAGCCGAGCTTCGCGGGGCCCCGCCTCGACTACTCGGTGCGCATCGAAGGGCCGCTGGTGAAACCCATTCACGGCACCGTCACCCACGTCTGGCAGCTGGTCGCCTGGGCCTCGTTCCGGCGACGCCAGCCGCAAGGCTTCGCCCCCCTGCCGGCCCTCGCGGAGCATGGCGCCATCGAGGCCGGCTTCCTGATCCGCGACAACCTGCGCCACCGCCGCGACATCGAGGACGCCTACCTCGTCGCCATCGCCTCGGCCCGCCGCGAGATCGTCCTCGCCAACGCCTACTTCCTGCCCGGCCGGCGCTTCCGCCAGGCCCTGCTGGAAGCCCGCCGGCGGGGCGTCCGGGTCACCCTGCTCACGCAGGGCTGGACCGATCATCCCCTCCAGCAATACGCCACCCGCGCCCTCTACGGCCAGTTTCTCGCCGGCGGCGTGCGGATCTTCGAATACCACCGCAGCCATCTGCACGCCAAGGTGGCCGTCGTCGATGAACGCTGGGCCACCGTGGGCTCGTCCAACATCGACCCTTTCAGCCTGCTGCTGGCCCGCGAGGCCAACGTCTTCGTGCGCGACCCCGGCTTTGCGGCCCACCTGCAATGGCGCCTCGAGCGGGCCATGGGCTCCGGCGCCCGCGAGATCTCCGCCGACGCCTGGGAACGCGGCCCGCGCCTGCAGCGCATCCTCAACTGGGCTGCCTATGGCCTGGTGCGCCTGATGATAGGCATCGCCGGCTACGGCAACCGGCATTGAATGGGAAATGGGAAATGGGGAGTGGGAAGTGGGAGAATCCAGCCCACTACCCACTACCCATTTCCCACTCCCCACCGACCCACCATGTACCCCGCTCCCGCCTTCGAAGCCAAGATCTGCCCGCCCGAGGCCCTGCGCCAGCGCGTCGCCAGCCTGCCGCGCCCGCTGGTGTTCACCAACGGCTGTTTCGACATCCTGCACCGGGGCCACGTCACCTACCTCGGCCAGGCCCGCGCCCTCGGTGCCGCGATGATCGTGGCCCTCAACAGCGACGCCTCCGTGCGCCGTCAGGGCAAGGGCGACGATCGCCCCATCAACACCCTCGAAGACCGCCTGGCGGTGATGGCCTCCCTCGGCTGCGTCGACCTCGTCACCTGGTTCGACGAAGACACCCCGATCGCCCGCATCCTCGAATGCCAGCCCGACGTGCTGGTCAAGGGCGGCGACTGGCCGGTGGAGCGCATCGTCGGCGGGCCGGAAACCCTGGCCCGTGGCGGCCGCGTGCATTCCATCCCCTTCGAGCACCAGCGCTCCACCACCTCGCTTCTCGAGAAGATCCGCCGGCTTTGAGCCGGTGGGAGTCGGAATCACACAAATGCCATCCAATCCACGCCACCCCCAGGCACCCGACCTGTCGTCAAGGCCGCAGCCACTCCCCCCGCCGGCACGGACGACGCGCCGGGCAAGCCGCGCAGCCCTGGCCATCGGCACCGCCCTGGGAGCGCTGGGCTGGATTCCCGCAGACGCCTGGGCAGCCCACGCAGACTTCACCGGACTCGGTTACGCCCTGCTGGGTGGCGCCGCAGGCTTCCTCGGCGGCGTGGCGCTGCTGATCTACCTGCTGTCGAACCGCAAGCCGGGTGTTGCGAGTGGCCTGGCGGCGCTGGCGCAGGGCATCGTCGGCATCCTGGCGATAAGTTTTGCCGGCGCCAACCTGGGCGCCCTTGCCTACGACTTCGTGAAACGCTCCGACCAGAAGCGCCACACCGCCGACGAGGAGCGCTATCAGGCCAGCTCCCTGAAACTCGCCGCCTGCTCCGCCATCGGCGCCAACTCCGCCACCGAAGTGAGGCGGCTCGCCCAGGACGCCCCGGAACTCTGGCTGACGCGCCTCGCCTCGGAGTGCGGGCTGAAGGGCCCTGCGAACCCGGATGTCTATCTGGCGATGATGGAGCGGCTCAGCGCGCACCAGCCCCCGAAGGCCGGCAGCGGCAGCTACTGCATGGTCCTGAGCGAAACCCATGCCGCGCGCGCCCTGCCCCAGCTCCAGGCCCTGATCGATGCGAGGCTGCCGTGGGATTGCCCGGCCGCCGACGGCACGCCAGGCTGGCACGGAGCCGTCAACGACAGCCCGGACCGCGAACGGGATCTGCAATGGCTCGGGCTGCTGCGCAAGGCGGGGGCGGATTTCAGCCTCCACACCCCGACCAACGGGCATCTGCTGCACCGCATCGCGCCGTGCGGCGCGCCGGCCACGATCCTCGCGGCGCTCGAAGCCGGCGCCGACCCGGGCCGGGCCAACCCGCAGGCGATCAGCTCACCGCGCGTCCAATGGGCCCTGCGACGGCACGCACCGCCCTCCGAAGCCTGCGCCGTGGAGCGCTTCGAGCACCCCCTCGATCGCGCAGCCGTCGCCCGGGTCGACGCCCTGATCGGCCCGCTCTCGGCGCAGGACGTCAATCAGCAGGCCCGCGGCGGCGAGACGCCTCTCTTCGCGGTGTATGGCCGCCCCCGGGAAATGGCCGTTCTGCTGCGCGCCGGCGCACGCATCGACACCCGCAGCACCGACGGGCGGACGTTCCTCCACGCCGCACAGAAGCTGAGCCCCGACGCCATCGCCCTGCTGGCGGCGCAGCCCGCCGAGCAGTTGCGCGCGCTGGGCAGGCGGCCGCCGTCCGCCACCCCGGACGGGCGGGCGCCCCAGCCCTCGCTCCTGGAGGTCGCACGCCAGCGCGGGGACACGGCACTGGAAGCCTTGCTGTGCGCCAACGGCGCCGAAGGCTGTTGAGCCGCGCAGAATCCCGTCGATGCGCCCGGCCGCGTCACACAAAACTGCAAACCGTGGTTTGTTTATTCCAATTTCAGCTATGGGGCCCGATCGAGTCACACTAGAATTAATTAGTGACTGAACGCCACCCTAAGAGGGAAAACCACCATGCGCATCGCCAATAACGTCGCCGAGCTCGTCGGCAACACCCCGCTCGTCAAGCTCAACCGTCTGGCCCCGGCCAACGGCGCCACCATCGCCCTCAAGCTGGAGTTCTTCAACCCGGCCCACAGCGTGAAGGACCGCATCGCCGTGGCGATGCTCGACGCTGCCGAAGCCGCCGGCAAGATCACCCCCGACACCATCGTCCTCGAGCCCACCTCCGGCAACACCGGCATCGGCCTGGCGATGGTCTGCGCCGCCCGCGGCTACAAGAGCGCCTTCGTGATGCCTGAAACCATGAGCCGCGAACGCAAGCTGCTGCTCAAGGCCTACGGCGCCGACCTCATCCTCACCCCCGGCCCCGAGGGCATGCCCGGCGCCGTCAAGAAAGCCGAAGAACTCGCCGCCGCCGACCCGCGCTACTTCATCCCGCAGCAGTTCGAGAACCCCGCCAACCCGGCCATCCACCGCGCCACCACTGCCGAGGAGATCTGGGCCGACACCGACGGCCAGGTCGACATCTTCGTGGCCGGCGTGGGCACTGGCGGCACCGTCACCGGCGTCGGCGAGGCGCTCAAGGAACGCAAGCCCGGCGTCAAGGTGATCGCCGTCGAACCCGCCGCCAGCCCGGTGCTCTCCGGTGGCAACCGTGGCCCGCACCCGATCCAGGGCATCGGCGCCGGCTTCGTGCCGGGCATCCTCAACACCGGCATCTACGACGAGATCGTCCAGGTTCCCAACGACGCGGCCCTCGACACCGCCCGCCGCCTGGCCCGCGAGGAAGGCCTGCTGGTCGGCATCTCCTCGGGTGCCGCGGTGTGGTCGGCCCTGCAGGTGGCCGAGCGCCCCGAGAACGCCGGCAAGCTCATCGTCGTGATCATCCCGTCCTTCGGCGAGCGCTACCTGTCCACCGTGCTCTTCCAGCACCTGGAAGTCTGACTTGAGCGCCTTCGACTTCACCTCCGGCCCCGACCGCGCCGACAGCGACAGCATCAAGTGGCGCCGCTACGCCGGCCGTGACGTGATCCCCATGTGGGTGGCCGACATGGATTTCGCCGCGCCGCCCCCGGTGCTCGAAGCCCTGCAGGCGCGCGTCGCCCACGGCGTGTTCGGCTACGCCGACCCGTGGCCGTCCCTGGTCGAAGCGGTGCAGGCCGGCATCGCCCGCGACCACGGCTGGCACATCGAGCCCGACTGGCTGGTGTGGCTGCCGGGCGTCGTCACCGGCTTCAACGTGGCGGTGCGGGCGGTCGGCCAGGCCGGTGACGGCGTGTTCACCGCCACCCCGGTGTACCCGCCCTTCCTCCACGCACCGGCCAACTTCGGGCAGCGCCTGCTCACTGCGCCCCTCGTCCATGACGGCCGGCGCTGGAGCTGGGACTGGCCCGCCACCGAAGCCGCCATTCGCGACGGCGCGCGGCTCTTCATGCTGTGCAACCCGCACAACCCGGTCGGGCGGGTGTTCGACCGCGATGAACTCACCCGCATCGCCGAACTCGCCGAACGCCACGACCTCATCATCTGCTCCGACGAGATCCACTGCGGCCTGGTGCTCGACCCCGACACGCCGCACATCCCCATCGCCTCACTGGGCGACGCCGTCGCCCGCCGCAGCATCACCCTGATGGCGCCCTCCAAGACCTGGAACATCCCGGCCCTCTACTGCGCCTTCGCGATCATCCCCGACGCCGGGCTGCGGGCCCGCTACAAGCGTGCCATGGCCGGCATCGTGCCCCACGTCAACGTACTCGGGCTGCTCGGCGCCGAGGTCGCCTACCGCGACTGCGAGCCCTGGCGGCAGGCCCTGCTGGCCACCCTGCGCAGCAACGCGGCCCGTGTCGCCGAGGTGATCGGCAGCCTGCCCGGCCTCGCCACCACGCCGGTCGAGGCCACCTACCTGGCCTGGATCGACTGCCGCGGCCTGCTCGCCGAGCGGGGCATCCCCAACGCCGCGGTCTTTTTCGAGGCGGCCGGCGTGGGCCTCTCGGACGGCAAGGACTTCGGCCTGCCGGGTTTCGTGCGGCTCAACTTCGGCTGCCCGCCGGCCCGCCTGGAGGCCGCCCTCGGGCGGATCAGAAACGCCGTAATGACTTGATCTGGCGCAAACAATCCGGCTAGGTGGCGCGCATACTTTGTATGTCGACATCGTCGCCGGAGGTTTCCGTGAGCGCCCATTCTTCCGATCCGTCCCAGGCCCTCGACACCATCCTGCAGCGCCACGGCCGCGACCCGACCCGGCTGCTGCAGATCCTCATCGCCGCCCAGGACATCGAAGGCTGGCTGCCGGCCCCGCTGCTCACCCGCATCGCCGGCGCCCTCGCGCTGCCCCGGGCGCGGGTCGAAGGCGTCGCTGGCTTCTACAGCTTTCTCTACACCCAGCCGGTCGGGCGTTACCGGGTGCTCTTCTCCGACAACATCACCGACCGCATGCTCGGCAACGCCGAGCTGCTCGATGCCCTGTGCCGCAAGCTGTGGATCGAGCCCGGCCACACGTCCGAGGACGGCCTGGTCAGCGTAACCACCACCTCGTGCACCGGCCTGTGCGACCAGGGCCCGGCGATGCTCGTCAATGGCCGGGCGATCGGCCAGCTCGGCCACCGGCGCATCAACGAGATCGCCGAGCTCATCCGCCAGCAGCGCCCGCTCGATCTGTGGCCTGCCGAATACTTCCAGATTGACGACAACATCCGCCGCCGCGACGCCCTCCTCGGCCTGGACATGCCCGCCGGCGCCGCGCTGCAGGCCGCCGTGGCCCGCGGCCGCGACGGCTGGCTGGCCGAGATGCAGGCCTCCAACCTGCGCGGGCGGGGCGGAGCGGGCTTCGCCACCGCCGTCAAATGGGCCAGCGCAAAAAATGCCCCGGGCACTCCTAAGGTGATCGTCTGCAACGCCGACGAGGGCGAGCCCGGCACCTTCAAGGATCGCGTCCTCCTCAACAGCTTCGCCGACCTCGTCTTTGAGGGCATGAGCCTCGCCGCCTGGGCAGTGGGCGCCAGCCAGGGTTTCCTGTACCTGCGCGGCGAATACCGCTACCTGCGCCCGCAGCTCGAAGCCGTACTCGCCCGCCGCCGCGCCGCCGGCCTGCTCGGCCAATCCATCCTCGGCCAGGCGGGCTTCGACTTCGACATCGACATCCACCTGGGCGCCGGCGCCTACGTGTGCGGCGAAGAATCCGCCCTCATCGAATCCCTCGAAGGCAAGCGCGGCACCCCGCGCATCCGCCCGCCGTTTCCGGTCACCAAGGGCTACCTCGGGCGGCCCACCGTGGTGAACAACGTCGAGACCCTGGCCAAGACCTGCCTCATCGCCCTCGGCGGCGGCGAGGCCTTCGCGGCCACCGGCACCGCCCAGTCGGCCGGCACCAAGCTGCTCTCGATCTCCGGCGACTGCGCCTCGCCCGGCATCTACGAATACCCCTTCGGCGTGCCGATCTCGCGCATCCTCGAAGACTGCGGCGCCAGCGACACCCAGGCCGTGCAGGTGGGCGGCGCGTCCGGCATCTGCCTGGCCGGCTACGAGTTCCACCGCCGCATCGCCTACGAAGACGTGCCCACCGCCGGCGCCTTCATGATCTTCGACGGCACCCGCGACCTCTTCGACGTGGCCCGCGCCTTCGTGCATTTCTTCGCCCACGAGAGCTGCGGCTTCTGCACCCCGTGCCGGGTCGGCACCTCGCTGCTGAAGGGCTTCATGGACAAGCTCGCCGACGGTCACGGCGCCCAGGCCGACCTGGCTGACATCGACTGGCTCGACCGCCTGCTCAAGAACGCCAGCCACTGCGGCCTCGGCAGCGCCGCCCCGAACCCGGTGATCGACACCCTGCAAAAGTTCCGCCCCGCCTACGAGCGGCGGCTGGTGTCGCTCGATTTCGAGCCCGCCTTCGACCTCGACGCCGCCCTCGCCGAAGCCCGCCAGCTCACCGGCCGCGACGACGGCGGCGCCCACCTCAAGACCCACGAGGAGGAAGAAAAATGAGCCCGCAGGGCCGCCCCCAAGGGCGGGAGCTTCCGCTTGGCGGAACAGCGCGCAGCGCGAAAGGTGCCCGATCATGACGAAGCAGTTTCTCCTCGACGGCCAGCCCGTCCCCTTCGACGACGGCCAGACCATCCTCGAAGCCGCCCGCAAGGCTGGCCACTACATCCCCAGCCTGTGCTGGCACAAGGATTTCCCGCCCCACGGCAGCTGCAAGCTGTGCGTCGTGAAGGCCGCCGGGCGCCACGTGTCGGCCTGCGCGACCCCCGCCAAGGAGGGCTGGGAGGTCGAGAGCAACACCCCGGAGATCAACGGCGAGCGCCGCGGGCTGCTGCAGATGCTGTTCGTCGAGGGCAACCACTTCTGCCCCTCCTGCGAAAAAAGCGGCAACTGCGAGCTCCAGGCCCTGGCCTACGAATACGAAGTGCTCACCCCACGCTTCCGCCACTTCTTCCCTGATCGCCCGGTAGACGCCAGCCACCCCGACGTGCTGCTCGACTTCAACCGCTGCATCTTCTGCGAGCTCTGCGTGCGCGCCAGCCGCGAGATCGACGGCAAATCGGTGTTCGCCCTCACCGGCCGCGGCATCGGCAAGCACCTGGTCGTCAACGCCGAATCCGGCCAGCTCGGCGACACCGATTTCTCCGCCACCGACGCCGCCGCCCACATCTGCCCGGTGGGCGTGATCCTGCGCAAGGGCACGGGCTTCGCGGTGCCCATCGGCGAACGCAGCTTCGATGTGGCCACGATCCGCAGCAAGACCCTGAAGGAATCGTCATGAACAGCCCTTCGCCCCGCAAGCTGCGCGTCGCCACCGCCTCGCTGGCCGGCTGCTTCGGCTGCCACATGTCCTTCCTCGACATCGACGAGCACCTCTTCGAGCTGGTCGAGCTCATCGAGTTCGACCGCTCGCCCCTCACCGACATCAAGGACGTCGGCCCCTGCGACATCGGCCTCATCGAAGGCGGCGTGTGCAACGCCGAGAACGTGCACGTGCTGCGCGAGTTCCGCCGCAACTGCAAGACATTGATCGCGCTGGGCGCCTGCGCCGTCAATGGCGGCCTGCCGGCCCAGCGCAACCACATCCCGCTGGCCGAATGCCTGCGCGAGGTCTATCAGTTCCGCGACGGCCTCGAGAACGGCCAGATCCCCAACGACCCCGAGCTCCCGCTGCCCCTCGACAAGGTGCGGCCGATCCACGAAGTCGTGCGGGTCGATTACTTCATCCCCGGCTGTCCGCCGTCCGGGCCAGCGATCTGGAAATTCCTCACCGACCTGCTGGCCGGGCGCACGCCGCGGCTGTCGGGCGGCCTGCTGCATTACGACTGAGGTTGCCGCCATGAGCTTCGAACTGGAAACCGCCGCCAACCGCGAAACCCTGCGCCGGGTCGCCATCGACCCCGTCTCGCGCGTCGAAGGCCACGGCAAGGTCACCCTGCTCCTCGACGAGGCCGGCCATGTGCGCGAGGCCCGGCTGCACATCGTCGAGTTCCGCGGCTTCGAGAAATTCATCCAGGGCCGCCCCTACTGGGAGGTGCCGGTGATGGTGCAGCGCCTGTGCGGCATCTGCCCGGTGAGCCACCACCTGGCCGCCGCCAAGGCCCTCGACCCGGTGGTCGGCGCCGTGCCGGTCACCCCCACCGCCGAGAAGATCCGCCGGCTGATGCACTACGGGCAGGTTCTCCAGTCCCACGCCCTGCACTTCTTCCACCTCTCGTCCCCCGACCTGCTGTTCGGCTTCGAATCGCCTGTGCAGCAGCGCAACATCGTCGGCGTCGCTGCGGCCTACCCCGAGGTCGCCCGGCAGGGCGTGCTGCTGCGCAAGTTCGGCCAGGAGGTCATCCGCATCACCGCCGGCAAGCGGGTGCACGGCACCGGGGCGATCCCCGGCGGGGTCAACAAGTCCCTCACCGCCGCCGAGCGCGACGAGCTGCTGAGGGACGCCGACCAGATGGTGCTCTGGAGCCGCGACGCGGTGCACCTGGCCCGCCGCCTCCACGAGACCAACGGCTCGCTGTACGACGAGTTCGGGCTGTTCCGCAGCCACCTCTTCAGCATCGTGCGGGCCGATGGCGCCCTCGACCTCTACGACGGCAACCTGCGCCTGCGCGACGCCCGCGGCCAGATCGTCCTCGACCACGTCCCCTGCGCCGATTACGACCGCCACATCACCGAAGAGGTGAAGCCCTGGAGCTACATGAAGTTCCCCTTCATCACCGAACTCGGCGCCGCCCGGGGCTGGTACAAGGTGGGCCCGCTGGCGCGGGTGCAGAACTGCGACTTCATCCCCAGCCCGCTGGCCGAGCTCGAGCGCCAGGCCTTCGTCGCCCACGGCGAGGGCGAACCCATCCACGCCCCGCTGGCCTACCACTGGGCGCGCATGATCGAGATGCTCCACGCCGCCGAGGTGATCCGCGCGCTCCTCGACGACCCCGACCTGCTCTCCGACAACCGCCTCGCCGATGGCCCCCGCCAGCGCGAAGGCGTGGGCATCATCGAAGCCCCCCGCGGCACGCTGATCCACCACTACCGCGTGGGCGACGACGACCTGGTGAGCTATTGCAACCTGATCGTCTCCACCACCCACAACAACCAGGCCATGAACGAAGCCGTGCGCCAGGTGGCCCGGCGCTACCTCGACGGGCGCCAACTCACCGAGGGCCTGCTCAACCACATCGAGGTGGCGATCCGCGCCTTCGACCCCTGCCTGTCCTGCGCCACCCATGCCATAGGCAAGATGCCGCTGGCGGTCGAGCTTATCGACGCCGGCGGCAGCCTGGTGGATAGCGCGACAAGCGGAGGCTGAAGCATGTCGGTGGTGGTTTTTGCGGTGGGCAACCCCTCTCGGGGCGACGACGCCCTCGGGCCCCTGCTGATGGCCTGGCTCGAGCAGCAGGCCTGGCCGGATGTCCACCTGGTCAGCGATTTCCAACTGCAGATCGAACACGCCCTGGATCTCGAAGGCCACCAGCTGGCCCTCTTCATCGACGCCGGAACCGGCACGCCGGCCCCCTTCGACTTCCGCGAAACCGGCCCGGCCGCCACCCGGCCCGTCAGCACCCACGCACTTCCACCGGAAGCCGTGCTGCAGGTTTACGCTGACATCCAGCGCCGGCCGCCGCCGCCGGCCTTCGTGCTGTGCATCCGCGGCGAAGGCTTCGGCCTGGGCGAGGGCCTGAGCCCGGACGCCGAACGCAACCTGGCCGCCGCCCGAAGTTTTCTCGAGCGCTGCCTGGATCAGGCCGACGCGGCCCGCTGGCGTCAGATCGCCGGCAGCCTCGCGGTGCCCGCGCTCAGCACCTGAGCGGGCTGCGGCGCCGGTAGTATTCGGCGATCAGAAGCGAGACGGCCTGCGCCTCGGCAGGGTCGAGCACCACCGGGCTGCGCAGTTGGGCAGCAATCACCGCCAGCCCGCGCCCCTCTGCGGCACCCTCGCCCCGGACAAGCAGCAGGTGATCGCAGGACATCTCATGCCTCGCCGCCGAGCCCGGATCGATACCAAGGCAGGCCGCCAGCAGGGTCGAATCGAGCCAGCGCTGGAGCTCATCCCGAAAGGGTGCGCAGGACATCACCCGCTCGGACTCGCCGCACGGCGCCAGCCCTTGCGCCCACGCCAGCTCTTCATGCAGCTGGGCGCCGTCCGGGCTGATGAAACCGATCACGATGCGCTCGGCGTCAAGGGCGCGCAGAAGCTGGCGCAACGCCCGCAGGCAGGCAAAACGCACGTCCTCCAGGTGACGGACAAGGGCAGCCCCGGTGATGGCCGCGTCGGAGACCAGCTCACGCATGAGGGCCTCGGCGTATCGATCGACACAAGGCCCCACGCGGGAAGCATCCGGCAGGCGCGCCTCGTGCTGCATCGTCATGCCCACGCTCATCGCCACCGCTCCACGGACGGGAGTGTTCTCTCCATTTCACCAGCACCACTCCCGCCCATAATCGTCAAAATCAAAACAGGCGCCCATGAAGGGCGCCAAAAAAACAAAATTTTTGCCAACAAATCAAAATTTGACAAAGAAATTAATACCAGCGGTGATTTTCAGCGCAGGACAATTCCACACGCATTTGAATTTGACAAAATTTTATAAAAAAGACAGCTTGGCTGACATCCTGCACCGTCCCGGCGATGACGGCTGACGGCAAAAAAATCACACTCCGGCTCACAAAGGGTCTCTGCAGACACACCCGCGCGCCCGAACTCCGCCCTTTTCGCGGCGAGTGCGCCCACCCGAGCCTGGCGATTCGTCCGGGCAAAACGCATGATCCTAGAAACGGCAGTTGGACGCGCCCGATGGCGCGTCTGGGCGGTTGTCTGGCGCGAAGAGAACCACCCCCGGAGACGCCGCGATGCGGCGCTCCCGCCCCCCGAGGGGGCCGCGAGAAAGCTTGGGGCGGCCCGGCGCTTTCTCGCGACAACGCGGCAGGCTCATGCCTGCAAGGCGGAGCGACGAAACCAGGCGCACGTCCAGGCTTGCCAGCGGGTGTGTCGCTCACCTTCCGGGTGCGCGCCGGCGAAGGCACGCAAGGGAGTGCTCATCCGGTGCTTGAACTTGCGGAAAGCAGCCAACTGCCGTTTTCGGGATGATGAGGGCTTCAGCCTCACCCTTACCGACGCACCTGAAGACCGCGCCAGACCATGGAGGCGTCATCGCCCTCTCAGGAGGGCAATCCAATGGGCCTGGCAGGCCGGAGGTGGAGGCCGTAAACGGCAGAAACCCGGCAGCGAGACTGCCGGGTTTCTGAACGGGGTGCGGGCTCAGCCGGGAGCGGGAGGGCTCAGGCGGCGCGGCCCCGGCGCTGCATGGCCATGATCTTGGCCTGCACGTAACCCTTGAGTTCGCGGAAGGGGACCGGCTTGCTGTAGAGGATAACGTCGGCGGGCAGCCCGCCGTTCTCGAGGATCTCATCGTCGGCAAGGCCGCTCACGACGACGATGTCGAGCTCCTGGAGCTGCGGATCGGCACGCAGACGGCGGATCATCTCGAAACCGTCGATACCCGGCATGCGCAGGTCGGTGATCAGCAGATCCGGCGCCATCCGCCCGATCTCGAGCAGCCCGTCGATGCCGCTGGAGACCATGCGCACCTGGAGCGGCAGGCCCCACGACGAGAAGGTGTGCTCGTAGAGCTTCTGGAGGATGCGGTCGTCCTCGGCAACGAGGATCTGCAAGGTGTTGGCCGGCGCGCGCGACTGGGTCTGGGCACCGCTGCCCGCCATCGAGCGGGCGCGGAATTCCTCGATCGAACTGACCCGGATTCGTCGATGGCCGCCGGCCGTCTTCCAGCCGTCCAGCTGGCCGTTTTCGACCATCTGTTGAACAGTACCCAGCGACAGCCCCAGGCGCTGGGCTGCTTCAGAGGTGCTGCAGTATTCCTTTTCGGGAGATTCGTGCGGGACGGCCATGGGTTCAAACGCTAAATAACGTGATTTTTACAATGGTAACAGTTTCGTCGGCGTCGCCGCCAAGTCAGGACATTACCTTAGCATAGCCGTGAATTTGTCAAAATCAATAAACGCTTCGACCATGCAAGCGTACGGAAGTACCAAAAACACGCGCCACCGAAACAAAACGACCCGCAGGCACCCGGAGCCCTGCCCGAAACCCTAGAGAATGTTGCCCCCCATCGCCTCAGGAAGCCCGTGTTTACGCGGCATCAAGAGCGAGAGTGTAACAGCTGGGGGCGCTGCGGGCGTTTGCGCCGATGCAAGCGGACGACTGCCCGGGCCCAAAAACGGGCCCCACCGGGCGCCCTTTTGTTGTCTTGCCTTGGCCCGGAGGCAGAATCCCCAGGGCAAATCGCAAAAAAACGTTCGATGACGCCTCGCCGCGGCCGGCCTGCGCACGGCCGCGCTGATCGCACCGGCGGGGTTGCCGATGGGCGTGCCGGAAGCTTCGCCGCGCCGGCGTTCGGCGCGGGAGGGTGCAGCAGTGGGGCCGGGACGCCCGTCACCAACACCTGGCAGTTGCCGGAGACCAGGCCGGCAACGCCCTGCAACCCACCGATCGAGCCCGCGTCGCCGGCAAGCCTTTCTGCCCGACGGTTCAGGGCGCCGACAGCACACCGCCGGCTTGGCCCCGACATGCCGGCAGACCGCCGCCAATGCGCAAGGCCGCCGCGATGTTGCGCGCCGCCGCGTGCAGGTTGCCCGCTGCGCCGGCCAGGGCCTCGTCCAGCGAGCAGGGCCGGCGGACCACACTGAAGGCAGCCTCGATCCCGTGGGCCTGCAGCGCCGCCACGTCATCCCCCAGCCCCCCGGCAATCGCGATCACCGGCTTGCCATGGCGCCGGGCGATACGGGCCACCCCGAGCGGCGCCTTGCCGCCAAGGCTCTGGGCGTCGAGCCGCCCCTCGCCGACGATGACGAGGTCGGCGTCGGCCACCGCCGCCTCCAGGCCCAGCGCGGCGGTGACGATCTCGATGCCGGGGCGGAGGCAAGCCCCCAGCACGCCCAGCAGCGCCGCCCCCATGCCACCCGCCGCGCCGGCGCCGGGCACGTCGGCCACGGCAACGCCCAGCGTCTGCTGCAGCACCGCGGCGAAATGGGCCAGGTTGGCGTCGAGGCGCTGCACCATGGCGGGCGTAGCCCCCTTCTGCGGCCCGAACACCGCCGACGCGCCCCGCTCGCCGGTGAGCGGGTTGTCCACATCGCAGGCCACCTCGATGCAGCACGAGGCGAGGCGCGGGTCGAGCCCGTCGATGCGGATCTGCGCCAGCGCGCCCAGCCCGCCACCACCGGGCCCCAGGGCCTCACCGGCCCCGTCGACGAGGCTCACCCCGAGCGCCTGCAGCATGCCGGCCCCCGCATCGTTGGTGGCGCTGCCGCCGATGCCGACGATCAGATGGCGAGCCCCCGAGTCCAGCGCCGCGCGGATCAGCTCGCCGGTGCCGACGCTGGTGGTCAGCAGCGGATTGCGCAGCCCGGGCGGCACCAGCGCCAGCCCGCTGGCGGCGGCCATCTCGATGACCGCCGTCGCCCCGTCGCCGGTCAGGCCATAGAACGCCTCCACCGGCTGCCCGAGCGGCCCCGTCACCTGCACGACAATCCGGCGCCCCCCGGTCGCCGCCACCATCGCGTCGACGGTGCCCTCGCCCCCGTCGGCAACCGGCAGGCGGCAGAAGCGCGCCTCCGGAAACACCTCCCGGAAACCCGCCTCGATGGCCAGCGCCACCTCCGCGGCAGACAGGCTCTCCTTGTACGAATCGGGCGCAATCACGATCTTCATGGGCACAGCTCCTCCTGCGGGGGTGAGTATTGTCGACAACGCGAGCATGACACGGCCCCCGCGCCCGCCGCCCGCCGTTAAAATCGCGGTCCTGGCCGGGAGCCCCCCGGCGCGCGGCCAGGACATCCACGACAGCACCCACGCCACCATGAACGACAATCCGATCTGGAAAATGCGGGTCGAAGGCCTCAAGCGCCAGGCCCACGACAACCAGTGGGGCCGCGAGTCCCTCCGCCAATGGGCCCAGGAGGGCCTGATGGACGAGGCCCCCGATGTGGCCGCGATGATCGAGCAATGGCCCCTGCGTTACAAGGATCTCCCGCCCGACGCCTGGCCTGCTGGCCTGCTGCCTGCCAAACAGGGCTGACCCGGCCCTCTAACCCCGCCCGCGCACCTCCCCCCAAGGACTTCCCCGATGCAACCCCTCCACGGCTTCTTCACCGCCCTCAACGACCTCGTCTGGGGCGTTCCGATGATCGTGCTGATCCTCGGCACCGGCCTCTACCTGCAAGTCCGCCTGGGCTTCATGCCCATCTTCAAGATCGGCTTCGGTTTCCGCATGATCTGGCAAAGCCGCCATCCCGGCGCCCGGGCCGAGGGCGAGATCTCGCCCTTCGCCGCGCTCATGACGGCCCTGTCGGCCACCGTCGGCACCGGCAACATCGCCGGCGTGGCCACCGCCATCGCCCTGGGCGGCCCCGGCGCCCTGTTCTGGATGTGGATGACGGCCTTCGTCGGCATGGCCACCAAGTACGGCGAAGTCGTGCTCGCCGTGAAGTTCCGCGAAGTCGACGACAAGGGCGAGCACGCCGGCGGCCCCATGTTCGCCATCAAGAACGGCCTCGGCAGGCACTGGCGCTGGCTGGGCACCGCCTTTGCGATCTTCGGCGGGCTGGCCGGTTTCGGCATCGGCAACATGGTCCAGGCCAACGGCATCGCCAGCGCCGTGCATAACGCCTTCGGCGTCGACACCTGGATCACCGGCATCGTGCTCACGGTGCTCACCGGCGCCGTGGTGCTGGGCGGCATCCGGCGCATCGGCGCGGTGGCCGAGTGGCTGGTGCCCTTCATGTGCATCGGCTACATCCTGAGCGTGGGCGTGGTGCTCTACGTGTTCGCCGACCGCATCCCCGACGCCTTCGTCACCATCCTCACCCAGGCCTTCAGCCCCACCGCCGCAACAGGCGGCTTCGTCGGCTCGACGGTGATGATGGCGATCCAGAAGGGCGTCGCCCGCGGCATCTTCTCCAACGAGGCCGGCCT
>Ga0075163_10004910_pt1 | contig 17900 bp, 11 predicted proteins | sample JI1023141ADNA_FD_71478 | JGI IMG/M metagenome (GOLD analysis project Ga0075163, IMG submission 71478) | Wastewater effluent complex algal communities from Wisconsin, to seasonally profile nutrient transformation and Carbon sequestration -... | ecosystem: Engineered > WWTP > Effluent > Algae...
GTAAGAGCCAAGGTGAAGCTAGCGGAACGGAGGGAAGGCAGTTGCATGGGCGAGGTCGGTTTGGTCATCGGCGGAAAATCATGCATTTTTCGAGCCGCGGCGCAGAATGAAGTAGACCGTTGGCGTCGCGACAAGGGAAAGGAGGACCGAGATGCAGAGGGCGCCGATGACGGCAATGGCGAGGGGCTTGAGCATGTCAGCCCCGGTGCCGATGCCGTAGGCGAGGGGCAACATGCCGAAGGCGGCGGCGAGGGATGTCATCAATACGGGGCGCAGTCGACGATGGCCGGAGCGCACGAGGGCGTCGGTGAGCGTGGCGCCTTCGGCGCGGAGGTGATCGACGAGGTCGAGCATGAGGATGCCGTTCTTAGCGACAATACCGACGCCGATGATGGCTCCGAGGAAGCTGACGACGTTGAGCGAGGTGTGCGTGAGCCACAGGGCGAGCACGGTGCCGAAAAGTGCGAGGACCGATCCGAAGACGATGGCGATGGGTTCGGCGAAGGAGCGGAACTCGATCAGGAGCACGGTGAACACGAGGAAGAGCGCCATGCCGAGGACGAGGAGTAGATTGCGGAAGGACTCCTGCTGTTGCTGGAAGAGACCGCCGAATTCGATGGCGCCCGGTGGGAGCGTTTTGTCTTGGCTGAGTCTTTCCTTAATTTCCGCCATGGCACTGCCGAGGTCACGGCCTTCGAGTCGGGCGGTGATGGCGACGCTCTGACGGAGGTCTTCGCGGCGGAGTTCCAGTTGGCCGGGCTCTTCCAAGAGGTCGGCGATTTGGGAGAGCTTCACGACGGAGCCGTCAGCAGCGCGAAGGGGGAGTTCGCGGAGGAGCGCGATGCGGTCGAGGGCGGCACGGTCGACTTGGACGCGGATCGCGATGATGCGGTCGCCTTCGAGCACGGAAGAGGCGGATTGACCCAGCATAGCAGTGTTGAGCGCGGCGGCGACGTCCGAGGCGGTGAGGCCGAAGCGTTGGGCATCAATGGGGCGCACGCGGAAACGCAGGGTCGGGCCGGCGGTGATGAGGCCGTCGTTGGTGTCCACGACACCGGCGACCTTCTTCAATTGCTCCTCAATTTCCGGCGCTTTCTTTCTCAGAAATTCGATGTCCGTTGAAAAAAGTTTCACCTCGATGGGCTTGGGCGACCAGGTCAGATCGCCAATGAGGTCGCCGAGGATACCGGGGAAGTCCCAGTCGATCCCCGGGACCGTGGCATTGAACTGGTGCCGCAGCTCCGCAATCACATCCTCGGTGGAGTGCTCTCGGTTGGCCTTCAGCTTTACGAGGAAGTCGCCGGTGTTGGGCTCGGCGATGGAGAGGGCAAGGCGGGCGCCGGTGCGGCGAGAGAAACTCTCCACGTCGGGGGTAGAGGTGAGAATCTTTTCGGCGAGGAGGAGCTGGCGGTGGGTCTCGGCGAGACTCGTGCCGGCGGGCGAATGGTAGTCGATGACGAAGCCGCCTTCATCCATCGCGGGCAGGAATTCGCTTTCGAGTTTTTGGTAGAGAAAGCCACCGAGGACCAGCACGACGAGGCAGGCTCCGAGGGTAAGCCAGCAACGACGGAGCGCACCGCGCACGGCCAGTTCGTAGACTCGGATGACACGAGTGAGAATGAAGCCACCGTCGGCTCCCTTCGGGGCATGGCCGTGTTCCAGTTTTTGGCGGTCACGCAGGAACCACGCCGCGAGAGCGGGAGTGAGCGTGATGGCGAGGAGCAGCGAGGTAAGCAACGCGACCACCATGGTGAGCGCGAGAGCCCGGAAGAAGACGCCAGTGATGCCTTCGAGGAACGAGAGCGGAATGAATACGACGACGGGCGTGAGCGTGGAGGCGACGAGCGGGCGGAAGATTTCGCCGATGGCGGCGTGGATGGCGTCGAAGCGCGCCCGGCCGGAGACAATTTTCGCGTAGATGGCTTCGACGACGACGATGGCATCGTCGATCACGAGGCCAATGGCGGCGGCGATGCCTCCGAGGGTCATCAGGTTGAAACTAAGGCCGGCGAGTTTCATGGCGACCAAGGTGACGAGGACTGTCACCGGAATAACCACAATAGCCGTCAGGGTGGTGCCCCAGTTTTTCAGGAAGAGATAGATGATAACGACGGAGAGGACCAGGCCGAACAGGATAGCCTCCCAGACGCTCTGCACCGAGGCGCGCACGAGGAGGGACTGGTCGTAATAATAGGCCGTCTTCATGTCGGCTGGCAGGTCATGCTTGAGGTCCCGGAGGACGGCGGTTAGGGCCGTTGCGATATCAAGTGTGCTGCCGTCCGGTTGACTGCGGATATTGAGCAGCACGGCGGGAGCCCCCTCGGCAGAGACGACGTTGAAGATGGGTTCGGGACCGCGTTCGACGCGGGCGAAGTCCTGAATGCGGATCGGATGGCCGTTTACGACGGCGACAGACATGGCCTCGATATCGGCGATGGTGTGAAGGCGACCGTCAACCACGGTGAGGTAGAGCGTGTGGTTTTCTTCATGCATCCCCGCCGGGGCGACGAGGTTGTTTTTCGTGAGAGCGTCGGCGACTTGCGTGAGCGCGAGACCCGCAGCTTGGAGCCGCAGGGGATCGACGATGACGTGGTATTCCGGGGTGCGACCGCCGACCAGATCGACCCGGGCGACACCCGGGATGCGGAGGATGCGCGGCTTGAGTTCGTAGCGGGCCGTTTCCCAGATTTCGGTGCTGGATCGCTGCGGGCTCGTGAGGCTGACGCCAATGATGGGGAAGGCGGAAAATGTGAGGCGCCACACGGTCGTGCTCGCGGTGGATGGCAGCGTGGAGCGGATCTGGCCGAGCCGGCTGTGCACGTAGAGTTCGGACTGGATCATATCCACCTGCCAATTGAAGAAGACGCTGATTTCGGCGGAACCGCGGCCGGTGGTGGAGCGGATGGTGACGGAGCCGGGGATGTCCTTCATTGCCTCCTCGATGGGGCGAGTGATGGCAGCCATCATCTCGTCGGCCGGCATCACGCCGTTGTCGACGAGGATGACGACGCGGGGAAAATTTGTCTGCGGGAAAACCGAGGACGGCATACGCAGCGCGCACAAGACTCCGGCAATGCACGCGGCGAGAGTGATGAACGTGATCGCCAGCCGATGTCGGACGGCAAACGAACCGGCACCAGCGGTGGCCGCCGCGGAGGAACCACCGCTCATTTGGCGGCCTCCTTGGTGGCGGGAGTGAGGACACGAATTTTGGTTTCTTTCGGCAAACCATACGCGCCGACCGTGACAACCGTCGCACCTTCGGCGATGCCGTCGCCGGAGATTTCGACAAGGTCACCGTCGCGGAGGCCCACCTGCACCGGCTTTTGTTTGGCGACGTCCTTCTCGACGATAGAAATCGTGCTGTGGCCTTCTCCGTCGGTGACGATGCTCTCGGAAGGAACCGCGAGTTTGTCTGCCCGGGTTTCGGTGGCGATACGAACGGCGGTGAACTTACCGGGGCGCACTCCGCTCGCTTTGGGCAGGGCGAGGCGAATGAGCACCGTGTCCGTTGCGGGAGTGACGACCGGGGCGACGAACTGGACAGTCGCTTCGGTGAGTGATTTTTCGTCGCTGGCAAGACGGGCGAAGAGGGCCGCGGTTTGGCCGGACTGCACGGCGGCGGCTTCGTGGGAGGGAAGCTGGAGAGCAACGGTGAGGCGGTCGGCGTCGATGACCTCGCCGACTTCTTTCCCGGCATCGAGCCACTCCCCGGGTTTGACGGTGATCCGGGCGAGAGTGCCGGCCAGAGGTGAACGAATAGCGAGCTGCGATTGCTGAAGTTGGGCGGCGGCAACTTCCGCGTAGGCGGTGGCGAGGCGGTCGGCGGCTTCCTGCATGGCGCGCTCCGAGGTGCCCTCGGCGGCGAGAAGCTGTGTTTGGCGATTGCGGGCCTTTTCCGCATTGGCCACGGCGGTTCGTGCCCGGCCGACGGCGGCATCGGCTGCGCGGGCGTCGAGTTGCACGAGGGTGGCGCCCTTTTCAACGGTGGCTCCTTCGATCCCGGGCACAGCGACGACCAGGCCCGCCGCTGAGGCGGCTAACCGCGCGCCACCCGTGGGCGATGTCTCAACCGTGCCATAGCCGGTGACGTAGGCGTGAAGGGTGGTGCGAACGACTTTACCGACGGAAACGGTGACGACGGTCTCGGGCTTTTTTTCTTCCTCCGCGCGGAGGGCGGCGAGAGGCGTGGTGAAAAGGAGAAGCAGGGCGATGGAGCGGGAGCGGCGTGGAAGCATGGGAGTGAGGAAAGGGAGTTAGTTGGCGGTGGTGAGGGCGGCTCTTCGCCAAGCGTCCTCGGGCCACGCCAGCGGACGTTGGAGGGCATCTTCAAAGGCGGTGAGGGCCTGCTCGACGCGGCTGCGGGCTTCGAGTTCGGCGCGGGCGTTGTCGGCGAGTTCGAGCTGGGCGCGGGTCAGGTCGAGGCGGGAGGTCTCGCCGGCGGTTTGCTGGACGAGGACGGTCTTCGCCTGTTGGGTAAGACTGCTGCGCATCGCGTTGACCGTCTCCAAATCTCCGAGGGCGGAACTGTAGGCCGCGGAGGCGCGGTCCACCTCGGCGAGGATACGGTGTTGGAGGGATACGAATTTTGCGGCGGCGGATTCGCGGCGGGCTTGCGCGGCAGCGATGGGGCCTTGGTTCTGGTGGAAAATCGGGAGTGAGAGGCCGAGCGAGAGCGACCACTTGCCCTCGCCTTGGTCGAGTTGGTAGCCGGGGCCGAACGTGAGTTCGGGATACTGACGGGCGATTTCGCCCTGGAGGGCGGACTGGCTCGCGGCGTAGTCGGCGAGCGCTGCAAGGAGATCGGCGCGGTTTTGCGCGGCGAGGCGGCGGGCCTCGGCGGGAGCGAGCGGGGCGACGGGCGTGGAGAGACCGGCGAAGGAAAGGTTTACTCCGGCGAACGCGAAGAGCGGAACACCGACGGCCTCGGCGAGCCGGCTGCGCGCAAGGGCGACGGAGCGGTCGGCCTCGCGGGCGGCGAGTTCGGCTCGATTCAGGGCTATGCGTGACTGCGCGGCTTCGAGCGGGGAAACGTCGCCGGCCTTTACCTGGGCATCGACGATCTTGGCCGCCTGCACGAGGAGCGGTTGTTGCTCGCGCCAGACGAGGGCAGCGCCTTCGGCGGCGTGCAGCTCGGTAAGTGCACGGCGAACGGTCGTGCGGGTCAGCCAGGCGGCCGACGCGAGATGCAAGCGGGCGGCCTCGGCTTGGGCCTTGGCCTCGGCGGTGCGGTAGGTGCGTTGGCCGGCGAGTTCGAGGGGGAGATCGAGGGCGTAGCCGAGGATCCACGGACTCACGCCGCCGGTGGCGTCCGTATTGTAGCCCGGGGTGAAATTGAGCGAAGGATTGGGCCGGGCGGCTGCGGTGCGGGCTTTGGCCTGGGCCTCAGCGAGTTGAGCACGGGCCAGATCGAGTTCCGGGCTAAAGTAAAAGGCGGTGAGAGTGAGGCGATGAAGGTCCCACTCTACGGCCGCAGCCGGTGCGCCGTGAGCGCTGAGGAAACGCGCGAGCCCAGAGTCGGCGAGCGTGCGGCTCTCCAGTTGGGCCTGCGAAGTGGCAGGGTTAAGATCTTTCGGTTGATACGTCGTGCAGCCGGCGAAAAAGCCGGTCGCGAGGGCTACGGGTAGAAAACGGGGAAGCGGCATAGCGGAAAGAAAGCGGTTGGCGTCAGGGAGACGGGGCGCGGAGACGGAAAATGCGCAGCTCGGCGGGGGTGGCATCTTGGGCGGGCACCGCGAGGTAGAGGCGGTCCAACTCGGCGACGAAGAGTGACGTGGCCGCGCCTTTGGCGGTGGGGATCTGTTCGATCCGGGAGTAGTGATCGGCGTCCTGCTGGCGAACGACGTCGATGAAGCCGGCACCGCAGGAGACGTAAATCAGGCGGCGTTTGGCGTCGTAGTGGACGCCGTCCGGTTCGCCGTCGATGTCGAGGCTGTTGACCTCGCGGCCGTTGGTGGTGTCGAAGACCGCGAGCTTGCCGGATTCGCAGGCGACGAAGAGGCGGTGCGAGGCACGGTCGAAGCCCATCGGGATGTTATCCTTGGCGACGCGCACGGGCCAAGTGGCGATGACTTTGCCCTGCGAACGGCTAACGACGGCGATGTGATTCGCGGTCGGGACGTTCACGTAGATGCGGTCGCCATCGAGGTCGAATTGCTTGGGGAAATTTGCGAGCGGGATTTCGGCGCCGAGGGTATCGGTGCGCGTGTTGATGATGGCGAGGGCGCCGAATTTTTTGCCGATGCCGACGAAGAGTTCGCCGGTGGCGTCGTCGAAACGGAGGTTGTTCGCCTTCTCGCGAAATTCGAAGATGCGACCCGCGGCGTAGGTGTTGGAGTCGAAGGTGCGGACCTTGCCGTCGCCGTTGGAAACGTAGACGCGATGCGACTCGGGGCGATACACGACCCACTTGGGTTCATCCATGCCGCCGATACTCTTGAGGCGGGTGCGGGCCTTGAGGTCGAGGATTTCAAGCGAGCCGTTTTCTTCGGCCGCGAGGAAGAGGCGCTGGCCCGGAGCGTCCGCCGCCATGAGGTCGAAGCCGCCTTTGACTCCCGGGAGGGCGATGGCGCCGGCGGGTTCTAGAGAGCGAGTGGCGGTGGTTGCGGCGAAGGCGAGGCGGACCGGAAGAATGGCAGTGAAGATGACCAGCAACAGGGCCGCAGAACGTGCAGAGTTTCGTGCCATGGAGGATAGGACTGCGCTGCATAGCGAGCGACGCGAGCCCCGGTTCCTTTCATTGCGCGACTGTAATCTGCCCGTGGGGAAATCGTTGCTTTTCTCCTCACCGCGCACCCGTCGGACGCGGCAGGGCGCTAGTTTTTGCGGCGCCCGAAGCGTGTATAGAGCGCCGGCAGCAAGAAGAGATTGAGCAACGTGGAGGTCACGAGGCCGCCCAGGATAACGAGGGCCATGGGACGCTCGATCTCATTGCCGGGGACTGCGCCCTTGAGCACGAGCGGCAACAGCGCGAGCGCGGCGGTCGCCGCCGTCATCAGGATCGGCACGAGGCGCTCCTCGCTGCCACGGAGCACGAGATCGAGCCCGAAGGCGTGGCCCTCTTCCTGTTCCAGATGCCGCCAGTGGCTGACGAGCAGAATGCCGTTGCGTGCGGCGATGCCGAGCACGGTGACGAAGCCGACGAGCGAGCCGAGCGACAACACGCCGCCGCCGAACCAGGCCGCGAGCACCCCGCCGATGAGGGCGAAGGGCAACGTCAGCGCGATGAGCAGCACGAGTCGCGGCGACTGAAAGTCGGCAAACAGCAAAACCAAAATGCCCGCAATCGACGCCAGCGAGAGCCACAGCAGTCGGCTTTGCGCCGCCTGCCGTTCGGCCCATTCGCCGAGAATCTCGGGGTGATAGCCGGCCGTGAAATTCACCTTGGCCACGCGCGCCTCGATGTCGCGGACGACTGCACCGAGCGCGCTGCCGGAGGCCACGTTGCAGGTCACATCGATGCGGCGGGAGGCTCCCTCGCGCTTGATGGCGTTAGGTGTCGGCACGATCGCGAGATCGGCCACATCGGAGAGACGGACGTGGCCGCCACGCGGAGTCTCGATGAGCAGTTCGCGCAATGCGGTGAAGTCGGCGCGCACGTGCGGCAGGCTCCAGACCCTGACTTCGTGCACGCGTTGCTCTTGATAGACTTCGCCGACCTTGCGGCCGCTCACGAGCGTGCTCACGGCCTGCCGCACTTGTCCGGCGGTCAAGCCGTGGAGCGCGGCAGACTCGGGCCGCAGCTTCACGGTGATTTGTGGCACGAGTGTTTGAGACTCGACCTTGAGTGCGCTCACGCCGGGCACGTCTTTCAACGCTCCTCCGACTTCCGCCGCGTGCCGGCGCAGCGTTTCCAAGTCGGGGCCGAAAATGCGCACGACCACCGTCGCGCTGGCACCGGTGAGCACCTCTTTGATGCGTTCGCGGAGAAACGTAAGGAGGTCGCGCACGAGGCCGGGATAGCCGTCCACGACGCCCTGCACCTTGGCGATGGTCGTGTCGTAGTCCGCCTTGGGATCGATGCTGATCCAGAGTTCGGTGAAATCGGGGCCAACGACTTCGTCGGCCACTTCGGCGCGGCCGATGTGCGCGCCCTGGTTGCGCACACCGGGCACCGCGAGGAGATCCTTGGCGGCGGCGATGGTGATGCGCGTGCTGGCCTCAATCGAAGTGTTGGGCTTCTCCAGCCAGTGCATGAGGAAATCACGCTCCTTGAAATTAGGCAGAAACTCCTCTGCGAGTCGGCTGTGCCAGACCCAACCGGAAAATGCGAACGCCACCGCGAGCACCGCAATCGCGAGGCCCGGCCGCCGGGCGAAGGCCGGCAGCAGTCCGCGATAAGCCGCCTTTAGCGTGCGCGTGAGCCAAGCATCGCGGTGGGCGGCGGCCTTTACGTTGAGCAGCATCAGGCACAGCGCGGGCGTCACGGTGAGAGCCACGGCGAGCGACGCGACGATCGAGAGAATGTAGGACAGCGCGAGCGGTTGGAAAAATGTGCCTGCGAGCCCGGGCAGGAAAAACACCGGGATGAACACGAGGACGATGATGACGCTCGCATACACGACGGCGCTGCGCACCTCGAGCGAGGCGGCGAGCACGACTTGGAAGCGCGGGAGTGGCTGCGCCAGGGCGAGATTTTGGCGCAGGCGACGCAGGATATTTTCCACGTCGATGATTGCGTCGTCCACCACCTCACCGAGTGCGATGATGAGGCCGGCGAGGATCATCGTATTGATCGTCTCGCCGCGCCAGCGCAGCAGCAGGAGCGCGACTGCGAGGGAAAGCGGAATGGCCGTGAGGCTGATGACGGTCGTGCGCCAGTCGCCGAGGAAGAGGGCGAGCACGATCACGACGAGCAGGCAGCCGAGCCACAACGCCTCGGTGAGATGATCGAGCGAGAGCTGGATGAACGTCGCCGGGCGGAAGATGGTGCTGTCCACATTCACGCCGGGCAGCGCGGGTTTCAGCTCGGCGAGGACTTTTTCGACGCCGGCAGTGACATCGAGCGTGTTGCCCCAGGGCTGCTTTTCCACGATCAACAAGATGCCCGGGCCGTCGTTGATCACGGCGTCGCCGATGGGGGCGGGATGACCGATACGGACCTCGGCGACGTCGCCGAGCCGGATGGGCACGCCGCCACGGAACTCGACGACCGTGCGTGCGAGATCCTCGGGGGTCGTGATGAGCCCGAGCTGCGCGACGCTCAGGCGGAGGTTCGGGGTGTCGATAAATCCGCCCGAGGCGATCACCGCCGCATCGCCTGCCGCGCGCGTGACGGCGTCGAGGGTTACGCCCGCTGCACGCAACCGCTGCGGGTCCACGAGCACTTGGAATTGTTTGTCGCGCTGGCCCCAGATGGCGACGTTGGCCACGCCCTTCACCGTCATGAGGCGCGGGCGCACGGTCCACAGCGCCTGCTCGCTCAGTTCCATTTGCGACAGGGTCTTCGAGGTGAGCCCGACTTTGAGCACTCGGCTGAGCGACGAATACGGCGCCATGAGCACGGGAGGCTTCACGACGGCGGGCAGGCGGCCTTGGGCGAGATTGAGCCGCTCCTGCACGAGCTGGCGGGCTTTGAGGATTTCCGTGCCGGTGTCGAAAATCATCACGACCGATGAAAGGCCGAGCACGGACTTCGAGCGGATCGTTTTGAGAAAGGGCAGGCCGTTGAGGGAGTTTTCCAGCGGCACGGTCACGAGCGCGTCCACCTCCTCCGTGGAGAGGCCCGGTGCCTCGGTCTGCACTTCGACGAGGGGCGGGGCGAACTCGGGGAACACATCCAGCGGGGCGTGGCGCGTGGCGTTGATACCGAGGACGAGCAGCGCCGCGGCCGCCGCGACGACGAGCACGCGCATGTTGAGCGCCCAGGAGACGATGGCGTTGAGCATGATCGGGGCGGCGGGATTATTTGCCGGTCATGAACTCGGTGCCGAAAAGTTCGGCCGAGCCATCGGTGACGATCTTCGCGCCGGGGGCCGGCCCAGTGGCCAGCACGGCGTCGGTGCCGGCAAGGCGCGCGACCTGCACGCGACGACGGACGTAGGTGTGCGGCGCGGAGTTTTCGTAAACCCACTGGCCGCCGTGGATGTCGTGCAGGACGGCCCCAAACGGCACGACGAGCTGCTCGGCGGCACTGTCGCGCACCGGAATCTCCACCGCGACGCGCTCGCCGGGCCGAAGCGCGAGCCCGGCGGGAGTCTCGTAATACCAATCCACGGTCGCAGTGGCGGCGTTGGCCGTGGCGGGGCCGTTGACCGGTGAGGCTGAATGCCCGGTGGCCGGGCCACCGAGCAGGCGGATTGTGACGCCCGCCCGCGCATCGAGGAGTGTGGCTTCGCCGCCGTAAATCGCGGCGCGCACCCAAGTGGCCGGCGCACCACCGGTGGTTTGCATGGACTCGCCGAGCAGGTCGCGCTGGGTTTTGGCCGTGGCGAGCGCGGCCTCGGCCAGAGCCACGGACGTCTTCGCCTCATCGACCGAGCGCACGCTGCCCGCCTCGGCGACGAGGACTTTTTGCGCGCGGCTGAGTGCGATGTTTGCCGCTTCGAGTTGCGCTTGCGCGGCACGCACGCGGCCATCGGCCACCGCCTGCGCGTCTGCAATGCGGAGAGTCTCGTCGAGGGTGCCTCCGAGCACGGGCGCGACCTTTAAGGTGTTTGTCGAGAGCGAGCGCACCACCTCGCCCGCGAACAACCGCATAGCCGGCACGGCGCGACGTGTGATCGGAACGGTTTTTAGGCGCAGTCGCTGTTCCGCCTCGGGCTTGAGCGTGATGGTGGTGAGGTCGGTTTCCTTGGAGAGCGTGGCGGGCGCGGACGCGGTGGGAGCGGCCTGCGTGATCGCGGCGGCGAGCAGGAAGGTGAACGGGAATTTCATGGGGGAAAGTCGAGGGGTGGTGTCAGACAGGCGGGAAAACTATTTCAGCTCGGTGAGTCGTGCCGAGGCGGTCCACGCAGATTCCGGCCACGCGAGCGGACGCTGCACGGCATCCTCCAAGGCACCGAGGGCGAGCTGGGCGCGCTGCCGGGCTGCGAGTTCGATGTGGGCCTGGCCGGCGAGATCGAGTTCGGCCCGCGCAAGGTCGAGGCGCGAGCTGTCACCGGCCCCGTGACGGGCGCGGACGAGCGCAGTCTGGCGCTCCAAAGTAGCCCGCAGTCCGCGCACGGTCGCCAAATCGGCGAAGGTGGAGGTGTAGTTGGCCGTGGCGCGATCTACCTCGGCGAGCACGCGGTTTTGCACTGTGAGAAACTGCGCGGAGGCCGCGGCGCGGCGTGCCTCGGCAGCGGCAATCGGACCTTGGTTTTGGTGAAACACCGGTAAGGTGAAACCGAGGCCGAGCGACCATTTGCCCTCGCCCTGATCGAGTTGGTAACCGGGTCCGAGTGTTAGGTCGGGATACTGGCGGGCGATCTCGCCATGCAGCGCCGACTCCGTCGCGGCGTAGGTGGCGAGTGCCGCGAGCAAATCGGCGCGGTTTTGTGCGGCCCACGTGCGCGCTTCGGTCAATCCCAAGCGCGGCGACGCTTCAGTCACGCCTAGCGGAGCGATGCGCACATCGGCCAACGCAGCCAGCGGAAGTCCCATGACCTCAGCCAGCCGACTGCGCGCTTCAGTGGTGGCTCGCTCACTAGCGCGCGCGGCGAGTTCGGACTGCGCAGCGGCGGTGCGGGCGCGCGCGGCCTCCAACGGGGAACCGTCTCCGGCCTCCACCTGCGCGTCCGCCAAACGTGCGGCTTGGGAGGCGAGAGGGAGCTGCGCGCGCCAGAGTTCGGCCTCTGCCTCGGCCGCCTGGAGGTCGACGATCGCCCGACGGACCGCGCTATGCAGCGACCATGCCTGCGACGCGAGGGCGAGGCGGGCCGCGTCACGTTGGCGTTGGGCTTCGGTGACACGATGACCCCGTTTGCCGCCGAGTTCGACCGGGAGCTGGAGCGCGTAACCAAGAATCCACGGGGTGAGTCCGCCCGTGGTGTTGTCGCTACGGCCGGGCGTAAACGTGAACGTCGGATTGGGGCGGGCCGACGCCGTTTGGGTGCGGGCTTCGGCTCCGGCGAACTCGGCGCGGGCGAGTTCGAGTGCGGGACTGAAGTAGAAGGCAGCAAGGGTGAGACGGGGGAGATCCCACTCGGTGGCGCCTGGGGTGACAGGAGAGCCGTGGGCGTTGAGGTAACGCGCCAGCCCGGCATCGGCGAGCGAGCGGCGTTCCAGTTGGGCCTGAGTCGCAGCGGGCTTGAGGTCTTGCGTTTGGTAGGTCGCGCAACCGGTGAATAGTCCAGTCGCGAGGGAAAGAGACAGAAAGCGGAGGGATGCCATAGAATGGAGGCGGCGCTTGATCGGGAGCAGGGTAGGCAAAGAAGGAAAACGCGTGGGTTGATAGACAGACGCGAGCCTCGGGAGCATGGATTACATCACCGTAATCTATATGTTATCGATTTGTTAGATCCGAAGGTTTCTTGCCGGTGAGCCGGCTCGACCGGCGTGCGATTTGGTGTCTTATCATGCCCTCGATTATGCGTGTGCTCGTCGTGGATGATGAAAAAAAGGTCGCCGCCTTGGTGAAAGGCGGACTCGCGGAGCATGGGATCGCGGCGGAGGTATGCCATCACGGTGACGAGGCGCTGCAACGGGCTTCGAGCGAAACGTTCGACGGGCTCGTGTTGGATATCATGCTGCCGGGGCGCGACGGCTTGAGCATCTTGCGGAAGCTTCGCGCCGAGGGACACAACGTGCCGGTGGTGCTGCTCACGGCGCGGGGGGATGTGGAGGAGCGAGTGGAGGGATTGAATCTCGGCGCCGACGATTACCTCGCGAAGCCGTTCGCAATTGCGGAACTCGTGGCGCGACTGCGCGCAGTCTGGCGGCGGCGGGCGGGCGTGACGTCCAACGTGCTGGCGTATGCGGATGTGGTGATGAATCTGGGGACGCGCGAGGTGCGGCGCGCCGAGAAGGTGCTGAGGCTGACGCCGCGGGAATTTTCGGTGTTGGAGTGTCTGTTGCGGGCGGCGGAAAAGGTGGTGACACGCACGGAGCTGAGCCAGCAGGTGTGGGGTTATCAGTTCGACCCGGGCACGAATGTCGTGGATGTGGCCGTGCAGAGGTTGCGGGGAAAATTGGAGGACGGATTTTCGTCGGCACTCATCCAGACGGTGCGGGGCGTGGGGTATTGTCTTAAGGCTGCGTCATGAGAGCGTGGCCGATCCGCGCGAAGTTTGCGCTCTGGTCGGGGTTGGCACTCACCATCGCGCTGGGGGCGTTTGCAGGGGGGACGTTGCTGACGCTCTACTGGCGGCTTGTGCGTGAGGCTGATCGAAACATCACGACCGAAGCCGGCGAGCTGAAAGGCTTTCTGCCAGGCAAGCGACCGGAGGAGATAGCGTGGGAACTCGATCCGCATATGGGCTGGACGGCCTTCGATGAGCACGGGCGGATGCTGCGCAAGGATGCAATTATCACCGAAGCGGCGGCCCGACCTGCGCTCGGGGCCAAGGGTATCGTGGCGTCGGGGAACCTGTGGAACGGATGGAGGGTGCGGGCATTCCCGGCGGGACCGAACCGGACTTTTGTGGTGGGTTATGAAATCGTGATCGTGCACAACGCACTCGCCGATCTGATCGTCGCGTATGCGTGGTCGCTGCCACTGGTGGTGCTCGCCGTGGTGGCGGGGGTTTGGTGGGCGACGGGGCGCGCACTCGCGCCGTTTCGCGCGCTGGCCGAGGCTATCGAAGGAGTGCAGTCGGATCGGCTGGATCGGCGGGTGGTAGAGTCTCCGGCGAAGGATGAGATCCAGCGGTTGGCGACGAGCTTCAATGCATTATTGGCAAGGCTGGAAAAAAGCTTTGTGCAGACGCGACGGTTCGCGGCCGATGCATCGCACGAGTTGCGCACACCGCTGACGATTATGCGGGGAGAGGTGGAGCAGATTTTACGTCAACCGCAGTTACCACCGGCAGCGTTGAGCAAGCTCGTCAGCTTGCAGGATGAAATCGCTCGGCTGGACCGGATCACCGAGCAACTTTTGCAACTCGCCCAATTTGACGCAGGGCATGTTGTGCTCGAGGCGAAATCGATTGGATTCTCGGAATTGTTGAGCGGGATTTGCGAGGATGCCGAGTTACTCGCAACGGCGGGCGGCGTATCTTTTGAAGTGGAACTGAAGCCCGGGGTTCGAGTAAAGGGAGACGAGCTTCATCTCCGACGCCTCGTCCTCAACCTCCTCGACAACGCCTGCAAATACAACCGCCCTGCGGGTCGTGTGCGGTGTGAACTAAAGGAGGAGGCGGGTGACGCGGTGCTGACCGTGGCGAATACCGGTCCGGGGATTCAGGCCGAGTTGCGCGACCGAATCTTCGAACGGTTTTTCCGAGCCGATGCGAGCCGCACGAATACCCACGGTCATGGCCTTGGCCTCGCGCTCTGCTGGGAAATTGTGGAGCTACACGGCGGCAAGCTCACACTGCTCGCGACCAGCGAACCGGGGTGGACGGAATTTGAGATTCGTCTGCCTTCGGGCCGGGAGCTTGGAACGTGAGCGCCTCATGGAAGACGTGACGGACGCCGGGTCTACGGCACCGTAACGAGATGCCTCAGGGTCGAGACGGAGAACGCGCACCGAACTCCGAAAGTTGGCTCAGGCTCCGGGCGTGCGTCCGGAGATCGGCGACGACGTCACAACGGCGCGGCTTCTCTTCGATGAGACGCGTTTTCGTGGCGGTAATGGAGCACGTTGACTTTTTCGAGGGTCACGAGGCCGCCGCCCATCATGCCGTCGAGCAGGGGCATGAACGCATTGATCTTCGTCTCCTCGTCCACGATTTCGACGATGATGGGCAAGTCGTCGGACAGGCGGAGAATTTTCGCCGTATGCAGCCGGCTAGATGCGCCAAAGCCCATGGGACTGCGCAGCACGGTCGCGCCGGCGAGTCCGGTTTCACGCGCCTTGAGCACGATGGCTTCGTAGAGCGGATGGCCGTGGTGGCGGTCGGACTCGCCGATGAAGATGCGCAGGAGCAGGGATTCAGTGGGGAGGTTCATGTGTCAGGCGCCTTTCAACGTGTTGAGCCACGCGGCGCAGAGATAGCCGAGCCACACGGCGAGGAAGCAAAGGGCGAAGGTGCCGATGGAATTGGCCCCGGCGCGGAGCCATTCGCCCTCCCGGACGAGCGCGAACGTTTGCAGGCTAAACGAGGAATACGTCGTGTAGCCGCCGAGAAGTCCGGTCATTACGAACTGCCGCATCGTTCCGCCGACGATAAAGCGGCCGCCTGGATCGGTGAGGGTGGCGAAGAAACCGATGACGAAGGAACCGGAGACATTGATGAACAAGGTGCCCCACGGAAACGTTTCGCCGAAGCGGTGGGCGATGAGGCCGGAGAGCGCAAAACGCGCGATGCCGCCGAGACTGCTACCAAGTGCTATCCAGAGATATTGGGTCATGATTATTCCTCGTGCGTTGGTTCGCAGTAGGAATCATCGGCACTGACTTTCGTCAGGCGGTTTTCCCGATATCCGGGACGGCAGAAATCCATTACCGTTGAAGTAAGAAGGTCGCGGACGGGGCTGCGCGGCAAGGGAAAATTCATGTGCGCATGTGTGGCCTGGCAGCCCCAAGGTCACAGTGCGATCACGGTGGATGGACCTGAGGCGATCAATGGTTACGACGGTTGGGGTGCACCACGAAAGGAGCGTTTCGATGGAACGTCTCCGGCACGCGCAATTTGCACGACGCCTTTTTCAACGGGTTAAGCGACGACTGTTTTCGCGCAAATCGTTGAGCGAGGTCTAACGTCAAATACGGTGGGTATTGGGACCCGCCGAAATGGCACGGACGGTTGGATGCCGACTTGGGTGTTGCATGGGCTACAGGGTCCGATTCCGTCGTAGCCGCTAAGCCTCCCCTTAAACCCCTCCCGGATCCGATCTGCCTGAAAATCCGGCTCCCTTTGCGCCGCCGACGCCGACTACTGGGACGGCGAGGAGTGATTTTCAGCCTCGTCGTTCGCGCCGCCTCGCGCTGCATTGAACGCATGAGGTTTCCCCGCGCCTTCCTCCCCGCCTTCACCGTCGTCGCCACACTTCTTGCCCTCGCCTCCTCCTCGCTCGCCCAACCACCGCCCGACCCAGCCGCCGCGCCTGCAACCCCACCGCCCGTCGCGAAAAAAACCCCCTCGCCCCCGGCACCCCAACCCGCCTTCGTCCTCCCCGACGCCCCCGCCGTTCAGCCTCTCCTCCCCGGCTTCACCGCGCGCGAACTCCCGCTCGCGCTCACCAATCTCACCTCGATCAAATACCGCGCCGACGGCAAGTGCTACGCCGTTGGCTACAACGGAAAAATCTGGCTCCTCTCCGACACCGACGGCGACGGCGCGCCCGACCAAGCGGAACTTTTCTGGGATGGCTCGGCCTCTCTCCGCGGTCCCATCGGACTCGCGCTCACGCCTCCGGGCTACGCGCGTGGCGAAGGCATATTCGTCCCGTCGAAAGGCAAGCTCTCCCTCATCGTCGACAAAGACGGTGATGGTCGCGCCGACGAAGAAATTGTCGTCGCCTCCGGATGGAAAGAGATCCCGCAAAACGTCGACGCCGTCGGCTGCGCCCTCGACCGCGACGGCAACATCTACTTCGCCCTCGGCGTCGAAGCCTACAACAAGGCCTACCTCCTCGATGCCGATGGAAAATCTCAATTTCGCCTGACCTCCGAGCGCTCGACCGTCCAAAAAGTCTCCGCCGATTTTTCCCGTCGCGAGACCTTCTGCACCGGCACCCGCTTCCCCGTCGCCCTCGCCTTCAACCGCCACGGCGATCTCTTCGGCTCCGAGCAGGAGGGCGCGACGTGGATGCCCAACGGTAATCCCTTCGACGAACTCCTCCACCTCCAGCCGGGCCGTCATTACGGGTTTCCGCCGCGCCATCCCGTCCACCTCCCCGACGTCTTCGATGAGCCCAGCACCTTCGACTACGGCCCGCAGCACCAGAGCACCTGCGGCTTGAATTTCAACGAGTCCGTCAACGGCGGCCCCGTCTTCGGCCCCGCATCTTGGGCCGGCGACGCCCTCGTCACCGGCGAGTCGCGCGGGAAGATCTACCGCACCCAGCTCGTGAAAACCGCCGCCGGCTACGTCGCGCAAAACCACCTCATCGCGTGCCTCAACTTTCTCACCGTCGATGCGTGCGTGACTCCCCGCGGCGATCTGCTCGTCGCCTGCCACACCGGCAAACCCGATTGGGGCACCGGCCCGAACGGCGCCGGAAAACTTTTTCTCCTCCACTACGCCGCGCCCGCCGCCCCTCAACCCGTCGCCACGTGGAGCGCGAGCCCCACCGAAATCCGCGTCGCCTTCGACCGCCCGCTCGATCCCGCCGCGCTTCGCGACCTTGCGAAACGCAGCGCCCTCACCGCCGGAAAATTCGTGATGCCCGGCGACCGCTTCGAGGCCATGCGCCCGCCGTATCAGGCTGTCAAAGACCAGCTCACCGCGCCGCGCTTCGATCTCGCCGTGCAATCCGCCGGCATCAGCCCTGATCGTCGCACGCTCATTTTCCGCACCGCCCCGCGCACCGCCGAACTCAATTACGCCCTCCGCTTTCCCAACGTCACCGCGCGCGCCACCGCCGTGCCCGCGCGGCCCGGCACCTACGACGACATCGAACTGCTCGTGCAAAACCACGGCGTCGAAGCCACGTGGACCGCCACTACCGGCGGCGAGTCGTGGACCGGTTGGCTCCCGCACCCCGATCTCGCCGTGGCGCGCGCGTTCACCGTCGGCAGCGCCGACCACGAGCGCCTCTGGTCCCTCGCCGCGCGACCTGGCCGCTTCGCGCTCCGCACCCAGCTCGACGTCAACTCTCTCCTCCAACCCGCCGTGCAGCCCGGCGCCAAACTCGACTACGAGCCCGCCCGCGAT
>Ga0075163_10004911_pt1 | contig 17898 bp, 26 predicted proteins | sample JI1023141ADNA_FD_71478 | JGI IMG/M metagenome (GOLD analysis project Ga0075163, IMG submission 71478) | Wastewater effluent complex algal communities from Wisconsin, to seasonally profile nutrient transformation and Carbon sequestration -... | ecosystem: Engineered > WWTP > Effluent > Algae...
CCCCCGTTCCCCAAGCGTTTCCGCAAGTTTCTATGATATGTTTTCTCGTCAGAGAAATTACTTAAATAGTTCGCGGTGAACTCAATCCCCGTCGAGAACCGGAGCGTTTCCGTTCCCTAGATGGTGCTCTCTCTCGGTAGCGTAGGGAACGGGCTCAAAGCGCCGCGCAACCTGTCAGGCTCTCGTGTCCGCTCTCAGTGAGCCATCGTAGATCGCTTCGCACGATGTCCAGTGCGTCGATCCATGCAGAGTCGGCCAAGCTTCACCCCGAATCCACGATCGCCAGCCTTGGCACCTCGATTGCGTAGGGATTTACACTCGATGGCTGACTGCCCGCGCTATGCACGCGAACACCATCGCCTAAGCGCTGTCGCGTCAGTCCCTCGGCCATCTGACTGCGGGCGGAGTTTCAGACACACGGAAACAAGATGCTCGGTGCGTTCCCATGAGTGCGCCCTGTGCTGGTCAGCCTAATGCGGCGAATGGTGATACGGACGTGGCTGGACCCGTGGCGCTGCCCAAAGATGGACGGCGCTGCACCCCACAGCGCAACGATCACCAAGTGCAATCAGCACTGCACTTCGACCAGCGGGGCCGATCCCCACGGCGAAGGCTGCACCGCTTCGGATGCCGAAGGTGGCGACCCAGGGAAATCTGGGATGAACCGTCTCGACTACCCAAGGAGGGAGCGGATACCCAGTAATGCAAGAGTGATCGTCCCAAACAGTAGACCCCCTGACGCAATGAAGAAGAGAGCCACGAAAAGCATCTGGTGATGATCCACCCAATGAAGGGCTTCGTGCGAGGCTCGCTTGGTGAATGTCACAGGGCATTCGATGGGTACCTTGCCATCCAGAATGTCCGTGAGCTGCTGATACATTAGATCGACTGACGCCAGTCGCTCGCTGCGGTCCCGACGAAGACCACGCAAGATCAGATACACGTATTCACAAGGAACCCCGCGTGCGCCAGCGCGTCGTGTGAGAACTCCTGCATCGTGATCAGTCATCATGATCGTCCCGAGAACTTCGAGCAGATTGCTCTTTCCTTCAAGAGGATGTTCGAGCGCAAGCCATTCGTAGAAGACGAGCGCGAGCGAATAGACATCGCTTCGTTCATCGAGCGAATCGTTCTGGCCCGCCGCTTGTTCAGGTGACATGTACCAAGGCGTACCCGCAAGTGTTCCCACTTGGGTGTCGATCAGGCGCTGATCTTGGGAGTCGATCCACGACGTTGGAGTGTCTTTCGCAGCCGAGACCGGATCGCGAGCACCGATCGGTTTCGCGATACCCCAGTCCATCACCGTCACTTCGTCGTAAGGCCCGACCATGATGTTGGCGGGCTTCAAGTCTCGATGGAGCACACCACGAGAATGCGCATATCGGACTGCGTCAAGCACCAATAGGAACAGTCGCGCTCGAAGCTCAACGGTGAAGCGCTCGCGATAGGCCGTGTCACCGGCCTTCAGTTTCGCGATCACGTCCGCCATCGTCTCGCCTTCGAGATGCTTCATGACGAGGTAGACGTCACCCGCCTCGTCGCTTCCAACGTCGTAGATTGGAACGATGTTTGGATGATCGAGTTGACCGACGATACGTACTTCGTCCGCGAATCGAAGGAGCGCTCCTTCGGAGCGAACCTAGGAGCGGAGCTTCTTGACGGCGACGGTTCGGCGAATGTCATTGTCGCGTGCTAGCTCCACGGTTCCGACGCCACCTTCGCCAAGCAGACGAACGCGCTCGAAACGAGGTCGCTGTGCGAGTGTCGGATGAAGCGCTTCCTCCGCACGACTTGAGCGCCGAGGCAAAACGGTTGTCCGTCTCTCGGTCGCGCTCAATCTCGCTCGGACGGTGTCATGAGGCGCACTCGGTTCCAGTTGAGCCGTGACGGTATCATCGAGATCAATCGATCTCCTATTTGCCAAACTATGGAGCTTGCCATCATCAATGATGGTGCCTGTCAATGATCCGGTTACGTTGCCCGATCCTCTCGCGATGCCGAACGTCAATGTTGTCTTTAAAGATGCCATTTGGTCCTCGATTTGTCAGCACGCGAAGCCCCACAAGTGCAACCCACTGGGGGTTAGTTACCGCTCTTGAAGCAGAGCCTCGTCCTTGTCATCCTGATTGTTGACGGACCAATCGTATTGCTGGAAGCGGAGCTTGTAGCCATTGGCCTTCGCACTCGTCAGCTTTCCGACCAACGGACCCTGCGCGTAGAGCAGCAGGAAGTCGAGGAGTCCCGAATCTCTGCCCTTCTGCTTGGCGAACGAGCCGAAGTCGTCCTTGTACATCTTGAAGATCTCCGACAGCCAGACCTCCTGGGAGCTGTCTCTCACATCGACGTTTCGGATATCGTTTACGAAAGCTCGCGATGCTGTCTCTAACTGGCTCTCTAGCCGCGCCGAATCGAATGCCTCCTTGCGCAAAAGGGGACAGGATGCCGATCCGCAGTTGATCCCAAAGTGGATGCGTGCGTCATGGAATCGCTCTCGGATGATCTTATTCTCGATGTCGAGCAGATTCATCGTCTGCCCGCCGATCATGAACTTCAGATCGTAAAAGAATCCTTTCCCTTGCTTAATAAACGATGTTGCACTCGGCCTGATGTCATTCACAGAGGCCAGAGGCCAGGAGCGGATGACCTCACGGAGGACAATCGCATTGTAGAGGTTGATCCAAAAACTCAAACTGTCGACATTTGTCTTGAAAAGCTGGCTGTGTGTATCGGGAGTAAAGTTTGTGACCTGTACCAGATACTGATCCAGAGAGGTCACGTCTTGAGCGCTGTCCTTCCACTTGCCGTACGCAACCTTGCCATCGTCGCCTACATACTTGGACAGGAGTGCTTGGTAGTCGTTGTGAGATATCTCTGTAACCGGAGCGCTCGGCGGTTGGTAGCGCTGCACCGTGCTCCGGCAACCTACTACCAGACAGAGAGAGGCAAGTAGCGAAGATTTCCTTGAGCGAGGACTCAGCATCTCAAACATGCTCCCGTCGCAGGTTTGTCTCTTATCGCAGCTTCCCAACCACCATCCGCCAGTAGACCCACACGGCGTGGAAGACCACGAAGATGGCCAGAATTCCGAACGCCATGGGCGGGCGTCCGTGGGCTCCCTCTAGGAGGGACCAGGCAATCCCAACCGTGCAAGCGAGGGACCAGATCACCTTGAGGTTTAGCATGGCCAGGAACGAACTCAGGGGGGCGTTCCGTGCGAGCCAGGACTCGATACCGATTCCGAACAGAGCTGCGGCTGCGATACGCGCTGCGATCGGATCAATCGTCTGCCATCCAAACAATCCGAGCGTGAACGCCGGAGCAATGAACAGAGGGATCGCAAACAGCAAGTCGGCGATGGCATGCACGACAAAGCTCACTTTGAGACCATACGGAGCAGAAGCAGAGGTCGTCATCGTCATCCTTTCATCTTACCGGAATGATCGGTGGTGGCTCAAGAAGTACAGTAGCCTGTCTGCACACTTCATACAGGCCGACGGAGTCTGCTGTTACTACTCTGGAAAGCCTGCGACCAAGATGCGCAGCGTAACCTGATCCTTGAGACTGATCTTGGCGGCTACGCTATCGGCACCGATTCCGAAGTCCTTGCGGTTTAGCGGCAGCTCGGCTTTGTAGGCGTACTCCTTGACTCCCGCGCCGTTGATGCCACTGGTGGCAACAAAGGAGAGCTTTACGTCCTTCTGGACGCCGTGCAGATCCAGCGTCCCATCGACGATGAACTTGCCAGCCTCTTTCGAGATATTCTTTGATGTGAAGATGATCTTCTGGTGCTTGGTGGCCGCCAAGAAGTCATCGCTCAGCAGGTGTTTGTCGCGGGTCTTGTTGCCGGTGTCGATCGACTTCACCTCGATTTCGAGACGGATCTGTCCATCTGCTCCCGTCTCGGGGTCACCACTGGCCTGTAGCTTATAGCGAGTGAAGCGGCCCTCGACATCGAAGATCACTGTCGACGCAGTGAATGCGAAGTAGCTGTGGTTGGGATCAATCTCGAACTTTTTGGCCTCCGCAGCTTGCGGCGTCACAAGCAACAGCAGAAGCGACAGGCTCAGAAACTTCGATCGAGTGCTCATGTAAACCTCCATGTGTTTTGGTGTCTTCGGTGACCGTTGCTGGCATGACTCCGTTTACAATCCCCGCGCGATGCAAGTCGAGAGCCGTGCGCATCAGTGCGGAGTGCGAAACACCGAGCTGCTCAGCCAGTGCAGGCTGCATGGGAACTGCCTCCAGAACCGCCTTGAGGATGAACATGTCGAGCTGGCTAGCTGCGGTGCGGCGAAGATCGAGATCTCTGTCGCGCCAGAACAAGACCACGCTGGCATGTACTTCCGGTGAGGAAGCCAGGTCGCCAGGCTGGTCTGAATCGAGCCACGAAATCAAGTCGTACTGGAACGGTCGCAGCTCCACGGATGATGAGACTCGGAGCGGCCCCTGTTCCGCAAGCTGGTCTTGCACAGAGTCCGCAGCGGTGTACGTCTGCCATTCCCACCACTCGAAGTCTGCCAGCTCTGCAAGGTACGGAGGCAGCCCGAAACGCTGCTTCGCTAGCTCCTCCGCAACTAACTCGGGAAAGAGCCGACCGTTGTGGTTTAGCTCAAAGTGATGCATCGGATGGCAGCGAAAATACTGCTCCACCAAGGACTCCCAAGTGGCGATGTCGGATGCAGAGATCACCGTCGCTCGGCAATGAGCGAACACATGATCCAGCGCCTCCTGGCGATGCTTGCGACAGAAGCGCTCGTAGATACGCAGTCGCTTCGCATGCTGCGGGTCTGCTGCGGCTCCGAACAGGGAGGGAACCGTCTCTTCATGGGACGAGAGTCCAAGCAGGTAGGGGCCGATCGTATCAAACAGCGCAGCGAGTCTCATCGCTCCACCTTCCTATGCTCCATTGATCGGCTGCGATGACTTGGATGATTCATGAGGGCTGCATCCGCCACGCTGCGAGCCCGCTCAAGCTCGTCGAGCACAACGTCAAGCGCTGGGATCTCCTGGTCCCACTCGATGAGAGAAGGAATCAGTCGTCCAGCTCGCCGGATCGTGTGCTGGTAGAGCGCCCAGACGGGCTCAATGATGGGTCCAATATGCGTATCAATGATCACATCATCAACCAAAGTGTGACCGGCCAGATGAAGCTGACCGACCCGATCAAGTGGCAGTCTGTCGATAAAGAGAAATGGATCGTAGCCGTGGTTGCGGCTGTTCACATAGACATTGTTCACGTCGAGCAGCAGTCCACAGTCCACCGCACCGAGGATGGCACAAAGGAACCCCGCCTCATCTAGCTCTGCGCCCGGCATCGGAACACAATACGTAGCGTTTTCAAGCAGCAGCGGCCTTCCGACATGGGACTGTGCCTGTGCTGCGCGACGCGCCACATGATGCACCGCCTCATGGGTAAATGGCAGAGGCAGGAGGTCGTGAGTCGGCTGTCCCAGGACGCTCGAATAGCAAATGTGATCACTCCAAAACGGGGCGTCTGTCTGTTCACAGAGCGTCGCCACAGAGTCCATCAGCGCAGTATCGAGTGGTTCGAGACCCCCCACGGACAGACTGACACTATGGGAGACGGTTGGGAATCGATCCATACAGGCAGAAAGTAGACTGCGCCGCTGGCCACCATACATGACCCAGTTCTCAGGAGTGACTTCCAGAAAGTCCAAGTGCCGCTTCGTCTTCAGCAGTTCTGCGGCGAACGGTCGTCGCAGACCGACTCCGATGCCCGATATCAGTCTCGCCAAGTTGGGCCTCTGTAACTGCTTGGTGATGGGACAAGGAGGCCGCCGGAGGGAGTCCAGAACCTCACTCCGGCGACCCAGCAGGATCTACTTCTTCCCGCCGCAGCTCTTTTCGCCACCGCAGCTCTTTTCGCCGCCCTTTTTGCCAGCCTTCTTTTCGCCCTTCTTTTCGCCCTTCTCCGCTTTGGGGGCATCACCTGCGTGTGCCACCGTCGTCAACGAAGCGAAGCTGAGGGAACTGACGAGTGCAACCATGACTTTCGTGTTCATTCGGATCTCCTTGTTGTAAGAGGGCTCGTTTCTGAGTCAGCTCACTGGCTTACAGCTGCAATCCGCTCGCTGAGATCGCTGACCAACCGCAGCCGTAGTCTTCTGCCGCGACCGTTTGTTACAAGCGATCGGCATTTTGTTTGGATGCAGATTTGACTGTAACAAGTCGATGGCTGGCGAGACTACGAGCTGCGGTCACGTTCCGAGGCCAGGCGTCGCAGGACTCATCTGCGACGGACGTTCCTTCTCTGAATGCATCAGGGAGGATTTCAGGGTCTGCCAACAAGAAGATCGCGAACATCAATAGGAAGAGAATTCGGATGCAAAAGAAGCTGCTAGCAACACTCTTGACAGCCTTGGCCTGTGGTTCGGTCGCTGGATGTGGTCCCGCCGCAGGAGCGGCTGCCAAGTCCGATAAGGTGGGCGGCGAGAAGAGCTGCGGGGCAAATAAGACGATGGGCGGCGAGAAGAGCTGTAGTGGCGCGAAGCCGATGGGCGGCGAAAAGAGCTGCGGCGCTGCCAAGTAAGCTGACAACGAGCGATGACCGAGCGTAGGGAAGCGCGAGACAGACCTGCTCCCCTAGCGCTCGGTCGCTCAGAACAAGTTTTCCGGGCGAGTGCGCAACAGATGGATTCCTAGGCCAAAGCTGCTATGTTGGCGACAGATAGCGTGGACTTACTCGATGCTCACCTGCCGTGAAATCACAGCGCTAGTGACGGATTATCTGGAAGGCCGACTCACGTTTGGACAGCGAGTGCGGTTCCAGCTTCACGTTGGAATGTGTCGCAGCTGTCGACGATATCTCTCGCAGATGAGGGCGACGGTGCGGATGCTCGGCAAGGTGCCCGATGAACCACTCCCTCCCGATGTCGAGGATGCCATGCTGAAGCAGTTTCGGACGTGGAAGAAGCCGCCCGGCGAGGGCGGTTAGACGCCTACTTCAGGGCGAGGTGCTTGTCTAGGACGAGCCGCACGGAGGTTCGTGCGCGGTGAAGAAGGACTCTTTGATTCCCTTCACTGAGGTCGATGATTTTACAAATCTCGTCCGCATCCAGTCCTTCGACATCTTTCATGATCAAGACCGCTCGCTGAGCTGGCGGCAGCAAGCGAATTGCCTCCTCCAGGACTTGCTGGGTCTCTCGTCGCAGGAGCAGCTTTTCAGGAGTGCTGCCATCCCATTGTGGCGGAGGCGCGAGCCAGTGGCCATTGGCTGCAAACTGGGCGTTTAGCGCATCCTGCGCCGCATCATCATCGGAGCCCAGCGCGGAGAAAGGAGTACTCCGTCCTTCTCTCTCTCCGTACGACTTGGCTCGGTTGGTCAGGATCTGAAACAGCCAGACCTTGAAGCTGCTCCGTTGCTCAAAGCGATCTATTCCTTGCAGGACCGCGAGCCACGCATCTTGAACCACTTCATCTGCTGCGGCTTGTGTTCGCACGAACGTCCGGGCCAGTCGCTGCATCCGTCCGTGATAGCGCCGCACCAGCGTGGCATACGCCGCCTCATCGCCCCCGCAGAGTCGAGGAAGTAGCTCTTCATCGGATGGGACCGGCTCGCTCATGTTGTGTGAATACTCAGGGCGGAAGGTGCCACACCAGATTCTGTCACGAAAGTGAAGGTTCTTCGGCTGCTGGTCAAGCACAAGCGTACGCTTGACAGATCGTATGTAACAAGTCTGCTGTCTCGTAGACTCAACACCGAGCGGGATGGATGAACCATCCCAGCCACGGGGTAGATCGCCCTGTTTCACGAAACAGACGGGAGGCAATATGAGAGCTGCGAGAGCACTACTACTTGGTGCCGCTGCACTGATCGGTGCATGTGGTGAAAGCGCCTTTGAGGCACAGGCATCAGACCTTACGGGGTTTACTTCATGGACGAAAACGACGGCACCACGTTCAGGAGCCGGACCATCGGCAGCCGCGCTAGGTCCAGCACATGACGCAATGGACTCGACCATCACCAGAACGATCTACATCAACAACAACGCAAGTCGGGGCAGTGACGGACAGTTTCCAGTTGGTACAATTTTGGTCAAAGCCCATACCAAGGCGGGAGCAATGATTGGTGGGACTGCGATGGCAAAGCGAGGCGGCGACTTCAATCCCGGAGCGAAGGGCTGGGAGTGGTTCGTCCTCAATTCGAGTGGCGGGATCATGGTGCGAGGTGGTGCCGAGGTGATGGACGGCGCTTGCAATAACTGTCACGGAGGAGCTAGCACCACAGACTACGTATTCACCCGGTAGGGTTGAAGGCGCTGCCCGATCTACACCTTGGTTTCGCCAGCGTTGAGCACTCAGTCAAGATCGGCGACGAGGACTCGACGGATGGTCTGATTCCCCCTCCGATTCCTTCGAGCGTTGAACACCGAAATTCGCACTGTATATCGCGCCTTTGAGAGCCACGGAAGCCCCCATCCACCAGCAACGGCAGGAACAGCCTGACGACTGGCGAGAGTTCATCTCTTCGTAGAGGCCCAAAGAACTGCCTAGTTAGTTGACTTGGATGAGAGGGAATGGGATCACTGCTGCTGGTTTCCCCTCACTTTCCCTCGGGAAAAGCAATTTGGCTATCCCGGAGGAAATTGGATGGGGTCTATATCTCGATGGATGATGCCGCGCTGGTGTGCAACCGAAAGCGCATCGGCGATCTGATTGAGAGCCGCAAGCAATCGCGCACTGATAGCGGCCCCCGAGCCAGCCGTTCACCGAGGTCCTGGCCGTCGAACCACTCCATGGCGAGGAAGTGCTGGCCATCCAAGGTTTGGCGATGTGGGTGACGATGCCTGGATGGCGAAGTTCCGCCGAGAGCTGTGCCTCGCGACGATGTCCCCGGTGTAGCGGTCGGCGGTGCGATAGACCGTGCCCATACCGCCACTGCCAGCAGCGCTCCGAGCCCCAAGGCGATTGGCAAAGAAGCTGCCCGGAGAGAGCTGTAGATTCCCCATTTTTTTGCCAGTATGCCCGACGTAGACGGGGATTGCTATCCGTCGGAAGAACGAAGATCGTCGTCGTTGCTGGAGAATTGCGTGGCAACCCAACGGGTCCCTATCGGTGCCCGCAAACCAACCTTACCTACCTATAGGCTTGGAGACTGCCTCCGATTCAGCTTCTCATCTCATCGATACGATCCTGTGTGCCTGCTTCAAGGTTCATTCGCCAAGTGGGGATCGTAACTGCTGCGTACAACGTCTTCCTCACAGAGGGAGACTATGGCGGCAGAATGCACGACAGCGACGGTGTGGTACCTGCGAGTAGCGAGCGGTAGTCAGAGGAAGAGGGAGTCGAGTTTACGCATACAGAGACAAGCGATTCTGCATTATGCGAGGATTCATGGTGCAGAGATCCGGCGCATCTATTGCGACTGCGACTCTGCATGCGACCATTCGATGCAGGATGAACTACGAGATGCGCTGCAAGCACTGCGAGGGGGACTCGCGAAACTGCTGATTGTCGAGAGTCTGGAACGCCTTTCGGGAGGCATTGACCGGCGGCTCCAATTGGTCTTGCAGACGTTCACAATGGACGCTGGTCCAGCGCTCGTGTGCGTCAGGGAGCGCATCGATTCGCGGAGTCCTGGCGGTCGAATTGCGCTGCAACGATTTGACGTGATGGCGAGCTGGGAAACGGGTTCTGGGAATGCGGGGGGATGACATGGCTAAGGGGACGAAGCCGAAGGAAGTGCGGGCGGTAGGATACGTCCGGGTCAGCACGGAACAGCAGACAAGCGAGGGTGTCAGCCTCGATTCGCAGAGGATCAAGCTGGCAGCGCACTGCACCGCTCAGGATATGCAGCTTGTCGACATCGTTACCGATGAAGGAGTTTCTGCGAAGTCGATCGACAGACCCGGTCTACATCGTGCGCTGCGGATGCTTAGGAATGGTCAGGCGGATGCACTTATCGTCGTCAAATTAGACAGACTCACACGGAGCGTTAAGGATCTCGGGTACCTCTGTGAGTCGTACTTTGGGGATGGGAAGCCTTGGTCGCTGCTCTCTGTTTCGGATGCGATCGATACGCGCTCTGCGAGCGGAAAGCTCATACTGAATGTGCTGACTTCCGTCGCACAGTGGGAACGAGAGGCCATAAGTGACCGGACACGCGAGGCGATGCAGCATCTGAAGTCGCAGGGCGTGATGCTCGGAGCGGCTCCTTACGGATGGAAGTACACGACCGCGCTCGATCAACATGGCAGGCGAATTCTCGTCGAAAACGATGACGAACAGGCAGGGATTCGGCGCGTCTGTGAGCTGTACGAAAAAGACATGTACATCTGGCAGATCTGCGAACAGCTTGATGCGGAAGGTGTGCCCTGTCGCGGCACTGCGTGGCACAGGCGTTCGATTTACAGATTGCTCCATCGGGCTGGCTATATCGACGCTGTGGCGAGGCCGCGTAAGTCGGAACTGTCACAGAAGCAGAAGGATGTACTGCGCCCCAAGATGATCGTGCGTGACAAGGAAGCAGCAGCAGAGCGAGCTGCGATTCATCGTGCAGATGGACGGAGTCTGCGCTGGATCGCAGACAGACTGGCGAAGGAAGGATTCCTTCCTCCGCGTGGCGATGTGTGGCATGCAGCGTCTGTGTTAGACCTACTCAGAACGGCGAAGACCTTTCAGGCCGCAAGCTGATCGCTCAGTCGGCACGGTCGAATCGCACCTCGCCTTGGTCCTCTCTTGCGCGATCCTCTCTTGCGCGACCCTCTCCTGTGACAACAAAATCGCAGTAGTCAAAACGAACCGACGGCAGCCACCCTGCCTGCTGTCACAGTTGTCACGGAATCGGCTCCAGTAGTTTGAGGGTGCAGAGCCCCAGCCGCTTCGAATGCTGACAGACCGAGTCGTGGACCCCTTCGCTATTGAAGGCAAGTCCTCAGCCATTGGTTCTCATGTAGGTTCTTCCAGATTCTAATCGAGGCGTGTCGAACTTAGAGGATGTGGGGAAAGGAATTCCTACAAAATTCGTCACGCTTTTCCGTCGGAAAATGTCACTCTACACAAAGATCTTGCCGAAATTGCATCACGCTTTTTAACTATGATCTAGATGCCACCACCAGAGCGCTGTGAGCGATGCCGGAGGGAGCTGCGTAGAAACGACTACTCAAGCCGACTCACTTGCGGTGATGCTTGCCGATCGGCAAAGTACCGAGCAAGGCTGGCTCAGGAGCGCGGACAGACAACTCCACGTCCCCGAGGACGACCGCGCAATCATCCGGTTCCTCGTTCGATCAAGGGAGCTGCGCTTAGGAGGCTCGCTGAGGCAGCACTGACGCGAGCGACTCAGGCCGAGCAGCGAGCTGCGACTTTGCAGCAGCGCTGCGATGAGCAGGCGCGGGAACTTGATGTGACAAGACCACTGCGAGCTGAGCTGGATGCAGCAAGGGCACGGATCGCAGAACTAGAACGGCAGCTCGCCACGTCACAACAGCATCAGCGATCCGGTGAAGTCCCGCCTCTACAAGACGGTGAGCAGGATGGACGACCAGATTATGAGGAGCCTCCACCAGCAGTTTCCCCTGTCGTGCCACCGCGACGTTCAGGAGGCATACAGGAAGCATACAGGAAGTACGTAGACAGCTTGCGCAAGCGCGGGCGGCGAACGAGGAACTGAGAGCGGTGATCGAAGACCTCCGAGGACAGATTACTACCGGGGAAGGGCGTCGTACGGAGTTGGAAAATCTGCTTCAGCAAGCACTCCGTTCCGGTATGCCAAACCCGCCGATTCAGGCTGGTGTGACATGGAGTGTGCCGACTGCCGCCGCTGCGCAGCAACGGGCCGCAGTCCTGCTGACCGAGCGGGAACAGCTCCTTCGTCACAGGAGAGAAGATGCGGATCAGATCGAAAGGCTCACGAGCCGCGTGCTGACACTCATCTTGCCGAGCGGAAATCTGACCCCTTCAGGAACGGATCACGATATCCGGCAAAGTGATCTATTTCGACAGCTCCGTGAGGAGATCGTGGTGCGTGAGCGGTATTCGACCTGGCAGCAGATCAATCGCCAGATCGTCCGTGACCGGCCTGTGACAGCAACGAGAACACGCGAAGAAGAAGCAGCAGAAGCCGTCCTTGCGGTTCGCCGAATGCACATGTTCCGGCCTGCGCTGCACTTCACCGGGAATCCTCGCTGGGTCGTGGATGGGGTGCTACTTGATCCAGAGAGCGAGCGCTTCCTGGTTCGGTCCTCACGACAGCGAATCTTGTACCGCGAACGGATGATGGCCGGACAGACTCCTGATGTGTGACAGGGAACTGTGACCCATCGATGGTGAGCTACGATGGTTTTGCTTGTGTCAGCTTCTTGAACAGAGAAACGTAGCGCATGTCCTTCATCATGGTGATGAACTCGCGGCATTCCTTTGCGCTCAGGTTGGATTTGGGTTCACTGGGTGGTTCGTGCTCGTCATGGAGTGCCTCTTGCCAAGCGACGCAATATTCCAAATAGGAGCGCTTTGCTTGGTGGCTGATCACGCTTTCCATCCGTCGCCGCATCTCCAGTGTGAGGGGATATAGTGGAATCGGTAGTGTCGCGAGCTGGTCTGTCCCAAATCGCCTGAGATGTGCGAACACGGCCTTGCAAAGAGGGAAGAAGTACGACGGAGCAAATGAATTGCTGAGTGCCGCATGAATCGTGTCCAGCTCTCCTTGATGGAGATGCGTTCTGGGCTGCTTTGGCAACGGAAGTCCTTGGGTCTTAGCGTCAGCAATCCTCTGCACGTAGTTGAGCCGGATCATGTACTCGGGTTGGGTAACAAAGGCGAGCAGCATTTCGTTGATTTCTCGGCCCATGACTGGGAATCGTGATAGGAGCTTCTCCCACTCTTCCTGTGGATCGAGAGCTACTTCGTTTGAGTCGCTTGTATCTGGGATGGTCGGTGCAGCGTTGGACGGCTGGAGAGAACTCGTGACCGCACCAGCGTTCCCGCCCATTGCTGTGACATCTGATGGCGAATCTGTCGCGGCAGAAGCGGCAGGCTGAATGGCAATCACCGCCGCCGAAGCCTCGGCTGCGTCGGGGCTGACTGTGTGCGTGACCGTGACAAATTGCACAGGTCCAGTCCCAGTTGCGGGGGCTGCTGACTGTGCAACAATGGAGGGTGGATCGGCCATCGCCACCTGCTCGGAAGTCGTGTCTTGCGAATCTGTCGGGGAGCCCTGCCTCTCATCACTCTGAAGCGAGGGAGGACCGATCGAGTACACAAGGCCCGGTACGGACTGCTCTGCTTGTAGGCGCATGCGATGTCCGTGAGTATCGATCCAGACGATACGATAGCGACGACCATCACGCAGTCGGAGATCATCCGGGTACTCGAACGGACTGAGTCTGTAGAACGGAGTGTCCCGGAATCGTGTTCGATTAGGAATCAACGTGGGCTTGTCTGTTTCGAGTCGCCCCGGCAGCACCAGTCGATACCCTACCGCGCCATTGGGAACCTGTGATTGCACTTGCAATCGCAAGTCCACACGCCAGGAGTTGTCCATCGGACAGACCGGACCCTGACCGAGCCGCTGGTCCGTCCCAAGTTGTTGCGCTGTCACCGCCCCCAAGACTGCGTTGGACTTGACAGACTCGGTGCCAATCGCCGGTGAGGACTGCACTCTCGACCTGGTCGTCTTGGCGTTCCGCTCACGCTTGCTCGTCCGCTGCCGTGACGAGGTGTTGGTCCCCGGTACTCCGTCCCGAGACTTCTTCTTGCGACATTTGGCACTACACGTCTGTCGGAGCGACTTGCTGCCCGCTGGAATCAAGTTGGTACACATCGAGCATTTTCGCGGTGCGGATTTCCCCATCTGGTCACAGTAACTCGATGGCGGTGTAGGTGTGTCCGCGCATCGAATGTCACGGATGGGACACTCGGATCGACGAGCGCTGACTGGGCCAACGCTCGCGGTAGGGCCTTTGCTGTGACTACTTCGGAAGGAAGGACAGGGGAGCTGGTGGTGAGTCCATTGCGGTCATCGCTGCATTGAGTGTGGCGCATCGCTGGAACTGCACGCCGGGAAGACCCGGTATCCAGATGATGAGGGACCACCGAACGCCCTTGGCTCCGTTGAATTTGGCGACTTCACGGATGCAGCGCATCGTGCGCGACACAGGCTGCTTTCCATTGGTGTGAACTGTGACCACGCAATCAACGGAGCGTAGCGCAAGCGGGACGTACAACTCGCTGGGGTCGGTGTGGAAGCGCGCAAACCACGCAGTCCATTCGCAGAGGCTTGCTTCGGTTGTAAGTCCATCATCGATCACGAGCGAGCCGAGAGACTCGCCGCAAGCCGCCCTTTCTCGGCGAGGGCGGACTGGGCCGGATCGGGTGCTGGGCTTGGGTTTCTGGTTACGGACGACAACTGAACGCGAAGATGGCATGATGCCTCCCGGTGCGCCGAGGTGCTTTCACACCAAGGCGTGCTACGGGGCCGACGAGCTACCACTCGTCGAGCCTCGGTCTATGCAAAACCCTCATCATCCTCTCTCCTGTTATGTCCTGTCCATGGTCCGAGGCAGAAGAAACCCCAGTTATTACGGCTTGCCCGAGAGGCTGCGCCGAGCCCGGCGAAAGCAGGATCTCGGAATGACTGCTGCCGCCAGGTCAACCGGCAAGTCCACGTCCTCGGTGTTCTTGATCGAGCGGCGAATGACCTTGCCGCGAATCAACACCGTCGAAGACTACGCGATGGCGTTCGGTGTTTCACCAAGCTGGCTGGCCTACGGAGAGGGGCCGGAAGATGCGGTGCAAGCGGAATCAACCGCCAGCGGACTGGGTCAGCGACTCGTGGAAGCGCGCAAGGCGAGGGGACTGAGCAGGCAAGCGCTGGGCAATGCCGCCGGACTCACCGGCCAGACGGTTGCCAACATCGAAGTCCACGGAATGATGCCGAGGGTGGACACGGTCGAGATGCTGGCAAGGGTGCTGGATGTGACGGCGGGGTGGCTCGGGTTTGGTATAGAGATTCGTCCGTCCGCCGCCCTTGATATCCCTGAGCCAGCTATGGTACGTTGAGCGCGGCATTTTGTCGCCCAACCACATACGCCGCCCCCAGGCTGACGAGGAAACCGATGGGACTCTTCGAGGATCTACGCAAGCTCTCCGAGCAGGTAAAAGAGTGGAAGGATCACATCCACGGAGAGGAAGCAACCAGACACTCTCTTATCCTGCCATTTTTGCAGGTGCTTGGATTCAGCGTTCACAATCCCCATGAAGTTAAACCCGAGTATTTCGCTGATTTTGCATTAAATCCAAGAAGAAGAGTCGATTATGCTCTTTACGTAAAAGGAGAGCTATCCATCTTTGTTGAGTGCAAAGCTGTTGACGTTGCAGTAGAGGATCATCAGGGACAACTCGCGCTTTATTTCAACTCAACGCCATCGGTTAAGCTTGGAGTCATCACCAATGGAATTCAATATCGATTCTATACCGATTTGCGACTTGGCAATGTAATGGATGGTTCTCCATTTTTTGAGTTCAACATTCTGTCATTTACAGAGCACGATGCTGAACTTCTCAGAGCATTTACCAAGGATGCCTTCAATTCTCAATCTGTCAATAAATACGCTGAGGAAATCATTTCAACAGAGAAAGTTACGTCTCTTATTGGAGAATTGCTTACAAATCCGTCGGATAACTTCGTCAAGTTTATCATCAAAGAGAAAGACCTTGTCGCTGGGAATGTTATGCCTTCGGTCATCCAGCGATTCATGCCCATCGTCAAGAAGGCGATGCAGACCACGCTCTTGGAACTGATGACCAAGTCGTTTCAGCAGGGGCTGTCACCACAGACTGTTTCGCCAGCCGTGGCACCTCTGCCTGCTGCTCCGTTGGTTCCACAACCAGCCACTACGGCGCAGCCTCCATCCGCTGCAAAGTCAACCAAGGCGTCTGAGTCGAATAACGCACATACCAAGCCGGTAGTTGGCCCCGAGCAAGTGACTTCGGCCAGAGATGGCTCAGGAAATTCTAGTTTAGTAACTACGGAGGAAGAACTGTCAATTTTTCAGATCGTTAGCCGCATTTGTGGTGAGTCGTCACTGAAATCCGAAGTCAAATACAAAGACACTACTGCCTATTTTGGAATTAATATCGGCGTTGTAACGCGATGGTTCTTGCGGGTCTTCACCAACAGCAGCAAGAAATCGGTAGTTACCCGTTTGGCACCTACGCAGGCTGCGATGTACGCGCCTGGATTTTCGGTCGACTCTCCTCCTGACAATTATGGAGCGAGTCGAGTTTATTTCAATACATCTGCCGACTTCGAGCGCCTTCGAACCTTGATCATTCATGCCTATGAATATGAAGTAAAGCGGCTCAAGTCAGGGATCGCTGACACTGATGAGTCCGCCGGGTAGATATCAAAATCTGACCCAGCCGGATACTTTAGGAACGATCGGATACAGAGGCGTGGCGCAACTTGTGGACCGGGCTATGATGCGCCAGCCATGCTGTCCGCAATTTCTACTCTGCCGTCCGATTACGCTCCGTTCCTCGAAGAACTGAAAGCTCGTGTTCGTACTGCGCAGCTCCGTGCCAGCGTCGCTGCGAATAACGAGATGGTGATGCTCTACTGGAGCATCGGACGCGACATTCTCGATCGGCAGCAGCGGGCGGGCTGGGGTGCGAAGATCATTGACCGGCTTGCGAAAGACCTAACCCACGAGTTTCCCGCCATACGAGGCTTCTCGACGAGAAACCTAAAGTACATGCGTGCGTTCGCGAAAGCCTGGCCCGAGCGACAAATTGTGCAAGACCGGCTTGCACAATTGACGTGGTTTCACCAGATCGCCCTTCTCGAAAAGCTGAAATCTCCCGAGGAGCGGCTGGCCTATGCGGCGGCAGTGACCGAGCACGGCTGGTCGCGGGACATCCTGGTGATTCAGATCGAGACCGGATTCCTAAAGCGGCTGGGCAAGTCCGTCAACAACTTCGCACGCACGCTACCGAAGCCGCAGTCCGATCTGGCTGCGCAGACGCTCAAAGATCCCTACGTGTTCGACTTTCTGGAACTGACAGGCGATGTGGAGGAGCGCCGCTTGGAGCGCTCTCTCGTCGAAAAGCTCCGACGATTCCTGCTCGAACTGGGAGTCGGCTTTGCGTTCGTTGGACATCAAGTGCACCTGAATGTTGCAGGCGAGGACTTCTACCTCGACATGCTGTTCTACCATCTGCGACTCCGTTGCTACGTCGTCGTCGAGTTGAAGACGACGCAGTTCCGTCCCGAGTACGCCGGTAAGCTCCAGTTCTATCTGTCCGCTGTCGATGATCTGATCCGCGATCACGAAAAGGACGGGCCGACCATCGGACTCCTTTTGTGCAAGAGCAAGAAGCGAGTTATCGTCGAGTACACCCTCCGTGAAGGGCATCGACCGATCGGTGTCGCCAGTTATCAGTTCACTCGCGCACTCCCAAGCGACCTGGCCCAGAGCCTCCCAACCGTCGATGCCCTCGAAGCGGAGCTGAGCCAGAGCCCTCCTCACGCTGAGGAACGTGACGAAGCGGCACAGACTGCCACCACGTAGCCCATAAGAGATCAAACTCATCGACAAAGGATTCCCGATACGCGAATAGGAATCCGCAATCGATCTAAAGGACTAGACCCGACACAGGGTAGGATGATCTACCGTCGAGTGGGGTCAGCCAACGTCCGCTTCTTCGACCCAAAACCGCCGAAAGCCCGTTCCATCTCGCTCCCAGCACCATTCCAACACCCCAATTCCTCCAATACAACACCCCAGCGACGAAGAAAAATGAGAGCTTGACGGGATCCCATCGGTCCCAGAACACCAACTTGTCGGAATCAAGTAAACGCCAGCTCAAGGCTGGCGCTCCTCACAGAACCGGACGTGCCCAATTTAGGCATCCGGCTCTTCGGTTTGTGGTTCCTCGTGG
>Ga0075163_10004912_pt1 | contig 17896 bp, 16 predicted proteins | sample JI1023141ADNA_FD_71478 | JGI IMG/M metagenome (GOLD analysis project Ga0075163, IMG submission 71478) | Wastewater effluent complex algal communities from Wisconsin, to seasonally profile nutrient transformation and Carbon sequestration -... | ecosystem: Engineered > WWTP > Effluent > Algae...
CGCCGACCTCGACGATCTCGACGACGGCGAGGTCGAGGCGCTGCTGCGCAAGCGCCGCGGGTGAGCCCGTCGTGGGGATAACGCGGGGCGAGGATATCCGGGCCGGTCGCGTGTGCGGATAATGCCGGCACCACCGATTGACACCCCGCTCCGGATGCATTTAGATACCGGGCGGTATGACCAGCGGACCGCAGCCGCGAGCGGGAAGCCATGCGGTCCCGGAGGTCGTCATTCGCTGCACCACCTCCTGGCGCTTGAACGCCTTGCGGCAGCGAAAGCACGCCAGGCGCGTCTTGTAGACATAAAAGGCGCAGTGGCACGACCCGTGCGAACCGTTGGGACAGCATGGATATCCGGACCGGGTCGGAATGACGCGCCCAGAGTAATAGGGCTCGCACGCCCGGACCATCGCCGGTCGGGGTCGCGTTCCCCCGGGCCATCGCAACCGCGCACCTGTGCGCCGGCGTGCCGTTCGCCGGCTCATCCTGTTATGGTGCCCGCGTGTTCGCGCGGGCTCGGCGGTCGGTGGTGGCAGGCGTGCTGCTCGCGTGCGCGTGCACGCCGACACGGGCCGCGCCCGACGAGCAGCGTGACGCGCCGCCCCGGCCGGTCGCCGCCGCGTCCTCCGCGGCTCTCGAGCCGGTCGCCTTCGACGGCGACTGCGCGGGGGCCATGGGCTCGCTCGACGCCTACGCGGGCGCCTCGGCCACGCTGATCAGCAATTCGACGGGCGTGTGGGTGCGGTCGTGCGCCGTGTGGCCGGCCGACGATCTGCGCAACGTCCTCGGCGTCCTCGCGGCGGGTCGGCGCGTGCCTGTGTTCGGTCCCGTCAAGCATCCGCTGTTCTCGGCCGGGGTCGGTTATGTCGTCCCGCTCGTCGACGCCAGGGGCGAGCGCTGCCGCGGCTACGTCAGCCACACCGTGCTCGAGCGCGTGGATCCCCACGCGCGGCCATCCCGGGCCGAAGCCCCGCCGCTGCCCGACGCGCGCCCGGCCTGGACGGGACCGTGCCTGCTCGAGGGATGAATCGGTCGGCCCGGCGCTCCCCACCGACGGTCGGTCGTCGCAGGCTCGAACCGCGGACGAAGCGGCGAGCGGACGCGGTCTCTCCCCGGGGCTCCCCATCCCCGCCGCGCCCGGCCGGCTCCTCCGCGGTTCGCTCGAAATTCAGCCCTTGTTGCGCGGATGCCGATCCAGTAATGTCGCCACCTCGACGGCGCCGATCGCTGGCGGCGTCGAAGTTGGCGCCGGCGATATGGTGCGGCGTCACCTGTCGGTGAATTTGTAGTCAGCCGCGGAGGTGAAAACATGGCGAAGGTAGAATTTACCATCATCGATGGCGACGACGTGTTCGGTCGCGGTCACTTCGAATACCCTGACGGCGCCGCGTCGCCGGTCACGAAGGACCAGCTCACCAGCTTCGTCTATACCTGCAGTTACAAGAATTCCGACATCCGGCTCGAGCTCGGCAACGTCGCCGACTTCGCGTACGAGCCCGCGACCGGCAAGCTCGCCGCCAAGGTCACGCAAGGCCTCTACCAGCTCGAGCTCAGCGCTGGCGCGACCCGGCCCGACGACCCGTTCTTCAGGCTGCTCGAGCAGTGGGACAAGACCTACGTCGAGAACCGCGGCGGCGACTACTGGCGGAAGGTCCTTCGCACCCGGATCGAGGAGGCACCGGCCCCGACGCCCCCGCCCGACCCCCCGTCGCCCCAGCCCGACCCCCAGCCTCAGCCCGACCCCCAGCCCCAGCCCGACCCCCAGCCTCCGGTCGACGATCAGGGCATCATCGTCACCCCGATCATCAACGTCTCGGACGTGCCCGCGAGCATCCGCTGGTTCGAGGCGCTCGGCTGGAAGCGTCATTACACCTACAATGCCGGCGGCAAGATCGCCGGCGCCGCCGACGAGGACGCCGCGGGCGTCACGTACTTCGCCGCGATCCGCAACGGTTACGGGCAGATCTTCCTGTCCCAAAGCAGCGAAGGATTGCGCGGAGGAGCGCCGGCGTTCCCGGGCGCCGGCGACGATGTCGGCGCGACGTGGGAGTGCTGGTGGGTGAAGACCCCCGCGAAGGTCGACGAGATGCACCAGCGCGCGCTGGCTGCCGGCGTGCTCGTGATCTCGCCGCCCGAGGACAAGCCGTGGGGTGAGCGCGAGATGAGGATCGCGCACCCCGAGGGCCACGTGTTCCGCGTCAGCGCAACTCTCGGCTGAGACCTCGCGGGACCATTATACCGTCCCGGCGTGATCGCGGCCGTCGAAGTCGAGACTGGTGAGGCCGTGGAGCTCGCGCGCGGGGGATCGCTGGCGCCGCGGCCGGGGCCGCGGCGCCGCTCAGCGGTGCTTCAGAGGCCCTCGCAGACCCGGGTGGTGCCGTCGAAGAACTGGGCGCCCTGGCACGCCTCGACGGCGGAGCAGCCGCAAAAGCCGTCGTAGCACTTGTCGGCGTCTTTGAGGCCGGCGCAGTCGGCGTCCTGGGCGCAGCCGCAAAAGCCGCTCTTGCAGACGGCGTAGCCCGCGACACCGGAGTTCTTGCAGTCGTCGTCGCTCGCGCACTCGCAGCGGCCGGTGCCGACGTTGCACATCGGGGTGCCGGCCACATCCTTGCAATCGGTGTTGGACTCGCAGGGGTCGAAGCAGAAGCCGTCCGTGCCGCATTGGAAGGATGTGTTGGCGCAGACCTGCACGTCGCTGCCGTCCATGAACAGCTTGGCGGTGATCTCCGACTGCATCAACGTCTCGCACGCGATGAGGTCGCCCGGCGGGGTCGCACAGCGGCCGGCCGCAGGGTCGCCGATGGCGATGCAGACCTGCAGGAGCGCCTCGCAGGCGCTGTTGTCCTGGCACTCGGTGGTCCAGCCGCTGTACAGGACCTGGCACTGCTCGTCCTTGGTGCACTTGCCGAAGTCGCTGGTGCAGCGGTTGTTCGCGCAGGTGTAGCCCTGGTCCATGCCCATGAGCTTGCAGTCGTCGTTGCCGGCGCACTTCTCCTGGCAGAACTGGGCGTCGCCGCCGCCGCCGGTCGGGTCGGTGGTCGAGGTCGGGTCGGTGGTCGAGGTCGGGTCGGTGGTCGAGGTCGGGGCGGTGCCGTTGGTCGTGTCGTCGGTCGTGGTGCCCGGGGTCGTCGTCGTGCCGACGGTGGTGGTCGCGTCGGTCTCGCCGTCCTTGCCGTCGCCGTTGCACGCGAGCGACGGGGCGAACATGCAGGCGGCGAGCGCCAACTTCGAGAACAGACCATCAGTGAAAGTGATTTGCATGTGGCATCATTAGCGCATGAGCCGCCGAGAGGCGACGGTCGATACCGATAGGCACGTCTGTCGACGATTGTCGGCAGTGAACTCGAGGGCCCAGAAACGCGGTCTGGAGGTCGCGCGGGCGGATCCATACCTCCCGCGCCGTCACCGACGTGCGCAGGACGCGAGTCCAGCCCGGCGATCGTGCAGCGGAGGCCGCCGCCGGCCTTCTCGCATTCGCTGGCGTCCATCGCGTGAACTGCGGAGCCCGGCGCGCGAACGCGGCGCGCGACGACGGGCGCAGCGCGGCCGCGGCGCGCGTGCACTCATCGCAGTCACGGCGATGCAATCGGCGACGAGTGCCTGGCGCGTCTGCCTCGCCGATTTCGCGCGGAGCCGGGCCGTCGCTCAGCTCCCGAGGGAGAACGCCGCCTGCCCGTACAGCTTCACCCGCGGGCTGATGCCCTCCGCCGACAGCCGCAGCGCCGCGTACTTCGCCCGCCCGGTCTGCATCATCTTTTCAAATGGCAGCACCGCGCGGGCGTCGAAGCGCGGGTCGTCGAGCTCCGTGAGCAGGTCCTTGATGGCCCCGGTGCGCGTCCCGCAGGTGATGAGATTGATGCGCGGCGGCGCCGCCGCCTCGCCCGGCAGCTCGACCAGGATCTGTGTCATCGGATCCGCCGACGCCGCCCACAGCCGCTGATACGCCGATCGGACCGCGGCGAGGCGCCCCGCGTTCATCCCCAGCTCCGCGACGAGCGCCTCGACGGCGCTTCCTCGCGCCAGCGGGGCCTCCTCCGCGTAGCGCACGAAGTACAGCTTCGGCAGCAGCAGCCCGCCGTCGAGGCTGAGCCCGAGGAACAGCGGGAAGTAGTCGGGCGCGAGGCGCTCCTCGAGCGCGCGCACGCGGGCCGCGAGCGCCGGGCTGCGGTGCGCGGGCGGGAGCCGGGCGAAGCGCGCCGAGAAGCCGCCGGTCCAGCGCAGCGGGTCGAGCAGCCACGTCGAAAACAGCGATGTCCGCGGCGGATCGCCGGGGCGAAACTCGGCGCGCACCATCGTGAACGCCGCGTCCTCGAAGGTCTCGCACAGCGTCGCGCCGCGGTCCGCGACCTCCGCCGGGATGCCGTCGAGGCGGCACCAGCGGCGAAACGCCCGCGTCATCGCCACATTTTCGCCGTACATCATCACCCCGAAGCCCGGCTTGTTGGTGGTGAACGAGAACTCGAGCAGCACGTCGCCGCGGTCGGCGTAGGCCTGGATCGGCGCCCAGAACTCGAGGAACGCCCGCACCCGCGGGGCCGCCTCCGCGAGCTGTTGATCGCGGACCAGCTCGGCGACGAACGCCGCCAATCCCTGCTCCGGGCGCCACGGCGGCGCCTGCTCGTAATGTATCAGCCGGTCGCGCGGGCCGAACAGCGCCGGCGCCGTCGTCAGCAGCACGCGGCGACCGAGGTATCTGCGCCAGAACGTCAGCGACGCCACATCAACCTCCCGGGGGCCCCCGGCGCGCCGGCGCGAGAGCAGACACGGGACGCTCGCCGATCACGCCGACTCCGGCCGGGCGAGGCCCAGGTGCGCGAGGATCGTGTCGTGCACGGCCACCATGTCGAGCGCGCCCGGCGCGACCAGATCCGGCCGCGGCGAGATCAGCACCGGCGCCGCCTCGTCGGGCGGCGTCACCCCGTGGGCCCCGCGCAGCAGCCCGGCGTCGAGCGACACCACCTCGATCGGGCTGCGCACCCCGAGCCGGTCGCGCGCCATCGCCATCGCCAGCTTGACCATGCCGAGGTGCGTCTCGATCTTCGGGTCGAGGTAGAGCTCGATCGGGTCGTAGCCGGGCTTGCGGAAGATGTCGACCGTGCGGGCGTAGTCGGGCGCCGCCGCGTCGTCGAGCCAGAAGTAATAGGTGAACCACGCGTCGGGCTCCGCGAGCGCGACGAGGTCGCCGGAGCGCGGGTGGTCGAGGTGGTGGGCGCGCTTGCCCTCGGCGTCGAGCACCGCGGCGACGCCGGGCTCGGCGGCCACGACGGCGCGCACCTCCTCGACGCGGGCCGGGTCGCGCACGTAGATGTGCGCGACCTGCATGTCGGCCGCGGCGAACGCCTCGCACGCGCCGGGGTGGAGCACCTCGCGGCCCCCGGCGTAGCGAAACCCGATCCAGCCGCGCTGGCGAAACCGACGATTGAGGTGGATGGGGCGCGACACCGGGACGACGCCGTACTCCGAGACCACGAGCACGTCGACCTCGCGTCCGGCGTAGAACTCGAGCAGCCCGGCGAGCAGCGCGTCGAGCTCGGCGAGCGCCCCGCGGATCTGCTCCGGGTCGGGGCCGACGATGTGCGGCGCGTGGTCGAGGTGCGGCAGGAACACCAGCGACAGGCTCGGGCGGTGCTGCTCCTCGGTCCAGCGCGCCGCGTCGGCGATCCAGCGGCTCGCGCGGATGCTCGTCCGCGGACCCCACCAGTCGAAGATCGGGAACGGCCCCAGCTCTTCTATCAAGGCCCGGCTCAGCGCCGGCGGCTCGGTGTAGAGGCCGGGGACCAGGCGCCCGTCGGCCGCGAAGTGCGGCTGCGGCGTCACCGTCCAGTCCGCGGTCCCGTACATGTTCATGAACCAGAACAGCTTGGCGCAGGTGAAGCCCGGGTCGCGGCGGCGCGCGGTCTCCCAGATCGGCGGGCGCTGGATCATCGCGGCCGACTGCGGCCAGTAGCGGACCTCGGCGATGTCGCGGTGGTACCAGCCGTCCGCCACGATCCCGTGCTCCGACGGGTACGTGCCGGTCAGGAACGTCGCCTGCGCCGGACAGTTGAGCGCCGGCATGATGCCCCGCAGCGGGACCATCCGCCCGCGCGCCGCGTGGGCCGCGAGCGCCGGCATGTACCCGGAGACGTAGCGCGCCACCAGCCCCGGGATGTCCAGGACGACGCAGCGCCGCGTCGCCTGCCCGCGCCGCCCCGCGGCCCTGTCCACGCCACCGCCCATACGGCGCGCAGCATACCGAGACGTCTCCCGGGTGTCTGCGCGCGAGACCGACCGGCCTCGCCGAGCTCGCGCGGTCCCCCGAAACTACGGTCATTGCCGCGCGCCGCCGACACCCGGACGGGCCCCGCGGTTCCTCGCTATGATACGCGCAGGTTCTTCAATGCACGCACAGGTCGACGAGGCGCGCGCGGGGCTCCGGTCATTCGACGTCCTGGACGGGCTCCCGGACGCGCTGCTCGACGAGCTCGCCCGCGTCGTGCGGCGGCGCAGCGTCGCCGCGGGCGAGGTGCTGCTGCGCGAGGGCGACGCGGGCACCGACGTGCTGCTGCTGCTCGCGGGCGAGGTCGAGGCGGTGCGGGGCCGCGGCGACGGCGAGGCCGTGCTCGCCCGCATCCGCGGCGCCGTGCCGCTCGGCGAGGTCCAGGCGCTGATCGGCGGCGAGCGGACCGCGACCGTGCGGGCCGTGACCGCCTGCGAGCTGCTCGAGCTGCCGGGCGCCGACTTCGAGGCGCTGGCGCGCGCGCACCCGGTCCTCGTCGAGCGGCTCGCCGTCTACGCGCGCGCCCGCCTGCGCCGCAGCCAGCTCCAGGCCGCGCTGGCGACCCGCTACGGCAACACCGACGTCGCCGTGCTCGCGGCGCTCGAGGCCGCGGTCGAGTGGTGCGAGGTCTCGCGCGGCGAGGTCTTCGTGCGTCAGGGCGAGCCGAGCGACGCGGTGTTCTTCCTGGTCCAGGGCGCCCTCGTGGCCGTGCGCGAGGGCCCGGGCGGCGCCTCGACCGTGGTCGGCGAGATCTTCGCCGGCGAGTCGTTCGGCGAGACCGCGGTGCTGCCGGGCCAGACCCGCGGCGCCACCGTGCGGGCGACGCGGGCCAGCGTCGTCGGGCGCATCCCCCAGCACGCGATCCTCGGCATCGTCGAGCGCCACCCCGCCGTCCTGCGCCGCTTCCTCGAGGTCGTCGTCGAGCGCCAGCAGGCCGACCCGCACGCGGCCCGCGGCCATCGCCGCGCCCGCACCGTCGCGTTCGTGCCGCTCGCCCCCGACGTGCCGCTGCGCGCCGTGACCGACCGCGTCGTCGCGGCCCTCGCCCGCGCCGGCAAGACCGTGCGCGTCGACCACGACACCGTGCGCCACCACTTCGGCGTCGCGCAGCTCGCCGCCGAGCACGCCCCGCTCGCGTTTCGCCTCGAGTACTGGTTCGAGGTCCTGCGCGCCGAGCACGACGTCGTCGTCCTCGAGGGCGACACGCTCGACTCGCTCTGGACCCGCCGCTGCGTCGAGGGCGCGACCGAGGTCGTGCTCGTCGGCGTCGCCAGCGGCGACCCCACGGTCCAGGGCGCCGAGCGGGCGCTGCTCGGCGCCGCGAGCGAGGGCCCCGCGCTGCGCACCACCCTCGTCCTGCTGCTCCCGCCCGACGCCTACCCGACCCGCACCGCGCGGTGGTTCGCCGGGCGCCACGTCGACACCACGTTGCACGTGCACGCCGATCGGGTCGGCGACTACGAGCGGGTCGCGCGGTTCCTGACCGGACGCGCGGTCGGCCTGGTGCTCAGCGGCGGCGGCGCGCGATCGTTCGCCGGCGTCGGCGTGTTGCGGGTGCTCTCCGACCTCGGCGTGCCGGTCGACGCCGTCGGTGGCGTCAGCGCAGGGGCGCTGGTCGCCGCGCTGGTCGCCGACGGCCTCCCGCCGGACGACATCCACGACAAGCTGTGGAAGTTCATCTGGGCCACGCGCCTGACTCTGGGATTGCCGATCGTCTCGCTGCTGCCGACGCACCCGCTGCTCCGCCCGCTGCGCGCGCTGTGGGGCGACGCGCGGATCGAGGACCTGCTGCTGCCGTCCTGCTTCGTGTCGGTCAACCTGACCCGCGCCAGCCAGCGCGTCGCCACCCGCGGCGAGCTCGTCGGCGAGGTGCTCGCCACCAACTCGATGCCCGGCGTGTTCCCGCCGGTCGTCCTCGACGGCGACCTCCACGTCGACGGCGCCCTCCTCAACAACGTCCCCATCGCCGAGGTCAAGGCGCTCGTCCGCGGCGGCCCCGTCATCGCCGTCGATGTCACCCCCTCCGTCGAGTTCGCCGAGAACGCCGCCTCCGGCCTCCCGCTCTCGGGCCCCGAGGTCCTCCGCGGCCTGCGCAAGCACAGCGCCCACGGCACCCAGGCGCCCCACCTCGTCAACCTCCTGATCCGCTCGCAGCTCCTCCACCACGTCACCATCATGCGAGAGCTCCGCAGCCAGGCCGACCTCTATCTCCAGCCCGACGTCAGCCGCTACAGCTTCATCCATTATCACCGCCACCGCGACATCGCCGCCCTCGCATATGCGCAGACGATCGCGTCCGCGCGCGCCTGGCTGGCGACGGACCGCGACCGGCACGAGCCCTGAAGGTCGATATATAATATGCAGCGCCGCTCTCTCGGTCGATCGCTCATCTCCGCCTGCTACGCGGCCACGATCTACGGCGGCTGGGGCTTCTACGCCAACTACGCCCACGGCACCGCGATCGCGCTGCGCGTGATGCTCGCGCAGGCCGCCGTCAGCTTCGCCATGACCTTCGTGACGACGATGCTGATCGAGGCCCTCCTCGCCCGCCTCGGCCACCGCTGGTACGGCGTGGCCCAGACGATCATCTATACCTTCTTGCTCTGTCAGCTCGCCGTCCTGCTCGTCCACCTCGGCGTCGGCACCCCGGAGATCGTGCGCACGATGGCCCCCAACCTGCTGATCGGCGCGACCTTCACCACCGTGTACACCCTCGGCCTGAGCCGCATGACCCGGCCGCAGGCGACCCCGCCCGCCGCCTCGCCCACCGCCTGACAGGCCGATTTAAGCGGCTTTTAAGCGGACCCGCCGGCCATCGCTGGCACGATGTCGGCATGCGCATCCATCGCCTCGTCACGCTCTCACTCCTGGCCTGCGCGTGCCCGCCCGACATCCCGGCGAGCACGACCGCGACGGCCGCCGATACCGGAACGGAGGCGCAGGCGACGAGCACCGCCCCCGCGGTCACCACGGGCGGCGAGGACCCCGTCACGGACACGAGCGACATCGATACCACCGGCGCCACCGATACCACCGATACCACCAGCGCCGCCGACAGCACCGGCACGGGGGACCCACCCGCGCCCCGGTGCCTCGAGACGCTGCCGGCGCCGAACGACTGCGGCCCGATCGGCGACGCGTGCGGCGGCGCCACGCCGATCGCCGGCGGCGGCCCCGTGTTCGTCCGCGGCACCGCGCTGACCCGGGACGACGTGTGGTTCCTGGTCCAGCACAGCGTGCCAGGCTGCGGCGAGGCCCTCTACCGCGCCGCGAAGCGCGGCGGCGACGCCCACCGGGTCCACGTGGTCGACCCCCTGTTCGACTTCGAGGCCGACGACGACGCGGTGTATCTCCTCCAGCCGACCGACGACACGTTCACGCTGCGACTCAGCGCGGTCGTCGACGACTCGGTGACCGTCATCGGCGAGCTCCTCGGCGACCCGCGGCGCAGCTCGTCGTGGTACGCCAGCCTGGCGCGCACGCGCTCCGGCGTGATCACGTACAGCGAGGTCGGCCCGAAGTACCCGGGGTCCGCCCGGCTGACGCCGACCGGACTCACCCCGCTCGCCTCCGTCGACGGCCCCTATCTCGGCTCGGCGCCGGCCCACGACGGCGAGCGCCTGTTCTTCTCGTGGTCGGACAGCGACGGCCCGCTCAATCGCCAGCTGGTCGCCCTCACCGGCGAATCGACGGTCGTGCTGGCCGGGGACGCCACCGCGCGCGGCGAGCCGACGGTGGCGGTCGACGCCGAATATGTGTACTTCGCGACCGGCGACCCGAGCGGGCTCGACGGCATGGGGCTCGCGCGGGTCGCCAAGTCCGGCGGACCGGTCACCCCGCTGGTGTCGGTGACCGACGGCTTCATCGATCAGGTGCTCGTCGACGCCGACGAGGTGTACTTCCATCACGCGCCTCACGGCATCTTCGCGGTGGCAAAGACCGGAGGCGCGCCGCGGCACATCTGGCACAGCGTGTACGACTCCTACGACGAGCGGATCCACCTCGACGCCGTGGACCTGTACTTCGCCGTCAAGGAGCCCGTCGGCGACATCCCGATCCCGGGTCGCAGCTTGATCGTCCGCGTCGCCAGGGACACCGCGATCCCGTGAGCAGGGCGGCGCCGCGCCCGGGCCGGCGCGGCCGCCGAAAGTTCGGACATCTCGCGGCTCCCCGCGCTTCGCTCGCCGCCGCCGGTCGCTTGCGTCCTGCGGCGGATTCCGATAGAGTGGACCGTTCTTCTCCGATCGAGCCAACGGACAGGTGACGCGCTTGCCCCGAACCAGTCCGCTGAGGACGCCACTGCGTACGCCGCGTCGCTGGATCGCCCGGGCGCTCCGTGCATGGCGCCCGGGCGGGGCTCGGGCCCGCTGATGGGCGCCGCGGAGGTCTCGAGCGAGGGAGGCCCGGACCCGGACCCGAATATCGGGGCGAGCGAGCGCGGCGACCGCCTCGCGCGCGTGCTGTTCGTCGAACGCGACCCGCACCTGCGCGAGCTCGAGGCGCACTTCTTCGGCGCGGCCGGATACGCCGTCGAGTTCGCGGCCGACGGACAGGCCGCGCTCGAGCAGGCGCGCGCGTCGCTGCCCGACGTGGTCATCACCGAGATCCTCGTGGCGAAGCTCGACGGGCTCGCCCTGTGCCGCCAGCTCAAGGCCGACGAGCGGACCCGCGGCATCGCCGTCGTGGTCTTCAGCATCCTGGCCTCGAGCGCCCGCGCGGGCGAGGCCGGCGCGGACGCGTTCCTCATGAAGCCCCTCGCCGAGCAACGTCTGCTCGGGACGGTGCGACGGCTGCTCGAGCAGCGGCCCGCCACGAGATCCCTGGAGCAGTCATTATGAGCACCGTCGAAGGTCCGAACGAGCCGGACGCGCTGACCCGGATCACGACCGGCAACGCGCAGCTCGATGCCATCCTCGGCGGGGGATTCCCCGCCAACTCGATCAACATCCTGATGGGCGAGCCGGGCAGCGGCAAGACCATCCTCGCCGAGCACCTGATCTTCGCCAACGCCCGGATCGCCGGGCGCCCGATCGTCTACCTCACGACGCTCTCGGAGCCGCTGGAGAAGATCGTCCGCTACCTGCAGAGCTTCGACTTCTTCGACGAGGACAGGCTCGCTACGGGCGCGATCATCTACGAGTCGCTCGGCGCGGACCTCGAGGCCAACGGGATCGCGGCGCTGGTCCCGAGGCTCGAGGAGATCATCAAGACGCGGTCGCCCAGGATCGTCGTGATCGACTCGTTCAAGGCCATCCACGACGTGAGCCCGTCGCTCCCGGACATGCGCCGCATGCTCTACCAGCTCTCGGGGCTGCTCACGGCCTACGAGACGACGGCGTTCCTGATCGGCGAATACAGCGACGACCAGGTGTCGGTGTTCCCCGAGTTCGCCGTGGCGGACGGCATGGTGGAGCTCGCGCGCAAGAAGCTCGGCACCCGCGACGAGCGCTACCTCCGGGTCCTGAAGCTGCGCGGGAGCAACTATCAGGAGGGCCTGCACGCGTTTCGGATCACGACGGACGGCCTCGACGTGTTCCCGCGCCTGACCAGCCCCGTGCTCCCGCTGTCGTATCCCTTCAACGAGGCGCGGCTGTCGACCGGCATCGCCGGGCTCGACAAGATGCTCGACGGCGGCCTGTGGGCGGGCGGGGCGATCCTGCTCGAGGGCGAGTCGGGCGCGGGCAAGACCACGCTGGCGCTCCAGTTCATCCTCGAGGGGCTGCAGCGCGGCGAGCCCGGGCTCTACGTCAACTTCCAGGAGAACCCGATCCAGCTCGCGCGGACGATCCAGAGCCTCGGCATCGACCTCGAGGACGCGAAGCGCAAGGGCCTGCACTTCCTCTACGCGTCCCCCGTCGAGCTGCAGATCGACAGCATCCTCGTCACGCTGTTTCGCACGATCGAGGAGCAGAAGGTCAAGCGCGTCGCGGTCGACGCGATCGGCGATCTCGTCGGCGCGGCGACCGACCTGACCCGCCTGTACAACTACCTCTACGCGCTCGTGCAGCACTTCGTCGTCCGCCGCATCGCCAGCGTGATGACGCTCGAGACGGGGCCGGGTCGGGGCCCGATGATCGGGCCGGTCAGCGTCCAGTCGGACGTGATCGTGCGCCTCCAGCTCGAGCGCCACGGCAACACCACCCGCCGCACGCTGCAGGTCGTGAAGGCCCGGGGGACCAACCACGATCTGGACGTGAAGGACCTCCGCATCACCTCGAGCGGCATCGAAGTGACCTGACGAGCCGACGATGGTGGGCCTGCTCGAGCCGCACGACAGGCGCCTGCAGCAGCTGCGCGGGCTGACCGAGCTGAGCCGCGCGCTCACCTACGTCGTCTCGCTCGACGAGGTCCTGCGCCTGACCACCGAGCGGGCGGCGTCGCTGCTCGAGACCGATCGGGCGGTGCTGATGCTCCTCAACGCCGACGGCCTGCTGTCCGTCCGCGCGTCTTTCGGGCTCGAGCGCGCGGCGACCGAGCGGTTCAGCGAGCCGCTCGACGACTCGCTCGTACAGCGGCTCCAGGGCCTGCTGCGCGTCGAGCCCGAGCGCTTCCTCGGCGTCCCGCTGGTCGTGGGCGGCGAGCTGACGGGCATCCTCGCCGTCGCGCTGCTCGCGGGCGCCGGCCCGAGCGATGATCAGGAGTGGCTGCTCTCGGCGCTGGCCGACCAGGTCGCCGTCGCGCTCGAGAAGACGCGCCTGGACGAGACCGGCAGGTTCCGCGAGCGCCTGATCGGCATCGTCAGCCACGACCTGCGCAACCCGATCAACATGATATTGCTGGGCGCGGGCCTGCTGCTCCGGCGCGACTCGCTCGACGCGCGCGCCACGAAGACCCTCGTCCGGATGCAGTCCGCCGCGCAGCGGGCGGGCCGGATGATCGCCGACCTGCTGGACTACACCCAGGCCCACCTCGGCGGCGGCATCCGCATCGAACGCAGGCCCGGGGACCTCCACGCCGTCGCCCGCCAGGTCGTCGACGAGATCGCCGGCACCCACTGCGACCGGACCCTCGAGCTCGCGCGCGAGGGCGACGCGCAGGGCCTGTGGGACGCCGACCGCATCGCGCAGGCGCTGGGCAACCTCGTCTCGAACGCCGTCACCTACAGCCCCGAGGACACGCCCGTGGCCGTGACGGTGCGCGGCGACGGAGCGTCCGTGGCGCTCTCGGTCCACAACCGGGGCACCCCGATCCCCGCCGACCGAATGCGCCACATCTTCGAGCCGATGCAACAATTGTCGCCGAATCTGTCCTCGGCGAGCCGCAGCGTCGGCCTCGGGCTCTACATCGTCGAGAAGATCGTCGCGGCCCATCAGGGCGCCGTCCACGTCGCCTCTGGCCCGGCGGAGGGCACGACGTTCACGATTACGCTGCCGAGGGCCCCCGGCGGCGGTTGAGCGAATAGCGGCCCCTGCGCATAAAAGCCCGGCCTGGGCCTGCAGACCCGTGGCGGCCCGTTCGTCCCCGCCGGGTAGCACAAATCGTCCTTCGCTCCCACGATCGCGTGTCCTCGGGGACATACGCGACGACCGGCTCGGCCCGCTGTTGCTACCCGACGCCGGAGTCTCATGTTTGCTCGAATCGTTACGACCCTCAGTGTCGTGCTCGCGGTCGCCGCGTGCGCGTCGTTCCCTCCACCCACGAACACCATGGCCGGCTCGCTCGCCGCCGTCCGCGGCGCCGAGGAGATCGGCGCCGCGAACGTGCCGCAGGCGGCGCTGCAGCTGCAGCTCGCGCAGGAGGAGATCGCCAGGGCCAACAAGCTGCTGGCCGACGGCCTCAACGAGCGCGCGCATTACATGGCGCTGCGCGCCACCAACGACGCCGAGCTGGCGATCGTGCTGACCCGCGAGCACGCGGCCCGCAACCAGGCGGTCAATGCCGAGAAGGCCGTCGACGCCGTGAAGACCCCGGAGGCGACCCCATGACCCGCGACTGTCTCATTCTCCTCCCCTTCGCCGCCGCCCTCACCCTCTCCGTCGCGTGCGCCCACGCCGTCCCGCACGAGCTGGTCGACGCCCGCACCGCCTACGACCGCGCCGCGGCCGGTCCGTCGAAGCAGTACACGCCGGCCGAGCTGCACGTCGCCCGCGAGTCGTTGACCCGCGCCGAGAAGGCGTTCGACGCCGACGGTGACACCGAGATCGTGCGCGACCAGGCGTACATCGCCCAGCGCAAGGCGGAGCTCGCGGAGGCCCTGGCCCGCCTCGAGATCTCGAAGCGGGGCATCGCCATCTCCGACAACCAGAAGGACGTGCTCGTCGCCAGGAACGCCGCCGACACCCGCAAGGAGCTGGCCACGGCCAAGGGCGCGCTGGCGACCCAGGCGGCCGCGAACGAGCGGGAGCTCGCGACCGAACGCACGCGCCGCGCCGACGCCGAGAAGCGGGCCGCGCAGGCCGCCGCCGACCTGGCGCGCATCGCCGCGGTCAAGCAGGAGACCCGCGGCACGGTCATCACGCTCAGCGGCAGCGTGCTGTTCGCCAGCAACAAGTATGTGCTGCTGCCCGCGGCCCAGGCCAAGCTCAGCCAGGTCGCCGACGCGCTGCTGCAGGGCGATCCGGACGCGACCTTCGTCGTCGAGGGCCACACCGATACGCAGGGCAAGGCGGCCGCCAACCAGCAGCTCTCGGTCGACCGCGCCAACGCGGTGCGCAACGACCTGATCACGCACGGCATCGCCGCCGACCGCATCACGGCCGAGGGCCACGGCCCGGACCAGTCGATCGCCGACAACAAGACCGCCGAGGGTCGCGCCAACAATCGCCGCGTCGAGATCGTCGTCAAGGCCGGGGCGCCGCGCTGAGGCCGGGCCAGCCTGTCGTCACGCCAGCGACGACAGGTCGTCCGCCATCGCGTCGATCACGATCGGCGCCGGTCGCAGGACCTCGTCGAGCTGCTGGGCGCCCTCCATGAGCAGGTGCATCGTCGTCATCCGGATCTCGTCGGGCGCGTCGACGGGGCCGCTGACGAACCGGATCGAGCCCTGCACCCACGACAGCGCGTGGAACACGGCCTGCGCGTTGACGAGGCGCGGATCCGACGCGGCGGCGATCACCTGTCCGTCGCGCACGGCGATGCTGCAGCGCTCCTCGGGCGCGGACCGCGTCAACTCGAGCCTCCCGGTCTTGCGATCCATCTCGAGCAGGACCAGCAGCGACGCCAGGCCGAAGTCGCCGAGGCTGCTCTGCAGGCCCGGTTCGGCCCGGTCCGCGAGCGCCTCGCGGGCGGTCGCCAGCAGCCGGTCGCGGGCCGTCAGGGCCGCGTGCACGCGGTCCTGCAGCTCCGGGCCGGTGAACGGCTTGGCCACGAAGTCGTCGGCGCCGAGGCGAAAGCCGCGGAGCACCTCGGCGAGCGAGGGCGCGGCGCTGAGGAAGATGAACGGGATGAACGCCAGCTCGGGGCGCGCGCGCAGCCGGCGGACCAGCGCCCAGCCGTCCATCCCCTGCATCTCGACGCTCGAGATGATCAGGTCGGGCGGCGACGCCAGGACCTTGGCCATGGCGATCGTGCCGTCGGTGGCCGAATGGATCTCCAGCGGCAGATCGGCCAGCGCCGCCGCGATCTGCGGCGGTGTCCACGGATCTTCATCGACGACGAGGACTCGGTGAATCATGAGGACGATCGTGACACCGCTGGACGCGCCGCGTCGGCGACGCTCGCCATCCAGTCGCCGCGATTCTACACGCCGTCGATTTTCGGTGTACCCCCCCGGCTTCGCCGCAATGGTGCAAACGCAGGCGTGATATCAGCGCTGTCCCGTCTGACTTCGCGCCCCTGATTCCGCGCCTGACGCGAGGGCCGGGGTCGCCCCCGCGGACGTCATCCGGCCATATGCGACGAACGCCATGACGAGGCCCAGCACGCCGCTCATGACGATGGGCGCGGCCTCGCGGTACGCGACGTGAACGCCGATGAACACGAGGCTCTCGGTCGCCAGGACCGCGGCAGCCAGCCCCGTCAGCCGCGGCTGGCGGAGGGCGGCGGGGACGACGAGCCCGACCGTGCACACGAGCTCGACGATACCGAGGGTCATCCAGACCTCCCGCGGCAGCGCGCCGAAGGACGGGACCTCCGCGCTTATCTCGTCGAACATGAAGACCTTCATGACGCCCGACGATCCGTACAGCAGCGCGGCCAGGATCTGCAGGACCCACAACAGGACGTTCATGGCCCGCGAGGGTACGGCAGGGGTCACCCGCGACGCAAGGGAGCGCCGCGGGGTTTCACCGCCGCCGGGTGACTCTACGCCGGCGCCGGGCCGCGGGCGCCGCTGCGGCGCAAACGCCGACGGTGATACGTTCCAGGCATGCGAGCCCCCGCCGTCCCGCGGTCCACGGAGGACCGGCCACCATGATCCGCCTGGTGGGCGTCAACAAGTCGTATCACATGGGTGGCACGGCGCTGCACGTGCTGCGGGACATCGACCTGCACATCCGCGAGGGCGAGTTCGTGGCGATCATGGGCTCGTCGGGCTCGGGCAAGTCGACGCTGCTCAATATCCTCGGCATCCTCGACGGCTACGACTCCGGGACGTACACCCTCGGCGACACGCCGATCAAGGACCTGTCCGAGCGGCGCGCGGCCACCCTGCGCAACCGCCACATCGGCTTCGTGTTCCAGTCGTTCAATCTCCTCCCGTTCAAGACCGCGGTCGAGAACGTCGCCCTGCCGCTGTACTATCAAAAGGTGCCGCGACGCCAGCGCAACCGCATGGCCCGCGAGTACCTCGAGCGGCTCGGGCTCGGCGAGCGCTGCGAGCACCTGCCCTCCGAGCTCTCGGGCGGCCAGAAGCAGCGGGTGGCCCTGGCCCGCGCGCTGATCACCAAGCCGCGGGTGATCCTCGCCGACGAGCCGACCGGCGCGCTCGACTCGGAGACCTCGGTCCAGATCATGGACCTCCTGGCGGAGGTCCACCGCGCGGGCATCACCATCGTCGTCGTCACCCACGAGCAGGACATCGCCGACCGCACCGAGCGGACGATCCGCATGCGCGACGGCGTCGTCGTCCCGGCCTGAGCGCGCCATGTTCGACCTCGACCGCTGGCAGGAGATCGGGCAGGTGCTGCGCCGCCGCAAGCTGCGGACCGGGCTGACCGCGTTCAGCGTGGCCTGGGGGATCTTCATGCTGGTCATCCTGCTCGGCGCCGGCGCGGGGCTGCAGCACGGGGCCGAGTACGGGTTTCGCGACGACGCGACCAACAGCATCTGGGTCTACCCGGGGCGCACCTCGGTGCCGCACGAGGGCCACGCGGTCGGGCGGGCGGTGCAGTTCACCAACGACGATTACGACGCGCTGCTCGAGGCGGTCCCGGACATCGAGCACATCACCTCGCGGTTTTACCTCGAGGGCCAATTCGTGGTCACCCGGGGCGAGCGTCACGCGTCGTTCGACGTGCGATCGTGCCACCCGGGGCACCAGTACCTCGAGAACACGATCATCGTCGGCGGGCGCTTCCTCAACGACCTCGACCTCCGCGAGCGGCGCAAGGTCGCGGTGATCGGCCCGACCGTGGTGGCCGCGCTGTTCGCCGGGCACGAGGATCCGCTCGGCCAGTGGATCGACGTCCGCGGCATCCCCTACCGCGTCGTCGGCGTGTTCGAGGACACCGGCGGCGAGGGCGAGCTGCGCAAGATCTAC